>Ga0334884_1000880_pt1 | contig 50595 bp, 62 predicted proteins | sample GraSluR1_MG_7_FD_207215 | JGI IMG/M metagenome (GOLD analysis project Ga0334884, IMG submission 207215) | Sludge microbial communities from methane-producing bioreactor in Wageningen University, Netherlands - Granular Sludge_12_05 R1 | ecosystem: Engineered > Bioreactor > Anaerobic >... | reverse complement strand
TCGAAAGTAGTTGGTGTTCCCAAATCTACCCCGCTGGCCGTACACAAATCAGCATCGGTATTCACCAATACATCGGCAGGGCAGTTAATTACCGGTAATTGATTTTCGGTAACAATAAGTGTTTGCAAACAGATTTCGGTGTTCCCATTTACATCTTCCACAGTCCAAGTAATGGTGTGTTCCCCAACGCTAAATGGTTCCACAGCATCGTTGGTAACCGAAAGGATATCGCAATTATCGGAAGAGCTTGGTGTTCCCAAATCCACCCCGCTGGCGGTACACAAATTGGCATCGGTATTCACCGAAACAGAACCAGGGCAAACCATTTCGGGTATCTGGTTATCGGTTACAGTAACAGTCTGTTGGCAGGTGTTGAAGTTTCCGTTCACATCTTCCACAGTCCAGATAATTGTAGTTACTCCAACTGGGTAAGGTTCTGTAGCATCGTTAAACGAAGTAAGTACACCACAATTATCGCTTGTAGCCGGATTGCCCAGAACAACACCGCTGGCTGTACAAAGGTCTGTATCGGTATTTGCCGAAACATTAGCAGGGCACACTATTTCAGGTAACTGAAGGTCGGCAACCGTGAGTGTTTGTTCGCAGGTTTCTATATTCCCGTTTACATCTTCAACAGTCCAAGTAATTGTGTGAACACCAATGCTAAATGGTTCCACCGCATCGTTGGTAACCGAAAGTATGTCGCAATTATCGGAAGTGCTAGGTGTTCCTAAGTCTACACTACTGGCTGTGCATAAGTCGGCGTCGGTATTCACCAATACATCGGCAGGGCAGTTAATTACCGGTAATTGATTTTCGGTAACAATAAGTGTTTGCAAACAGATTTCGGTGTTCCCATTTACATCTTCCACAGTCCAAGTAATGGTGTGTTCCCCAACGCTAAATGGTTCCACAGCATCGTTGGTAACCGAAAGGATATCGCAATTATCGGAAGAGCTTGGTGTTCCCAAATCCACCCCGCTGGCGGTACACAAATTGGCATCGGTATTCACCGAAACAGAACCAGGGCAAACCATTTCGGGTATCTGGTTATCGGTTACAGTAACAGTCTGTTGGCAGGTGTTGAAGTTTCCGTTCACATCTTCCACAGTCCAGATAATTGTAGTTACTCCAACTGGGTAAGGTTCTGTAGCATCGTTAAACGAAGTAAGTACACCACAATTATCGCTAGTAGCCGGATTGCCCAGAACAACACCGCTGGCTGTACAAAGGTCTGTATCGGTATTTGCCGAAACATTAGCAGGGCACACTATTTCAGGTAACTGAAGGTCGGCAACCGTGAGTGTTTGTTCGCAGATTTCAGTATTTCCGTTTACATCTTCAACAGTCCATGTAATTGTATGAACCCCAACGCTAAATGGTTCCACCGCATCGTTGGTAACCGAAAGTATATCGCAATTATCGAAAGTAGTTGGTGTTCCCAAATCTACCCCGCTGGCCGTACACAAATCAGCATCGGTATTCACCAATACATCGGCAGGGCAGTTAATTACCGGCGATTGAACATCGGTGATGGTAGCCGTATAGTTGCACGATGCGGTATTTCCCGATGCATCGGTTGCGGTCCAAGTTATTTCGGTTATGCCGGTGTTTAGTTCAACACCATGCAAACTACCCGTTCCTTCGCCGGTAGTGGCGCCCGATAATTCATAAGTAATAGTTGCTCCGGGGCAATTGTCGCTAAAATCAGGATCGGTTTCTATGGTCTGAATGTATGTAACGTTTATTTCTGCAAAATAATCATTAAGCAAAGGGTCAGCCCAGAGTCCCCATAAATCGGGAAGGGAAATGATTCTAAAAGTATTAATACCGCCTGCGATATAATTATTGCTGTTTAAGCTCATTGCTACAATATTTTGTGCCGATGATCCTGTGCAATTATACCATGCCGGAGTTTGGAACGAAGGTGCTTCTAAGCCATTAAATTGGGTTGTATGTAAGAACCCCGGAAAGAACTCAGGCCCAACACTAAATGTTAATTGAACATCGGTTACGATTCCCGATTCTGTATCTGTCCAGTTGAACCCCACGTTATCGTAGTAATTCACCCACGATGTGTTTTCCTGTCCCGGGTCGCATTCAAACAAATTAACAAGATTGTCAATAGTGATAGGATATGTTTTTTGAACTACCTTAACCGGATTGTTAACGGAGTAATAGCAATTAGCAGTATCGGTAAACTGTTCAAAGTTTTCGGGGCAGCTAATTACCGGGGGCGTATTATCAATAATCAATACATCGAAACTGCAGGTATCGGTATTTCCGGCATTATCGGTAGTTACAAAAGTGTTGGTTGTGTTACCCACAGGGAAAAACGACCCGGTAGGCAAACCTTCGATTTGAGCTGTATAGGTGGTTTCCCATTGAATCCGTATTTTTCCGGGGCCTTCGTTTACCCCCACACTTGTAGATGCATCGTAAACACCACCTATGTAACCCGATCCGCCGCCGGCGTTATTACCGGCACCGCCGCCATAATAACCGCCTCCGCCGCCACAAAATGTGTTTACACTCGCTGTATTGCTCCCTCCCAAGCCGAATGAACCCGGATACCACCCCGAGCTACCGCCCTCTGTTTGGGTCCCTCCCCCTCCGAAATTTCCGGTTCCACCGGTTCCTGAGAGGCCACCACCATCTCCACCATTGCTGTAACAGCAGGCACCGCCTCCACCACCGGCAACAATTACTCTGTCGTAGAGGCTGTTGCCAGCTTTTCGCACATCAGAAGCACCGCCGCCGCTTCCCCTAATACCATTGCTTCCTCCATAACCTGCACCACCTCCGTTAAAAGCTTCTTGGCGGCTTGCACCCGAGTTAGATGGGCCATGCTGACCTACATAAACATATAGAGTTTCGCCCGGAGTAACAGCCAGTTTTCCGGTTGAGTATCCACCCAAACCTCCAATGCCAATACTTGCCTGATATTGTCCGTTACCACCCTGCGCTCCATAAGCTTCAATTTCGATGTAATTAACCCCTTCGGGGACTACCCATGTTTGTTCTGCGCCCGTATAATCGAACTCCTCGGTTCCTGTTGTAGCGACAAAACAATTATCGGTGGCCACCGGATAGGAATAATGAACGATGGCACCGCAAGCTCCCGGGTCGTTGTTTTGAGTTATATTGGCAGGGCAAGTTATCTGGGGATTTTCGGTATCGTTTACGGTAACTTCGAATGTGCACAAATCTGAACCGGCAATATTATTGGCTGTAACATTTACTACAGTTGTTCCCACAGGGAAAAACGATCCCGATTCGTGAGAGTAGCTTAATGAAGGCGGAGGTGTTCCCGTGGCTGTTGCAGCAGCAAAACTAACGATTGCACCACAAGAACCCATGTCGTTGGAAACTATTATGTTTTCGGGGCATGTAACTATCGGAGCAGTGGCAATGGGGTCTATCCCTTCAGTGTATTCGTAGGCTCCCATATCAACTATCAGGTTTTGGATTCTTACGGCGCCTCGTATGTCGGTTGATTGTGTTACATAGCTGTTTTCTCCTGTGTTAATGCATGGCGACAAATCAAGAAGACGATAGTCGTGATTTTCGGGGTTGGCGAAAACAGGGTTGTCCGAAATATTTCCTGTTCCGGGAGGTAATGGAATGCTGTTGCAATGAATCATGCTGATATTATTCTCGCGATAGTTCGAAACATTTTCAGATGTATTGTAGTTGAATTGTAAAATACAATTTCGATATTCACCGCCATTAATTACGTGGCCAACACCACCGTAGTTCAATGCTTTGTTTCCAACAAAAGTGCAGCCCGTAAAGAACACTCCCTGCGAGCCCCAGAAACTTCCCCAATCGACAAATGCCCCGCCCCCACCTGCTGTGCAATATGGTGCATAGTTATTGGCAATCAGACAGTTGGTAAATCTGCCCCGATGGTATATTCGTATTCCGCCCCCCCCTTGATTAAACGACGTAGAGTTCAATGTAGTCTGGTTTCCGGTAATTTCACAATTAATAAATTCGGCACCTGCCCCGCAATTTACCACATTTACACCTGCGCCGGAACCCGAGCACAAATTGTTTTTTATTACCGAATTTACTACAACAGTATTATTTAATCCAGGGTTCACCTCGGGCCCCATCATGGTGATGCCGCCCCCGCCTTTAGCAAAATTGTATTTAATAACCAGATTTTGCAGTAAGGGCGATTGCGATTCTATCATAAGGCCACCCCCTTGTGTGTCGGGAGTAGTTTCTGCGTTGGCGTTACCGCCGGTAATGGTAAATCCGTCGAGAATGGAGGCCTGAGTAAGTGCCGGACTGATGTCAGACGATAACCTGAATACATGGTAGCAATTTTCTTCGTTGTTTGAAAAGCTTAACGATATACCCGATCCGGAACAAATATCATCGCCATTCAAGTCGCCGCTCAATATGGTTTCGTTTTCACCGCCTTCGCCAAAATCGACACGCTGATCGACTGCTGTTTCGGTTCCGGCAAAACCACCGTAAATGGCAACTCCCTCAATCAGCCTGAAATGCCGGTTGCGCGCATCGCCACCCAATCCATAATCGTAAGTTGGTGTATAGGTACCCCGCGCCACCCAAATTTCATCTCCCGAAACGGCAACATCCAACGCATCCTGCAACGAGAGAAAAGCATTTTCCCAGCTGCTGCCATTGTGGGTACCTGTTGCGTCATATTTTACATAAATAGTGGCTGAAACACAAAATTGCACACTGAGTACAACAGATATGATTAAAAAATATATTTTATTCATAAATCAATATATTATGTTAATAATAAAAAGCAAAGTGTTTATACAAATATAGCAAATTTATATTTGATTTAAAAACTATTTTATTACGGGAATATTTTGTTGTGCGGTAAGTGGCTATTATTACTATTTTTGCCCAAAACTTACGAATATGAGCGGAGAAGAATTATTCAAAAAACTGATATCGCATTGTAAAGAATACGGTTTTATTTTTCAGTCGAGTGAGATATACGATGGTTTAAGCGCGGTGTACGACTATGGCCAAAATGGTGCAGCACTCAAAAACAACATACGCGACTACTGGTGGCGGGCAATGACCCAGATGAACGAAGAAGTGGTGGGCATCGATGCGGCCATATTTATGCATCCCACTGTGTGGAAAGCTTCGGGCCATGTTGATGCATTCAACGACCCGCTTATCGACAACAAAGATTCGAAGAAACGCTATCGTGCCGATGTGCTCATTGAAGACTATATTCTGAAACTCGAAGATAAAATCGAAAAGGAAGTTGAAAAAGCTGCCAAGCGCTTTGGCGATAGTTTCGATGCCACAATGTTCCGCTCTACCAATGCACGGGTGCTTGAGTATTCGTCGAAAATTGATACAGTGCGGGCAAAAATGATTGGTGCTTTCGAAGGCAGCGATTTACAGGCGGTGAAAGCCCTCATCGAAGAGTTGGGTATTGTGTGCCCCGTGTCGGGATCGCGCAACTGGACCGATGTGCGGCAGTTTAATCTGATGTTCGACACCAAGATGGGTTCGGTAGCCGAAGGTGCCGATGTTATCTACCTGCGCCCCGAAACAGCTCAGGGCATTTTTGTAAATTTTCTGAACGTGATGAAAACCGGTCGCATGAAGCTTCCGTTTGGTATTGCACAAACCGGAAAGGCTTTCCGCAACGAAATTGTGGCGCGGCAGTTTATCTTCCGCATGCGCGAGTTCGAACAAATGGAGATGCAATACTTTGTGAAGCCAGGCACCGAGCTCGAATGGTTCGAACAATGGCGCGAAAAACGCATGAAATGGCATCATTCGTTTGGTTTCGATACGGCCAAATACCGCTGGCACAAACACGACAAGCTGGCGCACTATGCCAATGCCGCCTACGACATCGAATTCGATTTTCCGTTTGGGTTTAAAGAAATCGAAGGTATTCACTCGCGTACCGATTTCGATTTGATGAAGCATCAGGAATTTTCGGGCAAAAAAATGAATTATTTCGACCCCGAAACCAACGAAAGCTTTGTGCCGTATGTGGTTGAAACATCTATTGGTCTCGACCGCACTTTTCTGATGCTGATGTCGGCCGCCTACTGCGAAGAACAGGTGGGCGACGAAACCCGTGTGGTACTTCGTATTCCGGCTCCGCTGGCACCGGTAAAAGCAGCTATTATGCCATTGGTGAAAAAAGACGGACTACCCGAAATAGCCCGGCAGATTATCGACGGACTTAAGTACGACGTGGTGTGCCAGTACGACGAGAAAGACTCCATCGGGCGCCGATACCGCCGTCAGGATGCTGTGGGCACACCCTTCTGTATCACGGTTGACCACCAAACCACCACCGACAACACCGTAACCATACGCTACCGCGACAGCATGCAGCAGGAGCGCGTGGCTATTGATGCCCTCGGAGATATTATCCGCGAAAAAACCGATATCAGGAATATGCTGAAGATGCTGTAAAGGGGGTATTAAGTTCGACAACACATAACCTAAACATTGTCTCTGAAATAAAACCTCATACGCCCATGAAACCTATCATCATCCTCGCAATTATCGGTTTGCTGGCATGCTCATCGCCACAGAATGCGAATAACAACACTCAGGACAAGGCAGCGGCTGAAACCGAAGAATGCAGCAATTTGTATGCGTTTCAAGATTACTTTGTTGACCTCAACGAGAACAATGCCGTGCTGATTGATGGCATTCCGGCGCAACACTTTAAAAACTGCTCGAAATATGCGCACCGGTTCCGGAACATAGTGGCCGATTCGGTGTACCTTAACGGGAAGACCTATAACGTTGATAAAAACAAGGCAAAAGGCATATACAACATCAACATTTTTGAAGAGGGCAAGCAATTAGCTACCATAAAACTACCTGTAGAAAGGCCGCTACCCGAGGTTCACGAGTACTCCATTTATCTGCTGCCGTATCAGAACGACATCATCATGTTTATGGAAGACATGTACACCACCCAGTATACCATTTGTAAATACAATGCCGGCGGAACCGAAATCATGCGCACGGAGCTTGAGCACACCTACATTACCCACCCTGAACCCAACACCAACGAGTACAATCGATACCTGTATTTTCACGGCCTTACCCATTCGCAGATGATTTTTAGCTCACATATTGCCTTTGCCGAAAAAAACAAAACCATTACAGCCTGATTGGCATTGTTTCGAAAGAGGGCGACTGTTTTCTGGTTCAAATGACCGACAACACCCAATTCACATTCGATTTACCCAATAGCGAACCGGCCTGCGATTTTATTTTACAGGGACATTTGCTGTACATTGCCAATTACCATCCGATTGCCACCGGCTCGAGCCTGCACTGCTTCGACATGAGCACCGGAAAAATGAAGTGGACTGCCGATGTAAAGCAAATTAATGCCTCGCACTCGGAGTATTATAACATGGTGACACTGAGCATGTATAAGAATAAAATAATCATGGAAGGCAACGAAGCCTATGGCGATTATTTACAATTGTTTGATGCTGAAACGGGTAAACGACTGGCTGAATTCGGCGATTTCATCGATGTGAAATAATGCTTTACAAATTTGAATTCCGTTAACAAAACAAATAATTACGCGATATGAATCCACTCGAAGTTTTTCAAAAGGAGGCTCCCGAAGTTGCCGTAGCATTCAACGGTTTAATAGAAGCCTTAAAAAACACCGCCGGCCTCGACGCCAAAACCAAACAACTGGTGTACATTGGTATCAAGGCGTCGATGGGCGACACCACCGCCATTTATCACCACGTTCCCATGGCAAAAAAACTGGGCGCTACCCGCGACGAAATACGCGACACAATTCTGATTACCCTGTCGGTATGCGGACTAAAAGGCGTTGCCTCGTGCCTCCCGACAGCCCTTGAAGTGTACGACAAAACCGAGTAATATAAAAATGTAAAAAGTCAGAAGTCAAATGTCAAATGCTTTGTGAACGGTTTTTACGGAAGTGGTTGTTTTCGATAATAGCATTCTCATTTAACACTAGATATTTGACCTGTTATTGTTCTCCCCTAAAAACACACATCCACATTCCACACGCTCACACTCAACAACTCATCTTTGTTGAATGCATTCCGGTTATACTCCTTTAGGGCTTCAATAAGGGCTGCTGCAGCTGCATCGTCGATGGCCTGCACAAATACAACGTTGTTGTAGCCCGGCCATACGGCATTGTTCATCCGGTGATTTCCCAATGGCAACCGCACCGCTACATTGTCGAGAATCTGATATCCTGCTACAGATGCATTGTCGAGGATTTCGGTAACAATATGCGTTGTGCTTACATTGCACGAAATATACACGGCTTTCATAGGCTTATCGGTTTTTTTCTTTTTTTAGTTCGCGTTGGTGCAGGCTCAGGTAAATGCAGGGTACCAAATAGAGAGTAATCAGCATCGACACCAGCAAACCGCCTATAAGTGTAATGGCCAGCGGTACCCAAAGCTGCGACCCCATGCTTTTGCTGAATGCCATGGGTATCATGGCCAGAATGGTTGTGAGCGAGGTCATAAGAACAGGGCGCAGCCGCGAACGACCGGCTTGCACAGCAGCCGAAGTAATGGAATAGCCGCGTGCCTGCAGCAGCCGGGTGTAATCGACCAGTACAATGCCGTTGTTTACCACAATGCCGAGAAGCATGATAACACCAACAAAAGTTACAATATTCAAATCGATTCCCGTTACAATGAACCCGAAAATTACTCCAACCAAAGCAAAGGGTATGGCAAACAGAATAATGAAAGGCATTTTCAACGATTCAAACTGCGATGCCATTACCATGAAAACCAACAGAATGCCAATAATGAAAATGTAATTGAGGTTGCCAAACGATTCTTCCTGATCGGTAATTTTACCACCAATGGCAACCCTCACGTCGGGGTCGGTTTCGGTTTCGGCAATCATGCTTCGTAAGATTGTGGCGGCTTCGCTCAGGGCTGTGTTGTGCAAATTGGCGCCTACGCTTACAATACGTGATTGCGTTTCGTGCTTAATTTCGAGAGGGCCATACGAAACCCTGATGTCGGCCACGTCGCTCAGCAAAACCTGATTGCCCCGCAGAGTGGTAATGTTTAGTTTCTTCAGATCTTCGAGGCTGTTTCTGCTGCTTTTTTCGACACGCACCATAATATTGTACTCCTCGCCACCTTCCGACAGTTTGCCGGCACCTGCACCGTAAACACTTTGTCGTACCTGCAGGGCAATCATCGCAGTGTTTAATCCCAGTGCCGAAGCTTTTTCGCGGTCAATGGCAATTTCGTATTCCTGTTTGCCCAAATCAATCGATGTTTCTACATCGGTAAACGCCGGATGTTGCTTTAGTTTTTCGGCAAATAGCAAGGCTGTGGCATTTATTTTATCGAAATCTTTACCGCTTATTTTCAGTTCTACAGGTTTGTAGTTGCCGAGCAGCATATTTTGAAGCATCGATCCGCCGGTAACCTGAAAACTCTCGATTTCGGGTATTTCGGCAAGGCGCTGCCTGATAACTTCGGCTATTTCCTGTGCCGAACGGCTGCGGTGTTGAGGCAGACACAGGTGAGCACTAATGGTAGCGCGGTTTTTGCCTTCTTTAAACCCAATGCCGGTAAGCAGGTTCGATTCGGTTTGCCCCACAACCGTATATTGCGAAGTAATTTCGGGTATTTCGTCAAAGTATATCTGCTCAACCATTTTGGCAATGCGCTCGGTTTCTTCAACCCCTGTTCCAACTTCGGTTTCGATATTGGTAATTACATCACCCGCATCGAGGTCGGGTATGTAGTTGGTTCCCATGCCCGAAAACAGGTATATCGATAGGGCAAACAATGCCAGTGCAACCGTAATGGTGATGTATTTTACCTGTATGATTTTTTTCAAGCTGCGGGCATAGAAATTTTCGAGGCGTGTAAACAGATGTTCGCTCCATGCATACATAAGTGTGCGGCGTGTTTCGCCTTGTTTTGCCTGTAGCAATACCGAGGCCAGCATAGGAGTGAGGCTCAGCGAAACAATAAGCGAGGCAGCCATGGTAATGGTTACCAAAATAGCAAGCTGTTTGAACAATGTTCCCACAATGCCGCCGGTAAACATCAGCGGAATAAACACACAAATGGTGGTGAGCGTTGAGGCTGCAATGGCGGTTCCCATTTCAGATGTTCCAAACACGGCCGCCTGTTTGGGTCTGGCTCCGTTTTCGATGTGTCGTGTTATGTTTTCGAGAACAACAATGGTGTTGTCAACCACCATACCAATGGCAATTATCAGCGATATCAGCGAAAAAATATTGATGGTATATCCCAAAATTTTCATCGAAATAAATGCCACAATAAGCGAAACAGGAATGGTGAAAATTACAATAAGGCTGCTGCGTACTTCACGCAGAAACAAAAACACCACCAGCACCACAAACAAAGCTGCATACAAAATTGTGCTGCTCAGGCTGTTGGTTACTTCGTGAATAATTTCGGCACTGTCGAAAACAATTTCGGCCTTTATATCGGGAGGTAGCTTTTGCAGTATTTTTTTCATTTCGGCAGTTATACCGCGATACACTACATAGGTATTGGCATCGGTTTGTTTCTGAACAAAAAGCGCTACTGCCGTTTTGCCCATGCTATATGCCTTTTCGTCTTTTTCGCGATAGCCATCGCTTACTGTAGCCACATCGCGCAGTCTCACTATGCGGTTTGCAAACGATATCAGTGCAATGTTTTCTATTTCGTCGATACTGTGCAGTTCGCCCGGTATGCGAATGGCAAAGTCGTATTTGTCGAATTTGATATTGCCGCCCGGAATGCTCAGGTTTTCGGCCTGCAACACGGTGCTTATTTGGGCAATACTCATGTTGTATGCTTTCAGTTTTGCCGGATCGACACAGATGCTTATTTCGCGCGATGGCTGAGCAATAATAAAGGCTGAACCCACTCCATCGACTTTTTTCAGCGGGTCGATAATTTGTTCGTATGCAATTTTTTCGAGCCCGACAAAACTTTCGTCAGCCTGAATGGTAAACACCACCACCGGTATCATCGAGCTGTTTATTTTCATGATATACGGATTCTTGGCATCGGCAGGCAGCCGGCTTTTTGCCAATTCCATCAGGTCGCGCGCCGAATTGGCTGCAGCGGTAACATCGGTACCCCAGTCGAACTGCAGCGAAATAAGCGATACGTTTTCGCGCGACGACGACGTGAGTTTTTTCAATCGCTCGGTTCCCGAAAGCATCACCTCGAGTGGATTGGTAACCTGCTTTTCTACATCCTCGGCCGAGGCTCCCGGATAAATGGTTATTACTGTAATGGCAGGCAGCTCAACCGATGGTAACAAATCGCGCGGCAGTGTTTGCATGGCAAATACGCCAAACAAAAGCACAGCCGTGAATATCATGGCAGTAGTAACGGGTCGCTGTACTGTTAGCTTGGGCAGAAACATAATCAATGGGTTTTCAGTTTTACTGCATCGCCATGCCTCAGTCGGTTTTTACCCTGAGTAACCACCGTATCGCCGGCTTCTATTCCACTTACCACTATCGCGTTATCTATGGTTTTTATGCGTTGTATTTTGCGACGGCTAACAATACCATTTTCAACCGTATATACAAAATCGTCGGGTGTGCCCGGCTGGCGGTAAATGGCATCAACAGGCACAAATACACCCTGCATCTCGTTTTTGGTAAGAACCACACGGGCAAACATCCCCGGTTTTATTTTTCCGCCGCTGTTGTTCACTTCAATTTCAACGGTGGCTGTGCGTGTGAGTGTCGATAGTATGGGTTTTATATAGCTTACCCTGCCTGTGTATTCGGTGTTCTCGGCACCGGCCATAATTTTTACCGATTGGTTTTTTGCAATATGCCCCAAATCGTTTTCGTTCACCTCAATTTTTACCACCAGAGGGTTCAGCTGCATCAGGCGTAAAATGCCCGAAGTGTTGCTGTATCCGGGTTCCAGATTGATATTGAAAAAATAGTTTTCGCCTTCCTCCACGAGATATTCTACAATTACCCCATCGAAAGGGGCTGTTACCGAAGTGTTTTTTTTCAGCATTTGTGTTTTTACTTCCGATGCTTCGAGTTTTGCTTTCAAATGGTCGTATTCCAGCTCGCTGATGCTTCCTTTTTCGCGAAGGCGGCTTACTCTTTCAAAGTCTTTTTTTATGGCTTCGTACTCAATAAGCGCTTGAGTAAGCAGCTCGGCCGACAATTCAACCAACAGTGTTCCGGCAGTAACATAACTACCTTCGGCATAATGAAACTTTTCTATTTTTCCGGGCATCGAAGCTCCAAGATTGGCTTCTTTGTTGGCAAAAAAAGTACCCGAGTATGCAGCATCTTCGGTGTAGCTGCGTTCGGTGGCAATGGCAAAATTTACCACGGGTGTGGTTGCGCTGTTGTTGCTCTTTTCGTTTGAATTTTTGCACGAACCAAGGCACAACAAAAGCACTGTAAGGCTTGTGAGACATGTATGTGTTAGTGGTATTTTCATGCTAAAGTGCTTTATAGTATTATTGTTTGGTTACGAGGGTTCCTGTTTTTTTCCGATAGTTCACTTCCTGCATTTTTAGGTCGGTTTTTGCTGCAATAAGTTCGGTGCAGGCTTTTTGCCACAACACTTGTGCTTCAATGAGGTCGCCCGATTTTATAATGCCTTCCATCCATGCATCGTGCGCCATACGAAGATTTTCGGCAGCATGTTTCACGGCTTGTTTACACAGATTGTATCGGGTAAGGCTTTCGCTGAACATAAACCAGGCTTGCTCCAGCTCGAGGCGTATCAGTTCTTCGGCTTCGGCACGCATCAGCAGCGATATTTCGTTCATTTTTTGAGTAGCCCTAAGGGTGTGAATACGGTCGCCCCAATGAAACAATGGTATTTGCAGGGTAATGCCTGCCGACCAGTCGCTACCGAATTCTTTACGGAATCCGTTGTATGGGTTGGGATTGAAAAACAGGTAATTGGCCGATGCTGTGATGTTGGGTAAAAAGCGAGAACGTGCCATATTGTTTTGCGCCTCGGTGAGCAAACGGGTTTGTTCCAGAATTTTAAGCTCTTCGCGATTATTTAGAGCCATTTCGTAACCGCCGGCCTGATTGGGTAACAACGGAATGTCGGATACATCGGCATCAAGATGAACCGCTGTTTCGGCCGGCAAGCCAATTATTTGCATCAACGCCATGCACGCCAGCTTATATCCGTTGTCGGCCTTCAGGCAATCGAGTTCGGCTTCGTTCAGTTTTACACGGGCTTTGAGCACATCGCTATAGGTGATAATTCCCTCGGCATAATAATTTTCTACATCTTCAACCAAATGAACCAGCAGGTCGCGATAGGCATAGGCCAGGTTTTTCTTTTCCTGTACATCAACGCAGCGCCAATAGGCCTCTTCGGTTTTATAAACCACTTCGGCAATGTCGATGTCTTGCTTCAGTTTCATTATTTCTTCGCCTGCCCTGGCTACCTTTGCCATATTTCTGATTTTACCGCCAAGGTATATGGGTTGCACAAACGAAGGTCCGAAAACTACATTGTGATGATTCCCAAACTTAAGCTGCTCCGATGGCAGATAGCTGTAGAGAAGAAATGCCGGATTGCCCTGATTGTCGTAAAATATTTCACCCGTTAGCGGATTGGCAACTATGCCGTTGAGCAAGGGGTTTTCGAGAATATCGGTACGCAGGGTGCCTGTTTGTTCGTCGATGGCCCAAAACGGAACTACCGGCAAAAACATGTCGCGGTCGAATAAACCAATTTGTCGGTTTGTGTACTGATACTGCCCCGCCAAAGCCAATTCGCCGTAGTAGCGCGTGTTTACCGATTTGCGGATGTCGCCGGCAAGTCCGGTTTTTAATGCGGCAATTTTTATTCGGTAACTGTTGTGCAGCGCCAGCTGACGACAAGTGCCTGCATCGAGTTGCAAAGTGTCAGTTTGCGCATGGCTTATCGGGCTTAGCAATGCAAAAAATACGGCAGCTATTATGTTTTTGCACAGTTTCATGCCGTACGCTTCACCATTCCGTAAAATAAAATATCGATTATGGTGTTCAGGTCCTGCTCAAACAACTCTTTTTCGTACGATATCAGTAGCGGAATTTCAACAGCCTTTATGGTCATGTGAAAAGTGCGCGCAACAGCCTCCGGGTTTTCAACCTGAAAAACACCGCTTTCGTTTCCCTGCTTCAGTACGCGGGTAATAAAATCCAGTTCCAGCTTGTCGTAACGCTCTCGGGCCTGCTGCACAAAATCGAGATGATTCAGAAAATCGTTGCGCAATGCCTGATACAGATTGCCGAGTTTCATAATTTCGACAAACCGCACCTGTATATAATTTCGTATCTTATCGAGAAACTCAACCGGTTGGTTGTAGGCTTCTATCAACTTTTTGTGCAGCAATGCGGCTTCGTACTCTACCACCGCCTGAAACACTTCTTCTTTACTGGTAAAGTAGTAGTAAAGCGAGCTTTTTCCCTTACGTGCCTCCATGGCAATTTCGTTCATGGTGGTTTTTTCGAAACCGAAACGGGCAAATATCTGCCGTGCGGCTTTCACCAAATTGTCTCTTACTTTGTCGTGTTTATTCATGCTTTTCGACCCAACTGGTTTAAAAGTCAAAAATACAACAAATTTTAATATAATCAGAAAATTCGACCAAAAATGTTCAAAAAGTCGAAAACCAATGCTGCGAGCTTTTATCGAAAAGATGTAAACAGATGCGATAAAATTCCGATTGAAAGTGTACTTTTGGAGTGATATTACAGGAGCCGATGAGTGCAGCGCCAAAAAAAGACGAAACCCCCTTGATGAAGCAGTATTACAGCATCAAGGCAAAACATCCCGATGCCATTTTACTGTTCAGGGTTGGCGATTTCTATGAAACATTCGAAGAAGATGCTGTGCGCACGGCAGGCATTTTGGGTATTACCCTTACCAAGCGTGCCAATGGAGCTGCCTCGTTTGTCGATTTGGCCGGCTTTCCGTATCATGCCCTCGACACCTACCTGCCTCGTTTGGTTAGGGCGGGTATGCGTGTAGCCATTTGCGAGCAACTCGAAGACCCAAAGCAGACAAAAACCATTGTGAAACGCGGCATTACCGAGTTGGTAACTCCCGGTGTGGCTCTTAACGACCAGATACTGGAGCATAACGAAAACAACTTTTTGGCCAGTGTTTTTATTGACAAGCTGCAACTGGGAATTTCGTTTCTCGACATTTCGACCGGTGAATTTTTATTGTCGGAAGGCGATGCCGAATACATCGAAAAGCTGCTGCAAAGTTTTAAGCCCAAAGAGGTGTTGTATGAACGTGGGCAAAAAGAGAATTTTTTGGGTTTATTTGGCCCGCGCTTCAATGTTTTTCCGCTCGACGAATGGGTGTTTACACTCGAAAATGCCAACGAGCGTTTGCTGAATCACTTCAGGGTAAAAAATCTGAAAGGTTTTGGCGTGCACGAAATGCAGCACGGTATAGTGGCGGCCGGTGCCATTCTGAATTATCTGCAAATAACCGAGCATCGCAACATTGGGCATATCAACAGTTTGTCGCGTATCGACAGAAACATGTATGTGTGGCTCGATAAATTTACGGTGCGCAATCTCGAGTTAATCGGCAGCATGAACGAAGGCGGCAAGTCGCTGCTCGATATTCTCGACCGCACTTCGAGTGCTATGGGGGGGCGCCTGATGCGTCGCTGGTTGGGTTTGCCGCTGCTCAACCGCCGTCAGATTGAAGAGCGCCACGAGGCCGTCGGCTTTTTTATGCAACAACGCGATGATGCCGAGAAGCTGAAAGCCGAAATTTCGGGTATTGGCGACCTCGAACGCCTGATTTCGAAAGTGGCAGCGCTTAGGGTGTCGCCGCGCGAAATGGTGCAGTTGCGCCTGTCGCTTAAGGCTGTGGCCGAGATTAAATTGCTGGCATCGCATTGCGAAAACAGCGTATTGCAGCGTATTGCCGACCAGCTGAACCCCTGCACCGAAATTTATAAACGCCTCGAACGCGAACTCCTCGACGACGCACCCCATATTATATCGAAGGGGAAAGTTATTGCAGCGGGTGTTTCCGATGAACTCGACGAGTTGCGAAATATTACCACTTCCGGAAAAGACTATTTGCTGCAAATGCAGCAACGCGAAATAGAAAACACGGGTATATCGTCGCTGCGAATAGGTTTCAACAATGTGTTCGGATATTATTTCGAAGTGCGCAACACTCACAAAGACAAGGTTCCCGAGGCATGGGTACGCAAGCAAACCCTCGTAAGCGCCGAGCGATATATTACCGAAGAGCTTAAAGAGTATGAAACCAAAATACTGGGTGCCGAAGAAAAAATTCTGGAAATAGAAACTCGTTTGTTCAACGACATTGTGCTGAATACCGGCGAATATGTGAGCATTGTTCAACTGAATGCAGGTCTTGTAGCCCGCATCGATTGTCTTCTTTCGTTTGCTGCAGTGGCATTGCAAAATCGCTACTGTTGCCCGGCAATGAACGACTCGCTGATTATCGACATCAGGCAGGGGCGGCATCCCGTTATCGAAAAATTATTGCCCGATGGCGAGGTGTATATCAGCAACGACGTGTATCTTGACCCTGCCGACCAGCAAATAATGATGATTACCGGTCCCAATATGTCGGGTAAATCGGCATTGCTGCGGCAAACAGCCCTGATTTGTTTGATGGCTCAGGCAGGAAGTTATGTTCCGGCCCACTCGGCCACACTGGGCATAGTCGATAAGGTATTTACCCGCGTGGGTGCCTCCGATAATATTTCGATGGGTGAATCAACCTTTATGGTCGAAATGAACGAAGCGGCCAGCATTCTGAATAATCTTTCGGAACGAAGTTTAGTGCTGCTCGACGAAATTGGCCGTGGCACCAGTACCTACGATGGTGTTAGCATTGCCTGGGCTATTGCCGAATTTTTACACGAAAACACCAAAGCCCACGCCAAAACGCTGTTTGCCACACACTATCACGAGCTGAACGAAATGGAAAAAACATTCCGACGAATTCGCAACTATAATGTGTCGGTAAAAGAAGCCGGCAACAAGGTAATATTCATGCGCACCCTGAAGCCGGGTGGCAGTGCCCACAGTTTTGGTATTCACGTAGCCGAAATGGCCGGCATGCCGCGCTCGGTGGTCGAAAGGGCATCGCAAATACTCACGCAGCTCGAGGGCAGTCGCGATCAAAGTCAACTAAGCAAGCCTACCGAAAAAATTGCCAAATCGCGCGAAGGTTATCAACTCAGCTTTTTTCAACTCGAAGATCCTGTGCTGAAACAAATACGCGACGAAATTAAAAACCTCGACATCAACGCCCTCACACCTTTAGAAGCCCTCAACAAACTCAACGAGATTAAAAAGTTGAGCGGGTTGTAGCAAATCCCCCCATCACTCCACTACCACCTTCCCCGTACACAGCTTCCCCCCAACCCAAACATTCAGCACATACACCCCGGCAGGCAGTCCGGCAACATTCAGTTTCACCTGCGAACCCGTTGTTGTCTCGCTGCATTCCCGCGCTACATCAACCCACTGGCAACCCGTGGCATCAAACAATTCAATTCTCGCAGTGCTACCCTTTACCGGCAGGCTTACAGTTACCACATCACTTGCCGGGTTCGGGTAAACCACTGCCTGCATGGCCCGTATCGTTTGCGTGCTATACCCATTATAGCAATCAGGGTTGCAGTCCTCCTCAAGGCAGCCGCATGCATCCACCTTCACCGCCAGTCCCTTTTGCACTCCCGACGGAAACATACTGCTTGGAGGGCTGTAATACTCCCCACCTATAATAAACCCACCGTCGGGCGTAGGAGTTATGCTATAAAATTTCGTCCAGGGCGTATTCACAGTATTTTCGGGAAAACACACATAATCTCTGTACCACTCCACCTCGCCCTGCGGGTTTATTTTAAGTATAAATCCGGGTTGCGTGTAATATGCCGCCTCGCCTGTAAGGTAAATATTTCCTGCGCTATCCTGGTAATAATCGTTTACAAAAAAATATTTGTTTGGTAGCTCGCTTATATATAATCGCAAAAACCAAATGTGCAAATAGTTCATCGGTAAACCCCGACTAAAATCGTTAACAACGTACACGATGATTAGGCACATTTTCGCAATAATACAAAAAAAACAAATGTATAAAAACTACCTTGTCAAAAAACTATCATAGCTCGAGAATTCATCAACCTGCTTTATAGCTCTTTTAAAACCCCTTTCAAGATCAATTAATGCGCGGTCGAGAGTTCGGAGCATCGCCGGTATCATGTGACGGTAATAGAACTCTTTGGGCGTAAGGCCGTAGTCTATCTTAACAATCTCCTGCTGGCATATATCGCCTCCGTCGAGCTTATCGTTAGCCCAAAACCATGTGGCTGCCGTAACTGGCTCGTGCCGCTCGGCCATAAGCCTGGCCATGCCCGCCCGGAACTTCTCGCCGTTGCTAAGTACGTTGAAAGGCCTGAGCCATGCCGGCACGTCACCAAGGCCAACGGAGGCCAAAGCGCCGGTTACATCATTGAAGGAGCCATCCGGAGCTATTGCGTCAACAATTGGCACATCTGTCGGCCACCCCGCATATAAGTCGTGTATGCCTTCCTGAAATATAGCCGACCCAAGCGATGTTTTACCGCTGCCCGACGGGCCAACAATAAGCCCTATCTTCCAGCTTTCGCCCTCTATTGGTAAGTCGGCAACATGGCTCCATCCGGAACCCGATTCGGCGTTAAAGAGGCTCTTAACGCGTGCTGCCCGGTAGCTGTGATAATCGTTGCACCGGTGATTAACGTGTATCATCATACCACTACGACTTTAAGCGTTAAACCCATAGCGTTAAGCTTCTCGTATAGCTCGCGCTGTTCCTGCTCACTGTGGCATATTACTACTATGCCGTACTGTTGTTTGTAACTGTATCCCATTTTTTATTTATATTTGTACTCTCTCACAATAATAAAGGTGCACAACCGCCTGTTACAAAGACATTAGTCCCTGTCGTGGTGGTTGTGCACCTTTACGTGCCAATGAGGGTGAGAGCTCAGAGGCGCGAGGCGGGGATTTATTTAAACATCGCGACCCCGTCTAATACGATATAGTCATCAGTAGCCGCGGCCTCTATGTTACCATTTGGGTAAATAGCATAGTCGAACCCGCCGAAGCTACTACCATCGGCGTGCAAATAAGCAAGCCCAGGCCTAGCCGCCACAGGTAGCGTGCATATTACCGCCGGCGCTCCGACCTCAGGAACGAGGTGGCCGCGCAGATATACAATACCAGATTTAACCCGGTACTTCGGCGCGAACAAGCCGTTTGACTGCGACCACCCGCTGGCCGGGGTAATAACATTCCATCCCGTGTCGGCGGTAGTTATTCCGGCAATAATATCCTCCAGGCGCGGCAATGCCGCTGGAATATTGCCGGGAGCACCTATGATGCCGAGCACAAGCGAAGCTGTCTCCTCCTGCCATGTTTGCACAGTTGTTTCTAGCCGCTTTGGCGTCTTAGCGCCGCCAGACAGGTCAACGGACGAGACTTCCCATACAACCTCTGTGTCATAGTCGGCTGTGGGTACCGAGCCACCCGGCACCCTGTATATTTTGCCGGCAATTACAACCCATCCGGGCGCGTACGTCTCGGGGTCAGTATCACAGCCTGACAGAATGAATGAATCGTAATCGGTAAATGGCAGGTAAGGCTTAATTAATGCCTCTATTTGCTCATCATAGGCCTCCTGAATAAACCGAATGTCATCAAGGTATAGCGGCAGCAGGCCGTTATAATTACTGTTAAACTTCTTCATATATATTATAGGTATAAGTTACTCCAAATAGCTTATAGATGTCGATTGTGGCACTCATCTCGTCCTCGTCGATGGCAGCGTGGTTGTCGGCCGTAATGTTCACAATAAAGTGTAGGCCCCCGGTGTACTCGCTCGGGTGGCCTATATACTGCACCTCCTCCTGCGGATCGGTTGGCGACTCCCAGTATTCCGAGCTTGTGTCGGGCTGGTTGGCCGTATTGTCGTCGGCGAGGCTTTTGTAGACGCGCTTCTTATATATGACCTCGTCGTTTTCGGCATACGTGGCCGCATCATCCCACTGGGCGCCGAGGTATATCTCTGCCTGCTCCTCGCTTGCGTTACCCATATAGGCTGGCTCGTCTGCGCCTAAATTGTCGGTAATTGTAATGTTTGGGTAAACAGAGTTTGGGTTAAACCTATCGTTGAGCAGCCGCTCAAGATAAATAATTTGAGCCGATACCGACATATCGTACTTCTTGGCATCTGTATAGTAGTCAAATCTAATGCAAATAGCTAAAATTTCGGCGGACAGAGTACGAAGCAGAATAATGGCATACGGCTTGCGTAGCATAACAATCAACAGGTGCACAATTGCCGCACGGGTATCGAGGAAAAACTTAGACATGGTAGTTTATTACTAAATTATCTAAAGCGAATGAGCCGCCATAGCTCTGAAGGTTCTGTCCGGCTACAGGCGTATAAGACGGGCTGGTGTCGGTTGCCACCTGAAGCCAGCTGGCAGAGGTGGTATACGCATCGATGACACCTGTAGCGCGCTGCACAGCGTCGATAATGTGTGTTTTGTTGATTACCCCGCTGCCGTATGGCAGGGTCCGCAGATACTCCTTAATGCTATCTTCAACAGTTATTCCTTCGGTGCCTATTAATGTGCCCGCACCGGTTAATATAAGCGGATTATACCTTACACTTACTGATACTGAAAGCCGGTCGGGATTGTACGAGCCCCAGGTAACCGGTATTCCGGCAAGCTTGGTTTTGGCTAGATATGCCGCAAATGCGTTTCTCTCATCGGTATCACTCATGGGCACGGGGTTTCCGCTTTCGTCGGCCTTATTTACAAGAACCAAAATACCGGGCATCTCTCCCTCTCGCACCTCTGCGAACTTAATAAGCGCGGCGCTATTGTCGATCTCGGCGTACTCAAAAACATTTGTGTCGTCGTTATAAACCAGGTCGTGGCCGTACTGCCAGCTGAGGCATAGCTGCCTCCACCAGCTGAGAGTACCCACGCGCATCTGCTCCTCACGCGCGCTAACATCGGCTATGTGCTGATAAAACAGCGCCTCGATGGTGTGTGTTATCATTGCCAGCACCGACGCCCATATGCTTTCTACCGAAAAACGGGAAAAAGTTCCGTCGAATGTTGCGTCGGGATCAGTAATATTGTAGCGCTCACGAACGGGTGTGGCGGCAATGTAATGTGCCTTAATTGCGCTGAGTATTTCGTTATAGTTCCTCATATGTTGCCGGTTTGGTTATTTGCTTGTTAAAAAACGCTACCACGTTACGATCAACCATTATGTCATTGGGAATTACTACGCTCCCGACGGGCATGCTGCTTACCTGCGCATCGTTGGCAAGCGCAATAACGGCTGCGTTGGTTGCCTGTCCTGTGTGAATAAGGGCAACATCATACCAGCTCTGGCCTTGTAGCACGCTAACTATCATAGTCTATTTGTATATCTCCATTGACAATACGTACCGAGTTAACTCTTACACCGTGCGCTCTTAGCTGCTGCAATATAATTGCAGGCGTGAACTTACTTGCCGGGCCGCCGAGCATTGCCGCTGCATTACACCCGCTGGTGGGGCTATCTTTCAGCTCGCCGGGAACAGCCGCAAGGCAACGTTCAATTACATCGGCTGTGTTGTCGCCAATGGCAATGCCCATGATTTTACTCTCGCTGTCGAGGCTTGTATCTATGGCCAGATCGCCGGTATCATCTATTATTATTCCCTTCATTAGCTAATATCTCCCGCTCCTGAGCCGGCACCGCTTATTGTTCCGGTAACGCCTGCCACAACGCATGTGCCTGTAACTGTTGTTTCTACGCTTATTGTTGCAGCGCGCAAATACTCATCAACCCTATTGGCAATAGCCGTTGCAACTTTGTCGGCCACATCTCCATCAGTCGCTACAATTGTGGCAAAGTCGGCTTTTAAATCACTTATAAAATCTTCCTTAACTAACATGGCTCAGTGTTTAATTTTTTCATCTTTCAAATCGTTCACAGTTATATTAGGCTGCAATAGCTGTGACGCCCAGGTAGCAACAGCTGCCTTAAGCACCGCTCCCCCATCCATAGGCACGGGAACCCAAACAGTAAGCACCTGCTTGAGGGAATTAAGCTCTCCCCGAAGCTTATTGATCTCAGACACCAACTTAGCTATATCGGTTAAGTTGCTGCCGAGCCTAGCCTCGTTGAACACTATTTCGTCCTCGGTAATTAGTATGCTCATTGCGCCGACCTTAGCCCGAAAACTCTCGATCGTGCTAAACATAGAAACAAACCTATCGACCTCGGTAAGTTCGCTAACAAGTACAACGCTATCAAGTGCCGGCCTTATTAGAACGCCTTTAGCTGGGTCGGTTCCGGCGCTTAGCCGCACATTCTTTAGCTCATCACCATCGAGCAGGCGGGTAACGGTGCATGTGTATTCTTGTACCTCGGTAACCTTACACACCGACGCCGGCAGCTGCTGGTCGCCCACGATCTGCTGTATCATTCGCCTTATTTCGGTCTCCTTGCTCATTTTACCTCGCCTCCAAGCGTTATGGTTTGCCTGTAGCCACCCCGGCCAAAGCTATAATCAACGGCCTCGGTGTAGAACCGCCGGTCGTTGCGTTCCTGGTACGTGTCATCAATAATATGGGTCACGTCGCCCTTCCTTATAAAAGGCCTGCCAAATGCCGTTAAACTGCCTGTCATTTTGTCGACCTTAAAGGATGCGAGCTGATTTTTAACCAGCTCCTGCAGCTCGGTCATTGTTGTGCACGTGTACAGGAACGTGCGTACATCGCAGCCCTCTGCATTGGCTGGCTCCTTGTATTCAAGCTTCGTGTTGTCCTTAAGTATTGCCTTGCCTACAATCTGTACCTTAACGTCATCGGCAAGAGTGTACACCAGGTTATCGCTTATTGTGTTCCACCCCATGCGGAACTTAACCGTTGCAACCGCATCGGTTGCGAGCATCATACTGCCGGCCATCACACCGTAGAACACGCTGTCGCGAAAGAAAAAGTTAACCGGATAGTTTTTCATAAAGTACTCCATCACCTGGGCAATGCTTACATCGGTGTTTATCTTTACCTCGCCCAGATCCACGTCGGCAATTTGGCAGTTGTAGCCGGGCATAACTTCGGCAATAAATGAGCGCAGGTTGAGCTTGGAATACACCTTGCCCGGGAGCTTGGTTTGCTTCAGCTTCCACGCTTCGTTCTCGCACTCTATTTTAATTGGCGTTCCGGTGTTTACCTTGGTAATATAGCCACTGAACACAAGCTCGGGATTGCCGTATCCATAATATATCTTGATCGAGTCGCCACGGCGTATAAACTCGGTAATGTTTGCACCATTTTTAAGCAGCCGGCGCGGACAGATAACCTCGGCGGTGTCGGTTAAATTGCGAACGCTGGTGCGAATGTTTATCTGTTGCACCGCGGTAAAGCGCACCTGCTGGGTTCCTGATATCTCTATGCGTGCGTTCATTATCATCATAGCACCTCCAGCTCATAGTCATCATCACTCAGAAACTGAAACGAGAACGGCATCGCGTTAACATAACGGGCCGAGTCCTGGTCGTAATCGCCACTCTGATACACCATGTGTGTAATTTCGAACAGCTGCAGTAGTTTGCTGTACACGCGAATTCGTCCGGGTGTGGCAAGTATTTTCTTCAGCGTGATCACATCTTCGAGCGGGAATGCGTTCTGGCTATTGGCCACAACCGATCCACGAATGTCGACCCTGTAGTCGTTAGCCTGGATATATTCCTTAACGCTTCCACGACGGCCAACCAGAGCGGTGCTCACTATTGTATTACTCTGATTAACGCGACATTTCACATCGATAAGCTCAATGCGCAGCACCCTGTCGGGTGTAGTAGTAAGGTCGGCGTCAACCTCGAGTATGATATTGCTGCGCTTCACTGCGGCCGATGCGCCGACATATTCGCTTGGCTGATTGTCGAGGCTTAGCAGTTCGTCGGGATCGGCGGTAAGCAGCGACGGCTTCAGCGCACGCTCATACAGCTCGCTTTTTACGCGTGCCAGGCCTGTGTTGTAGCCCACCTGTGCGGCCTTATCAATAAGGCCCTTGTCGCGTATGCTGAAGCGGATTAAACTCATGGCATATAGTTTACATCGTTTACTACCATTGTGAGGGCTCTGCTTAGTTTATCTAAAAAGTCGTTTGCGCCTGCAGGATCCTGCCCGGGCTCGAACACGTTTGTGTTGTTCGCTATAAGGCTGTCAAGGGTAATGTTTATTACCTTCATGTTTCGGCCGCCTCCCGAAATAGCGTCTTCGGCTTTTTTAAAATCGGTACCACCGGGACCATTACCTCCACCACCTCCTGATCCAGGCACGTAACGCAGACTGCCATCCATGAACCCGCGAAGGCGCTGCCACTCGTCCGGGCTCAAATCGCCCATAGCCTTACTCCTTATTGATTCGAACTCAGAAGCAAGAGAGCCGGCCTGCTCGTGCTTGCTGTCGCCAAACATCTTGCTGTAGGTGGTTTCGTTCGCAATGTCAATAAGGCTGGCTTTTTCAAAGATAAGAGCTTTTTCATCTTCAGCTATTGTTCTGTTGAAGATGTCGTTAGCTATACTTATTCGAGTTTTATATTCATTATATAGTCTTTCGGCATCTTTCATTTTTTGATCATCTTTGTAATAAATCATATCATCATATGCCTTGTATTTAGCCAAAATCTCCTGAGCAACATACATCTCCTCTGTTGTGAGATTTCGCTTGTCATATCGCGAATTTCCACTCGGAGATACACGGAAAATACGAGCTTGCCCCTCTGCTGCGCTTTTCATAATATCCCAATAGTCCTGCCGCTTCAAATCTGCTTCAGTAACTCCAAGCGTTTTTAAGAATATTTGCGCTTCATTTCTAACACCAACAATCTCCTCACGAGCGATCTTGGATTTTAAGTATTTGTCGGCCTGATCTGCATACTTTTTTTCTTTTTCGCGAAGTTTATTGATGTTATCCTCCTGTATCTGCTTTTTTAACTTCAAATCATACTCTCTATTCACTGCCTCAAGTTTTTTACGCAGCTCTTCGTTTGAAACCGTTTCGGCATTTAAACTTCCTAGAAACTCGGGATAGGTAGCCTGAAGCTGATCAATTAGCGATTTTCGCGTTTCGGCCACCGTATTCACATCTGTAATAGCACCTACCAAGGCATTAAGCTCGGCTTTCTCTTTCGCAATTTTCTGTGCGGTCGGCACCTCAACCCACTTTTTGAACATATCAACAACCCCTGATCCCTCGCGTATAAGTTGGTTAAATGTAGGCTGTAGCCGGTCGCCAATTGCCACCTTAAGTTGAAACACATTGTCCTGCAGGTTACTTAGTTGACCGGAAGTTGTTTTGCTCTGCTCGCCCATCATTCCGAGAAAGCCTTTCGCTTTGAGTATTGCCGGAAGGGCCTGCATCATTTCTTCGGTGCTGGCCATCATCTCGCCGTTTGCTCCTATACCCTTGCCGGTTGCCTTAGCCCAATCCTCAGAACTTATTAGCAAATCTCTAAACATATTCACAGCTTCCCCCTTTTGGCCGGTGGCAAGTTTGGCATAGGCCCCCATTACTTGCTCAAGGGGCTTGCCGCTTGCCGCTGCAAGGTCGCCTAAGTTTGTAAGATTATCGCGGTTATAACGCCCAATTGCCTGAAGCTGATTGCCCGCCTGAACCACCTGATCGATTTGAAATGGAGTTTTTGCGGCAATGTCGATATACTCGCGCATTCTATCGTTAGCTGCTCCCCTACTGCCCAGCATGGTTTTTACCGTAACTCCGTATTTCTCCATCTCGGCGGACGCCATTACGCTTTCATATGCAAACTGCCCTGCGGCCTGCGCCCCCCGCATGAGTAAGTAAGCCGCCCCCACACCCTTAACTGTTTTCATCCAGCCAGCTGTTTTATCGGCACAGGCTGATGTTTCGGCCTGTATTTTTTTAATGCGCCGTTCTGTTTCGGCGATTAACTGATTGTATTTTCTTATATGGTCGCCGCGAAATGAGTTTTCGGAAGCCGTGCGATATCGCTGTATGTTTTCGCGTAACTGTGCTATGCTGCGATTTTGGTCGGCAAATGGGTCTTTTACTTTTTTTCGATTAATACGATCAAGTGTCGACTCCATTTGTTTCAAGCCCTTCGACCAATTATCAACGATTTCTATGGCATATTTTACTTGCGTATCCATTTTTTTAGTATTTTTGTGGCATGGCAGCTTTATTCATCATATTCATGCTGGCTTGCATAATAGGCGCGTTGCTTTGCCTAAGATATGCTTGTCGATCATTTTTCGATATGTTTAAATAATTACTCTTCGGGCTCATATCTGCTTCGTTTGCTTCGAACATACATCAGGTCATTGAAGGCTTCGGTCATTTGCTTAGTCGTCATGGCATCAAGTACCTCGGGTGTGTACTTCAGATAATATCTAATGTACGCCCTCATGGCCCTGTATTTATACTGAACGCCCTTTGCAAGGTCGTGCCGTTCACCGGGGCACGGAGCCTCTACCTTTGCCCGGGCTAAAGCTCCTCCAACTGCCCGTCAACCTTTTTGATTATACCATACATCCAATCGAATAAGCCCATCATGTACTCATCACTGGTTCGCAGTTCTTCGTCGCCTTCGAGCCAGCAGTTTTCAAGCATGGCTTTATCGAATTTCACTGTTGAGGAACCTGCAACAGTCCTGCAGGCGTCGATGATCTTCAAATCTGGGTTACGCAGTAGGCAGGTCTTGCCATCAGCGCTTGAATACTTGAAAACATGCCCGTATTTTTTTTTGTACTCCTCAATTGTTGCTTGCTTGTGATCCATTTTAAAAGGGTTTTAAAGTTATTAAATCCACTCGATGTGCGAAGGGATGAGCGGGAATTCTACCTCGTTTTTTGTGTCGCCCTGGGCAATGCTGTTTGCGTCGTCGGTAAATTGGCAGTTGCGTATCTTATGTGTAACTACAGCGCCGCCATTCAGTGGCACAAATGCAACAATCATGTCGAATGGGGCAATGTCCTGCAGGCGACCCGTGGGCGATGCAGCGCGTATGGCCTCTACCTCTTTGCGCAGAAGCGTAATGCTTGCGGTTGGGGTAATATTACCGTATCCGCGAGCGATAGGCTGCTGCCCGGCACCGTATATATTGTCAATAACCTGCTGGTCTCGGTAATCTACCTTTGTTATGCCTACCACAGGGGCACCACCAATGTTTACTGTGAGATCTGCCCAGGAGTATTCTACCCCATTGATCAAGGGCACGTGTCTGAATCCGTTCATATCGTTAATTTATTTGAGTTGTGTAACCGATTTTAATTTTCATTTTACGCATCACGCCAACGCCAACCTGCTGAATTACGAATTCAACCTCCGAAGTGCTAAGCACATTCTGGTTGGGGTCAACGGTAACCTTATAGCCCGAAAGCTCTCCGGCTTTGGCCATATCCTCGAGCGCTTTTCCGGCAGTTACCTCGAGAAACGAAACGGTGTCTTGGCGAAGCTTGCCGGTAGCGGGGTCAACATACAACGGGCCGCTGATGTATGGCAATAGGTAGGTTCTTATGCCTCTGCAGGCCTTGTCGATCGTGCGCACACTCTCGATATATGCATAATCGCTGGTTGCTAAGTCCATCGTGTGGCTGTCGTTCCAATAGGAGCCGGCAATACCTACGTGTTTACGCAAGAACAGGAAGCGCTTAGTATCGAGACCTGTAAGCACGCTTTCGTCGAGCTCGCTAACCACCGAGCCGTCGGCCATTCCCGGCTTGTCGATTCCGGAAGGGAACTTAAGCACCCAGCTGATGCTTTCGTGAACCGATGCCAGGCTAATAGCTCCAAGAGCAAGTCCAACACACGTTACAGATCCGACCGCGCCAACATCCTCGGCAAGTGTAAGTGCTACACCCTCAGTATCCTGAGCGATTACAACACACACATTTGCCTGACCGGTGGCGGCTAATGTACCAAGCCCGCTGATTGCGGCCACGTTGGCGCCAAGTACCAGGATACACGGTTTGTACTGTGCCTCGAGCGCAGTTGCAATTGCCTGAAGGGCGGTAACTTCTCCGGCATCCACATCAACTACCGGGTTGTATACGGCGATCTGCCGGAGTTTACCCTCTGCAGCATTCTGCAGGGTGGTTACTTCGGCATAATCGTATGTGGGTGTTTCGCCTGACTCCGGGGTGAACAGTCCAACATATAATATACCGTTTGGGTTTATTCTGAAAAATTCGCTGATGTGATAGTGTAGGGCCTTGATAAGCCACTTGGCGCTTGTAGCCACAATTCCATCGGTCTCTGCACTCGCGATTTTGGCGTAACTCTTAATCCTCGCGGTGGTACCGAAACCGGCCGGCAGGTCAGCATCGGCAATGTAAGCAACTATTCCGCTTATGTGATCCTCCCCGGGTAGACTCTTAAGAACCTGTCCCTGTCCTTTTACAAAAGTAATTTGATTCATTATTTTTTGGGTTTTTTGGTTTTCTTAATCTTACGATAAACTGCTCTTAGGTTAGGCTTAGCCGATGGCGAGAAATACACATTACCCTTGCCGTCGACATACAGCACCTTTATATTGGGGTACTGCCTGAACGTAGCATCTGCCTTAGTTTCTGCCATAATTGAAGTAATTTAGACTTGATGAATAATCGGTAAATGGTTGGCAATATGAGCCCGACAACCAGCCCTGTGACAAGCCACGTCCAGCGTTTAGCCGTCACGATAACAGGAGTTACCTTTTTTTCGTCTCTGGTTCTCTCCTTGGTAACATACTTATCCTTCATGCTTAGGTAAATGGCAAGGCTATCACACAAACAGTCGGTGGTGATAACCATTGCCTTACCTACCACTTTTGTATTGGCCGAAATACTCGACCGTTGCCCCTGCATCTGGTTAATCTGCCTAAGGTAGACCCTGTTCATGCTGTCGCATTCGAACCAGGCCTCCAAGGTGGAGGTATCTGCAGGAACCCTTACAATGCTATCGCGAACCACCTCCTTGTATTCGGTTCGCGTTTCGGTAACCACGACACGCTCGGGCTGCAGGCATCTCTTAACCTTACAGCCACTGAGCGGCATCATGGCAATCGCAAGCATCACAATCCATATCATTCGGGCTTTCATAGTTACTTGGTTTTGGTAATAGTTTTTACGTTTTCGAGCTTCTCGTTGAGCTCATTAATAATACGTTTCAGCTCTGCATTTTCAAGCTTCAGTCCTTTCATTTCAACAAGCATCTTCTGCTGAATGGTTCTTAGTTCCAAATTTTCACCACGCAGTTTTGTTAGCTCATCCAGCGCTGCAGTGTACTTTTCAGTCAGCAAGTCGATTGATCCCTGAAGGTTGCCCAGAAAATCATTTTTGCGTTTGCTCTTGCCCACGGCATAGGTTACTACCGAGCTAACACCCGGCAGCACAATTGCCAATATGCCGAGAAGCCATTCCATTAGCTGCGGGCTATTTTGGTTAATTCTGCAATAATCGTAGCATCGAGCTTAGCGTTGGCCGCCTTGTCATTTAAAACGGCAACGTCGAAGTGGTTATCCTGAAATAACCACTCAAGCAATGCGCTCGGGTGCCTGCTCATTAGAACCGTAAAGTTTTCTTCTTTGTCGGGGTCGCCATCGCGGGTATCTGTACGATACGCCAGTGTAGGGAAGTTGGCTTTCAGGGCGTTGAAAATGGAAGTAGCAAACTTGTCGCTTTCTGTCTGCCCCTTGCAAGTCCATATCTCAAAACCGGTAGCATTCATCCATCTGGAACCTGAGCCGGCAGCGTTGTTGTGCAGTGAAAAGACAAAGGCGGGGCCGGCTATTTTATTCATGTTAACCACTCTGGCCGTAAGCCCTGGCTCGTTGTCGCCAATGTGCGACCATTCTACTTTTACTCCGTTGGCCTTAAGCCCAGCAGCAATGGCTGCGAGGCGTTCACGGCTCCAGCGGTACTCGCGGTGCTTTCCATCCGGGCTGCGCTTTCCGGCCACTTCTGCGCCGTGGGCTGTGTCTAAAATGATTGTTCTCATGCTTGCTTGCTTTTGGTGTGTGTGGCGAAAAAAGACCCGCCCGAAAGCGGGCCTTTGTACCAACACAAACTAATCACTATGAAAAAACTACCCTGCCATTATAATACCCAGTACTCCCTTGGCGTCGGCTCTGCGAACACGGCCACCTGCACGCTGCAGGAAGCTGTATATATCGCCATAATATTGCGGGTTGCCCTGGTCGTCGAACATCTGCGTTACTCCCTTAGCCCTGGCCACCGAATTCTTATGCCAAAACAGCGCTATTTCGCAAGCAGTGGTATCGAATGCGGTTGCTTCCGACAGGCGATCCTCAAGCTGCTCAGGCGTATAGGTTAAATCGGTGTCGCCAGTCCATGCCCACAGCTTCGTGGTTGCGTTTTGTGTTAATGAGCTGTTGCTTGCTACCAAGACCGTAGATCGTTCGTATATTGTGAAGCTCTCGAGCTTTTTAATCATCCCGGTAACCGGATCGTATATTACGCTGTAGTCGCGCGTGGTGTTCGATTTTAGCTCGTTAACAATGTCGCTCATCGCGTCGGTGCTTAGAATCACATATCTGTCGGCTGCCGGTATGTTCCATTTATTGAATTGCTTTTTAGCCTCGACAAAGTCGGCAACGGTTAGCATTTTTCTGTTCGATGTTCCATACGGTGCGGTCTTATTGCTACCGGTAGATTTCAGGAAGACGGTCGAGCGCCAATTGTAAAGCATTGTCTCAGCAATGTATTGCTCGAGATAGCTCATGTCTTCGCTCAGTACGCTTGCAGTCTTATCATACGACAGCTCAGCCTTATCAATATTCGGGATGAAACGCGGATCGGTAGTGAATTCATCGAGCACATAGGTTACATCGATATCTTTGCGCCGTGTAATAGTAGCGGGTAGGCTCGACCGGTTACGCTGTACTCCCGATGGACTTCCGGCCTGCGGTATATGAACCACGCCGGTACCGATTACATATTGCGATTCGTCGACCGACTGAAGTATGAACTCATTGTTTTTGAATAGGTTCTCAACAATGTATCCGGTCCAGATTTCGGGCGTAACAGCCATATAGGCCATGCCGGCCGGTTTTTGAATCAATGCTGCCCCGAGGGCTACTCCGGCGCCAATCGGCCCGGCAAATGCGCCAGCCACTGCTGCGAAGAGCAGGCCGACAATCAGTGTTAGAAAAAATTTTGTTGCTTTCATTGTTATTACTGGTTTTAGGTTCTTTTAATCAACTGTGTCCTCTACCCATTGCACCACGCCAAGGACTGATTTTAGCGTGTAGGTTTTCAAATCATCGGTTCCCTTCTGTAGCTTAGCCGGAACTACGCTATTGTCCTCTATTACCGCGTCGGCTCCGTCTTCGCCATCTTCTCCTGTCAGCGATGCCAGAAAGGCAGCCTCGTCGCCGGTGTTCCCTTCATCGAGCCATATTTCGTATGCCGACTTACCGGCGGCGCCATCCTCGCCATCTGCGCCGGGGGTGGCTGCCGTGATTGGCGTAAATCCGGATCCGTTATATAGCAGCACAAGCGCTTGTGTTACGCCAGCCTCAATGTCTACCTCTGCCCCGCCAAGGCTTGCACCAAGTGTAAGCGTGCGTGTATCTCCCAACGCGGTAGCGTGTAGTAGTACCATGTCGCCGGGCTTCAAGTCGCTACTTAATGAAGCGACAACATCAACATCACCGGTGAGGGTGGCGAATACAACGGTAACAGCGCGCTCTATAGCGATTTCGGTTTCGGAGTTAAGCTCTCCAAGCTGCACTACAGCATGAGTCGGGAATACTACTTCGGTTTTTTTATCGGCGTCGCCGCTTATTGCCGGCGCCTTGAACCCGTAGGATGAATTGAGTGTTTTGTTAATTACTGTCATGCTTAGTCAAGTGTTACGGCCACACCAACCTGCACGAAGGATGTACCGTCGAACATGAATGTTGTGGCTTTTGATTTATTCTGAGTTCCTGCCATAGTAGGGCCGGAGAATCCGGTTCCAAAGGTTACGGTTTTGGCTGTGCCACCACTGGAGGCCTTAACCATTACCGTGTCGCCAACCGCGATGTCGCTCGACACGGTGGCGTTGAGGGTTACATTGTCGGCAAGCTCGCCGAGGTTAACTACAGTTTTGGCACGGTTGATAGCCACGGCAGTAGTTGCCGTTACGGTTGGGTTCAGCACCTCGGCGGTGGGGAACACTACCTCTACCTTAGTGTCGGCATCAGCGTCGATTGACGGAGCGCGAAAATTGTAGAACGAGTTTAGTACTTTGTTTATCCAGGTCATTGCGGTACTTTTTAATTAACGTATTCGCGTCCGTACTGTGCCTTATACAGTTCTTTGAAGCGCTCGATGTTGGTAGCCTTCAGCTGTTCGGCACGGTTGTTTTTTACGTAGTCGCTAAATGTCCACGACTGTTCTGCTTCGGGCACCGATCCGGATGGGGCGCCGAGGGTTTGAATAATAGGGCTAACACCCTGCATTGCGCTAAGGGCTTTTTCGCAACCTTCGTAGTCGGTTTCAGCAAGCTTAGTGTAAGTAGCGCGCAAACTTTCATCGATTTTTTTGGCTGCAACAGCACCGTCGATTAAGGCCTTAACCTTAGCGTCGTTGCCCTGTTTGATGATGCCGGTAAGGCGCAGAATCTCCTGTTCTTTGGCGGCTAGATCCTGAGCGTGTGTTTGGTTTTGGGTTTTCAGCGCCGTGATGGCTTCAGTTACCTGAGCCTCCGTTGCTTCGGGATTGAGTGCGAGTAGCACCGCGATGGTTTTCAAGTCCATACTTTCTTGCGTTTTAGTTTTAAGTTTTTGAATTGCTTGAATGCTTAGCCGGATCTCATCAGCTTCGAGCCTGGCACCTTCGGGGCTATACAGGCATACGCTTCCTGCGTTGCTTGGAACCGGTGTAAGTGAGGCCTCCATAAGTTCCCATTCGGTAACTACAACCTCCTCCACGCCGTCCATTATAACCAGCTCGGCGTTCAGCACAATAATTCCAGGGCTTGCGCCCTTCAGGAACCCGCCATCTACCTTGTCGCGAATCTTCACGGCCTCGGGATCCTTCTCATCGAATACCGGTGTGGCCATAAGTAAATCGCCATCAGCGCGCAGGTTATCCCAGCGGCCTATTAGGCGGTTTTCGTCGTGATTGTGTAGCATAACAGGATTAGCCCTGAAGCGGTCGAATTTGCCGCCGGAATTGCGCAGAAAAAACCTGTGCGCGTTCCTCTTGGTTTGGTCGTTGATAATAAAATCGGGCATTCGCATTGTTATTTGACGATGCAAATATTTGATGCTTTTTTATAAGATTTTGATAATGTGACAATGCTTGGTACTCTTATGCATACCATATATATGATTTAGCTTTATGAAGTAATTCAGGTTTTTCTTTGCAAGAAAAACCAAGGATGGCAGAGCTATCAATAAAACAAAAGAAAGATTACGCAAAGTCATTGTACTTAGGCAATCTAACTATAACACAGAAGGAAATTGCAAGCCGTGTAGGCACTAGCGAAAAAACAATTAGCGCCTGGATTAACAGGGAGGGCTGGGACAGGATACGTGTTAGTCTGCTGACCACGCGCGAAACACAGTTGAGTAACCTGTATGCCCAGCTTAGTGCGCTCAATACTGAGATAGCACTTCGCGAGGCGGGCAGGCAATACCCCACCAATAAGGAGGCAGATGTTATCAGTAAGATAACATCGAGCATCCAGAAGCTCGAAATGGATCTATCAATTGGCGATATAGTGAACGTGAGCAAACGAATGCTCGACTGGCTTCGAGCTGCAGACCTTAACAAGGCGAAAGAAATGAGCGGCCTGTTCGACGCATTCATTAAAGACTCTATTCGATGACATCCAAGCGCGCAGGCAAGCAAACCAACCGGCAGGTTGTTATCGACTGGGAAGCCTACAGGCGCGCCCTGCTCGACGAAACCTACATCGAGGAGGGCATTAGTGGTGCTGAGCTTCAGAAACACCGCGAGAAGCTTGAGTCCGATCCGGTCGAGTGGATTTATTTCTTTTTCCCGGGCTTCGCCAAGTATCCGTTTGCACTTTTCCATAGAAAGTTCCTGAAGCGGGTAATCAACAACCCAGAGTGGTACGAAGTAATTAGCTGGAGCCGCGAGCTTGCTAAGAGTACCAGCGTGATGTTTGCCGTCCTGTATCTTGTGCTTACCGGTAACAAGAAAAACATCATTATGACATCCAACAGCCAGGACAATGCCATACGCCTACTGGAACCATACCGGGCTAACCTTGACACAAACCAACGCATAAAGGCATACTATGGCGAGCAGCCTCTTATTGGCAGCTGGGAGATGGGAGAATTTAAGACTAAAGGCGGGGCATCATTCAGGGCAATAGGTGCCGGAATGTCGCCTCGTGGTACTCGCTCCGGAGCGCTGCGCGTCGATGTGCTGCTAACCGATGACTTCGACACTGACGAGGAATGCCGCAACCCCGAAACCATTAAGAAAAAATGGAACTGGTGGGAGCAAGCGCTATACTTTACACGCTCGATGAGCGAGCCACTGCTCACCATCTGGTGTGGAAATATAATAGCTAAGGACTGCTGCATTACCCGCGCAGGTAAAAAGGCCCGCGAGCTGGAAGCCCGGCAGAAGCCCATAGGACATTGGGATATCATCAACATACGCATGGTAAACATAGCCAACCCCAACCCCAAGGAGGACTTTGCGCGTGGTAAAAGCGTGTGGCCCGAGAAAAACTCTGAGGCTAAAATCGAGGAGGTTCTGGCGCAGGTAAGCACCGCCTCCGCACAGAAGGAGTGCTTCAACAACCCCGTGAGCGAGGGAGAGATATTCAAGAACCTCACCTGGGGCAAGTGCCCGCCGCTCAACACGCTTAAGTTTGCCGTTGTATATGCCGACCCGAGCACCAGCAACCGCGACAGGGCCACCAAGGGCACGTCGTTTAAGTCGGCTTTTATGCTTGGGTACAAGGACGGCAAGTATTACATTTATAAGGGCTTTTTAGAACAGACGGGCAACGAAAACTTCATCGGGTGGCTGTACGATTTGCGCGACTACGCACGCGGACGCACGCAGGTGTATAACTACATCGAGAACAACAGCCTTCAGGATCCGTTCTATGAGCAGGTGTTTATACCTTTGTTTGCTCAATTCAGCAAAACCCGGGGAACCCTGCCCATTACACCCGACACCCGCAAAAAACCCGACAAGTTTGCCCGCATCGAGGGTAACCTCGAGCCGCTCGACCGAAGGGGCGACCTTGTGTTTAACGAGGACGAAAAGGGCAACCCCAATATGGAGCGCCTGAGGGAGCAGTTCGAACTCGTTAACCCGCAGCTGTCTGCCCCGGCCGACGGCCCCGACTGCATCGAGGGTGGGGTATTTATAATCAACGCCAAAAACCAGACAAGCAATAACGAAGCTATGTTTTTTGGTCATCGCAAAACCAACACTAAACGATTATAATTATGATTAAACTATTCATTAGCATTCAGAAGCTGCTTATCTACATATCCGATAAGAGCGTTTTAATTACAATCATTCGCCGCACACGCCGGGCAATGGCCGTTAAATCTGCCATAAGGCACGCTGACAAGATGCGCCGTATGCGACGGGGTCGGCAGCAGTTCGTGATCCTGATTGGCAAAAAGGTTCGTGTGTACGAGCGCGAGCAAATCAATAACCTTATTAGAGCAGGGTGGCTTGACAAAGCTCTTAAAAATTACATTACACTATGCAAATATTGCATTTATGTGACTCCGTCGGCCAGCGATCCCGTAGGTAAAAAAACAGCAAATATGAAAAATACAGCTAAAGCGAAATGAGAAACCCCTTTAAAATAGTTTTAAAGCTCCCATTTAAGACGGGCAACACGCCGAACAAGGGCGCACATACATTTACACGCAAATTCAGGCCTAATTCAGGCCTTAAAACCAATAAAGCATGGCTTACATAAATCAATCCGACATCGAAGGCGCCGGCATGTATCCCGAGATACTCAAAACACTGAGCCGAGAACCCGAATATATCATCACTGCCATAGCCGACGCCGAGGCAGAGGTAAGGGCATACCTGACGGCCCGCTACGAGATCGACCAGGAGCTCGCTAAAATAGGATCGAGCCGGAACATACTTGTTGTGAAGATTGTGCGCGATGTGGCAATCTACAACATCTATAACATAAGCAATCCGGTTAACATGCCCGAGAGCCGCGTGCAAAATTACAAGGATAAAATTGCATTTCTGAAGGAAGTGCAGGCCGAGCGTGCCAGTATCGACGGGCTTACCCGCAAAACAAACGCGGAAACGGGTGGAAGCAATTACCTGAAGTTTGGAGGCAACACGCCACGCAGTAATCACTTTTAAATCTTAGAATTATGGCCAAAACAGCCCCGGAAATAGTCGTACAAAACATCGTAATCAAACAGGTGAACCGTCGCACCAGCGACATAAGCACTTGGCGAGAAGCAATCAAGTCAGCCGAGAACCAACAGAACCCCACCCGGGTGAAGCTGTATGATCTATATGATGATATTATGCTCGACGGACACATGGAGGGAGTGTGGGGCAAGCGCCGCGATGCTATTGCTAACCGGTCGCTTACCTTCGCTAAAGACGGACAGCAGGATGACGAAATCAATAAGCTGCTGAACTCGCCCGACATGGGTTCGCTCGTTAAGGATCTGCTCGACTCGATTCTGTTCGGCTATTCGCTTCTGCAGATAAATTCTATCACATACAACGAAGACGAGGAGCGCTACGTGATTGACTACGACCTCATACCACGCAAGCACGTACACCCCGAGCGCGCCTTCAGGTGCATCAGCCGCGACCAGACCCAGGCAACCCGCGACTATCTGTATATGGAGCCTCCCTTGAGTAAATACATGCTGTGGGCAGGCGATGGTGGCATGGGGCTGTTGATTAAAGCGGCGCAGTATGTTATTTACAAACGCGGCAACTTTGGCGATTGGGCACAATTTGCCGAGCTTTTCGGCATGCCCTTCCGGGAGGCCCGCTATGATAACTACGACGACAGTACCCGCATACAGCTCGAGCAGGCAATGGAAGCCTACGGATCTGCCGCCTATGCGATACTCCCAAAGGGCGCCGACTTTAAGCTGCACGATGCTGTGAAGGGAACGGCAGGGCAGTTATATAAGATGCTGCACGACGCTTGCAATGCCGAAATAAGCAAGTGTATTCTGGGCAACACGCTAACAACCGAGCAGGGCGAGAACGGAGCCCGGAGCCTTGGGGAGGTGCATCAGGATGTTGAGGACGCCAAGCACGCAGCCGATGTTAAGATGATAACCGACATACTGAACACAAAATTTAAGTCGATTCTAAAATCCTTCGGGTTCAACGTTGCAGGAGGATATATCGACTTTGCCGACGGCGGTACCGACTGGGCTGCGCTTAAGCGCAAGTGGGAGGTGTTGGATGGAGTTAGCAACCGAGTGCCGGTGGGCGACGACTACATATATGAGGAGATGGGCATTCCTAAGCCCGACAACTACGACGAGCTAAAGGAGGAAATGGCAGAACGGGATATGCAGCGCTTTCAGCTGAAGCATGATAGCGGCGAGCCGGCAAGCAAAAAGCTTAGCGCATTTGCAAGGATTCTTGATTTTTTCGTCTGAGGGCGACTAAGCGTCGCCCAGTGTTAAGCATCGACGAACTCGATGCCGTTTATTTCAACAACGATAGCAAGGTACTGCTGTCAGCACTCAGGCAATTTCCCATTGCGGCATTTCTGGCTTATAAAACAGTTGTTACTAAGGCCATCGACGATATAAAGCCGGGCGATAGCTTTAACGCCGATATATTCAAAACCTACTCTGACAACTTCTCCGGCATAATAAACATCACCCTCAGCGGCGACAAATACGCCCTAAAACGCAGTGAGCTTCTGCTTAACGTGAACCGTTTCGCAGCCTATAAAACCCACCACGCAACAACTCAGATTGCCAGGCAATGGGCCGATAAGGATGCTGTTGCACGCGAACCAAAGCAATACAAAGAGGCCGCAAAGCGTGTTGCAAACAAGTTTAACCGATACCAGGTTGCAGAATACAACACAGCCACGGCACGCGCCAGAACCGCGAAGCAATGGATTGATTTTACAAGCGATGAAACAAGGATGGAGTTGTACCCTAATCTAAAATGGTTGCCAAGCCGAAGCGTTGAGCAGCGCCCGGAACATGTGGAATTTTACGGTACTATTCGCCCAAAAAACGATCCGTTTTGGAACGAGAATCAACCAGGTAATCTCTGGCAGTGCAAATGCGACTGGGAAGAAACCGACGAGGGCAGTACTGGTACCCCAAAACGCAAAGCATCTGCTCAGCAAGGTCTTGAAGGTAACCCCGGAGAGGAATACAAGTACGAACACGGGCAACACAGCGGGGTAATATTCACAAACAACAGTGTATATTTCAAAGCCAAGCCCGCTGCAACGGTAGAGTCTGCAATACTTAACGCCCCAGAAACCGGATGGTTCAATGTAAACCCGAAAGTTAAATGTCATGTGTTGCATGGACAGAACGAAATAGCCGGGAACATGCAGGTTCTCGATGCATTTGTGGCCACGCGCAACAATGTCAAGAGCATCAAATTGCTACCAAACATTACCGGCGACAACCTGAAGCTGAAGCCTAATTTCTATCCGGAAGGATTTACAAGCAGAGGAAAGGCCAGCAACGCCGATGCGGTAATTACTTTCGATAACGGTGACACATGGGTTGCCGACATAAAGGCGATGAAAGGGACCGGATCTAAGCTAAACCATCGGCTCAATGATGCTTATCAGCAAGCCGATTTCGCAATTATCAAAATTCTTGGAGTTGAACACAAATCAGTGCAGCAAACAGCAGAAACATTTATAAAAAAACACCCCATGTTTAAGGGTTTAATTATAATAAACAATTCAAACACAGTTATATATGAATTTATTAGACAATAAAAAAGGAGGTTTACACCTCCCTTTCCAATCCAATGACCCGGCCGTAGCCCGACCAGAATTGATTGTGACAAATGTACAACAAAAATATTTGAAAAACAAAAATATTTTTTCAACATGCTAACAATCAGCTTCGAACAATTCGCGCAAGAGGTAAGGCGCAACCGGGTGCAGCTCGACAAGCTGATCAACCACCAGCTGCCCGCCATCATTGGGCGCGAGGCTGTGAAGCAGTTTAAAAGTAATTTTCAGGAGCAAAGCTGGAGGCGCAACCAATGGCCAGAGGTGCAACGCCGCAAGGCTACGTGGATCCGTGGCGGCAAGGTAATCGACAACCCAACCCGGGGGGCCGCACGCAGCCGCAAAATTTTAACAGGTCACACCGGAGACCTTGGTCGCTCCCTGCAGTACTCGGTAGAAACCGGCAAGGTAACCATACACAGCGACCTGATATATGCTGCAGTGCATAATTTCGGTTTGAGAGCCGGCCGCGGCAAGGGCTTTATCATGCCCCAGCGCCAGTTCATAGGCCACGACCCTGAGCTTATTAAGAAGATTGAGAGTATTATCAACGAACGACTTAACAAAATATTCAGCGCATGAGACGACAACTTTATCTCGAAATTAAGAACTGTTTAAAATCTGTTTTAATGCCCGATAACACTCCTGTGTTTAAGCATTTCGATTTGTGGAACCAGCAGGTCGAATTTATCGAGCAGGAAACTCCTTTCAATTTTCCGGCGGTGTTTATTGAGTTTTTGCCCATAACATGGAGCAAGATGGGCTATAATAAGCAAAATGCCGATATCACGATGCGCGTACACGTAGTAAGCCGATGGCATAGCAACACTGCAGATTACAACCCGCAAGAGTACGACGCCCTCGAATATCTTGAGCTTGCCGACATTGTAAACAACGCAATCACAAACTACGCAACTACAACAGGAAACCGATTTATGCGGACTCGAAGCGAAATTAACCACAACCACGAAACTATACTCGACAGCATCGAGGAGTTCGTGTGCAATGTGGTCGACACTTCGGGATGTCGAGAGTACGTGTCGGTTAACAACGTGGTTCCGGTAATAACTGAGAGCAATGGTTAACGTGTATATAAATGCTTTTTTAATTGCATTTATATACAGTTAACCGTCCGACGATCTTTGACATACTGATACATCAAAAAACACCCGCCTCGATGCCGGGGCGGGTGCCTTTAAATTGCCTTAAAATGCAATTAAGTTGGGGTTTTATGCAATGTTATTGGCCTAATATGCGGGCTTTTTCGGCTTTGTATTCTTCTTGTGTGAAAACGCCTTCATCAAGCAGAGCCTTAACAGCTTTTAGCTCTTCGGCCTTATCAACCATGCTTGTTGATTTGCCTTGATTTTTCTTCAGCTCAAGGTCATGCATTAACGATTCCGTTTCTACTTTTTGCTTTTTACCTGAACGGCTCACTGCTACAATTATCACAATTAACATAATTACTAATAATAACCAAATCATAACTCATATTTTTTTTAGTTAAACATTCTTTTTCATTAATTGAATTATCGTGTCCTGGGCTGCAATGAGCTTACCCTGTAATTCAAGTATTTTTTTTTCATAATAAGAATAGTCTTTTTGTTTATTGCCTTCATTTTTTAGCATTTCCCCGTAACCAAGCAGAAGCCAAACCGGCGAAATATCAGGACAATTTTCTAATATTTTTACTATAACACTTTCTCCAACATCCGCTTGTCTTTGCAATTGCTTGCCCAAATACCCATTAGACATTCCCATGTTCTTCTCAAAAGTGGAAGGCTTAACTTGCTTAAATTCAAGATATTCATATATTCTGTTAATAACTTTCATTAAATAATTTAGAAATTTGTCTAAAATAATTTGCAAACATAGACAATAGTCTATATATTTGCCCTAATTAACAACGACAAAGTAAAGTAAAAAAACAACACAATGGAAAAAAACGAGAAAACTATTGCCGAGGTGCGTCGCGAGAAGGCCAGAGGAACCAGCCTGTACTTCAGAACTGCAGCAAAATTCGGGGTAACCTACACCTACGTGGCCGAGCTTGCACGAGGCAAACGCCAGGGAACCCGCGGCAAGGGCAAGCAAATAAAGGAGTTTTTGCTGAGCGAACTGTGTAATAATTAAATACCCTGCTCCATGAATTCCCTTCAGATATACTCTCACCCCGATTTTGGTAGTGTACGCACCGAAATAGTTGCCGGCGATCCATGGTTTGTATTGGCTGATATATGCAAAATTCTTGGACACACAAATACCAGCGTAGCGATAAAAATACTTGACGAAGACGAGAGGGCTAAGAAAATATTGACCCGTGATTATCAGCACATTGGGTATGATAAGGCTTGGTTTATTAATGAAAGTGGTTTTTATCACTTAACGTTCAGAAGCAATAAGCCAGCAGCTAAGTTTTTTCGTAAGTGGGTTACAACAGAAGTACTTCCAAGTATCCGTAAAACCGGTCAATATTCGGTGCCACGCCTGAGGCCAGAGCTGGCAATACCGGATAATATACCCAATCTGCCTCGCAATCATACATTCAACACCAAAATTATAGTGGTAAACGACTGCCCTGTGCGCGAGGTTAAAATAAACAAGGTTCCCTACTACTGCATGATAGACGTGCTAAAGGCTGTTGGCATTGCAACACACGCACGCAGTCAATTGTGCAACGAAATTTACCATAAATTCACCTTTAAAATTCGCACAAAAAGCAACGGACGCCTTACCCGCTATATTACAACCGAGGGGCTAAGACTATACTTGTCGCGTTCGAATGCTGCCAAATCGAAAAAGTTTTTATCGGCATTTCTTGCAAAGGTAGAGGGCGTAAATAAAATTGACTTCGACCGCTTCCTTGATGTTATCGTAAAAACGCGAGACGAAAACGACAGGTCATTTTTACTTAATACTTACAAAACACTAACAACTAACTAATGGCCTACAACCGTGTAAATAAGCTACGCACCTATCAGCTTGTGCTCAACATCGTGAAGCAGCACTACATAGAGGGCGTTACCACCTATAAGGGCATATTCGAAATGTATGTTTTACCCATATACCCAATGAGCTATCAGCGTTTTATAACGATAATCAACACGCCCAACATCGAAAAAACTATAGCATCTGAATGCGAGCGCCTGGGCAAGGAGATTCCGGGTAAAAAACAAGAGGACAAACGACAACTAAAACTATTTGAAAATGAGCAAATGTAAATTGAATTTCTGGTACCTCGACAATTGGACGGGCCGCCGTAGGGAGTTTGCAACGGCAGTAGCTGCAATAAAGGCAGCCGAGCAAGAGAGTGGAGTAACAATTAACATTTACCGCGCCAATGGCAGATTTTATAAGGCCGTGAAAGCGTCGGGACATACACCGTCTTAGTATTCACCAAATCCATAACATCATGCAAGTAATTATTTATGACCCACGAAAAAACGCCATCAGTTACAAAAGCGATGGCAGAATGCGAGCCGGCATAATCGGTAATATGGCCGAGGCCGCCTTTAAGCGAGCAGTAGAAAACGAAATAGAGCGATTAAAACGCAACGCCAATGCGCTTAGCCAGTGGCTCTGGAACCCGCGCAACGTGAATAAACCCGATTGGATGAATCGCAAGCGAGAGTATAACTCTATACAGGTCAAAATAGAGGCGCACATGGCCAAGCTAAAGGGCGCAAAAAACGGAGAAATTCAGGAGGTAAGTGTTCCACGTAATCCGGCAAGGCTATGCAAATAAAAGTATATCTCAGCGGCCCGGTAACCGGTCGCGATCCACACGAGACAGAGCATTTGTTTAAAATTGCCGAGAAGGCTGTGCGCAACCTTGGCCTCGAGCCGGTAAACCCCCTCAATTTCTGCACACCCGACATGGAATGGTGCGAAGCAATGAAGGTGTGCATTCGCGTCCTGTTAGACTGCCACCTGATTACCATGCTGCCCGGATGGGAGGAGAGCAAGGGCGCACCAATCGAATATAATTTAGCCAAAGAATTAGGTATTAATAATTTAAATCTCAAGCAATTATGACAAAGCAATCAATTGATTTATCGAAAATGAACCTTGCCGATCTTGAGGCAGCCATAAAAGAAAAGCGCGACCAGGAACGTCGCGAGCGCGAGGCCCGCAAGGCCGAATATGAGGCCGAACGACACGATCTTGTAGTAAGGCTATCCAAGCAGGCCGAGGAGCTCTCTATTCGTTTAACCGAGTTCAAAACTATAGCGGTGCGGCAGCTGGAAGAATTCCGCAAGCGCGCCGAGGAGTATGGCGACATTCGTAGCAACAGCAAAGGCGGCTTCAGCATACGCAATGCAAACGGCACCTATAAGGTTGCCTACGAGCGCAACGTAGTGAGCGAGTATGACGAACGCGCCGATTTGGCCGAGTCGCTGCTCCGCGAATTCCTGGGCGACATGGTAAAAAAACGCGACGCGCAAGCATACGAAATTATAACAGGACTCCTCGAGCGTGGCAAAAAGGGCGACTTCAACCCTGCAGCTGTGAACGCACTGCTGAAGATGAAGGATAAGTATAACGACGAGCGATGGGTGAAGGCCATGGCTTTGTTCATCGAGAGCTTCAACACGCGCCTTATCAGCATGAATGTTTCGTTCTTTAAGAAAAACAGCATGGATAAGGACGTGCTGATACCCCTCACCTTCGCAAGCATTGAACCCGATGTTACACCTAATACCGAAAGCCATGAAAGAACTTAATCGCGACAACATGAAAAGCGGTAGCGTTAGATTGCGCGTAACCGTAACAATCCGCAACACCGGGGGACTTGATTTCAGCAAATATGCATGCGCGCTGTTAGACATCCCACATTATGGATTCAAGATATTTGAGGCCGGCGACTCTCGAATATTCATATCATCCAGCGACGATAACAACGCCTTCAGGGCGCGACTAAAAACAACAGGTGCGCTAATGCAGAACGTATCGCTTGCCCGGCACATTATTAATTTGTGCGGCACCAACCTGCGCTCGGTAACGCTTGAAATAAGCGACAAGGCCGACAGCGACGGTAAATACGAAATAAATTTAAACCCTCTGCGCAGCAAGAAAGGCGCACCGGCATAACAGTTCTTCGACAGCCGGGACAGACCGGCACCCGTGGGAGTAGCTCAGTTGGTTAGAGCAACGGAAGTAAACCGCGAAAGCGTTCACTACTTAGGCGCAGGTTCGACTCCTGCCTCCTACACAACGAACACCGAGGGCTGAGAGAGAAAGAATGCCCCACCAGTTCTTGAATGAGTGAAGCGAAACGTTGCCGCGAAACGAGGCCCGCGCGGGGGAGGTTCCCCCGCATTTTAAAAGAGCTTTAAATGCACTATGCAGTCGAAATACTGAAGAACAAGCGCCGCGAGCTGCAGCAACAAATGTCGCACGCTCGCCGCTGTGGGATGACAATACGACATCCCGAGTATGAGTCGATGCAAGGCAAGGTGAATAGTATTAACAACGCCATCAGGCTGATACAGCTCGACGGCATAATATATAATAGATATGCAGAAGCAAGTGCTCGCACGCGGTAACGACGCCAAGGTGCTCATCACCGTGCAGGATCCGGCCACCAGCCAGCCGGTTGATGTATCAGTATTCGATCGTATCGATGTTTTTCTTGGCCGTAAGGGAACCAAGGCATACGTATGTAGGTGGTCGAGCAGTGATCCAAACCACGACCAGGTTACAATCGAGGATGGCGACGGCGAGATAAGCGTGATAATTAATAGAGAGGACACATTCGCATTCGGCGACTTCGAATACTACTACACTGTGAAGTGCTGGAAAACCGACGAAGATTATCGCGCAGGCGACTGTGCCGTGTCGAGCATTCCGGTATACTTGTTCGAATCAGTGGAGCAAATGGACTCAATACCCGGCGAATAATGATAACAGTAACAACCATTGCATCGCTTCAGGGTCGAGTTACCACAGCCACACAGTTGGTTACCGACCAGCTGGCTACAACGGCAAGCCTGCCCGGTGTTATACTAACCGAGGCGCGACTTGTTCCTCCGCAGTCGGCAGTACTGGCTTCTTACGATCGCCGTAGCGACTACGTTGGCCTTAAGGCTTATATGGCTTACGCACCCGAAGGCAGCGCCGACGATGCTGCCGTGTGGGTTGTTACGGTAATATACACTACAGCAGCCGGAGAGGTGGCTGCAACAGCAACACATCACAACGTGAAATGGACAGACAGATACAGCCTATGAACACAACAAGTTATATATTGAAAATCGACGCAGACACCGGCGAGGTAATGCTTGTAATATGCTCTCCGGCCGGAACAAGGGTAGTAACTCCACAAAGTGCCAGCGACGCCGACATCCGGCTGCTGCAGAACATGCTTAACGCGGTTGAAAATGGCAATTAAGTTCTACACGGCAGCATCGGGCAACTGGTCGGTTGCCGGCAACTGGAACGGAGGCACCTTACCGGCGTCGGGCGATGATGTGTATGCAAACGGCAAAACGGTAACGATTAATGTGGATGTTAGCGTTGCCCTCATTAGCACCGAGACATGCCCCGACACGGGCGTTGGCGGTGGCGAGTTTCGCGTTTCGAGCAGCCGCACAATAACAGCTCAAACCAGGGCCGGCGACAGCCAGGCAATACTTGTTAATACAGCCTCGGTAACGCTAACATTAATAGGCTCTGTTGCCGGCGGATCAGGAGCGGCGGCAAGGGGCATATATCTCAACCAGCAGGGCATAACTCTCAATATATATGGTGCCGTGTCAGGCGGAACCGGAAGCGGCGGCGCATATGCTGTAGTGCAGGGATCAGGATACAGCTCTGCGACTGTTAACATTTTTGGCACTGTTACCGCAGGAGCCGGCAGTAGGGCTATTGTTGCCTCAACGGCCGCCTCAATAAACGTAGCCGGCAGTGTTGCTGGAGGTGCCCTCGCGGCAATACAGGCCGATCTGGTTACTGTGGCCGGAGAAATACGCGCCGGATCGGGCGGCGCCGGTGTGGCCGAGTACACTCAGGGTGCCGGTGTGGTTGCTCTCAACGGCTCTGCCTACAATAGTGGCGCCTGGCAGGCTGTAATAAGTGGCCGCCTTAGCCTGGCTGATAGCTCTCAGGTAATGAAGTACAGCACGCCGGCTGGCGAGGAGGTGTTAATGTACAACGAGCTGTATTACATGCCGCCTTCACAGGCCGATGTGCGCGCGGGTGTTGTGTACGGTAGCCGTACAGGAGCTTGTGCCGTACCACCGCCCGCAAGCGTTGCTCTCAACGTGCCGGTGGGCAATACGGTGGGCGAGCTTGTAGCTAGTGTCACCACTCCCGAGCAGTTTGTAGAAGCCCTGAAGGCCGACGAGCTTGGGCAACGACTCGCCGAATGCAGCACCGACACCGATACAACATTAATACTCGAGGCCATTGGGGCTATACCCACTCCGGATCCCGGAGCAAGCCCAGCAGAATTCGTGCAGGCCCTAAAGGCTGATGATCTTGGAGAACGACTTAGTAATTGTAGCACAGTCGCAATAACCGGCGCACAGATAGCCGGTGCAATACCGACCGAAGCATGATGCCTTTAGCGCAACATATAAGCATTCGAAAAAAAGGCAAGCTCACACAGGTGTGGCTATCAGAGGAGTATATCATTCGCGTGTGCGGTGTTAGCGCCGACTATCTGCGCGTTAAGCGCAACCAGCTCAAGGCGTACGAGTGCGTAACAGTTAAGGGCGCGAGGCATTACGAGTACTACAGCATCCCCAATAAGGCCCCCGCCTGTTATCGCAGCAAACTTCCAACATTCGACGAGCTTATCGAGGCCATTGAGCCTGCAGCTGAGCGCGACAATGACTATAACAGCACATTCAACATGGCACTGGGTGATGCCGATAGATACACCTATATATATAAGAGTGAGCCCGCCGAGAGGCGCGACAAGCTTGCTGCTGCTGCTTCAATAGTAGAGGCCACAGTAGCCTATATCACGGCCACATCTTACAACACACGCCGGAGCGATATATTCGAGCGTATGGCAGCGCTTGCCGAGGCGAATAACATTACCTATTTACCTCATAATTATAGGCGTATCAAGGAGAAGGTAATGAACCGGCTTTCCGGACAGCCTATTGGCGATGTAATCAAGGCCCCCAGATCGGGCAACGACAATGCGGCTAAGTTCCGCTACGACGATCAGATCAGCGAGTGGATCTATCAGCTCGCCTCGAATCCACGTAATTTCTCTGACGCATATATATGCAGGCAAGTTCAGCAGCTATGCAGCCTCTCCGGAAAGCCTGCCCCGAGCACCGAAACCATACGCGCTAAGCTGAACGAGCGCAGCACGCTTTACCTTACATCTGTTGAGCGTCATGGCTCGGGTACACGGGAGGCCGCAGCCTATGAAGCTTATATACCCATTGCTCGCGCACCTTTTGCAGGCGATTGCTGGCAAATCGACGCGACACGCGTTAATATGATAGCCCACGAGCGCAACATCACAGCGCCCGATGGTGTGAGCAAGAAGGTACTGGCCAATATAATGGTGTGCGCCGTTCGCGACGTTCACTCCGGGCAGTGTCTCGGCTACTCGTTCGACTATGCCGAGTCGTTTCTCATGTACTTTAACGCCATTAAAATGGCTGTTCAATGCGCGGGATATCTGCCCTACGAGCTTGTTACCGACAAATTTCCGGGACACAATAAGGCCGAGGCTGTTGCCATGATCGACACGCTCAAAATGTATGGAGTGAAGATAACAACCAGCCATAAGGCAACCGGTAAGGCACAGGTGGAGCGCTGGTTCAACACAATGCAGCAGATAGAGATGCAGGGCAACGACTATTATTATGGCGAAGGCATTCGCAGCACCAGGGTTCACGCACATCCGTCGCCCGATCATCTCGAGCGCATGCGCAAGCGCGCTAAGTTGGAAGCCTTCAACCTGCAGGATGTTATCGACATGTATTCAGGCATGATTGAAGCCCATAACCAACGCAACTACTGCGAATACAGCCGCAAGCTGAAGCACCTTAACGACAGCCCCGCAGGTATTCACGCCGCAAGCGAGAAGCCTAACACAATAGCAGTAACCGACCGGCAGATTAACCACATATTCGGCGCAAAAACCGACGTTAGGATAGCAGGAAATGGAATATTTAAGGTAACGCTGCGACACATCGATCATTACTACAGCATTGCCGACTACAACATCGTGGAGCAGAATGCTCGCGTATGCGTTAGCTACGATCCGGGCGACATGTCGAGCGTGTGCATTTATAAGCGCCTGCCTGGTACCACATGGCTGCAGTTCCTCGCGCGCTGCGAGCTGTTCGAGCAGCCGATGGTTTACGGCCCGCAGGCCGAAATGAACCGTCTGGCCGAGGCCAAAAAGAAGGCCAAAGAGTTTAACGAAAAACGGGCCGCGCGGTTGGCAAAGCTTAAGGGCGAACCCGTTGAAATTGTGGATATATACGAGGCCGAGGAGGCTGTACTTATGGGCCAGCACACCATGAAAAAAGCGGCATGCGGCTACGAAGATATAGAGCTCAACATATCACAAAGCATTTTTTCACAAGTACGCAACAATAACAAAAACTACTAAAACTATGAGAACACACAAACAGAACGAACTAATCAGGCTCCTGAACCAGGAGCAACAAAGGCACGGCAGCTTTAACAGGCTTAGCCGCGTTCTTGGAGTAAGCAACGCAACGGTGAGCAACTGCACCAGTGGCAAGTGGAATCTTATATCAGATGAAATGCTTGATAGCCTGCTTGCCAAGCTTGGAGGCGACTCCCGAGCCGACTGGATTGTGGCCGACACCATTAATGTTAAGCAGATGCACCAGGTGATTAACACCGCACGTCAGAGTCGCAGCTTTTGGGCGATCAGCCATAAGGCCGGATCGGGCAAAACTGCAGCCATCAGGCTATATGCTCAGCGCTTCCCATCAGGCGTCTATGTCATTCAGGCTCAGGAGTGGACTCAGCGTCAATTTATGGTTCAGTTGTGCCGATCGCTCGGTATAGAACCGGCTAAGGGCTACAATAGCATTGCCATGATGCTCGACCAGGTGGTTGATTACTTCATAGCACGCACTAGCGAGAACCCCATACTCATAATCGACGAGGCCGATAAGCTGAAGGACTCGGCCAAGCGTATGATTATCCCTATATACAACCGGCTTGAGGATCAGCTCGCCTGTATCTGGGCCGGAACCGAGAACTTGGCCAACGAGATCAGGCGCGGGGTTCGATCGGCAAAAAAGGGTTTCGACGAAATCGACAGCCGTTTTGGTAGAACCTATATAAGCCTTGTGGGAGCAACAATTCGCGACTGTGAAGCAATATGCCTGGCTAATGGAATCGGCGACAGTCAGGTGGCCGGTCGAATATTCGCCGATAGCCGTCCGGTAAGCGCTGTTATGGGCGGGCACAACGTAAAAGTCGTTGAAGATATGCGCCGGATCAAGCGATTAATCGTTGCCGAGAAGGCACTGAATTCACAAAGTCAAATGAAATTGCAATTTGCAGAATAAATACCGTATGTATAACAATTTTGCAAAATATCAAATTTTATTAAAAGCTGGTTTTTATACCCAAATCGGCACTTATAGCGATGTTGTTGTGTTAACAAAAATGGTAACAAATAGTGTAACATCGAATGGTAACACCAAATGTGCACATTTGTTACCGTTTAATTTATTCATATTACACGCCAAATTTTTGATTTTGTTTAATTATATTAACCGTATTAATTTAATTAGTTAATTTTATGGAAAATAAAGGATATTCACACTTTTGGGCGTTATACAACAAGCTTCCCGGGCGCTATGATGGCCTCAAAGAGGAGCTTATACGCCAGTTCACAGGCAATAGGACCGAGTCCCTGCGCAGCATGCAGCCGGATGAGTATGGCCGCCTGCTTACACACCTAGGCGAGCTTCGCGTGCAGGAACCCGCTGGTAATAAGCGCGTGTGGAGCAATATTAACATAGATCGTTGCCGTAAGCGTGTAATAGCAGCCATTTGCGGTTATTTTCAAGTTTCGGGACAAGATTACAACATGAAAATGGTGCTGGCAACGGCCTGCAGGGCTGCCCGGTGCGGTGATTTTAACCTTATTCCGGCTCAGGAGCTACACAGGGTGTACAACACCTTTACGTCCAAGCAGAGAGACTGCAACAAGGCGGTGCGCAATAGTGTTCAAAAGCTATCGCAAATAGGCCTAAATTAACCTTTATGAGCTTTAAAATTAACCTTTCGGGCATTGTTTCACGGTGTTTTTCTGCAGGAATTAACCCTGAATTAACCTAAATTAACTTTATTAACCTGGAGTTTTTGCCTTCAAATAACTCACAACGGCTTGATAATCAACATTGAGCCGTTTTTTATGTTTTGTACATTTGGTTTCTGCCCCCTTATATATAATCCTGAATTTTTCGTTTTTGGCTGATATTCCCGTTGTTGTCCATCCGAGCGAGCCATATACTGCGATTATTATTATTTGCATGATATAAATCATTGTCACTCCAAGTAATCAGGTAATCACCATCGGGCATAACAAATGCAAAAGGATGA
>Ga0334884_1000875_pt1 | contig 50710 bp, 35 predicted proteins | sample GraSluR1_MG_7_FD_207215 | JGI IMG/M metagenome (GOLD analysis project Ga0334884, IMG submission 207215) | Sludge microbial communities from methane-producing bioreactor in Wageningen University, Netherlands - Granular Sludge_12_05 R1 | ecosystem: Engineered > Bioreactor > Anaerobic >... | reverse complement strand
GGGTCGCTGGTGGCCGTCATGAAGCGTACCGAGCCGGCCAAGAAGACACTGGCCGACGGCACCATCCGTGACGAGACGACCCAGGAGTTCATGCGGGCCCGGGGGACCGCCGAGGCCACCCTGGTGAAGATGCAGGTGCCCGCCATCGAGCCCATCATCCAGACCCTCGTTGACCATCCGGAGGAGCCGGATGTCCGCGCCACAGCCTGCCGTATGCTGGGCGCCATCGCCAACCGCGCCGCCAGCCCCGTGGTGCCCCCGGAGGATGCGTTGGTTGTCGTCCGGCCCCTGCTGCGACGTCTGACCTCCGACGATCAGTGGGGCGTGCGGCGCCGGGCCGCCACGGCCCTCGGACTGCTTGGCGACGTGGCCACCGAGCACGGTGTGGTCCCGGCCCTGATCTCTCGCATGCAGGCGGAGCGAGACGAGGTCAAGGCCGCCTGCGCCGAATCCCTGGGCAAGCTGCTGGACCCGCGGGCCATCGTCCCTCTGGTAGACACCCTCATCAACAACCGCTCCGGTGCGACAAGGGAGATTCGGCTGGCCCTGACCGCCCTGGGCAATGATGCCATCCCGGCCACCACCGGGGCCCTGGCAAGTCTGGAGCCCGAGGTCCGTCTCAACGCCACTCAGGCCATTGCCCAGATCGGTGGCCCCAGCGCCGTGGTGCCGCTGGCCTCCATGCTCAAGGACCGAGACGTCACCATCCGCCGTGTCGCCGCCGATGCCCTGCGTGACAGCGCCGACGCCCGGGTACTGAGCCAGGTCGCCGCCGCCCTGGGCGACAGCGACTGGCAGGTCTACCACGCCGCCCGCGACGCCCTGGCCAACGTCGGCACCCCCGCCATCCCCATCCTCCTGTCATCCCTGGGAACCTCGACGCCGCGGGTGTCGAGTATGGCCAAGGACGCCCTGGTTCGCATCGGCGAGCCGACGCTGCCCTCCCTGCGCACAGCGCTGCTCACCGGCTCGGAGGATGTGGCCCTGTGGGCGGGCATCACCATGGGAGAGATCGGCTCCGGGGCGGTGGAGTACGCCGCGAAGGTCCTCGGCGATCGCTCAGGCCCTCTGACCTCGCGCGCCATGGCCGCTCGGGCGCTGGGACGTACCGGCGCCGTGGGGGCCGTAGAGCCCCTGGTGGCCGCGCTGGCACAGCAGGAGCCGGCCGTCAAGGTCCAGGCCCTGTACGCTCTGGACCGTCTCGCCGCCGAGGAAGCCACGCCGGCCATGGTGCGGGCTCTTGGCGACAGGTCTCCCCAGGTCCGCGACGCCGCCATGGATGTGCTCAGGCACTGGCGGCTGGGCGATGTGGAGAAGGAGTTGGCGAGTCTGGCCCAGTCCGGCGACGAGAACGCCAAGCGTCGCGCCACCGTCGTCCTGGCCGAGCTGACCGCCGTCGCCGCCCACGATCTACTGGAGGATTCCCTGGGCGCCTCGCTGGGACAGCAGGAGACCGGGAGCAAGGTGGATGTGGCTACCCTGGCCGCCGCCGCGCAGGACGGCTCCGAGGACCCCGAAGTGCGCAGGCGGGCCATCGTTGCCCTGGGTTACGCGGGTAGCGACGACAGCGTCGCGGCCCTCACGGGTCTTCTGCAGCCGGGCAACGAGTTCGCCGGACACGCGGCCATGGCCGTGGCGCGCATCGGAGACCGTGGGACGGTTGAGATCGGCAGGGACAAGCGGCCGATCCTGGGAGCCGCCGGCAAGCAGCTCTTCGACCTGATGATGAAGACCAACGACGAACAGCTCAAGGTCCGTGCGGCGGCGGCCCTCTCCATCATGGGGGAGCAGCCCGTCCAGACCCTGCTCGAGGCACTCAAGACCGCCGATGACGACGCGAAGGTCTGGATCGTCGCCACACTCGGCGCGGTAGGCAAGCCCGCCACCGACCCCGTACTCGAGGCCCGCGGGGTCACGAGAGACCAAAGGATGAAGCAGTGGCTGGCCGCATCTCTGGAGTGCATCGGCGATGCCCAGGCGCTGGACCTGATCCGTCAGCTCGCCAAGGAGGATCAGCCGCGCAAGGAGGATGTCGTCGCTGCTCAGGCGATCCAGAGGAAGATTCTGGCCAGTCGCGAGTAGGCCGCGCCTGCCCCGGCCGGGAGGGACAAGACGTCCCGGCGCCGTGCTCACCGGCCGAACTGTTGAGCGCCGTGCCCTGTAGGGCAACCCATGTCGGGAGACGAAACCGAGTGCCCCCGGGGGGCTTCGGCAGACCGCCTCCGCCATCGGCAGGCGCCAAAACGCGAGTTGATGACCGTGAATCGACGGACCACAATCGTGCTGGTTGTTATCTCAGTCATCCTGGTCGCCGTCTTCGGCATCACCCGATGGCAGCGGGCCCGGGCGACTCAGGTGCTTTTGGACAAGCTTGCCGGCGACGATTACGGCAAGGTCCAGGACGCCATGACCCAGTTGCGTGACCGCGGGGCGGCGATCGTGCCGGACTTGCTTGAGAAGCTCCAGTCCCCCGAGCCGGCGGCCAAGTGGCGCGCGGCCTCGCTCCTGGGTGATGTGGGGGGGCGCCGGGTGTGGGAACCGCTGATGGGCGCTCTGAACGATGAGTCCACCGATGTGCGCGCCGCCGCCGCGGTGGCCCTCGGTAAGCTCGACGCCAAGGACGCCGTGGGTCCGTTGGCGTCCATCGTTGCGGACACCGAAGCGGATGTGAACCTGCGCATCAGCGCGGCGGAGGCCTTGGCGCTGCTGGCCGACGAGGCCGCCGTGGCCTCGCTGGCGCAGGTTCTGGCCGACCATCCGCCCGTCTTGCCCCCGGAACCTGAGGTCGATCCGGATGAAGAGGCCGCAGAGGACGCCGAGCCCGCCGAGCCGCCGCCCCCGGACACCACCGAACTGCTCCGCGTTCGCAGCGCCCGAGCTCTGGGAGCCATCGGCACCGGTGAATGCATCGCGCCGCTGGTGCAGGCGGCCGCCGAGACCATCGAGCCCAGTGCCGAAGTGCGCACCGCCGCCGCGTACGCCCTGGGCGATGTGGCCCGCCGGGCGCCGTCCGGCGAGCACGGCACCGACCTCATCCGCGGCCTGGTGGGCCTCCAGGAAGACACCGTTGGCGACGTCCGGGCCGCGGCCATCCACTCCCTGGGCTTCGCCACCGTCACCAAGGAGCAGGAGCCTGTGGTCACCGCGGCCATCAAGGCCGGCGTCGCCGACGACTTCTACTGGGCCCGAGAGGCAGCCAGGAAGTCGGCCAAAGCTCTGAACGTGGTCGTCGTGGACGCGTAACACACCGCTTGATCGCTGCACGGTCGCAGGAGGACACTCGATGCCGAAGAACACACTGCGGCTCTGCCCAGCATTCCTGCTGTGCGGGCTGATCATAGTCGCCGGTTGCGCCCTCGACCCCATGGAGCGTCTCTCGGAGGATGTGGACTCCGAGGACCCCGCGGTGCGGGCACAGGCCGTCTTGCAGTTGGCCAACCTGCGCGATGACCGCGCGGTCGAGGCACTCGTCGAGCTGCTCGAGAGTGACGATGTCGTCTACGACAAGGCCGGCGTTGCTCTGGTCAAGCAGGGCCGTGAGTTGGTCACAGACAAGAAGCCTGACCCGATCCTCACCCAGATCGCCAATGTCATGAACAACGTCCATGCACCTCAGGGCAACAGGGCCCGGGCCGCATGGGTGCTGGGCGAGATTGGCGACAGGGAGGCAATCCCGGCCCTGCGTACAGGTACCGCTGCCAAGACCGCCGGTGGAGATGCGGCAACCGCCGTGGTGGATCAGGCCACGCTGGCCCTCAAGAAGCTCGGAGACGGCAGCGAGGGCGTCGCCTTCGATCTGGCGCCCGAGCTCTTCGCCAGCCGGGTCGTGACCTCGTTGCCCGAGGTCCCGTCCGTCGCTCCGCCAGACGAGGAGGACGACGACGAGGACGAGGGCGCCGCTGAGGCCGCGGGGAGTGCCGCCGCGGACGAGGCAGCCGACGCCGATGAAGGCGCCCAGGGCGCAGACGACGCCAAGGCGGATGAGAGCGCCCAGGGTGAAGACGACGCCAAGGCGGATGAGAGCGCCCAGGGTGAAGACGACGCCAAGGCGAAGGAGCCGGCAAAGGCGAAGTCGGGCGAGGAGACCAAGGCCAAGGCCGCGGTTCCGAAGGCCGGCGGCTAGCGGGCATGGTCGGGGCCGGTCATCAAGCATGCGGATACAGGCCGGGGCCCTCATGGCCCCGGCCTGTCTGCTGATGGGGGAGGGGTGCGGAACCCTCGGCGATCGTCGAGTGTCCAAGACCCTGTGGGTACCGTGTGGGGCCCATCTGTGGTTCGGAGCCCCGCCTGCGAAGGGAGAGCGGCTGTGGTACTGCTACTGACTCTACTGATCGCGCTGGCCGATCCGGGCCGGTGCGATGAGGTAACACCTCAGGCCCTGCTGGGCGAGGCCGCCGCGGCCGCGGCCCGCTCGCGGGACCCCCAGGCGCGGGCGCTATGCCTTGCCGAGATCGGCGCCACATGGGCGCCTCTGGACGAGTCCAAGTACCAGGACAGTATCCGCCAGGCCCTGGAGTGCGCCGGGCACACCGACGGGGAGATGACCCACGCGCTCTCCCTGCGTTCCATCGCCCTGCGTATTGCGCGGGTGGACAAGGAGGCGGCGCTGGTTGTCCTGGGTGAGGCCCTGCGCGTCCAGGAGGCGCTGACATCCTCGCTGGAGAGAGCCGTCGCTCTGCGGGAGATCGTGGCGGTGGGCTATCACCTGGGCCTGCCGGACGCCGATGCAAGGGCCGCGGCGGCCCTCGAGGTCGCGGACAAGGCCGAGGATCCGGGATCGCGGGTCGGGTGCCTCAGAGACCTGGGCCTCGAGCTGCTTCGCCACAACCCCGACGTGTCGCGGGAGGCGCTGCGGAGGGCGCGGAAGGCGCTGGATGACTTCCCTGGCGATGATCCCACAGAGCCGTTGCACCGCGCGGAGCTGGCCGGGGTGTGGGCGCTCGTTGACGTCGACGTCGCCACCAAGCTGGTGGAGCGTATCGAGGACGGCGCGACCCGGACGGTGGCCGTCGGCATGGTGGCCCGGGCGGTGGCAACCCAGGATCCGGAGAGAGCGCTGGTCATCGCCCGGGGCATCGGCGACGAGGCCGAGCGCGCTCACGTCGTCGCGGTGTCGGCGGCCGCGATACCGGCCGACATGGCTGCTACCGCAGCGACTCTGGGGAGAATGGCCGTGGAGATGGTGGCGGGGGTGCCGGGGGAGCGGGCCGAGGCCACGCGTGCTCAGGCGGCGCGGGCGATGGCTCGGGCCGCGGAGCAGGAGGCCGTGGAGTTGGCCAAGTCCATCACCGGTGAGGACATGCGCGGCGAGGCGCTGTGCGGCGTGGCCGAGCGCGTCATGGAGCATGACGCCACGCTTGCCGCCACGCTGCTTGGGGAAGTGGACGACCCCGTTCTCACCGATCCCCTGGTGGCCCGCATCTGCGTGCACCTCGCCGGCAGCGACCCGCAGGCCGCTGCGAGTCTCGCCAGGACTGTCGTCGGGAGAACCCAGCGCGTCCAGGCACTGACGGGCATCGCCGGCGTGCTCATCGCCGCCCGGCTCGCCGAGGCCCAGACACCCTGAGGGAGGGCACCGTGCGGATACGTCCCGCCACCGCCGCAGACAGACAGGCCATCGTGGATATCACGCTGCAGGTGTTCCGGCCGGTCTCCATCGATGCCGCCATCGAGGCACAGTTCGGCCGCCTGAGGGAGACCGACTGGCGCGACCGCAAGCGCCGCGACGTGGAGACGGACCTGCAGGATAACCTCCCCGGCTGCTTCGTGGCCGAAGAGGCCGGCCGGGTCGTGGGATATGTGACCACCGCCGTCGACGCTGAGGCCGGGGTGGGGTCTATCCATAGCCTCGCCGTCGCCGCCGCCCAGCAGGGCAAGAAGCTGGGAAAGGCCCTGGTGACCCACGCTTTCGACTACTTCGAGGCCCTCGGGCTGGAGCACAGCCGGATCGAGACCACCACTACCAATGAGGTGGGCATGCGCTTCTACCCATCGATGGGCTATCGCGAGGTCGCCCGCAAGATATACTACTTCATGGACCTGAAAGACCGGAAGGATCGGTGAGTTGCACCCATGCGCAATACTGAGCTTGTCGGGCGGGGGTTGTGGGTAGTCCTGTGTGCGCTGGGCATCGTGGCCCATGCAGTGCCGACGCCGGCCGCCGAGGAGATTGAGTGGTACTCGTCGGTGGAAGACGCCCAGTCGGCGGCCCGCGCATCTGGAAAGCCCGTCTACTTCTTCATCTTCCAGCCCAGTGACGAGGCCTGCCGCACCATGCGCTTCACCACCCTGCGCGACGAGAAGGTGCTGGCATTGCTCGGCGCATTCGAGTGCTGTGCTATCGACACCGAGCTGCGGGAGAACAGGCCCTTCGTACAGAAGTACTCCTGGATTGAGACCGAAGGCGAAGTGGCGGACGTAGAGGTCAAGATCAGCAAGCTCCCCACCAATCTGTTCATGGACGCCGGGGGCAAGGAGCTGTACATCCGCTGGGGGTATCTGCCGGCGGCGGGCTTCGCCACCCTCCTGGAGCAGATCATCTACCAGGACGCCCAGCGGCAGGCGCTGGAACGGGACCCGAAGGATGCCCGTGCCGCCGCCAACCTGGGGCATGTCATGCTCGAGTTGGGGCTCTCACCGGAGATCGCCAGGGAGCACCTGGACCAGGCGGTGGCCAATGACCCCGGGAATGCCACCGGCGCTCGGGAGGACGCAACTCTCGACCTGGTGATACTGTCGATACCGCAGGATCCGGCCAAGGCGTACGAGGCGCTTGAGGCCTTCTTGCGGATGTATCCAGACACCGGGCGCGCCCTGGAGGTGCGGTACTTCAAGGCCGTGGCCCTCGCGGCCCAGGATGACAGGGCCAAGTGGCAGCAGGCCCTGGAGCTACTGCGGACCTTCAAGACCCCGGATCGCTCCAGACCTGAGTTCGATAGCCCCTGGACCCCCCTGGCCCTGGGGCTGGAAGCCGATCTGCGCAGGGTGCTGGGCAGGTAGAACCGCGCCCGGGCATAGGATGGGCATCGCCTGCTCCCGGAGGGGGCAGATCGAGGAACCTCCCGGCGTTCAATGAGGTTCTTCGCTATCTCGCTGCGCGAGATAGCCGCTCAGAATGACATCTCGACGGCAGGACCGGGGCTTCTCGGCCGGGCTTGTAGAGGTCTGGCCGGAAACCCCACCTTCGCCGGGAATGTCATTGCCAGAGCGTCCGCTCCCGGCAAGAGCAGCTCGAAGAATCTCCCGGCATTCAGCGAGATTCTTCGCTATCTCGCTGCGCGCGATGGACGCTCAGAATGACATGAAGAGGACCAACCGGCTTCCCGGCCGGACTTTCAGAACACAATCCTCCCCGGGCCCAGTAGCCCCGAGCCGACGGGGCTGTGCTCCATGAAGTTGGCCATGGTGTTGGTCACCGTCAGTGTGAGGCTGTTGCTTCCCGGCTTCAGCAGGTGCCCCACCGAAAGCCTCCACGGCGCCCAGCAGCGCTCGCCGGCCGGTTCGCCGTTGACGAAGACCTCCACGATCTGCGCCACTTCGTCCAGCTCCAGGACGGCATCGGCGCCATCCCAGCCCTCCGGCATGACAACCTCGGCATGGTAGGCGGCGCTGCCGCTGTAGAAGGAAAGGCCGAAGTCGCTCCACGGGCCGATCTGGGCGCGTACCGGCGGTCTGCGTAGTACGCTGCCGTCCAGACCGAAGCTCCCTACCAGGGCCGGCAGCACCGTGAGCACCTTGGGCTCATCTTGCCACGCGCGATGTCGAACCACGATCTCCAGCTCGTTGTCGCCCTCCCGCGCAGCGCCGGCGATCGGGAGCCACTTGAGCTCAGGCCATCGATGGGGCTCCAGAGCCTGGAAGCTCCACTGCTTCTGGTTCACCCTCACGGTCAGATCCAGATCGCGCATGGCCGCATCGCGGTACTCGATGTCATCGAAGATCAGTCCCAGGTCCCAGGGGACATAGTGCGCCTTGAACGCGGCCAGATAGCGCCAGGTCTGGCCGCCACCGTGGGTCTCGTGGGTGAGCTGCATCGAGCGTATGGGGTGCATGTTGGGCCCCAGAAGCTCGAAGTCCCAGGTGGTGGGCAGGCGCACTTCGCGCGTGCGGACCACCGCCGCCGGGGGCGCAGCGGGGGCCGTGGCGGGCACCAGGAGCCGCGTCTGACCGGCATCGAAGCTCAGTTGCAGCACGCTGAACCCGCCGTCGGCCTCGCCCGCCACCCCGCAGCAGGCGCCGGTCTCGCAGTCCCACGCCTCCCATGGCCCGCAGCCGGGCACAGTCACCGTGGCCTGCACCGCCTCCTGGCCGACGTTGGCCAGATAGTACACGACGCCCTCCTCCACCGTGCGCTGTAAAGCGTAGATGCCTCCGTAGACCGACCCCTCCACCCTGATATCCACATCCGGGGGGCTCTGCGCGTACAGCAGGCGCCCCAGGGCATCGATCACCGCGGCGAGGTTGGAGCCCAGGCACTCGTCCACGTCGAAACACCGTATCTGCCCCGACAGCCGCCGCCACAGGTCGTCATCGGGGTCGGCGAAGGGCCAGATCACCGTCTCGTAGCAGCGGTGCGGTCCCACCTGCAGGCGCCCCTCGCCGGCCGCCGCCTCCTGCAGCGCCCACCGTGGCACGATCTCGAAGTCATAGTGCAGGCGCATCAGGGCCACGCACAGGTGGTCGAAGGTATCGGAGATCACCCGCGCGCGGTCCTCGTCCTGGCCCACGCAGAACTCCCGCTGGAACTGCTCCAGCGGGTAGACGAGGGCGACCTTCGCCTTCGGCTCGCCCTGGGAGAGCACATAGCTCAGCCTGCCGGCATAGTCGGTGAGCTGCCGGTAGTGGTCCCAGATGGTATTGTGCAACGGACAGGGCGGGGCGTCGGTCTTTCGGAAGCCCTCGATGCTGGCGAACACCGCATGGGGGCATAGGAAGTTGAACCCCAGCGCCCACTGCCAGTCCACGATCTGTTTCATGTGCTGCAGCGTCATCTGCCAGCCGCCGCAGCCGAAGCTCTCGGTCATTATCCTGCGTGCGCCGGCGATGTGCGCCGTGTCGGCTACCAGCTTCAGTCCCTGCAGGTTGGTGGGCACCACGTGCAGATGGCCGCCGCCGTAGGAGTGCTCTGCTCCGATGCCCAGGTGGTCGGCGCCCGGTCGGTGCATGTGGCGCAGCATGCGGGTCGGGTCGGCCTGGAAGAGGGTGTTGTTGTACAGCCCCTCCTCCAGCAGCAGATGCCCGGTGAACTCCAGGCCGTGGGCGTCGCACCAGGCCCGGTAGGGCTCGAAGAACGTGGCCTCGTACAGCCCCCGCACCACCTCCCAGTACGCTTCGCGGAGCTCCGGGCCCGGGGCGACGGGGTAGAACAGAGCCGCCAGCACTGCGGTCGGGTCCAGACCGCGGGCCTGCAGACCGGCCTCTACCTGCGCGTTCCAGAAGGTGACCCGCCGGTGCTCCCGCTCCTGATACCAACTGGCGTCATGATGCCACGGCAGGAGCGTGGGCTCGTCGGTAAAGACGCCCTTGATCGGGTTGCCGAAGTACTCCCCCAGGCGAGCCGCGTACGGCTCCAGCGTCTCAGAGAAGAACCGTCCCATCGCGGCGGCGTCGGTGTAGTCCACGCCGAAAACGATGTGCTCCGAGGCCAGCGTGCACTGCGAGAAGACCATCACCGTCCAGCGCCCCTCCGGGACGTCCCAGACCAGCTCGCGCTCGGTGATGTGCTCCCCGAGGTCTACGCGCCCCTCGGGCCACTGTCCGATGTCGTCGGTGGGGATGGCAAAGGCCCGGTCGTCTCGCCCGTCGGGCAGAGATAGGCGCATCTGTCCCGGACCGGTGACGGAGCGCTCGGTGAGGTCGACGAACTTGGAGCGCGCCGACGGATCGGCGGTGATCCTGCCGCCGAGAAGCCCGCTGGGGAACGACTCCTCGTCATACAGCCAGACCTCCATCCCCAGCTCCCGCGACAGATCGCAGGTTCGCGCGATCAGACGGAACCACTCGTCTCCCAGGTACTCGGTCTCCAGCCCGAAACGGGCGTGGATGAAGAAGCCCCCGCAGCCCTTGGCGTGCATCTCCCGCACCTGGCCCAGGAGCTCGTCCTCCTTGAGCCGGGTGTTCCAGAACCAGAACGGCATCGGCCGGTACTCGGCGGGAGGATCACGGAACAGCTCCCTGGACAGCATTGCCTGCTACCTCCATCGGGGGGACTTGGACACGGCAATGGCGCATGGCGAGCGTATGAGGTGCCGGTGGGCACCCGGCGGTCCTTGGGCGCCCATGTTCGGCCGCACGGAAGAGCGGCGACGGACGGCGTTCGTCACGCCGCCTACAGCGCCTCCAGTGAGACGTCGTCGATGTACATGGTGGCGGCGATCCGGGGCTCAAGGTTGCCGCGCTCGATGGCAAAGTCCAACGAGCCCACATCCGCGGGCAACTCCGCGATCGCCTGAAGCCTCTGCCACGTGCCGACGCGCTTCATGTCGTAGGGCGTCGAGCCGTAGTTCTCCAGCCATCCGCCGTCCCGGCGGTTGGCGCCGATCTTCACATACGGCGCCCGCGTTGCCGGCTCCAGGCCTTCCACCAGCAGCCAGACGGTGAGCCGATAGCGCCCGGCGGGCTCGAGACGGCCGTCGTAGCGGAAGGACGCGTAGTTCCATGTATTGGCGCAGACCCCCTCGAGCTTCAGCGATCTCTCGCCACCGTGGCTGTGCGCGGTATCCGGTGTGGCCGTCATCCCGCTCGTCGCTCGCCACGCATGCTCCGGGCCCTCAAAGCCCTCCTCGAGAACAGGCCCCGCCGGCTCCGTGCGCGGTACCGCCCGGATGGCGGACACGATGTACCTGCTATCGCCATCGGCGTCCGCCAGAGCCAGCTTGATGCGTTCCCCCGTCTCGGGAAGCAAGAGCGACGCCGCCAGGCTGTAGGCTCCGGGAGCCAGCCCCGGCGGCACCGAGAGCGTCGCCGAAGCCTCATGCTCCTCCCCCGGCCACCAGAGCGTGGTCGGTGTCTGCGGGAAGGTAACCTCGGCGAGCACGGCCCTACCGGCCTCATCCAGGAGCGACCACTCGATGGCGTAGCTCTCGTAGCAGGGAGCGACCCCCTCGTTGCACCACGAACTGAGGACCGGGATGCGCGAGGGTCGTTCTTGATCCACCGGGAAGGTTGGCAGGTGCCGGACGGAGACCATGACAAAGCGGAACCCAATGCGACGCGCGGCGTCTGAGAGCAGCCGGCGTACTTCCTCAGGGGCCTTCCCCAGTCCGGCGATTCCGTAAACGTTCGTGTTCAGGTAGCTGATGGGCGCCTCGAGGGCCTTCTCGATCGTCGTCTCCAGGTCCCAGCCCTTCTCCAGCATGCTCTGATGGCTACTGTGGAATTCGAAGTTGCCCATCACGCCCCGCCGGGAATAGGGCTGGTACAGCCACTCACCGCAGTTGTAGCTGGGGCCCGCCGGCTGCAGACCGTCCTGCCTGAAGTGCACACCCCGCAGGGCCGCGTAGTCGTTGATCCCCAGATGCTTCTCCCCACCCACATTGAGAAACACCCGGGTGCGCGGGAAGGCCTGCGCGAAGGCGTCGATGACCCGGCGGTAGGCCATGGCGTAGCGCGCCTCCGAAAAGCCGGTGGCCAGTCTCTGCTCGTCGGTCCAGCGCGCCAGGTGCATCTCGCCCCACTCTCCGATGCCGCCGATGTCGATGAACTCCAGGCCCTCGCGGCCGTCCAGGTACTCCCCCAGCCTGCGGATGAACTCGCAGTAAATGTCCAGGTATCTCTCATCCCAGAACACCGGGTCAAACTGCTTGTCCGTGTAGAGCCCGACGTGTTCCACATAGGGGACGCCGCTATCGAACACCCATTTGGGAGTGACGTGGGTGGCCGATGAGTGCATGTTCTGGGACATGAACCGGAACGCCACGCGCTTGCCCATCCGGGTGACCCAGAAGTCGAAGATCGGCTGGAAGTACTGGTCGAAGCTGTAGACCCCCTCCTCCGGATTGAGCATGGACCAGTCGCCGCGATAGTAGGCGATATCGGCGATGGGCATGAACCACTCATCGGGGGCAGGCGTGTAGCCGAACTTCGCTCCGGCCTGCAGGTACAGTCCCATACCGGGGTTGAGCAAAGCCTCGTCGGTGGTCTGGGGAGTAGTGCTCACCATCAGCGGTCCTCCCTCCTGATCGGCGGTGGTCTGTGCCACCGTGCCGACCGTGAGTGCCGTCAGCGCGGCCAGCGCGAAGAAGGCCCTGTGCATGTCACCCTCCTGCCGTATGGCAGTGCCCGCAAAGCACCGGTACGTTCGCTGCGTGATCGGGTCAGTCCTCCGCGCCCGCGCAGAGCCGGCGACGCAAGGGCACGGAGGGACGTGGGGTACGGGCGGCGAATAGGCCTCGCCATGCGGCGGGAAGGGGCGCCCTCCCCGCACCACAGGCAGTGCCACCCGGCGAAGGTGTGCGAGGCCGCCCACAAGGACGGAGGCGACGGCAGATGGACCTGTACTTTCTCAGACACGCGGACGCCACCGACAGCGGTGAGCGGCCGCTGAGCCAGAAGGGACGGCAACAGGCGCAGAGCGTGGGCGCATGGCTCAAGAAGCTCTACGTGGCCCCGGATGCCCTCCTCTGCAGCCCCCTGCTGCGGGCCCGGGAGACCGCCGAGATTGTGGGCGAGCTGATCGGCCTGGCCCCCAGCGCAGAGACCCTGCTCTCCTCGGGCACAGAGCTGGACGACATCGCCGACCTCTTGCTGGACTTCGATCGCGAGGACAGCGTCTTGCTCGTGGGGCACGAGCCCGACTTCAGCCGCGCCATCGCCACTCTGATCGGTGGCGGGAGGCTCGAGATGGAGAAGGCCGCCGTGGCGTGGGTCGCCTGCAAGCATGTGCGACAGGGCGGCGGCACGCTGCGCTGGCTGGTACCCCAGGCCCTGATGCTCTGAGAGACTCAGTCCCCGGTCCCATGGTGGCGATGTGCCAACGCGCCCAGACGACCTTGTGCGCCCCCAACACTTGCCGGCCAAGACTCACCGATGAGGTGTCCGTATGGGCAACAGGCTTCACGTGATCTCGCACACACACTGGGATCGGGAATGGTACATGCCGCTGGAGAGACACCGGCTGCGCCTGATCGCTCTTCTTGACACCTTGCTGGACGTGTTCGACTCCGACCCGTCCTTCAAGCACTTCCACATGGACGGACAGATGATCCCCCTGGATGACTACCTGGCGGTGCGATCCGACAGGCTGCCCGCCATCCAGCGCGCGGCGAGAGAAGGCAAACTCTCCCTGGGGCCATGGTACGTGCTGCAGGATGAGTTCCTCACCAGCGGGGAGGCCAATGTGCGCAACATGCTGTATGGCCTCAAGCTCGCCCGGCGCTACGGAGAGCCGCTGATGGTGGGGTATCTGCCGGATGCCTTCGGCAATATCTCCCAGATGCCCCAGATTCTCCGGGGTTTCGGGATCGACAATGCCGTATTCGGCCGTGGGATCAACCGGTACGACACCGAAAGGGCCGCCGATCCCGGGGCGGAGCCGGGTGAAGTGGGCTACAAGTCCGAGCTTATCTGGCGCGGCCCGGACGGGTCGGAAGTCCTGGGGGTCTTCATGGCCAACTGGTACTCCAACGCCATGGATATCCCGTCGGAGCCCGCTGCGGCCGCGGAGTTCCTTGCCGCGGCCCGCGACAATGCCCTGCGCTACGCCACCACGGGGGAGCTCTTGCTGATGAACGGCTGCGACCACACCCCCACTCGTTCCGACGTGGGGCGAGTGCTGCAGGCGGTGGCTCCGCTTGTGGATGACGAGATCATCCATACCGACATGGGTGGCTACATCCAGGCGCTGCGCGAGGCCGTCGGCGATGACCTGCAGGTGGCCGAGGGCGAGCTGCGCAGCGAGTACACCGACGGCTGGGGCACGCTGGCAGACACGCTTTCGTCGCGACTTTACCTGAAGAAGGCCAACTACCGCTGCCAGTTGCTGCTGGAGCGCTGGGTCGAGCCACTGACGGCGATGGCCTGGCGGCTGGGCCGCGCGCACCCCACGGACCAGACGTGGTTCGCCTGGGCCACTCTGATGCAGAACCACCCCCACGACTCCATCTGCGGCTGTAGCTGCGATGAAGTCCACCGGGAGATGGAGGCCCGTTTCGCCTCGGCCGAGACGCTGGCCGATGCTCTGCGCAGCGATGCCGCAGAGGCCATCGGTGACAGGGTGGATGACTCCTTCACCCCTGAGGGGGCGGCCACCGTGCTGGTGTTCAACCCCCTTCCCGGTGCGCGCAGCGGGATTGTGGAGGTCGAGGTGCAGTTTCCAAACACCGGCGACCTGAGCAGTGTGCAGGTCACCGATCAGGCCGGCCGGGTCCTGCCCGTGCTGGGACTTACCGAGTACCCGGGGTGGGCTTACAAGCTCCCCGACGACCGGTTCCGCACCCCCTACGACTGCCACCGTATCACCTGCTGCGTCGCCGTCTCCGACATTCCCGGCATGGGCTACAAGACCATCTGTGTTCGCCCGCTGCAGGAGCCGTACGGCCTGCGGGTCGAAGAGACGCCCGGAGTGCTGGAGAACGCGTTCCTGCACGCCTCCATCGGTTCGGGCGGCGTGCTTGAGGTCACCGACAAGCTCTCCGGGGAGCAGTTCGGCGGCCTGAACACGTATGACGACTGCGGCGACTGCGGAGATGAGTACATCTACCGCGCCCCGGCCCAGGACCGTGTCATCACCAGCGCCGGCGCCCATGACTGGCGGCTCAGCGAGTGTGGTGACTCGGACCTCGGCGCCTGGGCTGTGGTGGAGAGCGACCTCATGGTGCCGGCCACCTCCAATGCCGAGGTCCGCTCGGAGACCACGGCGCCTGTCAGACTACGGACCCACTACTTCCTGGGCCGAGACGCCCGCCACATCGAGGTCAGCGTCGAGATCGACAACGAGGCCACAGACCACAGGCTGCGCACGCTGTTCCCCACGGACATCGTGTCGGACTTCTGCTATGCCGACAGCCAGTTCGACATCGTACGGCGCGCCATCACTCCCTGGCGCGGCTGGTCAAACCCCACGAACCCTCAGCCCCAGCAGGCCTTTGTGGACATCTCCGACGGCAGGCGCGGGCTGTGCATCGCCAATCGGGGACTTCCCGCCTACGAGGTGCTGCGCAGCGGCCGCAATACCATCGCCCTCACACTGCTGCGCTCGGTGGGCGAGCTGGGCGACTGGGGGAAGTTCCCCACTCCCGAAGCCCAGGGCCTCGGCGTGCACCTGGCCGAATACGCCATCATCCCCCATACAGGGAACATCAGCGATCCGGAGGGCTGCGACGCCGCCCGCATCGCCTATGAGTACTGCACCCCGCTGTGGGGCATGCAGGCCAAGCACTTCATGCACCCGCACAAGGAACGGTGGAGCAACGACCTGCCCGCGGAGGCGGAGCTGGTGTCGGTCTCGCCGACGTATCTGGTGCTGAGCGCGGTCAAGAAGGCCGAGGGCCGCGATAGCCTGGTGATCCGAGTGTACAACCCGTTCGAGATCGACTCGCGGGCACAGATCGGCTGTCTGTGGCCGCCCGTGGCGGCCTATCTGCTGAACCTGGCCGAGGAGCGGCAGTCGGAGCTCGAGCTATCAGCCGGCAACGTCACCGTGCCCGTGCCCAGTAGGAAGATCGTCACCGTGGAGTTGGTGATCTAGGGAGGCTCCGCTCCAGAGGTGCGGCCGAAAGCCCCGCATGCGCCGGGAATGTCATGCGGAGAGCGTTCGCTCTCGGCAAGAGCGGCTCGAGGAATCTCCCGGCGTTCGGCGGGATCCTTCGCTATCTCGCTGCGCGAGATTGACGCTCAGAATGACAGGAGCCGGAGTGGCCGGGCTTCCCGGCCGGGTCTTTGGACCGACGAGCACGGCGCGGGGGGCCGCCGCGGGACCGGTGCCCCGGTGACCCCGTGGCATCCCTCGAGCCGGCGCGGCTCACAGCCGGCGAAGTAGCCGTGGACCCGCCCTCATTCCCCTACCCGGCGATACCCGGAGGCATGTGATGCCACTTCAGAAGCTGCAGGACCTGGTGATCTACCGCGACGAGGCATGGTACTCCACCTTCCCCTCGCTCATCACCCGGGAGGATGGCACGGTACTGTGCGCCTTCCGCCGCGCGCCCGACCGGCGGAGGTGGGGAGGAGGCGTCGCCCATGCCGATCCCAATAGCTGGTGCATGGCGGTGTCCTCCAGCGACAACGGGCGCAGGTTCGCCCCGGAGCCCACCGTGGTTTTCGCCAATCCTGTGGCCGGGAACCAGGACCCCTGTCTGTTCCTGCTCCGGGATGGCACCATCCTATGCTCCACGTTCTCCTGGATGCTGCTGCCGGCCGACAGGGCGGGGGAGCCCAATGTGCTCCACGCCGGGATGGGCTGGGCGATGTGCAATGTGGGCTGCAGCCTGGTACGCTCCGGCGATGGCGGGCAGACCTGGTCGGGGCCCTACGGCTTCGATGCTCCACCGCCGGGGGCGCCCCCCCAGCGGCTTTCCAATGTGCCCAACCGCGGGGCCTGCCGGGGCAAGATGACCCAACTGCCGGACGGTCGCGTGCTGTGGCCGCTGTACTCCTTCTCCGGCCCCGGGGAGCCCGCCGAGTCGTGTGTGTACGCCTCGGACGATGGCGGCACCACCTGGCGCTTCCAGTCGGAGATCGCCCGGCATGAGAGCATCGAGTTCAACGAGACATCGCTGCAGCTTTGTCCCAGCGGCAAGATCGTGGCCTGGATGCGCACGGCCAATCTGGACGGCTACCTGGCCCTGGCGCACTCCACCGATGGCGGCGAGACATGGTCGGCCTGGCGCCAGACCTCGGTCTGGGGCCATCCGTTCACCTCGTGCAACATCCCGGACGGGCGCGTCGTTTTGATCTACGGGTACCGCCGGGAGCCCTTCGGGGTCCGCGTCAAGCTCCTGGACCCGGAGTGCGGGGATGTGGAGGACGCCGAGGAGCTGGTCCTCCGCACCGATGGCGGCAACTACGACCTCGGCTACCCCTGGGTGACGCCGCTTGCCGACGGCAACGTCCTGTGTGCCTACTATATCAACCACGACGACGGCACCCGCTACATCGCCGGCAGCATCGTGGCGGTGCGGTAGGCGGCGCGTGGAGACGCTGAGAGCCATTGCGGCCGGACGGTCCCCTCGGGACTCGTCCGGCCGAAAAGTTCGCGTTCGCAGAGGAATGCCATCCCCAGAGCGTCCGCTCCCGGCAAGAGCAACTCGATGGATCTCGTGGGATAGCGCGAGACCCTTCGCCCAAGCGGCACTTGTGACGCCGACGCTCAGGATGACATCTTCAGGGCGGCAGCCGCTTCTCCGCCGGCCCCCTCCGGGCTCGTCGGGCCGCTGTGGTCCCGGCTTGGCGGCCGGCGCCTCGAAGTCCGGCCGGAAACCCCACCTTCGCGGGGAATGTCATTGCCAGAGCGTCCGCTCCCGGCAAGAGCAGCTCGAGGAATCTCCTGGCATTCAGCGAGATTCCTCGCTGTCTCGCTGCGCGAGATGGGCGCTCGGAATGACATGAAACGGACCAGCCGGACTTCTCGGCCGGACTACTAGCTGAGGGCCTGCTCGATCCTCCGCAGCCCCTCCTTGATCTGCTCCATGCTACAGGCGAAGCTGATCCGGAAGTACCCCTCGGAGCCCGATGCGCTGCCGTGCACGGTGCTGACGAGGGCCTCATCCAGCAGGTAGGAGCAGAAGTCGAATGAGTCCTTGATCTGCTGTCCCTTGAGCGTGCGCCCCAGGTGCGCGGTGATGTCTGGGAGCACATAGAACGCCCCGCCGGGGTTGGGACAGTTGATGCCGGCCATGGCGTTGAGGGCCGGAACGATGAAGTTCCGGCGCTCCTCGAACGCCTGCCGCATCTGGCCCACGGAGTCCTGGGGCCCGGTGAGGGCCGCCAGCGCGGCCGCCTGGGAGATGGAGCAGGGGTTGGAGGTCTCCTGACTCTGCAGGCTGCCCGCCTGCTTGGCGAAGTGCTTGGGGGCGATGAGCCAGCCGATGCGCCACCCGGTCATGGCATAGGTCTTGGCCACGCCATCGGCGATGATGGTGCGCTCACGCAGGTCATCATCCAGTTGGGCCGGGCTCACGTGGGAGCGGCCGTCAAACAGGATGTGCTTGTAGATCTCGTCCGAGACGATGGTCAGTCCATTGCTCTGGGCGATGCGGGCGATTCCCTCGATGGTCTCCCGGGTGAACACGCTGCCGGCCGGGTTGGAGGGGCTGTTGAGCAGGATCGCCACGGTTCGCCGGGTGATCTTGGCCTTCAGCTCCTCCAGGTCGGGCTGGAAGTCATTGTCCCCGGAGGTGGGAACGACGACGGGCACACCGCCGGCGATCTGCACCTGATCGGGGTAGCTCACCCAGTACGGCGCGAAGATGACCACCTCGTCGCCCGGATTGAGCAGAATGCGCCAGATGTTCATCAGCGCATGCTTGCCGCCGTTGCTCACCACGACCTGTTCTGGCTCGTAGGAGACGCCCAGGTCTCTCTGGGTCGCCTCCACGATGGCCTTGCGCAGCGCCGGAGTGCCGGAGGCCGGCGTGTACTTCGTCTGCCCGTCGTCGATGGCGCGCTTGGCGGCCTCGCAGATGTGGGGCGGGGTGGGGAAGTCCGGTTCACCGACCGCGAAAGACAACACGTCCTTGCCCTCGGCCTTCATCTTGGAGGCGAGAGCCGACATCGCCATGGTCGGTGAGGCTGTAAGCGAATTGCCCAGCGTGGAGATGATACGTGAGTCCAGCATGTGGACCTCCCCCGGGTGTTTGTTGTCGAGTGTGCACGGCATGGGGTCCCGCCACGGGCCGAGACGCTTGCCGGGTGGTTTGGCGCACCACCTACGCGCCTGTGCCCCGGGCGCCCCCCCGGCTGTCTTTGTCGGCGCTCGCCAGGGACAGCGGTGGCAAGAGCCAGCGCAGTTTGTCCATGGCCTGCAGTGTCTCGGGGTGGTGGGGGTCGAGCTTCAGGGCCACTTTGAGCATGGCTCGCGCCCGCTGATGGCGACCCATGGCGGCATAGGCCGCGCCCAGGTGGTAGTACAGGTCCGGCTGCCGTGGGCCGGTCTGCAGGCGCACGGCACGCTCCAGGTAGAAGATCGCCTCGCGGAACTGGCCAAGACGATAGTGCACCCACCCCAGGCTGTCAATGCAGTTGGCGTCCAGCGGCAGCGTGTCCGTGGCCCTCTCGAGCATGGCGAGGGCCGCCGGCAACTGCACCGCGGCGTCGGCCAGCATGTAGCCGGCGTTGTTGAGCTGCATGGCGACGACGGCGCTTTGGCCCGGCGCTCCCCGGTCGGCGGCCTGGGCGCTATTGGCCAGGTCCAGGAGCATCCGGGTGCCCTCCTCGACGTGGCCGGTCTGCAGGAGGCATTGGGCCAGCAGCCAGCGGTCGGGAGCATCCTGGGCGCGTAGAAGGTCCAGGCCCTCACTGTAGAGGCCCAAAGTCACGCACAGTCCGGGGGCGGTGGTGGAGATGGTGGGGTCCTGCGGCGCCAACTCCAGGGCCCGCCGCAGCGCCCGGATCGCTCCGGGGCGATCCACCGGTCGGTTCTGGATGGCCACGACGGCGTCCTCGAGGTACCTGAGGGCCACGTAGTCGCGGCGCATCTTGTCCGCCGTCCCGCCGCAGCCTGAGGCCAGCAGCACGATGGCGGTCAGGGCCATGCAGGTCACACCGACGCGGAGCCGGCCGCCGGACAGAAGATCGCCACCGCGCACAGACCGGGCGGAGGCAGACGCCCGCGCCGCCCGCGACTGCCTGCAGGGGTGCCGATGGTCCATGGTTGTGGCGGCGGATGGCCTCACGAACGCTTCGTGCCCTTGATCGCCGGCCGGAAGGCGGCCAGATAGTAGTAGTTGAAGCCCACGTAGACGGTCTGCTCAGCCACCGCGGGAGACGAGTAGACTCCGAACGGCGACTTGTGGCGCCAGGTGATCTCGCCGGTCGCCAGGTCCAGTGCATACAGAGCCCCGTCCTTGGAGCCGATGTACACGTGGCCCGTCGAGATGGCCGGAGAGGCCATGATCTCCTCGGAAGTGGGTGTGGCCCAGACGATCTCGCCGCTGTCGCGCCGCACGCCGTAGCAGTGGGTGTTGATGCTCCCGACCACGACGAGGTCCGCCGACAGGGCGGGGGATGAGCGTACCTGGCCCCCGAGATCGCGGCGCCAGAGAAGCTCGCCACTGCGCAGGTCCAGCGCGTACAGACCGTGGTCGTCCGAGCCGCAGTAGATGATGTCGCTATCGACTGCCGGCGAGGAGGACACCGGCGCCTGCGTCTTGTACTTCCACAGCTCCTCGCCTGTTGTGGCGTCGAGCGCCATGATGTGCCCGTCCCAGCATCCGGCCACCGCGATCTGGTTGGCGACGGCCACCGCCGTGCTGATCTCACCGCGGGCCTCACGGCGCCATACCACCTCTCCGCCGGCCACCTCCAGGCATGCCAGCAACCCGCCGCGGGTCCCGAGGTAAAGTGCGTCTCCCTCCACCGTGCACCCGGCGCGGATTGCCGAGCCCAGCGCGGCCCGCCAGCGCTGCTCACCGGAGGAGATTTCCAGAGCGTGCACGGTGCCGTTGAGAGTGCCCACGCACACCATCTCGTGGCTGATGGCCGCCGCGCCCTCGATGCGGTCGGCGGCCTCAAACGACCATCGCGCCGTGCCCTTTCCGGTGTCGATGGCGTACAGGTGCCTGTCCCGCGAGCCGATGTAGGCCGTGTGGTCGCGCACTACCGGAGAGGCGATGACGTGGTCCTTGGTCTCGAATTGCCAGGCCAGCTCCAGGGGTGGCGCCACCTCCTGGTCGGTGAAGCTGCAGTGTGCCGGTGTGCGAGCGAACATCACCCAGGCATCTTCGCCCGCGGAGGCCCGTCGCCTTTGGTCCTCGAGGTCCGCGAGGGCCTCTTTGGCCGCCAGCGCGCCCGTGCTCTCGCCGGGCAGGGCCTCGATCAGGGAGCTCAGCACCTCGGCGGCCTCCGTGAACGCTCGCCGATAGGTGAGGGCGACTCCCAGGGCGTAGCGAAGCTGCCACCGGTCCCTGCCCGTGGCGGCGCGGCGCAGGCTCTTGAGCTCCTTCTCGCCGACGGACAGACGTCCCAGGGCATGGGCCACGTCCCACGTCTGGCCCGAGCCGGAGATGATGGCGCGCAGGAGCATGTCCGGGGCCTTGGGGTCGTCAATCGCCAGCAGGGCCGCGGTGATCTCATCTCTTAGCGGCGGGTCGTTCTCGCCGAAGGCCTCCACGAGCGGCCGCACCGCGCGCCGGGCCCTCGTGTGGGCGATGGCCCGGGCGGCCAGAGCCCGCACTCGCAGGTCGTTGTTCTCCAGCATCCCCAGCAGATGGGCCTCCAGTTGTCCGAGGTACTGGCCCGCCTGATTGCGCACCTCGGAGTCCTCGTCCGTCAGACCGTTAACCAGGTGGCGGATGAGGCGCGGCTCCAGATGGTCCGCCAGTTGCCGGTACGTGCGCTGGCGAACCTCCACGTTGTCATCCCGCATCATCGCGGCAATGAAGTCCGACTTGTCCTGCCCAAGCTCATCGACGCGTTCGAGCCAGTACTGCACATCAATGCCGGCCGACAGCGCGCTGCGCACGAGCAGACGGAGCTGGTCGGGTCCGATGGCGAGGTCCTCGCGGGCGTGGTTGATGAGCTTGAGCTCCTCGGCGTTGACGAGGAGACCAAACTGGGTGAAGTCGTTCATCGCTCGGGTGAGCAGGTCATGCAGGTCGCGGATCATCACCACACCGCCGGCGACCGAGGCCGTGACCTTCTCGGCAAGCACCTCGTGGACGAGCTCGTATTCCCGGGCGCGCCCCTTGCCCACCGGGCGGACGAGGCCGACGTCCACCAGATGGGCCAGGACCCGCTCCAGCGCCTCCTTGTCGGCCTGCACCTCCGCAACCACACGGCCCAGAGGTTGGGCGGCCCTGAGCTCCGACCCGCCAGTGAGGAACGACAGTACCTTCGAGGCCGTGCGGCGCTCCCCCGCCGGCAGCCGCGACAGCGAGCGCTCCAGGTACTTGTCCAGGATGACCTCAGCCCCGCCCAGCTGCTCGTAGGTGCGCTCCGAGATCACTCTGCTCGAGGGCGGACGCGCCTCATACAGCGAGTGGCAGACGATCTGCAACTGCGCCGGCTCCACACCTTCGCGGTACAGATCGTCCACAATGCGGTGAACCAGGCCGCGCTCCACCTGCAGCTCGAAGTTCTGCGCCGGCTTGAGAATCGCGTCTTCGGCCTGCTCTCTGGTCAGCTTGTGCAGGCGGTGCACGTTATGCAGGATCGAGGGGAAGTCGCCCTGCAGCTCGTACACCTCGCCCAGGTAGTCTTCGCGGATGGTGACCACAAGCCGGAAGTGCTCCGGCGCCTGCTCCAGGCACTCCTTGACGGCCTCCCGGAACCTCGCGCGTACCTTCTCGCCGAGTTTGACGAAGAACTCAGCGAACTGGTCCAGGAGGATGATGACCTTCCGCTCGGTGAGCGTCGCGATGCGGGTCACCGTCTCAGCGAGCGTCTCCTCCTCCCCCGGTGGCGAGGGATCGTAGCCGGCCTCCTGCGCCGCCGCCAGCATGGCGGCGCGCAGACTGGCCACCGGGTCCTCGCCGACCCGGGCGTAGCCCACGAGCCAGGGCTTGACTTCCTCCTTGTCCGCTTCCTCCGTCTCTCGGCGCAGGGACGCCATGATGCCCGCCCGCAGAAGAGAGGTCTTTCCCACGGCGATGCGTCCGAAGACCACGGTCAGCGGGTGGTCCTGGATCTTGGCCATCACCGCCTCTACATCCTGCTCGCGCCCGAAGTAGAAGTCCTCATCCTCGGTGTCGAAGTAGTCCAGGAACCGGTAGGGGCCGCCACGAAGCACGGTGAGATCGGTGCGCTGCCCGCGCCGGCGGCTGCGGTGCCGGATCAGTCTTCCGTGCAGCTTGGCGAAGAACTCGTTGAACGAGCCCGGCTCGCGGCAGAGCAGGTGGCGTGAGGAATGGCGGGCGTCCAGGAGGGCCATGACGTGGGGCTGAAGCCGGTGGTACTCGGCGCTGGCCGGGCTCTCGATCTTCAGCTCGTCGTACAGCTCGGCGTTGGCCATGGGGATCATCATGTTGATCCAGAAGATCTTGCCGCCCTCCCGGGGGACCTGCATGAGGAAGGGGTCCTCGCGATCGGTCATGGCCACAAAGACGGAGAAGACCTTGAAAACGTCGGAGATGACGCCTCGGATATCGGCGGCGATCTGACCGACCTCTTCGGGGCCCAGAGGCAGGAAGCCGTGCTCGAGGCTGCCGCCGCACTTGACGATGGCGATGCGGGTGGATTCGGCCAGCGCCACTCGGATGTCGTTGGGCTCGTCGACACCGGCCACCAGAAGATGGTAGTCCTTCTCCGGCTCCATGTGCTGGGCGCGGAGTGCCCGCTCCAGCATGTCGTCGGGCTCCGCCAGGAATATGGCGGAGTAGTAGCCGTCCTTGATGAGCCGTGCCAGGCGCACGTGACCCTCCGCCGGGCGGGACTCGGCGCCCTGGTGCTCGCGGAACAGCCGGCACCTCGTGGCGTGGTCGGGGATCTCGGCGGTCGCCAGCTCCAGCGCGGCGGCCGGGCGGTCGTCCCCCTCCATGTCCCTCAGCCGGTCGCCGGCATGGGCCAGGGCCAACTGGTGGATCACGTCCACTACGGACTTGTCTTCCGGGGGCACCCGCACGGCCGAACCCACGAATAGCGAGTGCTTGCCCAATTGGTGCCGATGCGCCTTCACGTGTTCAGCGATAACGCCGACCATTGAGATGCTCCGCGCAGCCGGGGCCGGGCCGCCTGTAATCGCCGCAGCGGGAAGACCGGAGGCCGGCGAACCCGCCACCGACCCGACACTCGCCGCCGCGGCCTGGCAAAGAGCCCCTCTGAAGAAACACGCCACTCCGGCAGGAGCCGAACGCCTCGGCGCCTTGTGGAGTGGCGAGCGCGCATGCTGGTGGGCCCGGCCGGATTCGAACCAGCGACCAATCGGTTATGAGCCGACTGCTCTAACCGCTGAGCTACGGGCCCCATTGTCCACTGCCTTTTGCGAGTATACCCAACCCGACGGCCACAATGCAAGCCGGGCCCGCCCGCCCATTCCGCGAAGGAGGTGGACCTGCGCCTCAGCCGCCTCGCCAGATTCGACCTCCGGCTCCAGGCCGTTGCGCCCGGCCTCACTCACAAGGCCAAGACGGGTCAAGCCGGCGCCGTACCGCCTACTCCAGATAGTCGCGCAGCGCGCGGTTCCGCCCGGGGTGGCGCAGCTTCTTGAGCGCCTTGGCCTCGATCTGGCGGATCCGCTCCCTGGTCACCTCGAAGATGTGGCCCACCTCCTCCAGCGTCCGGGAGTAGCCGTCCTCCAGGCCAAACCGCAGCTTGAGCACCTCGCGCTCGCGCTCGCTGAGCGTCTCCAGGACCCGCTCCAGTTGCTCCCGCAGGACCAGATTGGAGGCCGCGTCCACCGGAGTGTACAGCTCCTCGTCGGGGACGAAGTCGCCCAGGTGGCTGTTCTCCTCCTCGCCGACGGGGGCCTCGAGAGACAGCGGCTCCGGGGCGATCCTGCGGATCTCGCTGACCCGCTCCAGGGGCATGTCCATTTCGGCCGCCACTTCCTCCAGGGTCGGTTCTCGCCCCAACTGCTGCAGCAACTGGCGTGAGGTCTTGACCAGTCGGTTGATGGTCTCCACCATGTGCACGGGGATGCGGATGATTCGTCCCTGGTCGGCAATGGCCCGGGTGATGGCCTGGCGGATCCACCACGTGGCGTAGGTGCTGAACTTGTAGCCCTTGCGGTAGTCGAACTTCTCGACCGCCCGCATCAGGCCCATATTGCCCTCCTGGATCAGGTCCAGGAAGCTCATGGCCGAACGCCCGGTGTACTTGCGGGCGATGCTCACCACCAGTCTGAGGTTGGCCTCGGCCAGGGCCTTGACGGCCTCCTCGTCCTTGACCTTGAGCACCCCCGGGTCGATGCTGCCGGCGTCTATGCGGTGGTTGATGTACGCCTCAATGGCGCAACGCGGCGCAACGCCGCGGTCCTCATGCTGCGGGCGGGTGGTCACGACCGCCGGACTCTCGTGCTCCGAGGCCGTGTCGAAGTCGATGCAGTAATCCTCCTGCAGGTTGTAGCCGGAGATGCCCTTGATCCCGCCCTTGCCGCCCTTGACGGTGAGCGTGTACCGCATCTCGGCGGCCAGCGGGTGAGCGGGGATGAAGGTCAATCGACGACAGATATCGTCATAGTGGATCTCGCCGGCCACCACGGTATTCATGGCGTCGGTGAGGATCACGCTCTGCTCGCCGATCGTCCCGGGGTCCAGCCGTCTGTCGGTGTCGACCGTGATCGTGGCGCAGACGGAGACGTCTGTCTGCGAGCGGTCGGGGCTGGAGGCCGTCACCCGCGGCGCCGCCTTGCGCTGAGCCGTCGAGAAGGAGCTCTTCACCACTCGCGCCAGAGAGCGCCCCTGCTCGCCGCGCACGCCCTGCTGGCCGCCCTTGATGGTGAGGGTGAACTGGTTGCGGTGCAGAAGTGGCGCGGCGGCCTCCACCAGCACCGTCCATGGCTCTGCCCCAACCCGGGCCTTGGTCTCCACGGCCCGACCCTTCTCGTCCGCCAGGCAGAAGGTCTCCCCGTCCACGGTGCTCGGGTCGACGGCGTCGTCGAACTCCACGACCAGGATCGCCTCGGCCTCGATATCCACGGCCCCGTCCTCGGGCCGTATGGCAGTGACCCGCAGGTTGGCTTCGGCCGGGGCGGCGCGGAATGAGAACACGTGGTCGCCGGGCATGTACCTGCCCACCGCGTCATACAGCCCACTCTCGCCACCCTTGACGGTGACGGTGTACACGGTACTGGGCTCCAGACGTTCGTTGGGCCTGAAGACCAGGCAATTGCGGACGCGGTCGTAGTCCAGGCGCCCGTCGCCCTTCTGGATCCGGCGCGCCAACTCCACCTCCTGTCGCGCCGTGAGCAACGGGACGCGCCCGATGTCGCGCAGGTACATGCGCACCGAATCGTCGATGGGGACGGCTTCCAGGTGGTCCAGCTCGTCGTCGGACAGCTCCTCGATGACCTCCTCCTCTTCCTCCTCTTCGTCCTCGTCGACCACCCGCACTCCGGCATCGACGAACATCCGGTAGACGTCCTCAATGTCGGCGGTGTCCAGGTCCTCGATCTCACTGAGGCCGTCCTGTATTTCCGCATAGGTTACGGTGCCCGTCCTGCGCCCCTTGCGCAGGAGCGCGCGAACTTCGGGCAACTCGTGGATTTCGGCGTCCTTCCCCTCTGCCAAACAAACTCAACTCCCTTCGTCTAGAGCCCGACGCACCCGGCACTACTCGTCGAACGGGTCCTCGGGCTCCGCAGCCTCTCCATACTCGTCGGCTGGCTCCGGCTCTTGCTCCGTTCCCGCGGCGACCTTCGGAAAGTCGGCCTTCATCGGGATCTGGGGCGTGGCCGTCTCCTTGTTCACGGCCCCCGGGACGGTGGCGTATGCCAGACCGCCCTTGCCGTGCAATCTGGCCATCAGCGTCTTGTACAGCACCATGTCGGGATCGTCGGGGTCGACGGCGCCGCTGTTCACCTTCGCCACGACCCGGGCCTGCAGGGCCTGGAAGTCCTCCACCATCTGGGGCTCCGGAACGTCGTCGGCCGCCGGCACGCTGTATGTCGGCGTGTGGCCGCCGCTTTGGCGGTACTGTATCAAGTTCTCGATACTTAGCCGCAGGACCTCCTCGTCTACCTCCGCCACTTCCTGCAGCGCCAGTTCCGCCGCCGCCGCCCGGGCCGGGCAGTCCTCGGGGAGACCCTCGAGGACGACCTGCGCCGAGTACGGGCGGCCCTCCTGCAGTGCGTTCGCCAGGCGGTCGGCGACCTCACGATAGGCGGGCTCGGTGAAGTGCGCCGGGGTCAGCCGTTGACACAACTGCCGGGCAACGAGCTCTGAGCTCAGCGCCCAGCACAGAAGCTCGCGCTGCGCATCCATGAGCCCCGCCGGCACCGAGGCCCCCGACCGCGCCACGGTCTCCACCAGGTAGGTGCGGTCCCGGGTGGACGTCCGGCGTGTCGAGATGCCCGGTGTGCGCTGGCTCCCGCGGCGCTCCAGCTCCAGACGGAGCGCACGCTCCATGCCCTCCACTCGTCCCGGGACGCCGCGGCCCCAGAGGTCGGCGGCCTTGGCGATGAAACGGTCTCGCCGCGTGCGGTCCGGCACGCGGAGCAGAACATCCACGGCCTCCTGAGCGGCCCGGGTCGCCCCCTCCGGCCCCTCGGCCTCATGGCGGGCGAACTTCAGTTGGATCTCGTACTCCACGGGTGTGGTACGATTCGCTAGTACCCGCCGGAAACCTTCCGCTCCGTCACGCTTCACACATTCGTCCGGGTCCAGGCCCGGGGGCAGGATGACGATCTTGACCTCCGCCGTGCAGGCCTCCAGCATCGGGATGTTCCTGGCCGCCGCGTTCATCCCCGCCGCATCGGCATCATAGGCCAGGATGATCTCATCCACGTACCGTGACAGAAGGTCCAGATGGTCTTTGGTCAGCGCCGTGCCGAGGCAGGCCACGACGTTCTCGATCCCCGCCTGGTGCAGGGCCAGCACGTCCGTGTACCCCTCGACGATGACTGCCGACTTCTCCCGCGTCATGGCCGGGCGAGCCAGATGGATGGCGTAGACATTCTGGCCCTTGTGAAACATGGACGTGTCGGAGGTGTTGAGGTACTTGGCCGGGTCCTCGGAGGACAGGGCACGCCCGCCGAACCCGATCACACGCTCACTCACATCGATGATGGGGAACATCACCCGGTTGCGGAACACATCGTAGTGCCCGCCGCCGTCTCGAGCCCTGGCCAGCCCCGCCTCGGCGGCCAGGCTCTCGTCCACGCCCTTCTGGCGCAGATGCCGCAGCAGGCCGTCCCAGCTCTCCAGCGCGTAGCCCAGCCGGAACTTGCGAATTGTCTCGTCGCTGAACTGGCGCCCTCTGAGGTACTCAAGGCCCGGCCGGCCGGCCTCGGAGCGCAGCAGCGCCTCGAAGTAGTCGGCCGCCATGGCGTTGGCGCGCCGCAAAGTCTGGCGCCTCTTGGAGCGCGCCTCGTCGCCGGGCGAGCTATGCCATACCAGACCACAGCGCTCGGCGAGCCGCTCGGCGGCCTCCGGGAAGGTCAGGCCCTCGATCTTCATCACGAAGCTGAACAGATCGCCGCCGGCGCCGCACCCGAAGCACTTCCAGACCCCCAGATCGGGGCTGACGTAGAACGAGGGCGTCTTCTCCTGATGGAACGGGCAGCGGCCACGCAGGCGGCTGCCGGCCCGCTGCAGGTCCACATACTGGGAGACCAGCTCGTCGAGCTTGATTCGTCGCCGGATTTCCTCTTTGATGGCTTCGCTGTCCATGCTCGCTCGTACCCGCTGAGTGCCCGGCGAGAGGGCGGGCCGGCTCCCTCAGGGCGGCTTGGGAGCCGCCCCGGACGAAGGCCGCGGCCGGTTGGTCTCCCCATGACTTCTTCGCCGGTACTCCTGTGGCTCCTTCACTGCACAGCGCGTCACCCAGGTTTGCCACCTGAGTCGTGGGTCACCGGGCACAAGACAGAACATCGGCCGGGGGCCCGTCGCCTCCGCCAAGACCCGCGGGAACGCGAGGTGGCCTTGCGGCGACAGGCCGCGCAGTCTGTCCTCCGTCGTGATGGACCGGGTGCCTGTTGCCGCGGGGACGAAAAGAGCCTCACGGGGGGCGTCGGGGAAGACGACGACGGTGGCACTGGAAACGCTCGCAAGGACACGAGGGCGCCCCCGTCGGGGGCGCCCTGATGCCGATCCCAGTCAGTTGTGTCCGGCGGTGACGGCATCGAAGGCCGCTACATTGGCCCTCCCGGCATGCCCCCACCCATGGGGCCGCCTGCGCCGGGCATGCCCCCGCCCATCGGACCCGCGCCAGGCATGCCGCCCATGCCCATGTCACCCGCTCCGGCTCCGGCGGTGGCCGCGCCGGGCAGCCCCGGTCCCGGTGGGCGCATTTCGGGCTCCCAGATGTGGATGCGGACGACCTTCATATCCAGCAGCAGAAACTCGATGTTCGCGGCCCTGCCGTAGTGCAGGATCAGGTCCCGCGAGGCGTTGGCGATACCTCCGCCCACTGTGGGCCCGGCTCCGCCACGACTGGCCACCCAGCGGCCCGGCTCGTACGAGCTGCTTCTCTCAGGGTAACCGTAGCGGCTGATGACCTGCTTGTAGTCATCCCCCAGCTTGATCGATCGGTGTGGGGCCCAGCCGGCGGTGCGGGCAAAGCCGCACTTCTCCCCCGCCACGGCGATGGCAGCCACATACCCATCGCGGTCCAGGATGAAGCCCAGTACGACGGCGCCCTTCTTGTAGACCCACAATGTCTCTTGGCCCTGCATGGGCATCCACACCGGTGCCGCCCAGTCCGGCACATTGGAGCGGAAGAACCGCTTGGCCGAGGGTGGGTCTCCGCTGAGGCCGCCCGAGGTGCCACCCGTCGTCGCCCCCGCCGCCGGCGTGCCTCCGGCCTGTCCGGCACCCATTCCCCCGAGCATGCCCATCATCGCTCCGGCCAGGCCGCCCATGCCGGCTTCCGCCCCGCCCATATCCTCCATGCCTGCTCCGGGCCCCATACCGCCGCCCGGCCCACCTGCGCCCGGTCCCATACCGCCCCCGGGTCCCATGCCTGCTCCGGGTCCCATACCCGGCATACCGCCGGCCTGACCGCCCGGTCCCTGAGCCCCACCGGCTCCGGCACCGGCGGCCGGGCCGCCGCCTCCGGCGCCCTTGACCACGCCGTCGGGCTGTCCGTACACCTCAAGCACGTGCATCGCGTGCTGTCCCAGGCGTATCCCCGCAAGCTGGACCTCATTGGCCCAGGCACCCGTCGTACAAAGGAGCATGGCTGTGCACCCGATGAGGGCGATGCAACTTACCACAGGCGGCCGCCGGATGGACATTAGGCTAGCGCCCCTTTCAGGGGAGAGGACTTTGGTGGGCTCTGGCCGGGTCGGGCCGGAAACTCAGGTAGTACAAGAAGCCGGCGAAAGGTACCTGGAGGGCCGAATTAGGTTGGGATGCACTTCCAGACCGGGCCGGATGGGTCCCGTCTTTGTGTCTTGAGCACAAATCCACCCATTCGGCCCCTCCGTGCGTCCGTCTTGCCATTCCTGCATGATCTGCGTGGCATGCCCGACCTACACTAGCGCCGGAAGCCCGAGGGCGCTCCCAGTGCCGCGGGCAGGCCGGCTCGTGGAACGCCGGGTGCAGGAATACGGCCCAGGCCCGCAGCGGGCACCCGGACCGGAGCGGCCGGGCGCAGGTCGACTTCCCAGATGTGGATTCGCCGAACCTTCATGTCGCGAAGGGTGAAGGTGATGTTCTGCATCTCGCCGTAGTGCAGGGTGGTGTCCTGGGAGAAGCCGTCGCCGGGCTCGACGCTGGTCTCCGCCGGATAGCCGTAGCGGTCGATGACTCGCTGGAAGCTGTCACCCAGCTTCACGGTGCGCACAGGCTCGCCCAGCGCGGTGCGGACCCAGTCGCACTTCTTGCCCCCGGCGGCGATGGACACCACGTAGCCATCGCGGTCGAGGACGAAGCTGAGGGCCACGTTTCCCCGGCGATAGAGCCACATGGTCTCATTGGTTCTCATCTCGACTTGGGCGGGTGAGGCCCAGTCGGGGAGTTGACGGGCCTGGGCGAAACGAGTGGCCTGGGGGCCGCCACGGCCGGCGCCTGCTCCGGCGCCCTGGGCACCGGGGCCCGCGCCACCGCCGGGCATTCCGGGGCCGCCGCCGCGGCTCTCGCCGCCGCCGGGGCCGCCACCCATGCCGGGCATGCCGGCGCCGCCGGTCAAAGCGCCCATGATGCCGGCGAGACCGGCACCGAAGCCCTCAGGGCCGCCTCCGCCGGGAGCGCCGCCCATGCCGGGCATGCCCGCACCCGGGCCTGCTCCGGGACCCATCTCGCCGCCGGCACCCGCACCGGCGCCGCCCGCGGCGCCGCCGCCGGCCGAATAGCTGGTGATGCTGCCGGGGCCCTCGGAGCCGTGGATAACCGCCTGCGGCTGGCCGTACACCTGCAGGACGTTGAGGGCGTGCTGGCCTAGACGGATGCCTGCGAGCTGTACCTCGTCGGCACACACAGGCGCGACATTCAATACGGTGACCGTTAGGGCTGCAACTGCGAAGAGGGCCAGAAGCGAAATCCGGCATCTTTGCATCGGCCAGGACCCCTTTTGGTGACGCCTGATGAAGCGGAATTCGGACCAATAGCTGCTTGCCGCCACCCCGCTACCCGTCCCCCCGACGCACGCACAAAGATAGGCAAACCCCGGCGCACGGCCTGCGTCGGCCAGAGTATAGCACACTTGCTTGCAGCGCGCAACGGAACCGCAACCACAACTCAGCCGCTGACCGCGGACTGGCAGAACCCGTCGCTCAGCGGTCTGCCGGTACATTCGCCTCGCCAAGGACCCCGGCCTGCTCCTGTGCGCTCACTCGTACAAACAGGCCGCGAGCTATCTTGCGCTCCCACGCATCCCGGGCATGCTCACACAAGGAAACCATGGCCGTGTAGGGGTCGGCAAAGCTCACCTGATCGCCCCGTGCCTCCGCCGGTAGTCGCTCAGCTACGTCCGCAAGCCGCGATGTTCCGAGCCTCACCGTCCGTGTCCACCCCGGGTCATCCAGGGTGTGGCGAGTGGTGACCACCGATACCGCCCGTCGGTCCGGTCGGAGCATCGTCCCGTACAGACCCGCGCTACGTACCGGCGGCGCAGCGGCCGATGCCTGTACGCGAGTGTGTATGCGGCGCCCGGGATCCGCTTGTGGTCTTTGCACAGCGCCCAGTAGGTCCCGGCGTCGCGGAACACGGGACTGAGAGGCAGCGGCGGTCGCACGAAGCCGATCGGCGAGCAGTCCAGCTCGGCGGCGGCGGCAACGGCGGGCGCGAGCCGCTCGCGGCTCTCCTCCGTTAGCGCCCGTTCGTCACAGATGCGCTCGAGCACAGGATCGGGCAACCAGACACGGTAGCCGCGCTTGCCCACCCGCTTGAACACCACGCCCACCACGAACCCGGCGGGGCCGCCCATGCGCCAACACTCGCCGAGCGTGGCACCTCGGCAGCACAGCCGCCAGAAGCGCGGCCGAGAAGTCCGGCCGGTCCGTTGCCTGTCATTCCTCGCCATCTCGCGCGCGAGATAGCGAGGAATCTCGCTGAACGCCAGGAGATTCTTCGAGCTGCTCCCTCCGGGAGCGGACGCTCTCAGAATGACATTCCCGGCGAGCGTGGGGTTGGCGGCCGGACTTCTGGACGCCGGGCTCGATCATGGCCGGGCCTCCGCCGGCCCTCTGTGCGCAACTTCCGGCAGACTGCTCGGTCAAACAAGCTGAAATGAGAGACCTCCTCCATAGACCCCACATTTCCCCATTTGCAGGCAGGTTCCTGCCCGCAATCCTGATCTTTCTTGTACTGGCGGGCGAGTCGCATGCCGCCTGGATCACGGACTCCGCGGGCCGGCGCGTGTTCGTCCGCGGGATCGCCTACGCGCCGTATCATCCCACGGAACTGTGGGCACTCTCGCGCCATACCCAGGGCACCGACCATCACTTGATCCGCGAGTTGGGGGCCAACTGCCTGATCACCTGGCGTCCCACCACGTACGAGGAAATGGAGCTGTGGCACAAGCAGGGGATGTACACCATCCCCCAGGTGATCTACCAGCCGCCGCGGCTATCTATCTTCGCCGACGGTTACGAGGCACCCATACCCGTCTACGCGGACGACGTGAACCGGCGCGGCATGCGGGAGGCCGCCCGCGACATGGGCAGCGCGTTGAAGGGCAACCCCGGACTGCTGGCCGTGAGCATGGGCAATGACTATGCCTGGAGCGCCTACAGTGGCGGCCTGGGCTTCGCCTACGGCGGCTATGATGACATCACCCTCCGGGCCTTCCGGGCGAACCTCAGGAGCCGATTCGGGACGGTGGACGCCTTCTGCCGCCGCACGGGCCAGGAGCTGGCCACCTTCGATGATGCTCTGCCGCCGCCGGGCCTCAGCCCCCTGCCCATCTTCTGGGAGTGGTGGGTGTTCATGCGCGACACCTTCAGCGCGTATCTGCAGGTGGGCAAGGAGGGCCTGCGGGCGGTGGGCTGCGAGGCCCCGACCACCTACTGCCAGCCGTACGGCGTGCGCTGGGACCCGGCCTCCCAAGGTGGCGAGCTGCCGGCGATGGATATCGTCAGCGGCAACATCTTCTACAGCCAATCACTGGACTGGGGGCTGTTTTGCGCCGACGTCAACCGGCTGATCTCCGGCGCCAACGGCCGACCCGTCCTGGTCACCGAAACCGGTGCCCATACGCTCTACTCAGAGCGCGAGCTGGCGCCCCGGAAGATCAAGCAGAGTGTGGCCTGCGTGCTTCTCCATCCCGAGGTCGCCGGAGTCGGCATCTACGAATACTGCGACGAATGGCATCGCAGCGGCAACCCGGAGAAACAGGACGACACCGACGCCCGGGAGCACTGGGGATTGGTCACCGGACACCGCGACCAGAAGCCCACCTTCGGCGCCGCCGCCGAGATGCTGCGCTTCATCCAGCGCAACGAACAGCGGCTGCAACAGTGGCAGTCACGCCCGGAGGTGCTGGTCAGTCAGCAGGAGCTGGACTGGTGGCGTCTGGGCGGTCGCGACGGCTCCTTCTACCAGCGCGTCTGCACCGAGCTCTATCGCCGGGGCGTATCGTTTCGCACAGTGGGCAACGAGGGCCTTCTCAAGCTGGACCCCGCAAGCTGCCCCCGCCTGATCCTCTGCGACAGCCTGCTGTACGGCACCCCGGACGGTCGGCAGGGCGCCGCCCGCAGTGTGGTGGAGTACATCGAGAAGGGCGGCGATGTCCTGTACATCGCCCGGGAGCCGTGGCGCCAGTTGTACTCACAGGCCTTCGTGCCGGACGAGCTCGTCCCCGCACCGGACGGAGCGCCTCTGAACTGTGACTACGGAGCCGGCCACCTGACGCTGATCCCCACCTACGGGCTGGACGAGCGGGCCCTGCGCTCGGTGGTTGAGGACTACCTCGGGCAGGAGCTGCAGGCCCGTCCCGTGCGTGCCCTGACGGCGCCCGAGGAGCGTCCGGAGGTGTTCTGGCGCGTGTTCGCGGACGACGGCGGGCTGTGGATGCTGGTGGTCAATGTCGGCAAACAGAGGGTCCCGCGGCTGGAGTTGGAGCTGGGGGAGGGCATGGAGGCCGGGCGCACCCACGTGCGCGGTGCCGATGGAGCCCGCATGGCGCGTGAGAACGGTCGCGCCTTCCTGCTCGACCTGGAGACCTATGCGCTGATCCACCTGGGTCCGGAGCCGGGGCCCGTGGCCCCCACGCCGGTAACGGAACCCGGGACAGAGCCGGCGGCCGAACCCGTGACGAGCCCCCAGACAGAGCCGGTGGCCCCGACACCGGGGCCGGACCCCAAACCCAACGGCCCCCCGGCGGGGACGGTGGTGACGCCGGTGGGGTAGGGGTGGCCGGCAGCGGCCCATGGCGCGGCGCAGGCGCCCGTCCTGCGGCGGCGGCCTCGGCGCGGGCCGGTCTCTCGCCGCCGTCTGCCGTTTGCCGCGTGCCGCCGCTCCGCCGCTTCTCCCCCCACAAGGTCCCTCCCCGTCTCGGGGCGAAGTACCCCTCGGTCACACGACTGACCTTCCACCACAAAAAGGGGCGTACACGATGTCCGAGCTCAAGATCGCCGTCATGCTGGGCAACCTCCGGATGGATCGCTACGAGGCGATGGAGAAGGTTGTGGAGATGGGAGTGCCCGGTATCCACATAACCGCCGGGGGCGACTGGGATGCCCGCACAATGGACAGTCAGGCCCGCAGAGACCTGGTCAAGCACGTCAGGGGCCTGGGCCTGGAGATCTCCGCCATCTCCTGCTGGGGAGGTCAGGTGGACCTCACCGTCGAGGACAACTGGGACGAGAACGTGGAATGGGGCTGCCAGAACCTCGAGCTGGCCGCCGATCTGGGCTGCGGGATCTGGCAGGGCCACTGTGGCATCATGCCTGAGGACACCTCGGACATCAGGTGGGAGCGCATGGTGGACGGCATGGCCAGGATGGCTGTGCGGGGCGAAGCCGTGGGGGCCTGCCTGGCCATCGAGACCGGTCCCGAGCCGCCCTACGTCCTGCGCCGTGTCATCACCACCGTGGGCAGCAAGGCCATTCGTGTCAACTGGGACCCGGCGAACATGATCCTGTGGGGCGCCCGGTTCTGCAAGGATGCCGGCGAGCAGTACCATCGCGAGAAGTGGATCGAGAGGTTCCAGCCCAACGAGGGGGCCAGGGCGCTGGCCGACGTGATCGTGCACACCCACGCCAAGGACGCCCTCGTCCATGAGGACGGCACCCGTCAGGAAGTTCCGCTGGGCCAGGGCTGGGTGGACTGGCCGCGCTATGTGGGCTACCTGCGCGAGGCCGGGTACGATGGATACTTCGCCATCGAGCGCGAGACCGGTGAGGACCCGGTGGGCGACATTCAGAAGGCCGTGGACTTCCTGCGCACGCTGTAGCGGCCCCATCGGCGCGGTACAGGCCGGCGCCCGAGAGCCCCCGGCCCTCGCCGTGCTCCTTTGATCCCGGCGGCCGCGCCGCGACGCGGAGAGGCCGCCGGTGAGATCAAACGCGTGCGTCCGCCTCTGCGCGGCCGGGAGCGTCATCTTGGCCCCCGCGCAAGGCGGGCGACTACGGCAAGCGCCCCTGCGCTGTTTCGGCACCGTGTTCGGTAGGAGTGGTCCTATGCTGCGTGTCCTGCCCCTGTTTGCTCTGACCGCGTGCCTGCTGTCTGCTCCCTCGTGGGCCGCGGACCCGATGATCACGCGCCACGCCAATCTGGGCGCCACCATCATCGTCTCCAATGTGGACCGCTATGAGTTCGAGGACTTCGTGGCGGCCCTCAAGCCCCGATTCGTGGAATGGGTGGATGTCTCGACGCCCAAGCAGCAGGTCCCGACCATGCCGGAGCCTGTGGTGTTCATCATCTTCCTGATCCGCTCGGACAGGGAGGGTGTGGACCTCCACGAGAGCTGGCACGAGGATTACCCGGCCAACCTCAGCGGCATCGCACGCTGGAACATCGAGCTGGCGGCCCGCCACCTCCCCGCCCCGGATCAGAAGCCGCCTCGGGAGAGCCTCCTGATCAAAGCCCCAACGGAACCATTGCTGCGGGCCGCGGTGGCCGAGGCCTTCCGGTTTGGGAGGTTCCCGGAGAATCGCCCGATCACCCACAACGTGATCGACCTGCGCCCCTATCCTTCCGTGGCCTGCATGCCCTCCGTCGCCGGCCCGGGGGCCGAAGCCGTCGGCAATGCGGCGGAGGTCGGTCTGTACCGCGGCCTACTGGACCTGCGGGCGTTCCGGGTGGTGGGCAGGGACAACCCGATCATCACCGATGGGGTATCGTTCTCCACCCAGGACCAACTGCAGCGCCTGGGTCGGCAGCTCGCGGTGCAGGCCGTCACCTTCGCCGAGATCGGTGAGGCCAAGACCCAGTGCAAGGAGACCATCGAGTACAAGACCACCAGCCGCAGGGGTATCTCCCCCGAGCGTCAGGCCGAGTTCGACCGCTGGGCCGCCCAGGAGCGCGCCGCCGGGCGCGAGGTGAAGAAGGACCGCCCCGACCCGGACATGGTCTGGGCCGCTCAGTTCCGAGAGCGCCTGTACACCACCACCGTCTCCGGCCGTGTGCTGTTCGTCGGTACCGGCACGGGCGACGTCGTCTTCGTGTTCGAGGTTTCCGGGTCCACCGAGGTCGAGGAAGCCGACGAGCCCCGGGACCGCGACTATCGCTGGTACCGCATCGAGGATACTCGGTCCTCGTCACGCCTGCGGACTCGGGAGTACCGGGACGACCTGCGGGTCGTGGACGCGGCCCAGCTCGCCTCCGGGAAGCTCACGGAGTTCGCCTCCCGTCTGGCGGCCCGCGCGATCCTCCCCGTGCCCGGCCGCGAGCCCGACAGGCCGTCGCAGACCGACCCCACCGGCCCCACGGCCAAGATACTCAGTGTCGACGGCAGCAGCATCTTCCTCAACCTTGGCTCCGATGCCGGCGTACAGGAGAAGGACAGCTTCAGCCTCTTTGCCGACAAGCAGCTTCGCGACCCGGACACCGGGGAGGTGGTGGAGACGATCCGGACCCGCGTTGCCCGCCTCGAGGTGGTGGAAGTCTTCACCAGGGTCTCCCGCTGCGAGCTTGTGCAGGCCGCCGAGGGCGTGAAGCTGGAACCCGGCATGCTCGTGAACAGGGACTGAAGGCGGACATGACACAGGCCTCGATGGTTGTCTTGGTCCTCAATAGCGGTTCGTCGTCCATCAAGTACCGGCTGATCGACATGCCGTCGGGGCAACCCCTGGCCCGCGGTGTCCTGGAGCGTGTGGGCACCCCGCAGGCCTGTCTGACCCACCAGTGTGGCGACCGGCCGCCTGTGGTGATCGCGGAGCCCATCCAGACCCACCGGCACGGCATCGACCGGCTGCTCGGCCTCTTGACGGCACCGGAAGCCGGGCCGCTGGGCGGCCTGGATGAAGTGGACGCCGTCGGCCACCGTGTGGTGCATGGGGGTGAGCAGCACTGGGATTCGGTGCTCGTGACGCCCGCAGTGCTCGAGTCGCTGCAGTCCATCGCCGACCTGGCCCCCCTGCACACCCCGCCGAACCTCGCCGGCATCCGGGCCTGCCGGGACGACCTCCCCGGCAGGCCCCACGTGTGCGTGTTCGACAACGGTTTCCACCACACCCTCGCTCCCGAGGTGTACACCTACGCCCTGCCCTACGAGCTCTGCCACAGGTACCGCATCCGCCGCTACGGCTTCCACGGCATCGCCTTCCGCTCCGCTCACGAGCGGGCCTCGGAGCTACTGGGCACCTCCAGCGCCGAGATGCGGGTCGTCACCCTGATGCTGGGTAGCGGCAACACGGCCAACGCCTGCGACCGCGGGCGCTCGGTGGAAGTCAGCACCGGCTTCACGCCCCACGAGGGCCTGGTGCAGAGCACTCGCGCGGGCGATCTGGACGCCGCCATCATTCCCTTCCTGATGGACAGGGAGGGCCTCACGACGGCGCAGGTCACCGACATCCTCAACCGCCGCAGCGGCTGGCTGGGCATCTCCGGAGTGAGCCAGGACCTGCGCGATGTGATCGCCGCCGCCGAGGCGGGCAATGAGCGGGCCGGGCTGGCGCTGGATGTGCATGCCCACCGCGCCCGCAAGTACGTGGGCGCCTACGCGGCCACCATGGGCGGCGTTGATCTGCTGATCTTCACCGGGACGGTGGCCGAGAAGTCGGCCGCCGTGCGCGAGCGCATCTGCCGGGGACTGCAGTTCATGGGCCTGGCGCTCGACCCGGCCGCCAATGCCGCTGTCGAGGGCGAGGGGATCATCTCCACAGCCGACAGCCCGGCCAAGATCGTGGTCACCGGCGTGGACGAGGAACTGGTGATCGCCAGAGATACCCAGAGGGTGGTGGGACGGCGGTGGTGACGGCGGTGGTGACGGCGGTGGTGACGGCGGTGGTGACGGCGGTGGCAACGGCGGTGGTGACGGCGGTGGCAACGGCGGTGGCAACGGCGGTGGCAACGGCGGGAACGGCTGACGGCGGGGGGCCTCGCGGCGGTAGTGAATGCGCGGGAGGAGCGTAGGGCAGGATGGCGATGAGTGGAGTGGCGGGGCAGGACGGCGGGCTTGTCTATGGACACGATCCCCGCGCCAACCGCGTGGTCTCGGGCCTCTTGCTTGCCGGCTGCCTGACGGTGCTCTTGCTGTCGGCGGTTCTCACCCCCAGCGAGAGGGGCTGGGGCACGCACCATGAGCTGTATTTCGCCCCCTGCCTGTTTCACCTGTTCACGGGGCTGCCCTGCCCGTTTTGCGGGATGACAACGGCGTTCACGCACATGGCCCGGGGGGAGGTTGCGGCCGCCTTTGGCTGCCATGTGCTGGGGCCTGCTGTCTACGGGCTGACGTGGGTACTCGCGGCCCTCGGGCTGTGGGGCCTCATCCGCGGCCGCTGGCCGGTGCCGCGCTTCGCCATGGGGGCCACGTTCCACCGCTTCGTGATCGCGGTGCTGCTGGTAGGGTGGATCGCGAACCTGGTGAGGTAGCGCCCGGGAGCGGGCCAAGGAAGGGCTCCTGCTCGCCCCGCCGGCCCGGCAGGCCTGCTCACCGGCAGGACGCACCACACCATCGTCGCAGCGTCGGCACAACAACAAGGCAGACAGATTGATGCAGGCATTCGCCGCCACTGAAGAGAAGCAGGCCGCGCGCGCGGAACGCCTCACGGCGCGCGCCGTATTGCTCGGCCTGTTCTTGATCCCCTTCAATGCCTGGTGGCTCACGCAGATCGAGTACGTGCGCTACTCGGACAATGCCACCACCTCGGCCTTGTTCTTCAACTGCATCGCGATCCTATTCGCTCTCCTGGGCATCAACCGCCTCGTTGCCCGGTTGGCCCCGGGCCGAGAGCTGGCGCGCACCGAGCTTCTGACCGTCTACATCATCCTCGTGGTGGCCAGTGCCCTGGGCGGTCACGACCAACTCCAGATCCTGTTCACCACGCTGAGCTGGGTGTTTCGCAATGCCACGCCGGAGAACGGCTGGGCCGAGGAGATCATCCCCTTCGTCCCGTCTCACCTGGTGGTCTCGGATCCGGAGGCCATCGAGAAGCTGTACCTGGGCGGCTCCAGCCTCTACGCCCCCGGCAGGCTGAAGCTGTGGCTGGGACCGCTGGCCTGGTGGTCTCTGTTCGCCATGGGCGTCGTGTTCACCATGTACTGCCTGATGTCGATGTTCCGCCGCCAGTGGGACCGCGAGCGACTGAACTACCCCATCGCCCAGCCGGCCCTGGAGATCACGGCTCCGAAGGCGGCGCTCACCGGCAGCCCGCTGTTCTGGGCGGCCTTTGGCATCGCGTTCGCCATCCAGATGCTCCGTCTGGCCCACAACATCTGGCCCGCGGTGCCGACGCTGAACATCGGGGTGCACAACTACACCTTCCGTGGCATGCCGCTGTCGGCCGCCGGCGCGATTCCGATCTCCTCGTACCCCTTCAGCTATGGCATGGCGTACCTCTTGCCGATCCAGCTCGCCTTCTCGTGCTGGTTCTTCTTCTTCCTGGCGCGGCTGGAGCTGGTGGTGACGGCCATGCTGGGCCATCAGCAGTGGGGGCGGTTCCCGTACGTGCAGCAGCAGGGGGTGGGCGCGTATTTCGGGGTTGCGCTCTTCGTCCTGTGGGCGGCCCGCGACCATCTCAGGCGCATGTGGCTGGCGGCCGTCGGCGCCTCCCGCGACCCGGGCGAGGACGAGCCGCTCCCCGCCCCTTTGGCGGTGTGGGGCTTTTTGCTCGGGCTGGCGTTCCTCATCGGCTTCGCCATCGCCGCCGGCATGCGGCCGCTGTCGGCGGTGTGTTTCTTCGGCCTGTTCTTCACGACGGTACTGACCCTGGCCCGCATCCGCGCGGAGCTGGGCCTGCCCACCATCGAGCTGTACCAGGTGGGCGCCGACGACATCCTGCAGAACGTTGCCGGTGGCGCGGCGTGGTCGGCCCGGGACCTCACCGTGATGAGCCTCAACTTCTGGCTGGTGCGGACCCACCGCCAACTGCCCATGCCTCTACAGGGCGACTGCATGCGCATCGCCCAGCAGTCCGGCCTGAGCCTGCGCGACCTTTCCCCTGTGGTGATGCTCGCCTCGGCCGTCGCCATTGTCGCGGCCTTCTGGGCGTACCTACATGTGATGTACCAGGTGGGCTACGAGTCGGCGAAGTTCACCGGCCCCGCGGGCTGGGCCTTCGGCAATGACCCGTGGCGGAAGCTGGACTCGTGGCTGGCCAATCCGAGAGATGTGGATTGGGGCGCCACCGGGGCGTACGTGTTCGGCATCGGGTTCACGCTGTTTTTGGCCGCCATGCGCACCCAGTTCACCTGGTGGCCTTTCCACCCGGCGGGCTATCTGGTCTCCGGCAGCTTCGGCCTGTTTCGCCTCTGGGTGCCCATCTTCCTGACGTGGCTCACCAAGAGCCTGCTTCTGCGCTATGGCGGCATGTCGGCGTACCAGAAGGCGCGACCCTTCTTCTTCGGGCTGATCTTCGGGGAGTTCGTGGCCGCCTTCCTCCGCACCGTCATCGACCTGGTCTTCAGCCTCTACCTCCCGGCGGAATCCGGCGTCGGGGGGCTGTGATGTGCCCGGGGAATGGGGCGGGCACAGGAATTGCAGGGGGACCGGCAGCCGATGAACTGTGCGGGATGCCCGGCGCTGGCGACCGACGGGGCTCCGCGCATTGGGGCAGGGTGACTGGTCATGTCCGAGTGCGTCTACATCGACGATTGCCGTATCCTGAAGAGCTTCCGCACCGAATCGGTCAGGGAATACTGGCGGGAGACGCAGTGCCAAGACGCCGGGCCGGAGTGCGCCTGCCGCAAGCTGTACGAAAGTGGTAACTGGCCCCTGATCGAGCTCTTGACCCGTGACCAGGAGCCAGAGACCGCGCCTGCCGTAGCCGGCGAGGGCCTGGCTGCATAGGCGCGGGCCGAAAGCACTCTACAGCAGGTCGATGGCCGCCAGAGCCTTCGTATTGCGCAGGATCAGCTTGCCGTCGGCCACGATCGGGGCCGTCCAGCTCTGTCCGCCCAGCGGATTGATCCGCCCCAGCTCCCGGTATGCCTGCGGGTCGGCGGCGACCATCACCACATCGCCGCCCTTACCGTCCACCGCCAGTATCACCCCGTCGACGTAGACTACTCCGCCCTTCTCGAACCCCTGCTGCTTCCACGTCGCCGAGCCGTCCTGAGGGTTGAGGCAGACCAGATTGCCCGGATCGCTGGTGCCGTAGAGGAACCCGTTGACATACACGGGGGTGTTGAAGTGTGACTGGATCTCCGGCGTCTTCCAGGCTGCGCTTGCGCCGGAGGCCTGGATCTTGAAGAGCCCGCAGCCCGTGTGGTAGCCGCTGGTGACGAAGACGAAGTCCTCCATGACGATGGGGGTGGCGGCGTTGACATCGTACTCGGTCTTCCAGGGCGTCTGCCACAGGGCTTGGCCCGAGTCGGTGGCCACTGCGTACAGAACGGTGCCGGCGAAGACCACGTACTGCCGCTTGCCGGAGAGAGTGGCCAGGACGGGAGTGGCGTACCCCGGCGGCCCACCGATGCCGCCGGTCCAGAGGGTGGCTCCCGAGGTCTTGTCCAGGGCGGCGACACCGGTCTTCCCACCCGGGCAGACGATGAGGGCCTTGCCATCCACGAGCGGCGAGGCGGCGTAGTCCCACTGGGGCCTCTGCCCACCAAACTCCGCCACCAGGTCGCGCACCCACACCTGTTGGCCGCTCTCGGCATCCAGGCAATGCAGCTTGCCCAGCCTGCTGAGGGTATACAGCTTCCCGTCGTCATAGGTGGGCGTGGAGCGGGCGAAGCCGTAGTTCTCGGAGGCCGTGTCCTGGTACTCGAAGCGCCAGACCTCCTTGCCTGTATCCAGCGCCAGCGCCCGCACGATGTCCCGGTCTGAGCTGTGGTCGATGATGAAGACCTTGCCGGCGGCCACCGACGGCCCGGCGAAGCCCCGGTCGCCCAAAGCCTCCTGCCACAGCGTGCGCGGGTTCCTACTGCCCCAGTCCTTGTTGATCCCCGTGTCCGCCGCGATGCCGTCGCCGTCTACCCCTCGGAAACGCGGCCACTGTGTTCCGGTGCCCTTGGCCGTGGCGGCGGGCTGCGCCGCGGGCTGAGGAGCAGGGGCCGCGGCGGACCCCGCAGGGGATGAAGGTGTCGCTGGCGGCGACGAGGCCGGAGGGGACGTCTTCTGGGGACAGCCGGAGAGGGTCGCGAGCATCAGCAGACAAAGCACGGGCCACAGCAGGAGGGGCGGCTTGCGCATGGGCATTGACCTCCGTGGGCGGAGAGGCTTCGTCACAGGGTACGGCGGCTGTTCGTGGCCGGGCTACCGGGGCTCATCGTAGGCCGCCAGCGCAGCGGGCAAGCACTGGATAACGGCGTGCCCCGCCGCCGGCAGCCCGACGAGCATGGCGCTGATGACTTCCTCCCGGCTGGCTCCCGCCTGCCTGGCCATTGTGACGTGGAACGGGACACCGCTCTCTCTCCCCAGCGCGGCCAGGACGGCGAGATAGGCAAGCTCTGCGGTCTTGGGGTCCAGGGCCTCGGCGTCGCCCAGCCCCTTGACCATCTGTGACCACGCCGCCGCATGCGCGGGAGCCTCGGTCAGGAACGTCCGGAATGCGTCGCTGATCTTGCCGGGGAAGTCAGACATGTGCTGTCTCCCGTGGTGCCCGCTTCAGCGTTGTCCACGCTCGCTGGCGATCCATAGACAGTGGTACAAAGGCGCCAGTGCCGCGAACCCCTCGGCCAGGTACTCCGCCAGGCCCGGGCTGAAGAGCCGGTCGTCCGTGGGGCTGTCGCGGTGGATGTAGAATCTCTTGTACTCAAACCAGCTCTCGAGGCCCTCGGGAGCACCCGCGACGGCGCGCTTGTACCTCTCGCCGCCCACCTCGAACCCGTACGGCCCGTCCAGACAGCCGATGGCCTTGCGGAACTCATCGGGCGCGTGAGAGACCAGGGCGCGGAAGGCGTCCATCACCGACCTGGGTGGCGAGTAACAGCCCATGTCGCTGCTGTAGCCCGTGGCCGAGACATCGAAGTAGAACGCCGGCTCGCCCTGCCACTCCGAGCTGGGACGCTTGAAGGTGATCCACATGTTCGTCCGGTAGGGCGACTTGTCCCTGGAGAACCTGGTGTCCGTGTAGATGCGGCAGATTGTCTTGTCCGTCCGCGGGGCGACCTCGAACTCCGGGTCGATGGCGAGCATGCACGGCGTGAGCGCGACCACCAGCTCCTGCAGGGGCTCCTGCAGCGACCGGATGAACTCATCCCGGTGCTGCTCGAACCAGACCTTATCGTTGTGCTCCTCCAGCCGGATGAGGAAGTCCACCATCGCCCGGGGAAAACCGGCGAAATCCGTGCTCTCGATAGCCACAGGCGGCCTCCTGGCTCAGCGTCCGTCGGGGTAGGGGAGAGGCGGTCGGGAGTCCTTCGGTCCCGTCCCGGAGAGCCGCGAGCGCTGCGGACGTCTGAGTGGCCACCGCCTCGGTCATCGCATCGGTCTATGTAACCGGCAGGTCCTTGACGGCCAGGAGACCGGGGGCGGCGGCCACCGTCTGCCGGAGGATGTTCACCGTGCAGCCCGCCGTCGCGGTGTCGCCGAACACACCGCCCTCGATGCGCAGGTGCACGGGCGGGTCGCCATCGATGATGACTTCATCATGCGGGTCCGGTTCGCCGTGGGTCATGCGACAGACGAGTTCGATGCTCTTGCCCTCTGCGGTGTGGATGCGCGCCACCTGGTGGCTGCCCATCACCTGTCCCGGCCGGATGGCGAAGTGCTCGGTGCCGCACGCCTCCCGCGCGATGACCGGGACGATGCTCTCCTGGATACTGTCGTGGGTCCATCCCAGGCCGGCGGCCAGCATCGCCGCCGACTCACCGAGCCCGACGTGGCCCACGGCCCCGTCGGCCGCCAGGGCGAGGTACTCTTCCTCGCTCATGCCTGAACCGACCTTCTTTTGCAGTTGCGGCCGGCGCAGGGAGACGTTCACGATGCGTCTGGCCGTGACCGAGCTCACGGTCCGGCAGGGGCGGCAGAGTAGCAGGGGCAGCAGGTCCAGGAGGAAGCCCGGGTTGATACCGGTACCGACGACGGTGACGCCGCGGCGCCTGGCCTCGCCGTCGATTTCCCGGGCTCTGTCCGCATGGCGGAGCCACGGGAAGGTCAGCTCCTCCGCAGTGGAGACGACATTGAGCTTCCCCGCGATGGCCGCCAGGAGCTGGCCCATGATTGCGGGGATCCTCGAGCCGGTGGCGAGGATCAGCGCGTCCGCCCCACCGGCGGCCTCCGCGGCGGCGATGGCCTCGCCGAGGCTGTCCGAGACGGCGAAGTCGCCTGCGCCCGGTGTCCCCACCACCTCCTCCAGCGGGCGGCCCGCGATGTCTGGGGCGACGTCTGCGGCGGCCACCGGCTCAGCCACGCCACGCTCCAGAGCCGCCTGGACGATCTGCAGGCCGATGGGACCCAGGCCCACGTGGATGGTGCGGACCTTCTCCATGGTGGTACCTCCGAGCGATCGCAGTAGCCGTTCCCCGCGCCCTCCGGCGGGTGGACAGGGCATGGACGCCGCCGCTCCCACCGCCTCCGCTGATGTCGTGATCCGTTGACGCCGTTATCCGTTGACGCCGTTGTCCGTTGACGCCGCTATCCGTTGACGCCGTTATCCGTTGACGCCGCCATCCGTCGACTCGTGACTCGCCGACTCGCGACTCCCCCTCAGTGCTTTCTCCTCCAGATCGTGCCTTCCGGGCCGTCCTCGAGGATGATGCCGCGGGCGTCCAGCTCGTCCCTTATTTGGTCGGCGCGGGCGAAGTCGCGCCCCTTGCGGGCCTCGGTGCGCTCGGCCACCAGCGCGTCGATCTGACCGTCTTCCTCCGACGCCTCGGCCGCCAGGACGGTTCCCATCAGCCCCAGTACCCTGTCGGCATCCTGCAGGGCTCCGAGGATCAGGTCGCGGTCGGTGGTGCCGATCTTGCCGTCTTCCATCAAGGGGTAGACCTGCCGGACGAGCTCGAAGGTCGCGCCCATCGCGCCGGGGACGTTGAGGTCATCGTCCATCGCGGCGGCGAAATCGGCCCGCGCCTGCCCACACAGCGCGGCCACCTGCGGGCTTTGCCCCTCCGGCAGCGGGAGCTTGCGCAGGCGGTCGATGAAGGTGTACAGCCGCTCCAGGGCCGCCTTGCTCTGATCGAGGCCCTCGAGGGTGAAGTTCAGTTGCTTGCGGTAGTGGGCCGTCAGCAGTTGGTGCCGGATGGTCATCGGGTCATAGCCCTGATCCAGCAGTTGGCGGAGGGTGTAGAAGTTGCCCAGCGATTTGGACATCTTCATCCCGTCCACCAGGAGATGCTCCGAATGCAGCCAGTGGCGGACGAAGGTCTTGCCCGTGGCGGCTTCGCTTTGGGCGATCTCATTCTCGTGGTGCGGGAAGCGCAAGTCCACGCCGCCGTTGTGCACATCCAGCGTGGCGCCGAGGTACTCCATGGACATGGCCGAGCACTCGATGTGCCACCCCGGCCGCCCCGGGCCCCAGGGACTCTCCCAGGCGGGTTCATCCGGCTCCTTGCGTGCTTTCCACAGGACGAAGTCCGCCACCTGCTCACGCTCGTACTGGTCGCTCTCCAGGCGCCCGAAGCTGTTGCCCTGGTCGCGGGCGGTCGTGTCCAGACCGGACAGCATTCCGTAGCGGCGGAAGCTGGAGATGTCGAAGTAGACACTGCCCTCGGACACGTACGCATGACCCTTGTCGATCAGGGTGGCGACCATGCTAAGCATCTGCGGGATATGTTCGGTGGCCCGGGGGTACTTCCACGCCGGCTGCACGTTGAGCGTTCCGAGGTCCTCGAAGAACGCCTGCTCGTAGCGGCGGGTGTAGTCGGAAAGTGAGATGCCTTCCCTGGCCGCGCCGGCGATGGTCTTGTCATCCACGTCGGTGATGTTCATCACCTGGCGGGTCTCGTAACCGTGGTAGCGCAGCCATCGGCAGAGGATGTCGCCGCAGATGAAGGCGCGGAAGTTGCCGATGTGGGCGTAGTCGTAGACCGTGGGGCCGCAGCTATAGACCAGGGCCGTGCGGCCGTCGGCGGGGTGGAAGTCCTCCGGCCGGCGAGTGGCGGAGTCGAAGAGCTTGAGCATGCCTGTCCTCCCGATGGCTGACCGCGCTGGGCAAGCACGGCCGCAAGGAAAAAGCGGAGGCGCTGGGCCTCCGCTTGCTGTCACGGCGCGTCGGCAGTCCAGCTAGGAGCCGAGCTTCCCGGACACCCAGTCCAAGAACCGCTCGGCCTCTGCGCGATCGGCGGCACCCCTGCCCTGCGAGAGGCTCACCTCGCAGACAAAGATGCCGCGCTGACAGACGCCCACGCTGAACTTGCTGATCGTGGCCACAAAGGCTCTGTCTCGGATGGTCTTGCTGTCGACCAGGGGCTTGGCGGCCTTGTAGCCGGCCCGCTTGTTCTCATACAGCTTTCGGGCCCTGGCGACGCTCCGGAGCTGGTAGACATCGAGAGTGACGTAGTGGTACTGCCCCGCCTGTCCGGCGGGCCTGCGGTAGGTGCGCTGGGCGAAATAGCGGATCCCCTGGCTCTGAAGGGCCTCCACGGCGCCGTTGTAAGCGTCGTAGCTGGCCTTGGAGCCCATCTCCCCGGACTTGTCCGAATTGGCCAGCACAGCCCAATCGTTCACCGCCCCGTCGGGCGGCAACGAACTGGTAGGGCTCGCGGCGATGGCGTACAGAGCGATGCCGGTGAGAGCCAGCGAGATGCTGAGCAAGGTCAATATGTGCGACGCACGGCCCATCCGACCATCTCCCGCGGTGAGCGTCTACTCGGCCGCAACTAGACCGTAGCCTCGTCGTTCTCGGCGTCGTCCTTGCCGGGCTCCGGTTCGGTGAGCTTCTGCAGGTCCCTGGAGGCCTCGCTGGAGACCGCTCGGAACTCTCTGAGCCCCTGCCCCAGGCCCCGCATGATCTCGGGTATCTTCCGGCCCCCAAACAGGACCAGAACCAAGATCAGGATGATGATGAGTTCCTGTGCCCCAAGACCGAATGGCATGCTATCGCCCCCTGCTGCTAACGGTCGCGGCTGTCCTACCCCCTATTGTACCAATAACGCCGCCGTGGCACAAATGGTTCGGCGACGGTACATTCGGCGACGCCATTCGGCGACGCCATTCGGCGACGCCAAGGTCCCGGTCTCCGGGGCCGCCATGGCTCCGCCTCGCCTACCCCTCAGATGGTGCCTCGTCGCCGCCTTCGGCCGCCTGCGGCGGCGCTTCCGGGGGCAGAGGCTGCTGAGCCGCCGTGGGCGCCTGCGGCGCCGGCTGAGCCGCCGGGCCCACGGCGACCTTCGGAAGCAGAGCCTCGATCTCGGCGCGCGTGGCGAAGCCCGCGCCGAAGGTGGCCGCGCAGGCGGCGCCCGCCGCCACGGCCCATCTGATGCGCTCCGGCAGGGGCCTGCGCTCGACGGAGGCCGAGACGAACCCGGCCACCAGTGAATCCCCGCAGCCCACGGAGCTGACGACGTCTACCCTCGGCGCCCGGGCGCGCCATTCCCCATGGTTGGGGGTGACGATCAGCGCTCCCTCGGCGCCCAGGGTACAGATGACCACCCTCGTCCCCGACTGCACCAGTTGCCGCGAGGCCTGCAGCACCCCATCCGGTACCGACAGCTCGTCGCCGAACAGCACGCTGAGCTCCGCCAGGTTCGGAGTGAGCACGGTGGGCCCCGCCGGGGCCGCGTCGCGCAGAAGCTCGTCGTGGGCGTCCAGCACCAGCGGCACCTGCCGCCCGCGGGCCATCAGCACCAGCTCGCCGTAGAGGTCAAAGGGCACGCCGCGCGGGGCATTGCCGGCGATGACGGCCATGGCGCTGCCCTGCAGCAGGCGGTCCCACCTGCGGCGCAGCGCCTCCACCTCGGTGGGCGTGACCAGCGGCCCCAGCTCGTCCAGGCGCGTCTGGGTCCTGCGTGTGGGGTCGACGACATTGATGCACAGCCGCGAATCCTCGGCGGTCTGGATGAAGTCGGGGATGATCTCCTCCCTGCGAAGCTGTCCGGCCACCCACTGGCCCGGATTGCCCCCCAGAAAGCCCGTGACGGTCACGTCATGGCCCAGGGCGCGTAGCACCCGGGCCACATTGATCCCCTTGCCGCCCGGTGCGATGCGCAGTCTCCTGGGGTGGTGGAAGCCCCCCACGGCAAACCCGGGGACCTCGTAGGTCTTGTCCACTCCCGCATTGGCGCACAGTACGGTGATCACGGTCTTTGACTCACCAACCAGTCCTGTAGGCAGGGGAAAAAGCCGACCTCTTGGGCCCCTGCCCCATTGCCTCGCCGTCCATCGTGGCTATAGCATTCCCAGCACGGGCGCGGGAGACCTTCACCCGCGACGCAGGCCGACGATACTCCGGACGCCAAAATGGGCGGGAAAGCGCTTGCGCCCCCCGCCCACCGAGCAACACACGGTCCAGTATTCTACTGCTTGGCCAGGAACTCCTTGATGCGGGAAAGGGCCAGCTCGATGTTTTCCACCGAGTTGGCATAGCTGAACCGCAGATAGCCGTCACCGTACTTGCCGAAGGAGGTGCCGGCCAGGCAGGCCACTCCCGCCTCGTCCAGCAGGCGGGTCTCCAGCTCCTTGCTGCTCAGGCCGGTGCCGGTGATGTTGGGGAATACGTAGAAGGCGCCCTTGGGCCGCAGGCAGGTGATGCCGTCGATGGCGTTGAGCCCGTCGACGATCACGTCGCGCCGCCGCTTGAACTCGGCCACCATCTTGTCGCTCTCCTCGAACGAGCCCTGCAGAGCCGCGATGCCCGCGCGCTGGGTGAAGGCCGCCACGCAGGAGGTGCAGTTGGTCTGGAGCTTGGCCAATTGCTGCGCCAGCTCGGGATTGGTCGCGCCCCAGCCCAGCCGCCAGCCGGTCATGGCGAACATCTTCGAGAAGCAGTCCAGCATGATGGTGCGCTCCTGCATCCCGTCGATGGCCGCGATGCTGTGGTGGCTGCCCTCGTAGATGATCCGCTCGTACGGCTCATCGCTCATGACCCAGAGGTCCTTGTCGATCGCCAGCGCCGCGATCCTCTCCAGGTCACCGGGCTCCAGCACCCCGCCCGTGGGGTTCTGCGGGGAGTTGATGATGAGCATCTTCGTCTTGTCCGTAACCAAAGAGGCCAGCTCATCCACGTCGAAACGGAAGTCGTTCTCCTCCCGTAGCGGGCACGGCACCGGAACCGCCCCGACGAAGTTGATCATCGACTCGTAGATCGGGAAGCCGGGGTTGGGGTAGATGACCTCTTCGCCCTCATTCACGCAGGCCGTGATGCCCCAGTAGATGATGGGCTTGGCGCCGAAGACCACCGTGATGTTGTCGGTGGTGTAGTTGGTGCCGCGGTTCTTGTTGAGATGCTCGGCGATCACGGCGCGAAACTCCGGGTCACCGGCGCTGGGGCCGTAGTGAGTGAACCCCGAGTTGAGGGCCTCGCAGGCCGCGTCGATGATATGCTGGGGGGTGTCGAAGTCGGGCTCGCCGATCTCCAGGTGCACGATGTGCTTGCCCTGCGCCTCCAACTGTCTGGCCCTGGCCAGGACGGCGAAGGCGGTCTCGGTGCCCAGACGCTCCATACGCTTGGCGAATTGCATGATAGGGAAGACCTCCGTGGTTGTGGTCGGTGCGGGCGCGGCGACGGCAGCGGCATCGGGAGCAGCGTCCCGTTTCGGGGCGCCCAGGCCGTGAGGCCTGGGCTAAGTAGAGCCGCCCTGGGTCACACTGTACGCACATGGAGGTAGGCAGTGCATTCTCATGGCCAAGTCGGTGGCACTCCGATGCCCTGTGGGGCCACAAGCTCGCCGTGGTGTTCGGCGAGGCAGGGTGTGGTCGGTGGGTCTGGGCGCTACGCGCTGCGCAGTGGCGGTAAAGTACCATGGAAGGGCCGTGGGGCGCAAGGCCCGGGAACGGGAACGGCGGTGGGAACGGCGGTAGTAACGGCGGTGGCAACGGCGGGGGCAACGGCGGGGGCAACGGCGGGGGCAACGGCGGGGGCAACGGCGGGGGA
>Ga0334884_1000874_pt1 | contig 50808 bp, 40 predicted proteins | sample GraSluR1_MG_7_FD_207215 | JGI IMG/M metagenome (GOLD analysis project Ga0334884, IMG submission 207215) | Sludge microbial communities from methane-producing bioreactor in Wageningen University, Netherlands - Granular Sludge_12_05 R1 | ecosystem: Engineered > Bioreactor > Anaerobic >... | reverse complement strand
ACGCAGCACCCGGAGCGAACTTGGCGGGCAGGTTGGTACTCAGCTCGCAAACGCATCGGTAACAGCAGGTTGCGCCGGCCAGCAACAATCTCGACGGCACAACATATCATGTTCTGGTAGGGTGCCTCACCCGGGTTGCGCCTGCTGCCGAGCACGCGGGGATCCGAAAACGGAAGGACAAGGCCGTGGATCGCAAGCTATACGAAATGCAGGCGGAACTCTGCAAGACACTCTCCAACCCCAAGCGGTTGGAAATCCTCGACATCCTCAAATCGGCCGGCGAAATCACCGTCAACGCCCTGGCAGAATCCTTGGAAATCCCCAAAGCCAATACCAGCCAGCACTTGGCAGTGCTACGCCAGTCGGGCGTGGTCAATTCGCGGCGGGACGGCGTCAACGTCTTTTACAGCCTGCACTCTGCGCGCATCAGCGAGGCTTGTGCTCTGACCCGCCAGATCCTGGTGGAGCGGCTTCAGGACCAGATGGCGATGGTCAATCCGGACCATTCATGAAAGAACGGGTCAGAGTACGCTGACCGTCTTGCCAGAACCCTCCTGCCAGAACCAACCCCGAATCAGCTCCAAACATCCGGCGGTTTTCCCGGTGGCAAGGGCCTTTCCCGCCGCGCGAATCTGACTAAATGTACTGGTTGAAACTTTACATAATAGCTTGCGTACAGGTTTGTGTTTTTGCATTTTAAGGGAACCCCGCATTGCTCGGAGGCGCTTCGTTGCCCTTACATAATGTCGCAACCCCGCGGTCGTGCCGGTCTCATGGCCGGCGATTGCGCGGCGCTCGCCGCGCTCGAATCATCCTGCTGTGCTGCATCGTTCTGAGCTTAACGCTGGGTCTGGGCGGCTGCGGCCGAATCCAGCGCGCGGGACCGGAAGTGCACCGTAAACCCCAGGTCCTCTTGATCGCTATCGACACCATGCGAGCGGACCGCCTCGGCATCGCGGGCAACGACTCGATCGAGACGCCGCATCTGGACGCATTGGCGCGTGACGGCGTTCTGTTCACCCGCGCCCTGGCCGCGGCGCCGTGGACCCTGCCTTCGTTCGCGTCGATCTTCACCGGGTTACTGCCCTACCGGCACGGGGCCGTCGGCGGAGACCGCACATGGCTCGACGGCTCGCATACGACGATGGCCGAGCACTTCCTGGCCGCCGGATACAAGACCGGCGGGATCGCCGCGGTCGACTGGCTGACCGACGCCTGCAACATGGACCAGGGTTTCCAGCGGTGGCAAGGGCCGCTGCCGCCGGAAGACCTGAGCCGCGCGGAGGCGCAGACCTGGTTGGCCCGCGCGTTCTGCGACTGGCACCGCATGCGGCCGTTCTTCCTCTTCCTGCACTACTTCGACGTGCATACGCCGTACACGCCGCCGGCGCCGTTCGACGGCATGTATTACCTGGGCGACCCGTACCGCGACGGCGAGCCCGTGCTGTCGATGCTGCAATCGCCGGCCAATCGCGCGCCGAACCGCGACGGCGAGATGTACGATTTCCTCGCTGGGGTCACCGACCTGGCGTATCCCATGCAACAGTACGCGGCAGGCGTGAGTTACGTCGACATGCATGTCGGCCTGGTGCTGGCGCGGCTGAAGCGTCTCGACCTGTACGACGACATGCTCATCGTCGTGCTGGCGGATCACGGCGAGCATCTCGGCGAGCACGACATCTGGTTCACGCATCTGTTACCGTACGAGGAAACGCTGCGCGTGCCTCTGATCATCAAGTTGCCGCGCAGCCTGCACGCCGGTCGCGTCGTCGACGAACCGGTATCCTTGCTGGACCTGCTGCCGACCGTGCTCGCGGGGGCCCGGCTGAAAACCGACCTGCCGCTGGATGGCCGCAACCTGCTGCCGGTGATGGCGGGGAAGGAAGCGGGCGGATCGCTTTTGGCGGCCGAGCAAGGCAGCAGCGACGACCGCTACAGCAAGTCCTGGCAGCAGGGCGACTGGAAGCTTCTCTTCTTTCGCGAACCCGATGCGGCGCGTTACGAGTTGTACGACCTCGCCGCCGATCCACGCGAGCTGAACGATCTGGCGGCCGCGCAGCCGCAGATCGTCGCCAAACTGCGCGACGGCATGTGGAAACTCTGGGATCCCGCGCGGATCGTGAGCGAAGACAGCCGCGGCCGGCCGCGCAAGCTGGACGAGGCGACCAAGCGCCGCTTGCGGTCGCTAGGCTATTGAGCGGGGCCGACTACACGGTCATGATGCGCAGCGTGTTGGTGGCCACGCGATCGGCGAACGGCAGGCCCGCGGTCGCCAAGATCCGGCTGCCGGTTTCCAGCTTGCCCTCCGCTCGCAACTGCGCCACCACCCGCGCGCAGGCACGATCGAAATCGGCCGCGAACTTCTCGCTGAGGCTTGCCTCGACGCCCCACACGAGGGCCAGCCGATTCCTCGTCTCGCGGTGAGGCGTCACGGCCAGGATCGGCTGGCGCGGGCGCCACTTCGCCAGGTAGCGCGCCGTGGTGCCGCTCTGCGTTAGGCAGACGATGGCGGCGGCCTGAACCGAGTCGGCGGCCAGGCGGGCGCTGCGCGCGATGGCGTCGGCCGGATCGAGCCTTTCCCGCACGGCCAGCTCAGGGTCGCAGGGCGCGCAGCCGAACACATGGCGCTCGGCGCGCGCGGTGATCCTGGCCATGACCGAGACGGCGGCGACGGGATGCTGCCCCGTCGCGGTCTCGGCCGAGAGCATCACCGCGTCGGTGCCGTCGATGACCGCGGCGGCGACGTCGGTGGCCTCGGCGCGGGTCGGCCGCGGCGCCAGGACCATCGACTCGAGCATCTGGGTGGCGGTGATCACCGGCACCCCGGCGTTGCGGCAGGTGCGGATGATGCGTTTCTGCAGGATCGGCACTTCCTCGATCGGGCACTCCACGCCGAGATCACCGCGCGCCACCATCACGGCGTCGGCGGCGGCGACGATCGCGGGCAACCGCTCGACGGCCTGGGCCTTCTCGATCTTGGCCACGATCGCCACGGAAGCCCCGCGGTCGGCGAGGCCGCGGCGCAGGATCTCGATATCCTCCGCGCTGCGGACGAACGAGAGCCCGATGTAGTCGATGGCGGCACCGGCCAGGAAGTCGACGTCCTGCCAATCCTTGTCCGTGAGCGATGGCAGGCTCGTCTCGCTATCAGGTATGCTGAGCCCTTTTCGGTCGTTCAGCCAACCGCCGAGCTCGACGCGCGTGATCACCTCGGTGGTTTCCACGGCGGTGACGACCAGGCGGATCAGGCCGTCGTTGAGATAGACGGCGTCGCCGGCGCGGACGTCGCGGGGCAGCTCGGGATGGTTGACCGACACGCGTTGATCCGTGCCGAGGACATCGTCGGTCGTCAAGACGAGCGTGCTGCCTTCCACGAGCAAGGCCGCGCCGCCCTCGATGCGGCCGACGCGCAGCTTCGGCCCGCCGAGGTCGGCGAGGATCGCCAGCGGCATATTCCGCGCACCCGCGGCGGCGCGCAACATGACGATCGAGCGGCGGAGCGTGTCGTGGTCCGCATGCGCGCAGTTCAGGCGCGCCACGTTCATGCCGGCGGCCAGCAAGGCGTCGATGGTCGCCTCGTTGCGGCTCGCCGGCCCGATGGTCGCCACGATCTTCGTGTACGTGTGCGGCACGATCTCCTCGCTCTCGCCAGGTGATTCACGCGACGGCCGGCGCGCCGTCGGCGGCTCGAGGATAGCGCGTTACCGCAAACTCGTCACCTTCCTTGTCAGCCGGTCGCCGCGGGGCCGCGCGGATCTTGACTTGGCGGACGTGGTGCCGCTTTATCGTACGTCACTGCATCAACCGCGTTCTCCGACCCGAAGCTCCTACCGCGGACCGCCATGGAGCCAGGGCGTCAGGGTTGCGGGCGAAAGTCCGCGGCCTCCCGGAACTGGAAAGGAGACGATCATGCAAGTCTCAGGCACCGTCCGGCGTCTTTCGGCGCGTTCGGCGGCTCGTTCCACGCTCGCGCTCCTCGTTTTCTGCCTGGTCGCGGCGCCAGCCCTGGTCACGGACGCGCGCGCCCAAACGACCTCGCCGCGCCTGCGCGTCGCCACCACCACCAGCCTCTACGACACCGGTCTCTGGGAAGCGCTCGAAGCCGTGTTCGAGGCGGAGACCGCGATTTCCCTCGACATCATCTACGCCGGTACCGGCCGCGCGCTGGAATGGGGGATGCACGGCGATGTCGATGTCGTGGTGACCCACAGTCGGTCGCAGGAGGCCGCGTTTGTGGCCGCCGGGCACGGCGTCGAGCGCATTCCGTTCGCTTACAACCACTTCCTGATCGCCGGCCCCGCGGCCGACCCGGCCCGCCTGGCGAGTCTCGAGCCCGAAGCCGCGCTGCAGGCCCTGCACGCGGCAGCGCGATTCCCATTCGTTTCCCGCGGCGACGACTCCGGGACGCACACCCGCGAGCAAGCCCTCTGGCGAGCCGCCGGGCTCGACCCCGCCGCCGTCCGCGCGAGTGGACGCTGGTACGTCGAAGCCGGACTGGGCATGGGTCCCACGCTGGCGATGGCGGCCCAACTCGGCGCCTATACGTTGACGGACGTCGGCACCTTCCTGGCCTATCGCCACGATCTCGACCTCGTGCCGATCGTCGACCGCGGCGAGGCGTTGCGGAACGTCTACGCGGTGATCGTCTGTACGCGAACGGCCAACTCTGCCGGCGCCGACCGGCTGGCCGCTTTCCTCTGTTCGGCCGGCGGGCAAGAACTGATCGGCGAGTTCGGCCGCGAGAAGTACGGCCAACCGTTGTTCACGCCCTGCGCCGCGGCCGGTTGCGGATCCGACTGAACGATGGCCGACCTCTTTGCCGAAGCCCTGCGCCGGATCGCCGTCCTCGATCGTGAGGTCGTCGAGATCACGGTGCGCACGCTGGCGATCTCCGCTTGCGCGACGCTCGTGTCCTGCGCCGTGTTCGTGCCCGCCGCCGCGGCGGTTCACTTCCGGCGTTTCTGGGGCAAGAACCTGCTCATCGGCGTCGTGCAGACCATGTACAGTCTGCCCACCGTGCTCATCGGTCTGCTGGTTTATCTCCTGCTGTCGCGCAGCGGACCGCTGGGCGGGCTCGGCCTGCTCTTTACGCCGGAGGCCATCGTGATCGGCCAGGCGCTCCTGATTGCGCCGGTGATCATGGGCTTGTCGATCGCCACCCTGCAAGGCGTCGGGCCGGGCGTGCGCGACACCGCGCTGGGCCTGGGCGCCAGTCACCTGCGGGCCGACCTGGCGGTGATCCTGCAGGCGCGGCATGCCTGGGCGACCGTGGTGTTGATGGCGTTTGGGCGGGCGGTGTCCGAGGTCGGGGTGGCGATGATGGTCGGCGGCAACATCCGCGGCTACACGCGCACCTTGACCACGGCGATCTCTCTCGGCGTGGGGCGCGGCGACAACGCCGAAGCCGTGGCGCTGGGTATCATGCTGCTCGTGGTGGCGCTGGCGGTCACCGTGCTGGCGACCGCGGCCGGGAGGCTGTCTCGTGGAGCTTGAACTGGCCGGCGTACACCATCGCTACGGCGACAACCAGAGCCTGCGCGGACTGGACCTGCGCGTGGCCGGCGGCGAGGTCCACGCAGTGATGGGGCCGACCGGCTGCGGCAAGACGACAGCGCTGCGGCTGGCGGGATTGCTCGCGCGGCCGGCGGCGGGCGAGGTCCGCTTCGACGGCCGCCCGGTGCCGGCGAAGGGGCGGGCGCGCCTGGGCGCGCGCCGCCGCACCGCCATGGTCCACCAGGAGCCGGCGCTGTTGCGCGGCACCGTGCGCCATAACGTGGCCTGGGGCCTGCGCGCGCGTGGCGTTCGCGGCGCCGAACTGGCCGCGCGCACCGACGCCGCGCTCGCGCGCCTGCAGCTCGCAGACCTCGCCCACCGCAACCACGACCAACTCTCGGGCGGCGAGCGCAAGCGGACCGCGCTGGCCGCCGCGCTCGCCGTGCAGCCGGAAATCCTGTTGCTCGACGAACCGCTCTCGTCGACCCATCCCGCGCTGCGCCAGCGCCTGCGCGAACACATCACGGCGATCAACCGCGACCTGGGCGTGACCATCCTGGTGGCCACTCACGACATTCAGGATGCGCTGGCGCTGGCCGGCGCCCTGACGGTCATGGATCAGGGCGTCGCAGTGCAGGCCGGCCCGGTCGATGAGGTCTTGCACCAGCCGCGTTGCGCGTTCGTCGCCGAGTTCGCCGGCGGTGCGAACCTGCTGCGGGTCGACCACAGTGATGGCGCGGTGTGCCGGGTGGGCGGGCTCGCGATCCAGGCGCCGGCGCCGCTCGCGCCGGGATCGTTTTTGTCCATTCCGCCCGGCCATGTGCTGATCGGATTGACCGAGCCCGTGACATCGGCCCGCAATCGCTTCCAGGGCACCATCACGGCGATGCGCCCGTTCGACTACGGGTTCCTGGTCACGGTCGCTTGCGCCGGCACGCCGATCGCCGCGGTGGTCACGCGCGGTTCGGTGGACGAACTGGGGCTAGTCCCCGGCCGCGACGTGTGGCTGTATTTCAAAGTGTCGGCGGTGCGGAGTCTGGGCTGAGGTTGGTTCGCGCAAGGAGGGCCGGCCATGGTGCTCGCCGTTGCGTTGCTCGCGCTTGGCCTCGTCCTTCTCGCGGGCGGCGCCGAAGCGCTGGTGCGGGGCGGGGCTGCGTTGGCGCGCCGCCTGGGCTTGACGCCACTGGTGATCGGGTTGACCGTCGTCGCGTTCGGCACGAGCGCGCCGGAACTCATCGTCAGCGTCAGCAGCGCCTGCCGCGGGTACGGGGACCTCGCCGTCGGCAATGTCGTCGGCTCGAACATCTTCAACATCGCAGTGATCCTGGGCCTGGCGGCCGTTCTCGCGCCGCTGCAGATCCAGCGCGCGGTGATCCGCCGCGAGGCGCCGCTCATGCTCGGGGTCATGGTGCTGGCGGCGGGCCTGCTGTGGTCCGGCGCCGTGACCCGGCTCGCCGGGATCGCGCTGCTCGTCCTGCTGGCGGCCTACACGTGGGGCGGGATCATGCTGGCGCGCCGCGAGGCAGCCGCGGACTCAGAGGTCGGCTTTGACGGTACGGCGGGTCCGGTCCTCGCGCGCGGCTTGGCGGTCGACCTGGGATTGATCGCCGGCGCGCTGGGGCTGCTCGTGATTGGCTCGCGGTTCTTCGTCGACGGCGCCATGACGATCGCGCGGTCGCTGGGGGTGAGCGAGGCGGTGCTTGGTCTGACGATCGTGGCGGCCGGCACCAGCCTGCCCGAACTGGCGACCTCGGTCGTGGCCGCGCGCCGGCGCGAGGCCGACATCGCTGTGGGCAATATCCTCGGCTCGAACATCTTCAACATTCTCGGCGTGCTCGGGCTGACCGCGGTTGTGCGGCCGGTGCGCGCCGCCGGGATCATGATTCTGGATCTCGCCGTGATGATCGGCCTCGCTGCCGCGTTGCTGCCGCTCTTGGCGACGGGCCGGCGCCTCGAGCGCTGGGAGGGAGCCTTGCTGCTGGCCGGCTTCGGCGTTTACCTCTGCCTGCGCTGGCCGGCGGGGGGCTGAGGCGCCGTTCGTCGCGGGCCCGGGAATCGACAGTGACCCAGCGCGTGAGCCTGGTCCGTTGATAAGTTCACCAATTTAGTTATCTTTATTGGAACCGTAACGCCACCAAGGAACAGGAGGCAAAAGATGACAAAAGTTATCATTTTATACTACAGCATGTATGGCCATGTGGAGACGATGGCGCACGCGGTGGCCGAGGGCGTCGGTCGCGTCGAGGGCGTCGAGGTCGTGGTCAAGCGCGTGCCCGAACTCATGCCCGAAGACGTGGCCCGCAAAGCCGGGGCGAAGCTCGACCAGCCGGCGCCGATCGCGACGGTGGACGAGTTGGCGAGCTATGACGCGATCATCTTCGGCACGCCGACCCGGTTCGGGAACATGTGCGCGCAGATGCGGAACTTCCTGGATCAGACCGGCAAACACTGGGTCAAAGGCACGCTGATCGGCAAAGTCGGCAGCGTCTTCACCTCGACGGCGACGCAGCACGGCGGACAGGAAACGACGATCACCTCGTTCCACACCACGTTGCTGCACCATGGCATGGTCATCGTCGGCGTACCCTACTCGTGCCAGGGCTTGTTGAACATGCAGGAGATCACCGGCGGCAGCCCCTACGGCGCAGGCACCCTGGCCGACGGGGACGGCAGCCGGCAGCCGTCCGAGAACGAGTTGGCAATCGCCAGGTTCCAGGGCGAACACGTGGCGGCGATCGCGAAGAAACTGGCCCGATAAGCCCCTGCTGGATCGGCGATAACTCGCGGCGGCGGCGCCTGGCGCCGCCGCTGCTTGTGACGGCTCGCCCTCCTTCCGCAAGTTTCGTCCCACCCCGCCGGTCGAATCTGCTATGATTGCCGGCGTTCTCGCGCGCGGCGCCCGCCGCGCCTTCGCGGACCCAATTCAACAAGGAGTCCGTCATGCGTATCACTCGTCCAGTCTCCCTTGTTGCCGCCGCGGTCATCGTGCTGGCCGGCGGCGCTACGGCCCAGTGGTCCAGTGACCCGGCTGTGAACCTGATCGTCGGCGGCGGCCCCGGCGAGCAGACCGTGCCGCACGTGGCTGTCGTGTCGGCGGGAGGCGCCTACGCCGGCTTTATCTATGTCGGCTGGTACGACAACGCGAGCGGCAACTACGACGTCGCCCTGCAACTGCTGAGTCCGCACGGCGTGGCCCTCTTTCCCGCCGGCGGGTTGATCGTCAGCGACCAGCCGCAGGCTTCCTGGGTCATGGACTGGAGCCTGACGACCGACCAGGACGGCAACGCGATCGTGTCGTTCGCCGACATCCGCGACGGCGACTCGAACATCCAGGTCTACAAGATCTCGCCCGCGGCGGAGTTCCTGTGGGGGCCCCAGGGCATCAGCCTGAGCACCGGTCCGGACTTCAAGGGCCCGCCCGCCGCGGCGGTCGCCGCCGATGGCGATGTCGTGGTGGCCTGGATGCAGGAAGGCGCGCCGACCGGGGTCCGCATGCAGCGTCTGGCGCCCGACGGCATGTTGCGTCTGGCGGCCGGTGGCGTGATCGTGAGCGAGCCCGGCGACACCTCGCCCGCGGGCAACGTCTTGGTGCCGACAGGTCCCAGCGATGTCATCCTGGGCTACGTGCCGGTCTACTCGTTCATGGGCAACCGGCAGATCAAGACGCAGCGCTTCGATGCTCTGGGGCAGCCGGTGTGGCCGTCGTACCTGATGGTGATGGACGACAGCACGCTGCCCATGGGCCACTACTTCCAGATGACCGCCGACGGCGAGGATGGTGTGCTGTTCTGCTGGAACGTGACGGTGGGCTGGGCGTTCGGCTGCCGCGTGCAGCGGGTGGCCGCGACCGGCCAGGAATCGCTGCCCCACAACGGTGCGTCGGCCAACGCGGGCGGCGCCACGGGCCAGATCGAACCCAGCGCGGTCTACAACCCCGCGACCGGCGAGATCACCATGGTGTTCGTCGCGATGAACGAAGCGCAGAGCCAGCGCGGGCTTTCCGCGCAGCGTTTCGACGCCGCCGGCCAGCGTCTGTGGGGCCCGGCGGGCAGCGTCTTGCTGCCGCAGGACGCCGACCTCGAGGTCGTGCCGCGTCTGACCCTGCTCGACGGCGCGCCGATCGGCACGGTTCTGCACCAGCCGAACGGGCAATACGGCTCCGAACGGGTGCTGGCGTACCGGTTGGACGATGCCGGCGGTCTGGTCTGGGCCGGCGGCACCATCGAGGCGGCCTCGACGCCGAGCAGCAAGGGATCGCTGCGGATGGTAGCGAGCACGGTGACCACCGTCGCCGTCTGGAAGGACGAGCGGAGCGGCAACCCCGACGTCTACGCGCAGAACGTCAACGCCGACGGTACGCTCGGGGAGCCGATCGTCGTGATCGAGGACGATCCCGCCGCGCCGCCGCCCGCGCCGGCGACGCAGTTCGCGGCGCATCCGGCGTACCCGAACCCCTTCAACCCGCTGACGACCATTGCGTTCGATCTGCCGCGCGACGCGCATGTGCATGTGCGCATCCATGACGTGGCCGGACGGCTGGTGCGCGAGCTGGTGAACGCCGACCTGGCGGCGGGGTCGCACCGCATCGCATGGGACGGCACCGATCGCGTGGGGTCGCGCCAGCCCAGCGGCGTGTACTTCTACAATCTCATCACGCCGGAGCGCACGGCAACTCGGGCGATGACGCTGGTGCAATGATCGTGGTAGGATCGCGCCCGGATCGACGGATGCTGGAAGGAGCGGGCATGGACGCGCGAGCACGGACGCAGACGGCATGGACGATTGGCCTCTACTGGGGCGCGATCTGGGGTCTCTATGAGGCCACGGTCGGCTGGCTCGTGCATTTCCTGCCGCGCGTGCCGGGCACGGCCGGTGTGGTGATGATCCCGTTTGCTGTGTTTTGCCTGGACCGCGCGCTGCGCAGCGACGGCGGCGCGCGCGCGGTCCTGATCGCCGCCGTCACCGCGGCATCGATCAAGCTCGTGGACTTCTGCCTGCCCGCCCATACAGTATTGGCGACCGTCAATCCCGCCGTTTCCATGTTGCTGCAGGGCCTGGCCTTCGGCGCGGTGGCGGGCCGGCTCGGGCTGCCGCGCCGGGTGCCGTCGCTGCGGGCTGCCGTCCTGGGGGTTCTGGCCTTCAGCGCCGGTTGGCGCCTGGTCTTCCTGGCGTATTCGCTCGCGCTGGCCTGGGGCTGGTCGGCCGGCATGCTGCGCGACGGCCTGCACACGGCTGCCGGGTTCCTGCTGCGCGACGCGCTGCTGAGCGGCGCCGCGGTGCTGGCCGTGATGGCGCTGGTGTACCGCGGACAGAGGCCGGCCGCCGCGCCCGCGCCCGCGCCGAGCCGGCTGCTGGTCGCTGGCATGCTGCTGTTGGCGATGGCCGTGGAGGTGGCGGTCGGGCTGGCGGCGTAACGCCGGCGTAACGCCCTCGCGGCATCCTTTGGTGCGTAACGAGCGGGTTCCGGCAACCCGTTTCGACAACCCGCCCGCACCAGAGGAGGCGAAGGCGATGCATCGTTCCCAGTCGGTCAACCTGTTCGCGATCTCGGCACTGAGCCTGACGGCTGTTCTGACGTTTGCCGGCTGCGGTGACGACAGCAATCCCGCCAGCCCGGGCGGCGGCTCCGCCGGCACCGAGATCGGTCCCGGCGGCGGCGTCTTCGCTTTTGCTGGCGGCGACGTGACGCTGCTGGTGCCGGCCGACGCGCTTGCGGGCACGGTCACGGTCAGAGTGACGGCGACCGCCGGCGTGCCGAGCGATCCGGGTCGCGTGCCCGGCACGTGTTACACCTGCGAACCCGAGACCCTTTCGTTTCTACAGCCGGTGACCGTCGTGCTCGCCTATGACGACGCCGAGGTGCCGGACGACGTCGCCGAATCCTCGCTGCGCGTGTGCCGGGTCGCCGGCGGCGCCTGGCAGGAAGTCGGCGCCAGCTCGGTCGATGCGGCCGGCAACACCGTGTCCGCGCCGATCGCTACGTTCGGCAGCTTCGGCCTGGTCGGCACGGTTACGAGCGCGGGACCGATCTACGACGGCAACTACACGATCACCGACGCGGCGTCGTTGGCGGCCTTCGCCGGTTACGTTGGCATCACCGGCAACCTGGAGATCGCCAGCTACGCGCCCGATCCGCTGGTCGTGCCTGCTCTCGAGACCATCGGCGGCCGCCTGCGGCTCTTCGGCCCCGCTCAGGCCGCGCATACCTTGCGCACGGCGACGCTGCCTGCGTTGCGCTCGGTCGGCAGTTTGCTCCAGATCGAAAACTGCGACTCGCTGCGCACGCTCTCGCTGCCGCTTTGCAGCGCGATCGGCGCCCTCGACGTGCAGCGCAATTACGCTCTACGAAACCTCGCCGGGCTCAGCGCGCTCACGGCGCTCAATCCCGAGAACCTGGCCTTCCACGGCGGCATGCAGTTCTGGCTGAACGACCAGCTGACCAACCTCGACGGCTTGGCGTCGTTGACCGGCACGGCGCGCGCGGTCACGATCAAGGAAAATTCGTCGCTGTCCAATTTGGACGGACTGGGCGGGATCGCCTACGTGGACGGCAGCGTCGAGATCGCCGAATGCCACAGCCTGACCACGCTCGACGGGCTGGGACTGCGCACGGTCGGCGAGAGCTGCGTCGTCCGCAGTTGCAACGCGCTCGTCGATCTGCGGGGCCTGGACCTGTTGACCTCGGTCGGCACCTATCTGCAGATCGAAGGCTGTCCATTACTCGAGGACCTCACCGGACTCGGACAGATCGGCGTCTGCGGACTCCTGGCCGTCCAGTTCAACAACAACCTCGCCAGCCTCGACGGCTTGGGACCCCTGCAGCAGATCACCGGGAGCAGCCTTATCCTGAACCACAACGGACAACTCGCCGACATCAGCGCCCTGCAGTTCCTGACCCATGTGCACGCCAATCTGCAGATCGAGTACTGCCCGCAGCTTGCCACCTTGACGGGTCTCGAAGCGTTGACGCATGTCGGCGGCGACTTGCGGCTCAACACGCTGCACTCGTTGACCGACGTCGACGCGCTGTCCAATCTGGTGCACGCCTGGGGCCATCTGCGCATCCAGAACTGCGTCCGCCTGGAGAGCGTGCAGGGGTTGTGGGGACTGCAGCCGAACCCCGCGACCGGTTACGTCTGCCGCAGCTTCTATATCGTGGGCAACGCTCAGGCCGGCACGCCGCCGTCGGGCCTGACCAACGCCAAGGCGGAGGAATTGCTGGCGATGATCGGCGGCGCGGCGATGGTGGAGGGAGAGATCACGATCGCGGACAACTGACCCGGATCAGCCGCGAATGCTCCGGGTCGCGCGACGCGGCACCCCCGGCGGCCCGGCGCCTTGAATCGCCCCGGCGATCGGCGTACCTTGTGGTGGCATCGGAATCGCCGAGCCTGAACCCGGGGGAGATGCCGCGTGCCGAGATCGTTCGCCCTGCGCCGCCTGGCGGCCGTGCTCTGGCTGTCGCCATGGTGCCTTGCCGGCTGCGCCGCGCGGGACGAAGGGCAGGTCGTGCAGGCGGTGCGCGGCGATCTGCCGCTGGTGGCCGTCGAGAGCGGCGAGATCGCGGCGCGGCGCTCGCAGCTCGTGCGGCCGCCCCAGGAGTGGGAAGGCGACCTCATCATCGTCCGCATGGTCCCCGAAGGCACCGTGGTCGCGCAGGGCGACACCGTGATCTGGCTCGACCCGAGCGCGCTCGAGCGCCGTCTCGTCGGGCTGTCCGACCGCCTAAGCACGCTCGCGACCGCGCGCCTGGGAGTCCTCGCGAACCAACACGCCCAACGGCAGGCGCAAGCCAATCGCGTCGAGACGGCGACGTTGAGCCGGTTGCAGGCGGAACTCCAGCAACAGAAGCTGCGTTTCGAATCTCCGAGCCGCCGGCAGGACGCCGAGCTTGCGCTTGAACGCGCGACGATCGCGCTGGCCGAAGCCCGCACGCAGCTCGCGGCCCAGGCGGTGCTGGACAGCCTCGAGCTGGCGAAGACCGATCTCGAGATCGCCGCCGCGCAGTCCGAGGAGCGGGGTCTTCGTCAGCGCATCGCCGCCATGGCGATCCGCGCGCCGCTGGCCGGCATGGTCGTCTACAACGAGCGGCGGGACCGCGACGGCCGGATGATCAAAGCCCGGGTCGGCGACGTGATCGATCCCTGGCAGCCGGTCGCGTCGATACCGGATCTCTCGGCCATGCAGGTCGAGTTCATGGTGCACGAGGTCGATCGCCACAGGTTCGCGGTGGGCCAGCCGGTGGTGGTCAAGCTGGAGGCTTATCCGGAAAGCGTCTTTACGGGTGAGATCGCGGCGATCGCCGAGATGGCGGTCGAGACCGAACGCAACAGCAGCGTGCGCGGATTCGTCGCGCAAGCGCCGCTGGCGGAGTACGATCCGCGGCTGCGGCCCGGCATGAGCGCGGTCGTCGAGGTGACCGTCGGCCGGCTGGTCGACACGGTGATCATCCCGCGCGCGGCCCTGGCCGAATTCGCCGACCAGATCGTGGTCTTTCCGCGGGCGAACTGGCCCCAGCCGCAACCGGTGCGCCTGGCGGCGTTGACGCCGCTGGCGGCGGCCGTCGCCGCGGGCGTCGCGGCGGGAACCGAACTGGTCGTGCCGCAGGCGGCCGTGCCGGAAGGCGTCCGGCCGCTCGGCGCGGCCGGGCGCATCGCGAAAGAGGCTCGATGAAACCGCGTCGCAGAATCCGCGTGCTGATCGGTCTGACGCTCGCCACAGCGGCGGTCGTTGCGCTGGCGTTGTGGGGTTCGCGAAGCGCGGTGCCGCCGGTGTTGACGGCCGTCGTCCAGCGCGGCGAGTTCATCATCGACATCACCACAATGGGCCAGGTGGAGGCTGTCCGGAGCCGCAACGTCTCGCGCAAGCGGGTCGGCCGGTCCTGGAGCGCGGCGCAGATCGTGGACATGGCGCCCGAGGGCAACATCGTCAAGGAAGGGGATTTCCTCGTCCAGCTCGACATGACCGAAGCCCGCAAGCAGATGGAAGAGGCCCAGAACTCCCTGCTCAACGCACAGGCGGAGCTGGCGCGCCAGATCGCCACGAGCGAGCAGCGCCTGGCGGAGCTGCAGAGCGCGGTCTTGAACCAGCAATATTCTTACGAGCAGACCCAACTGCGCACCGCGGCCATGACCTTCGAGGCGGAGGTGCGCCGGCGCGAACAGGAGCTGGAACTCAAGAAGGCCGAGCTGGCGCTGAGCGACGCCCGCGAACGCCTCGCGGCGCAGCGGGTGATCGCCCAGGCCGAACGGGACAAAGCCGAGTTCGAGGTGCGCCGGGCCGAGCTGCTCGTCGAACAGTCCGAGGAGGCGCTCGCGGCGATGACGATCACGGCGCCGGAGCCGGGTCTGGTGGTCTACAAGACGTACCGGCAGGGCAAGGTCAAGGTCGGCGACCAGGCCTGGCCGGGCATGGACATCATAGAACTGCCCGATCTGTCGGCGATGCAGGTGCGCACCCGCGTCAACGAGATCGACGTGCGCCAGGTCGCGATCGACCAGGACGTGATCATCGCCGTCGACGCGCTCGCCGACCAGGAGTTCCGCGGCCGGGTCACCCGGCTGGCGACGCTCGCCCGCGCCGAAGGCGAGGCGAAGGTCAAGGTCTTCGACGTCGACGTCCTGATCGAGGGCGAAGACGGCGACCTGCGGCCCGGCATGACCGCGCAGTGCCGCATCGTGACCGGGCGGATCGCCGACGCGGTGTTCGCGCCGCTCGAGGCGGTGTTCGCGCGCGACGGACAGAGCGTCGTGTTCGTCGCCGACGGCGAGCTGCGGCCGCGGCCGGTGGTGCTCGGTCCGCGCAACGACAACTACGTTGTGATCGAAGACGGCCTCGCCGCGGGCGAGGTCGTTTCGCTCCGCGACCCGGACCAACCGTTCGCCGTGGTGCCGGCCGCGCAGGAGAGCGACACCGAGGAGGAACAGCCCTGAGCATGCCGCTGGCGGAATCGGTGCGCCTCGGCGCGGGAGGGCTGGCGGCGCATCGTTTGCGCACGCTGTTGACCACGCTCGGCATCGTCTTCGGCGTGGCCGCCGTGATCTCGATGCTCTCGATCGGCGAAGGCGCGCGCCGCAAGGTCCTCGCGCAATACGCGCAGCTGGGGATCGACAATCTCCTGGTGATCGACAAGCCGGCGCCGGTGCCCGAGGACGACGCCGAGAGCCGGCCGTTCAGCCGCGGCTTGACTCTGGCCGACGCGGCCGCGGTGCGCGAGGTCGTGCCGTTGGTGCGGCGCGTCGTGCCGCTACGGATCACGGACCTGGACGTGCAGGCCGGGCGCCGGCGCGTCGGGGCGTCGATCGTCGGCACGACGCCCGACTACGCCGAAGCCATGCGCGCGCTGCTCTCCCGGGGCCGCTTCTTCGACTGGACCGAGGTCGATTCGTTGGACCGCGTGTGCGTGCTAGGGTCGGGCCTGGCGCGCGACCTGTTCCTGTTCGCCGATCCGCTCGGCGAGCGGGTGAAGGTGGGGCGCGACTGGTACACGGTCGTGGGCGTGATGGCCGGCGCCGCGACGGCCGCTGGAAAGGACCTGGCGGATGTGCGCGACACCGACCGCGACGTCTATATCCCGGTGAGCAGCGCCCTACAGCGCCTGCCGCGCGACCCTTACGCGAGCGAGCTGCACCGTCTCGTCGTCCAGGTGGCCGACACGGAGCGGCTGTTCGAGGTCGGCGGCGTCTTGACGGCCCTGATCACGAGACGGCACCGCGGGGTCGACGACCACCGCCTCGTCGTGCCCGCGCAGTTGATCCGCCAGCAGCAGGCGACGCAGCGGATCTTCAACGTCGTCATGGGCACCATCGCGGGCATCTCGCTGCTGGTGGGCGGCATCGGCATCATGAACATCATGCTGGCCAGCGTGCTGGAGCGCACGCGCGAGATCGGCGTTCGCCGCGCCATCGGCGCGACCGAGCGCGACATCTTGCTGCAGTTCCTGCTCGAGGCTGTCGGCGTGAGCTTCCTGGGCGGTGTGCTGGGCATCGCCTTGGGCTTCGGTTTGACCGAGGCCGTGGCCGGTTACGCCGGTTGGCCCGTGGCGATCGCGCCGTGGTCGGTCCTGATGGCGTTCGGTGTCTCGACCGCCGTGGGGATCCTCTTCGGCTACTACCCGGCGCGCCGCGCGGCGCGCATGAACCCCATCGATTCCCTCAGGTACGAATGATGCGAAACCTGCTGATCCTCTGGTCCGCGTTGCTGGTCTCAGCGGCCGCCCCCGCGCAGATCCTCACGCTCGAGCAGGCCATCGCCCTCGCGCTCGAGTCGAGCCACGAGGCGCGCAGCCAACGCCTGCGGCTGCTCGAGTCAGAACAGGACGTCATTGCCGCGCGCGGCCGCTTCAAGACCCAGCTTGCCCTGGTCATCGACGCGCCGAACCTCAACGAATCGGTGCAGGGCGCCAATATCCCCGGCCAACTGCCGCAGTACACCACGTACGGCAGCAGCGAGTGGAGCGCCGGCCTGTCGCTGGTCCAACCGTTGCCGACCGACGGCCGGATCCTGCTGTCCGGCGATGTATCGCACCGCACCGACTCGGTCTTCGACGACACCACGACGGACACGCGGCGCAGCCGCACGCTGTTCAACCGCTATCGCGTCAGTCTGACGCAACCGCTCTTCGTGCCCAACAGTCTGCAGCTCTCGCTCGAGCGGGCGCGTTTGAATCTGGCCGAGTCGCGGCGCAACTATACGGCGGCGCAACTGGACATGGTCTACAACGTGACCGCCGAGTTCTTCGCGTTCCTGCGGGCCGAGCGCAGCCTAGAGATCGCCGAGGCGGAGGTCGCGCAACAGGAGGCGGCGAGCCAACTCGCGCGGCGCAAGTTCGAGGCGGGCTTGATCCCCGAGGTCGAGTCGCTGCAGATGGAGGTCGATCTCGCCCAGAGCCGCAATGGCCTGTTGGCGGCCGACGGCGCCCGCGCCCGCGCCGCCGATCGCTTCAAGAACGTTGTCGGCGTGCCCATGGACGCCGTCGTCTCGGTGACGGCCGACACCGAGCCGGCGTTCTACGAGGTCGATCCGTTGCTGGCCGTCCGGCACGCGCTCGTCCACCGCACGGAGATCCGCGCCATGGAGACGCGGCGGCGGCGCGCGGAGATCACCGTGGCCGAGACCGACGCGCGGTCGGCCGTCAAGGGGGAACTGCGCGCGTATTACGACCTGACCGGCATCGGCACGAGCACCGACTATCGCGACCCGCGCGAATTGTGGGACCTGAGCTGGGAGGACATCCGCCGCCGGCCGGGCAGCAAGGGTTTCGTGTTCATGCTGTCGGTCCCGCTCTGGGACAGCGGCGTGAACCAGGCCGAGGTGGCCGCCGCCCGCGCCGCGCTCGCGCGCAGCGATCTCGACGGCGAGCAGCAGCAACGCGTCATCATCATGCAGGTCAACGCGGCGCTGATCGCGCTCGCCGAGTCGCGCGCGCGGCTCGAAGCGCTGGCGCGCAGCGTCGAGGTGGCCATGCGCTCCCTGGAGATCAGCCGCCAGCGGTTCGACAACGGCGACATCACCAGCCAGGAACTCGCCCTCGATCGCGACCGATTGACGAGCGCGCGTCTGGCCTACCTGGACGCGTTCATCCAGTTTCAGCTCGCCGGCGCCGACCTCAAACGCCAGACCCTGTACGATTTCGAGCGGGGTCGGTCGCTGGTCGGCGACGAAGACGCATCGTGAGCGCCGGTTGCCGCCGCCGCTCGCTACTCACCCGCAGCCAGCCACCAGGCGGCGAGCAAAGCGTCCAGCGCGGCGATCGTGAGCCGGCCGGCGCGGAGGTCGGCAGTGGCGGCCTGCAGCACCCGCTCGCGGACAGCGTCCGCCGCGAGCACCGGCCGCCGGTCGAGATAGCCCTCGCTGACCAGCCAGTCGGCAATCTCGGCTTTCGTGTCCTGGCGGAGGTGCGGCACCTCGCGACGCTCGAGTGCGGCCACGAGCCGGGCCGCGTCGCCCGCAACGGCCGGCGAGGCCAGCAAGTCCTCGATCTCGGGCAGTTTCGTGCTGCTGACGCCGCTCCCGTTGGTCAGCGCACCCTGTGGCACCGGCCGGCCGCGCCCGATGCGCCAGGCCTCGCTGAACACGGAGAGGGCCCGCGCGCGGACCCGTAGGTCGTCGAGCTGCGCCGGCGCGAGCAAGCCGTCTGCCTGCAACGGCGCGACCAGCGCGTCGACCTGCCCCAACTGCACGACGCGATGCGCCAGTAGCCGCTGCAGCAGCGGTAGGTCGTCGCGCAAGAGATGGAACAGATGCGCCGCGGCGGCCGGAGCGCAAGGATCGAGCGGCGGCACGTCGCCCAGGCGAATGGCGTAGGCAGCCGGATCCTCACCCGGCGCCGGCGCGGGCACCGGCGGGGGCGCTACTGCGCGCAACCGCTCCAGCGGCGCCGCGGCGGCAAGATTTCGCACCGCGGCCAGGTCGATGACCGGCGCCGGCGCCTGGGAGCGCCCGGCGAGAAGTTGCTGCCACGCGGCCACGTCCGCCGGATCGCACGTCAGGTAGAAGACCTGCCGGCCGTCGGCCGCGATCTGATCTAGCACGGCGTTGCCCACGGCGGCGAAACGCGCGGGATCGGCCGCCGTCAGCGATTCGTCGAAGAAAAGGGGCACCGTGACGCCGCGCTCGACGTCCTGGACGTAGCCGAGCCGCGCCGCGAGCAGGAGCTGCGCGCGGGTACCGTCGCTGAGCTGCGAGAGCGCCAGGCCCTCGCCGGTTGTGGTGTCGCGGGCGCGGAAGCTCTCTTGGTCGCGGTCGTCGACGTCCAGCTCGTAGCGGCCGTCCGTGAAGCGTTTGAACAGCGCGTTCGCGCGCTGCAGCACCGGCGGTTCGCTGCGCTGGCGATGTTGCGACTGCACGCGCTCGAGGAGGAGGCGGCGCAACACCGTGGCGCGGTCCTCGTCGCGGGCATCGGCGAGCGCGTCGAGGGCGCGGTCGCGCGCAAGGACGGCCTGGTCGAGCGTCGCGTCACGGCCGGCCCGGTCCAGGCGCTCCTCGATCCTGACGATCTCATCGTTCAGTTCGCTCTGCCGTTTGGCCTCGCGCTCGGCGCGCTGGCGTTCGGCGTCCAGCGTTTCGGCGGGCCAGTCCAGGGCTTGGCGGGCGAGATCGCGCCGGTCGGGCGGCGAACCGTCGAGCGCCGCGCCGGCGAGTTGTGCCGCGGCCGCTAGCCGGCCGGCGGCCTCTTTGTCGCCTTGATACCGCGCCTGGAGCGCGGCGTACGCGCGCACGCGGTCATCGGCGTCGATGTCGCCGCCGATATCGCCGCCGGTGACGGCGGCGAGACCGAGCCGCGCCAGGAGGCCTTCGACATCGCGCGCGACGGCCGCGGCGCGCCGTTCGGCCTCGGCGCGGCGGCTCTCGGCGTTGTTGCGCGCGTCGAGCGCCCGCGCGTGATCGTGGCGCCGGTGCGTCAGATCGTCGACGGCGCGTTCGAACGCCTCGATGCTGTCCGTTGGTTCGGCGAGCCAGGCGGACAACGCCCGACGAACCACGGCCAGGCGGGTGTCAATCTCGCGACTCAGATGGACGAATTCGGCGTTTGCCTCATCTCGCGCCTTGAGCGCTTCGTGGTAAGCGGCGTTGCGGTGCAGCCATTCGACCGCGTCGAGACGATCGGTGGGATCGGCGTCCGCGACCTTTTGCGCCTCGCGGTCGCGCGTTGCGGCCAGGTCTTCGCGCAGTTGCTTCTGCAGCGCGGCGAACGCGGCCGCTGTTTCCTGCTCGCCGAGTCGGGCCAGGTGCCGGCGAACCTCGGCGTCGGTCCAAGGTGCCGGTTCGGCGACGCCGGTTTCGGCAAAGGCCTCGCGGGCGCGCCGGCTACGCGGGCGGCGCAGGCGCGGCCAGCAGCAGCCTGCGGCCGCCGCGAGACCCGCCGCGAGCGCCGCCCAACCGACCCAGGATCGGGCCGCGCCGGACCACGGCTGCAGGCCAAGACCCAGGACCAGCAAGACCGCGGCCGCCGCCAGCGGCAACCACGGCCAGCGCCGCTCGCCCGCGGCCGCGAGCCAGTCCAACAAGGCTCGGCGGGCGGCGGCCAGCGCCGGCGCCGATTCCGCCGGTGCATCGTTCATCTGGAGCGCCGCCAGGCTCAGCAGCCGGTCGAGCGCGTCGTGGGCGGCGACTGCTTGGAGCAAGGCCTTGACCTCGCCGGCCTGCGAGCGCAAGCGCGCGCGATCGACGGCTTGATCCGGGGCGGGCTCGCCCCACGGGGCGAGTTGATCGCGGGTCTGGTCGACTGCCGCAGCGGCGCGAGCGGCGGCCAGTGTTGCTTCATCCCGCCGGCCCGCGATCTGCCGCGCCTCGGCCAGGCGCTCTTTCGCGGCTTCGAGCGCCGCCGGCGGCGGACCGCCGTCGAGCAGGCGCGCCGCGGCAAGGTCCTGCTCCGCCGCGGCGATCGCCTTCGCCGCCTCGCGGGCCGCCTCCGCTTCGTCTTGCTGCCGCTCGCGCAGTCGCTTCAGCGTCTCGCCGTCGTCGGCTTGCACTCGCTCCATGGCCGGCGGGTAGGTCGCCGCGAGTTTGACGACCGCGGCCGCGTGCTCCGCGTCGGCGGCGCGGACGGCGCCGGCGAGGCGCAACGCCTCGGCGCGTTCCGCCGCCTCCTTGGCGGCCTGCAACGCTGCGCGCACGTCGCCAAGGAGGGTTTCGTCGTCCCGCAATTGTCGCCGCTCGGCTTGTAGCTCGCGCACTTTGTTTTCGGCGAACTCTGCAGCCTTGACCAGGCCGGCGAGTTTCTGGAACGACGCGGGTCGCGCGGCGTCGAGCAAGGCGCGCAGGTCGTAGCCGCCGGCCAACTGGTTGCGGACGGCGCGCGCCAGGCCGGTGTCGCCGGAATCCGCCTGGAGCTTGAGCACGTCGAGCAGACCCAACCGAAAACAGGCGGCTTGGTGGGCGGGCGGAAGCACCGGCGGTGGGTGCGGCTGGCCGTCGCGCTGCCAAAAGACCTGCCGCACCCCCGTTTGCGCGGCCCGCCAGGTCACGGCGCCGTCCAGCCAGATCCCGACGCAACGGCGGTCGCCGCCGTCGTCGGGCCACAGCAGGCCCAACGCCGCGCGCGTGAGCGACGACTTGCCCGAGCCGTTGGGGCCCAGAACCAGGTTCAATCCGGACGCGCCCGTGAGCGAAAACGGCTGCGGTAGGCCGGGCAAACGCTCCAGGCGCAGTTCACGCAGCTCCATCGGCGACCTCCCGCGCGCGCAACAAGTCGTCGAGGAGCCGGTAGCCCGCCTGTAGGAGTTGGGCGCCAAGGACGTCATCGGCGAGGGTATCGCCGGCGGCCGCCGCCTGGGCCAGTGCCCGGTAGGCGGGTTGGCTGTCGACGTGCCGCAATGCAGGTTGCGCCTCGCGCAAGAGATCGTCGCCGCGGCCCTCCCGCAGCGCCAGCAGGTCGCGGGCTAGCAGGCCGGGCGGGTCGTCCTGTTCGGCCAGGGCGGCGAGGTCGTACGAGGGTTGCCAGTCGTTCTCCACGCGATCGATGAACGCGGTCAAGCCCCGCCTGATCTCCAACACCAGCGGCTGCCGGGCGAGATCGGCGACGGCAGCCGTGAGACCGCGCTGATCGACCGCGCGCCCCACGAGCCGCACGCGCAGCCCGAGCGCCTGCGTGTCGCCGAGTTCGGCGGCGCGCGCCGCGGCGAATGCGCTTATCGCGCCCGTGAGCAGCGCCGGCAGTTCGTCTTGCGGCGACGTGAGATCGTCCACGGGCACGTCGAGCACGTCCCAGCGCAACGGCGCCAGCGGCAGGAAGCGCAGCGCAATGTCCCGGCCTTCGACCTCGACGAGCCAGGCCCCGCGCGGGCCGGTCTCGCTGGGATCGAGGCCCACGAGCGAACCCAGGTAGCCGGGATCGTCGCGGGCGGGGTCCAGACTGGGCGCGTGGACGTGACCCAGGAGCCAACGACACGGTCCGGCGGCGAGCAGGTCGCGGCGGCGCACCGGCGCGTAGCGGCTCTCGGCGACGTCGAGGTCGGCGTGCAGCAGTCCGATCACCGGGGGACCGTCAGGTAGACGCGCCAGGCTCTCGGCGGGGTTGCCCGGGAACCATTCCTGCGGGAACGACCAGCCCAGCACGCGGACCGGTCCGCCCGGGCCGTCGACGGTCTCGGTCTCCCAGCGGCCGTCCCGGCCGAGCACGAGCACTTCCGGCAAGGCGGCATGCAGCCTGGGCAGGACCGCGTGGTCGTGGTTGCCCGCCACGGCGATCACCCGGATGCCCGCCTCGCGCAACGGACTCAACGCCGCGGTCAAGACGCCGAGGGCGTGGTACTGGTCGCGGGTGTTGTCGACGAGGTCCCCGGCCAGTAGCACGGCGGCGACCTGGTGATGGATCGCGGCCTTGACGGCTTGTGCGAGCGCTGCCGCGGGTCTGAACCGGTCCGGCTCCAGCTGGTCGGGCAGGCGACCGCTCTGGCGGCCGAGGTGGATGTCGCCGATCGCAAGCAGACGGGTAGGCACGCGCAAGGTCTCCTTCCGGCGGGTCGCCATGGACCACTCCGGAGTATGCCGCTTCGGCGCGGGGTCAGTCCAGCAGCTTCAACAGTTCGAGCGATTCCGCGAACTCGTCCCGCGCGCGTTGCAGCACCTCGTTGGCGCTGTCGGGCGTGAGCGCGACGAGACGGGCCGCGTCCTGGCAGTGGGTGCGCGCGGGCGCGCTGCCGGGGCAGCCGCAATCCATGTGGTAGCTGAAAAAGTCGGCGAGATGCACCAGCGCGGTCAGTTCGGCATATCGGCTGGACGCCGTCGGGGTGTGATGGCAGGCGACGGCTTCGATGACGGCCTCCGGGAAATCCCAGGCACGGAACAACGCGCGGCCGATCGTGTCGTGCTGGATGGGAAAGAGCATTTCCTCGCAGGCGCGCCAGGTCAAGCGCTGCTCGGCGGCGGCGCGGGTGAGGTCGTTCACGTCGTCGGGGAAATGCTGCAACATGACCAGCTTGCCGACATCGTGCAGCAGGCCGGCGACGAAGGCGTCCTCGGGCACGCTCACGTGCAACACGATGGCCGCCTGCTTCGCCAGGCAGGACACGCCGATGCTGTGCCGCCAGAATTCGGTCAGCGAGAACGCGCCGTCGGTCTCGAGGTCCTTGAACCGCTCGAGGACCGAAACCGCCAGGGCCGCCGACCGCACGGCCTGAAACCCCATGATGATCACGGCGCGGCTGATCGTGCTGATCTGGGCGGAGCGCCCGTAGAACGCGCTGTTGACCAGCTTGAGGATCTTGATGGTCAGCGCCTGGTCGCGCGCGATCACTTCGGCCAGTTCGCTGATCTTGGCGTCGGGGTCCTGCATGCGCGAGAACAGTTCCTGGAAAACCACGGGCAAGGTCGGCAGATCGGTGACGAACCGCTTCAACTCGCGCGGGTGGATGTCCATCAGGGACTGGTGACGGGCGGTCGCGGACATCGAGGCCTCCAAGGCGGACCGCGGCGGTATGCCGCTACGAGGTTATCGTCCGCTGGGGCAAGAACTTGAGGTGGGGCCGATCGCGAGTCCCCGCGCCGTGCCCATGGTCAGGCGACGATGAGGTAGGGGTCGCCCGCGCGGTGGGGGCGGACCTCGCCGACCACGACGGCGCAGAGCGCGCCGGCGGCGAGCACCGCGGCGCACAATTCGGCGCAGCGGTCCGCCGGGACGGCGATCAATAACCCGCCGCTGGTCTGCGGGTCGTGCACCAGACCGACCATGCCGTCAGCGAGCTGCGGGGCGATCTGCAGGTGCGCGGCCGTGAACGACGCGTTCGCCTTGGTGCCGCCGCAGGTGAACCCGGCGGCGCAGAGCGCGGCCGCTCGCGGCAGTTGCGGCAGCGCGGCGCTCTCGAACACGAGCTGCGCGCCCGCGCCGCGCGCCATTTCTAGGCCGTGGCCGGTCAAGCCGAACCCGGTCACATCGGTGCAGGCAGTGGCGCCCAGTTCGTGCAGCAGGGTGCCCCAGCGGTTCAATGTCGTCATGCACCGGACGAGGGCGTCGTACTCGGCGGGGGCGAGCTTGCCGGCGCGGCCGGCGGCGACCAGCGCGCCGGTTCCCAGCGGCTTGGTCAAAACGAGCCGATCGCCGGGCCGGGCGGTGCTGTTGCGCAGGATCCGGTCCGGATGCACGAGGCCGGTGACCGCCAGGCCGAACTTCACCTCGCTGTCGCGCACGGTGTGCCCGCCGGCGACCACGCAGCCGGCCTCGGCGCAAACGGCGGCCGCGCCGGCGAAGATCGCTCTGAGCACCTCGGCCGGCACTTCTTTTTGCGGGTAGCCCGTGAGGTTGAGCGCCGTCAAAGGCACCCCGCCCATGGCGTAGACGTCGCTCAAGGAGTTGGCGGCGGCCACGCGGCCGAAGGTCTCGGCGTCGTCGACCACGGGGGTGATGAAATCGGCCGTGACCACGAGCGCGCGCTCGGCGTCCAGGCGGTAAACGCCGGCGTCGTCGGATGTATCGAATCCGACCAAGAGGTTCGGCGACCGGGCGCCGGCCAGCGGTGCGAGCAAACCGTCCAGGTCCCCCGGACTCAGTTTGGCTGCTCAGCCGGCGCTCTTGGCGAACCTCGTGAGTTGAAACTGCTCCGGTCCGGCCATGCGATCATCCCAATCATCGCGGTGATGGCGAGCCGCTCCCTACTTGCGCTCGCGCGGCGCGTCCCCGACAATGTCCGGCACGACCAGGACGGTGTCAATGTCGAGGTCCGGCCGCCGATAACCCGACCACGTGCCGCTTCGCTGCGGCGTTTCGCACGGCCGGCGGCCCGGAGCGAGGAACGACGAGTTGACCCAGGATCCGCACGTCAAGCCCGCGACTTCCGGAGCCGACGCGGCGGCCGAGAACCGCACCGGCCCCGACGATCGCCGGCAAGATCCGACGCCGGTGCTGTCGCGCTTTACGCTGCGCGGCCGCCGGGCGCTCATTCGACGCGAACCCGACCTCGCGCGCGGCCGGTACGTCGATCGCTCGAGCGGCTCGCACCTGGCCCTGATCCTGATCCTGCTGGTGTTGATCTTTCTCGATACGAGTTCCACGCTGTACATCCTCGAGCATGGCGGCCGCGAACTAAATCCGCTGATGGACAGCGCCCTGCGCCGCGGTGTCGGCTGGTTCCTCTTGGTCAAGTTGGGACCGCTGCCGCTGGCCTTTCTGCTGCTCTCGATCCACCGCTACTTTCGGTGGGTGCGCGCGACCCTGGGCTTGTTGCTGATCGTTTACGGCGTTCTGGCCACCTACCATCTCTACCTGCTGGCGCGGATCCTGCAGTCGCGTTGAGGCGCGGTCCGCCGCGCCTGTTGACACGAGTGGCTGGCAACGTGTTTCATGGCCGTTGCGCGGCGTTCTGGGCGGCAGACCTTCCTGGCGAAAGCGAGCTACCATGTCCGGCATTTCGCGGATGATCCGAACCCTGACCGCAGGCTTGGCTATGGTAGGCCTGCTGCCAGCGTGCAAGGAGTCCCCGGCGACCGCGAGTCTCGCCGAGGCCAACCTGGCGTTCGCCTGGGATCTCTACAGTCGAATCGCCGACGACAACGGCGACGACAATCTCTTTTTCTCCCCGTACAGCGTTGCGAGCGCGCTTGGCATGACGCTGCTCGGCGCCCGGGGCGAGACCGCGCGGCAGATGCAGCAGGTCTTGTTCGCCGGCGGCGACCGGCACGCCGAACTCGGCGTCTTGCAGCGGCAGTTCGCCGGCGCCGAAGCGGTATCGGCGCCCGGGCCGGCGCCCGGGCCCGGCCCCGGCGCACCGGTTGCCGCGGATCCGTTCCAGCTTACCGTTGCCAATGCGCTCTGGCTGCAGGCGGGCTATCCGCTTCGCGCCGACTTCACGGCGGCGACGCAACAGCACTACGGCGCGCAGCCGTTCACGGCCGATTTCGCGGCGGATCCTCAGGCCGCCACGGGCCGCATCAACGATTGGGTGGCCGACCAGACGAACCAGCGGATCAAGGACCTGTTGGCGCCCGGCAGCCTGACCCCGGCGACGCGGCTCGTGCTGACCAATGCGATCTACTTCAAGGCCGCCTGGCAAACCCCCTTCGCCAAAGAGACGACCGCGCCGGCGCCCTTCCATCGACGCGGCGGCGGGTCGGTCGAGGTGCCGCTGATGCGCCAGACCGACCGCTTCGGCTACCAGGAGAGCCGCGACGCGCAGGTGCTGCGCCTGCCGTACACCGGCCGCGACCTGGCGATGGTGGTGATCCTGCCGCGCACGGCCGACGGACTGCCGGCGCTGGAAGCCTCGCTCGACGCCGCAGGGCTGCGGGAACTGATCGCGGCCCAGAATCTGCCGCTGCGGCGTGTCGAGGTGCACCTGCCGCGCTTCCGTCTCGAACCGTCGCTCGCGCTCGGCCCGGTCCTGGCGGCGCTGGGCATGCCGGCGGCCTTCACGCCGAACCGCGCTGATTTCTCGGGCATGAACAACAACCGCGACCTGTTCATCGACGCGGTCGCGCACAAGGCGTTCGTCGCGGTGGACGAGGCCGGCACCGAAGCCGCCGCGGCGACGGCGGTCACCATGATGGTCACGTCGGTCCTCGGGCCGCAGGACGAGCCGATCGTCTTCCGGGCGGACCACCCATTCCTGTTTTGCATCGTGCACGAACCCAGCGGCACGATCCTGTTCCTGGGGCGGCTTACGGCGCCGGCGGCGTGAATCGCCATCTTACCGTAACCGGCCGACGGCGGCCGTGTCGCCGTGCGTGGTCCGGACGCCTAGCCCGGATCTATTTCACGACCTCTAGTTCGACCACCATGTCTCGGGCGCGCCAGATGAAGGCCAGTTGTTTTTCCCAGAAGTTCGGCCAGAGCTTGTAGTGGATCTCGCCCCAATGATCCCACAGTCCGGCTCCGAAGTGCAGCGTCGTCGAAAGGGTCCGGAATCGCTTGGTCGTGTACTGGTACGGGCTCGCCACGTCGAAGCAGGCGAAGCTGCGCCGAGCGAAGTGCCGCGTGTGGGTCGGATCCTCCCACGAATTCAAGCTCGAAAAGTGAGGTGTCGTGATCGCCACCCGGGCGCCGGGTCTGGCCACTCGGTGAATCTCTTCCATCACCGGCACCAGGTTGACCAGGTGCTCGAGAACGTGTGAGGCGACGATGCTTGCGAAGCGGTCCGGCGCGAGCGGCCACGGCACTAGATTCAGGTCGTGCACAATATCGACTTGCGGCCCCGGTACGACGTCGATGCCGACCGCCCCCGGGTACTTGGCGCCACCGCAACCGATATCGAGGGTTTCGTTCTTGGCCATGGGTTGTAGTGTGCCAAGAGAACCGCAACTAGTCAAACAGCGGTTCTATCGCTGCGTTGCCGGGGAAACTCCGGACTCGATGGTCTCCGCACAGAGTGCTCATGCCCCGCACCAGATCGAACTGGCGGCCGGCAGCACGCCGGCTATCAACAGCTTGTAGCCCTTCGACCCGAGGTTGTGGTAAAATCAATAACCCGTGGTTGTCCTCACCCCACGTTCGGCCGATTCGCCGCCGGCGTGGCCGCCCTTGGGAGGTCGAAATGCGTCTGGTTACCGCTCTTGCTATCGTTCTTCTGATTGCGGCCTCGGCGGCGGCGCTCGACACCACGACGCGCGCCGTGGGTCCGGTTCTCGACTGGAACGAAACAGCCTTGGCCCGCTTCGATCCGGCCTGGCTGCACGTGAAATTCGTCGAGGGCATGGACGTCGCCCTGAGCGACGGTCGTTTCGTCGCGTCCGGCAGACACGACCTCGCCGACCTGAACGCCGTGCTCGCGGGCGCGCGCACGGTGCGCCGCACGTTTGCCGGCGAGCCGGCGCTGTTCCGCGCGTGGAAGGCCCGCGGCGAGGCGGCCTCCGGCCGCACCGGACCGGACCTCTCGCTGTGGTATGACGTCGAACTGCCGGGCGGCCGCGCCAATCTCGCCGGCGTCTTGAACGCCTTGCTGGCGCTGCCGGAGGTGGAGATCGCTCATCCCGCCCCCGAGTGCGAGCCGGCTGTGATGCGGAGCGGGTCGACCGATCGCCAGCCGGCTCCACCGAACCCCATGCCCACGCCCGACTTCACTTCGCAGCAGCAGTATCTCTATGACACACCGGCGGGCCTGGACGCGCCCAGCGCCTGGGCGGTGCCCGGCGGCCGTGGCGCCGGCATGCGGTTCATCGACGTCGAACTGGACTGGACCTGGGATCACGAAGATTTCGACCCGTTCCGGCAATTCTATCTGAGCGGCGGCGGCGAGGTTGGCTACGCGGATCACGGGACGGCGGTCCTCGGCGAGGTGATCGGCATGAACAACAGCTTCGGCGTCACCGGTTTCGCGGGCGACGCCGAGTGGGGCACCGTCGGCATCACGGTCGCCGAATGGCCCGAAGTGTCGCATTACTTCCTGCAGACGATCCGCGCGTTGCGCCCGGGCGACGTCTGGCTCATCGAGCTGCAAATGTATCCGCCCGGCCGCGACGCCACGCCGATGGAATGGCTGCAGACGAATTTCGATGTCATCTGGACCGGCTGCTGGGCGCTCGACGTCGTGTGCATCGAAGCCGGCGCCAACGGCTCGCAGAACTTGGACGCCATCCATTGGAATGGAGTGTTCGACCGCTCCGTGCGGGATTCCGGAGCGATCATGGTGGGCGCCGGCACGCCATACGGCCGCGTGGCGGAGTGGTTCACCAATTACGGCAGCCGCATGGACGTGCACGCCTGGGGCTCGGACATCGTGACCACCGGCTACGGCGACCTCTACAACGGCGGCGCGGCGCGGACCTCGTATACGAACTCGTTCGGCGGCACGTCCGGCGCCTCGCCCATGGTCACCGGCGCCGCGCTCTGCCTGCAGGGCATCGCCAAGGCGCAGCGGGGACAGACGCTCACGCCGAGCGACCTGCGGCAGCTCTTGCGCACGACGGCCATCCCGCATCTCGATCCGATCAAGGACATCGGCCCGCGGCCAGACCTCGGCGCGGCGGTCGACGTGCTCCTGTCGTCGACGCCGGTGCTCGACGCCGCTAACGTTTCGGGATTACAAGTGCTCGGTGCGGTCAGTCCGTTCGGCGGCGAGACGCAGATCCGCTTCCGCCAGCCGGCAAGCGGCCCGGCCCGGCTCGAGATCTTCGACGTGGCGGGCCGTCGCGTGCGCACGGTCGCGGTGCCGGCCGCCGCGGCCGGCGAACGCCACGTTCACTGGGACGGGCGCGACACCAGCGGCGCCGCCGTCTCGAGCGGGGTCTATTTCTACCGCCTCGAGGCCGGCCGCGAGACGGCGACGGGGCGGCTGGTGAAGGTGAGGTGAGGCTGCGGCGGGTTGGGTGCAGTGCAGTTGTGTCTACGTGCTGAATCGGTTGGGGTCACCATTGGGTATCGCGGTCGGCGGTCATCCTCAATCCCTTCAACCCCCGTACGACGGTTTGGCTCAATTTGTCGCGAACACGCCCGACGAAGGTCACTGTCCACGACGTGAGCGGACGACTGGTCCGCCCGCTGTGGAGCGGAGAGATACAAGCCGGGCGGCATGCCCTCTTGTGGGACGGCGAGGACCATCACGGCTGTCCTGTCGCATCCGGCGCCTATCTGGTGCGGATGGCGACAGCCGGCGGTGAACTGAGGACCGCGAAGATCACGTTGGCAAGATAAAAGCTGAGCGGGATAGCGGAGGCCCAGCGCGATGGACAGGGTTAATTTGCCATCAGAACGTCGAACGACATTGGCCCGTTACCCCATCTCGATTTCACGAATGTCAAGCAGGCGAGCGCGTTGATCGCCAGCAGTAGATCACGAAGATGTTGCCGCTGCGAGCGGCCTGATCGCGATACACTTCGTCGGCGCGGTAGACGCGGATGGGATCGCTGTAGGTGCCGTACTTATGGCTAACGAATTCGAACTCGAGCATTTCGTACTCGCCGGACCGGACGCTGCCTGTCAGACCGTATGCCCGTTGGTGGACGTTGGCGTCGCCGGATTCCAGTAGTGCGTGCACTACCAGAAAATCGACGCCTTCGCTAGCGAAGTAGTCGGCCAGCCGGCGCTCCCGCAGCACTTCCTGGTAGGCGAGTTCGTTCACGAGCCCGTCCAGATTGATCACCGTGCGCTGACTGAAGTAGCCGAAGATGCCGCAGTCCTTCATGGCGAACACCGCGCCGGCCGGCGTGTGCTCGCGTTCCCAGAGGGCCGCGGCGTGGGCCTGCGCGCACCAGCTTCTCGCGTGGTCGAGCCCAAACGCGGTCTGGTGCATTCTGAACCCAGCCACCACGCAGAGCAATCCACAACAGATCCAGATCGACGGTCGCCAGATCAAGCCACGCAGTCGCGAGAGCACCGCGTCGCCGAGGTCGACGCTCGCCAGCACGAAGAGCAACCAGAGCGGAAGGAAGTGCCAGGCGAACACGGCCCACCTGACGTAGAGCAGCGTGTAGAATGTGTGCGCGAACACGCCTAACGCCAGCGCCGCGACGAGAAGGCGGTAGGTGTGGTCCCCGACCGGTATCGCGTGATCGCGGCGGCCGGCGGTCGCCGCAAAGCCGACGTATAGCAGGGCCACGGCCAGGAATAGCGGGTTGAAACCGCTGATCGCCCGCAGCGCCTCCGCGGAGATGGCCGCCTGCGGAACGCCGACTTGAGCTGGCCGCTGATCGGAACCGGATGTCCGAAGAGCAGCACGTTGTAGACGATCGCAGGCGCCACGACGATCCCCGCGACGAGCGCAACCAGTCCGACACGAAGCAGCGTCCAGGTCAGCGTGTGGCCTCGCTGCAACCACACTAACATCACCAGGTTCAGTCCGGCCGCGAAAAACACCAGGTCCAGGCGGGTGAGCAGCACGGCCCCGAGCAGGACGCCCGCGACGATGAGCGAGCCCGCGGTCGGCCGGCTGAACAGTTCGCAGCGGCAGCAGTGATGCAGCAGCCCCGCCAGCAGGCACACCAGCAGCGCCGACTCCATGCCGTTGACGGCGCGTTGGAAGACGAAGTAGGCGAAGAATACGGCCGCCAGCGCGACGGCAGGCCGGGCGAAGCGGGGTCGCAAGACGGACGCGGCCAACCCCCAGGCAGTCACCACGAGTGCGATCTGCAGGACGAGATAGACCTTGATCATGATCTCAGGAGTCGACCGCACGATGAGATGGACAGAGGCGATCATCAGGACCCAAAGCGGATGAAAGCCGTTAGTCGGATGACACCCGTCGAAGGTGCTGCCCGCGCCTCGCGCGACATTCTCGCCGATCTTGAAGTAGTAGCATGCGTCGTCCGGCAAGCGGGTCACGAGTTGCGCCACGGGCGCCTTGATCACGAAGGCCAGCAGGTACGCCGCGGTCGCTGCCACGATCAGATGCGGTACGAGCGCCGCTAGGTCGCGTCCAGCAGGGCGCGGCGCGACGAATTGCCGATTCTCCTGCAATGATGGTGCGCGCCTCAAGATCGGTTCTTCTTCGCTATCGGCGCGTTGCTTGTTCCTTGGTCCGAAACAACGCGGCGTGTACGGTCGGATCACACCAGAATTCGACGGTCGGTCCGGGAGAACAGAAACGGTGGACGCTGGCTGCAAGACCCGCGCGGTCAGCTTGGCCTGGGGATGTGTCTTGACAGCCTGCCCTATGGAAGGAAAAACAACGGCACAGTTTCGCCCCCCAGCGCACCGAACGGCCTGATTCTATACCCGCCAGTCATCCGCTGTCAAATTGGTTGGCGGCGGATCGGGAGCAAGGAGTACCTCGAGGGCCAGAGGCTCGCGCTGGAGGCCGAGATCGATCGTTACACCTGGCTGGATCTGTGGCGCCGGCAGGTAGAGGCGCTGTGTTGTTTCCGCGGGGTTAAGGTCTTGACGACCATGACCATCCTGACCGAGTTGGGGGACATCCGGCGGTTTGCCCGGCCGACCGGGCTGATGGCGTACGCGGGCCTGGTCCCTTCGGAGCGCAGCAGCGGCAACGTGCAGCGCCGGCGCATGGGCTAGGATCGTCAGGTGGTGGACATCGCGATCGAGGCTCAGCCTCGGTTGCCTCGGACGTTCTAGAGGGTCGCCTCACGCAAGCACCAGAACACCGCCGTCACCGCGGTGGCCATGGAGTTTTGCAGGTTCCTCCGGGCGGCGCTGTGGGTTCAGGCCACAGACGCCCAGTTCTGAAAGAACCGGGAAAGCGGCAAGCGGTAGGGGCGATCCTCGTTTGAAGTGTGCGGTACGGCTCGACCTAACCCGCGGTGTTAGATAAAGGCAGGCCCATGACGGAAACAATCGCGTGCGGTAACCAACCAGCGGATATCAGTCTGATCGACCGTCGATAAAGCCGCTTCCCCGACAAAAAGTGGCCCCCGGTAAAGTCCGAGGCCACGGAGGTAAAAGATCAGTGCTTGCTAGCCGTTCCATATCATTTCTGCAGCAGCAATTTCCCCGCGACGTGCTCGCTGCCCGCGGTGACCCGGTAGATGTACGCCCCGCTGGCCAGATCCGCGGTGGCGAAGACGACCTCGTGGCTGCCGGCCTGTCGCCAGCCGTCGGACAGCAATGCGACTCGCCGGCCTGCGAGATCGAACACCTCCACGCGCGTCGGCCGCGGCACGGTCAGCGTGAAGGCGATCACCGTGCGTGGATTGAACGGGTTCGGCCGGCTGGATGCGAGCACGAGCGCTGACGGCAAGACGGCTTGGTCTTCGACGGAAACCGGGTCGCCGCCCCCGTCGGTGGTACGGACGATCGTCCCACCGGCACCCGCGGCCACGTGGACCGAGTTGGTCGGAGTGGTGGCTGCGAATAGATGAGCGCTGGTCGGACTGGCCTGGGCGAACCAGCTGGCGCCGCTCGTCGTGCTCTTGAGCAGGAGTCCGCCGGCGCCGCACGCGGTCATGACGTTGGCCGCGGTTCCGCTGGTGTCGATGGCGTAGATGTCAGCGGACAACGGCGTGTCCACTTCCTCCCAGGTCTCCCCGGTGTCGGCAGACTGCAGGATCACGCCATCGGCGCACACGGCCACGATGACTCCGGCCGAGCCGGTGGTGAAACCGCGGATGTCCGCGCTGGTGCCGCTGCTGCGCGGCGCCCAGGTCTCGCCGCCGTCGGTCGTCTTGAGCAGAACGCCGCCGACGCCGCCCACGATGGCGGTGTTCGTCGCGCCGCCCAGGGGACAGATACCGGAGAGCAGGTCCGCGCTGGTTCCGCTCGACTGGATCTCCCAGTCTTCGCCGACGTTGTCGCTGCGGAAGATCGATCCATCCGAGCCGATGGCATACGCCACGCCGCTGGAGCGGGAGAAGATCGCCGTCAGGTCGGCCGGCTGAGGCACGCCTCTGGGCAGCCAACTGGTGCCGCCGTCGAGGCTGACGATCACCGTGCCGCCGTCGCCGGCGATCCAGTAGTTGCTGCTTGACGGCTGGTGTATCGCGCGCAGCGATGCCGTTACGCCGGTCGTGACGGGACTCCAGGTGGCGCCGCTGTCCAGGGAGCGGAGAAGGGTCCCGTCCTCGCCGGCGAGCCAGAGTCCGAAGAAGGTGCCGAATCCGTGGAGGTCGGCAGTGGTGCCACTGTCGACGATCTCCCACTCTGCGCGGACGGGCGTGGCGACGAGCGCCAGGCTGGTCAACGCGAGCAAGGAAAGGGTTGCGGCCGTGCCGCGGCAGGTGCGCCGGTCACGATGGCGCCTCCGGTCGCTGAGTTGATGTGAACGGAATGCCATGCTCATTACTCCTTCAGATCGCGGGGGAGCGGATCGTATCAGGGATCAACTCTAAAAGCAATACAAAATTTATCTTGTTACGTGCGTGGGCCGCGCTTCGAGGTGCTATCCACGCGTTGAGCGCGTCGGCTCTAGCAGGCCGCGGGCCCAGCGGCGCGTGATCCGCGTGGGCGTGCGTGATCTAGGCGCGACCCACCGCCTGCCCGGGATCGATGAAAAAGTCCCCGGCGGCGCGGGCGAGGACGACTCAACGCTGCCACCGTACCACGACGTCGTGATCCGGGAAGAAGTTGTCGGTGGCGAACGCGTAGAACACCCGGCCGTCGACCTCGCGCCGTTCGAAGGGGAAGCTGAATTCGACCGCGACGGCTCCCGGCGGCAGGTTGATCTCGAAGGCCGCGTGCCGCAGCGGGCGGCCCCAGATCCGCGTCGTCGTCACGATGTAGCGGGCGTAGTCGGTCTTCAACTGCTGGCGATAGACGGCCTCGGCCACGAGCGAATCGCCGGGACAGGGCGGCATCCACCAGCGTACCCCCGTACCGAACCCCGGATCCTCCCAGCGACCCGGCATTGCGGCCGCCGACCCGGCGCGGATGACCAGCGAGACCATGCGGGCACCACCGAGCAGCGAATCCTGCGGGAAGGGGTAGAAGAGGGCGATCGGCTCCGCGTATGGTTCGCGGCAGAGGAGTGTGTAGGTCCCCCTGACCTCAAGGCTGTCGGCGACGACGTGGAGCCGGATCGACTCCGAGTCGAAGATCAGCACGAACGCGTCGGCGATCGGGTTCGAGCGCGGGGGCTCGGCGGCCGGTGCCATGCGCAATCCGGCGCCGAGGCCCCAGATGGCCAGGGCGACGATGACAAGTCCCGACGGAATGCATGCCATCGTGCTTTTCATCACGACTCTCTTCGACTCTAGCGGTACATCCTCTTGATATGACTCCAGCTCCTGGTTTCCGTCGCCACCGGTCCCAGCTCGACCATGAACACGATGGGCAGGCAATGGCTCCCCCAGCCGAAGTACACCTCGATCGCTGTCTCGTAGATCCCTGGTGCCAACCCGGTCGCATCTGCCTCGACCCGGAGATGACCGTCCGAATCGTCCGGGGGCGACCAGGCCCACGCGTCGCACCAGGGAGCGTGGGTGTCGACACTCCAGTAGCACCCGACAGGCGGGTGGTAATTGAAACTGATGGTGGTGTCGGCGATGCTCCCCGCCACCGCGTTCAGGATAAGCTCGTCCACATGGAAGTGGGGCATGCAGGAGAACTCCCCGTAGGCGCAACGCGGCTGGTAATGCCCGCATTGCAGGCCGGCAGCGGCGCCGGTCCAGGCAGGATAGCTGATATAAGGCGTTCCATCATGCCACACCTGCGCGGTGCCGAAGCCCGGGTGGAGCCACCCCTCCCCGCTCACGTCCATCACCAGGCGGGCCACGGGAATGATCCCGCTGTCTTCGTCGCTCACCTGATAGCCGCCCGACCACGCGAGTTCAAGCGCGTGGGTTTCGCCTTCGGGATCGAGCGAGCCATATCCCCAGCACGGATCGAAATCGACCAGCTGCCAGCTGTCCGGCCAGTACACTGTGGTCTCGATCGACCAGAGAACGACCGGTTCCCCGGGAAACAGGGTCCCCCTCATGAAGAACATCAGGAACTCGAGCTGACCGTCCGCGTGCGTCGAGATCGTGATGTCATGGCACGCCGTGAGCGGAGTCTCGCACGTGCCCGACACCGGCTGGACGTGCATAAGGAGAGCCGATTCCGGAACGACGTTGGACTGGCTCGGCGCTGCGGCGAGAACGAGCAGGCCCGCCAGGCAACAGGAGACGATCGCGGCAACCGGAGCCGCAACCCGATACGAACCGATAGACATGGCGACCTTCCTTGCTCGGGGCGAGTACCGCGACGGATTGCGGAAAGATCGAGTGCAGGAAGCAACCAGATGCAGGAAGATGGTCGCCCGGATGAGAGTCGCGCAGCTCGAGCGCCCACCAGTCTTCCTCGACCGACGCACACCCGCGCCACCATGCGCGGGATGATCATACCGTCGGACCCGGCGGGATTCAAGATTATTCGTCGTGACTGACACGGGATGGGTTGGCGTACCGATCGGCCGCCATTTTACTCGGCTATCGCGCCCCGGGCAGTCATGTCGTGACTGCCGGCTGCCAATCTTCCGTGGAGACTTCAACCACGGGGAGCGGCCATGCACAAGATCAGGGCGGAAGCGATCGCGCGGATCAAGCGGGAGGTAGGCATCAGCCCGTTGTTGATTCTTGAGCAGGCCAAGATGCTACAGGCAACGTGGGCGGGATCTCGGGCGGTCCTTCAGCACTTTGAAATTCTGCAACCTCGCGTCTGGCGTACCGCGACGCAGGCAACGAGATGAGCCTTGCTGCGGAAGCGAGAATCACTGAGGAGTCCGGTGCGGGGAATCCGCACGCCGGGATCTGTGCGGGGGCCGTCGGGTAACTGGCGGTCCTACCGCGATGAAGGAACCGGTTCGCCCTCGAGAGTTGGATGCGAGGGCACGTCCCTGACGAGCTTTGCCGGTCGTGTGATTGCGGGCTAAGCGAGAACTATGCGTGAATGAACGCGACTTTCTCAGTTCTAGCACCAAATCGGAGCGTTGATCTGGTATAATCGCGGCGGCGGTTCAGAACCAGTCAAACCGTTTTATGCAGCGGATTTTCGGCTTGCTGCTGCTAGGGGGCACCATGCGCCCGGTCACGTTCCTGATGATCACTGTTGTCCTTGGATCCGTCATCCCACCTTCGACCCACGGACAGGACTGCGTCGCATACGACGAAGTCGCCAGGTGGGTTGGCGGGCGACGCCTGGAAGGATATGTATTCGATGTTGTCCGCATCGGCGATGTGGCATTTATGCACAATATCGCCGGGTTGCTGGTGTACGACCTTGAAGACCCGGTGCGGCCTGTCGAACTGACAGTGTTGCCTTACGGGAATGGGGAGATGGCAGTGGCCGACGGAGTTTTGGTCTGCTCCGATCCCGATGGAACGGTTATCTACGACGTCCGCGATGCTCGCAACCCAGTCTTGATCTGGCGTGATGATGACCCGGTATGGGCCAGTGTGGCGTTGGACGACGGCCGCTTTTACCAACGGTTCGATGATCAGCTAGAGGCATACTCGGTCACGCCCGGGCAGCCGCCGGTGTTCCTCGGATCAACGGCCTGCGGCGGTGACTGGCGATTGACTGTTCGCGACGGTGTGGCATTCTACAGGGAAAACAGCGGGCTGCGCTGTGTCGACGTATCCGATCCCGAGAACATGACGGTTCGCGGATTCCTCGACGTTGAGGGATATCTCAAACGCATTGCGTTTTGCGGCGACCATGTGGTCACCACGTCCGTGGCCAATGTTTCGGGCGGCACGCTGTCCGTGGTTGATTTCAACGACCTCGACAATCTGCAGATCGTGGCTACCAGTAGCCTGGGGTCTGGTTGGGTATCCGGACTGGCTGTCGATGGTGAGACAGTCATCGTTACTTCCGGCAACGACCTCATGAACTCCGGGCTTGTGTATGTCGACCTCTCGGATCCGTACGCGCCGGTATGGCTGGGTCGTCTGGATTCAGCCTACGCGCCGCACGCCGTGGAATGCAGTGCGCCCGGCCGCACTACCGTCGGCATGGACGAGGGGTTTGCCGTCTTCGATCATTTGGCGCTGGAATTCGTCCACGAATTGGACTACGAGTGGGCGCCGGCCGATGCGTGGGGCGTTGCTCTCCGGGGCGACTTCCTCTACATGACGACCGAGGAAGGGTGGGTCACCTGGGATGTGAGCGACCCGCTCGACGCCGAGGTCGTCTACGAGTCCAACCATGTGAACGATATGCGCGCGATGGCTGATGCCGGCGATCTGATCTACGTCGGCACTCAGAGCGGCTACGTCACCGGGTACGCCGTTTCAGGGGCCCAAGCGCCCGTGTCGGTCGAGTCGTACGCCGCGCCGGGTCCGGTCCAGTCGCTGACCGTGAACGAGTCGCTGCTGGGGGTCGCCTGCGGTACGGCCGGTGCGGCGATCTTCGCACGCGGAGAGCAGGCACCGCTGGCGGAGATTGACCAGGTCGTCGAGTGGGGAAACGTGCTGAGCGATGTCCGCGATGTGGCTTTCGCTGGTCCCTCGACTGTCGTGATTGCCGACGACCAGTACGGCGTTCTGGTCTTCGAGCTCGATGGGGACGGACTATCATTGCGATCGAATCACCGCGAGCTCGCACCCGTTTCGAGTGTCGTTGTTCGGGACGGCCATATCTACGCCGCCGGCGGCTCACAGAACTGGTCGCCTGTACGGCCGACGCAACTGAGCACTCTGGCACTACATGCCGATGGCTGGACCGAGGTGCTCGATGTGCAGCAGTTGCCGGTGGGAACCTGCAATCTCAAGTTCGCGGGAGACTACCTTTACGTGGGGATGCTCGAGTTCGGAGTTTTCGCATACGAGTTCGTCGATTCTTCTATTCCCGCGCTGTTGGGAGGCGCCGCCACACGAGCACCGACCGGGACCTGGATGGTTCGGGATTTCTGCGTTGGGCCGGATCATGTTTTCGTTGCGGATGACGGTGGCGGCCTAAGGGTTTTGGCCGCACACTGCGATAATCTCCCCGAATCCGCAACGGCCGTAACGAAACCTACGGTTGCATCGCGCATCAGCGCTGCACCGAATCCATTCAATCCGAGCACGACATTCCGCTATGAGCTGTCGGTCGACGCAACGGTGCGCATGCAGATCTTCGATCCGCGTGGCCGAGTCGTCAGGACTCTGGTCAACGAGGAATTACCTGCAGGGCTGCACGAGAGTATCTGGGCAGGCGTTGATGATGCCGGCCGAAACGTATCCTCTGGGGCATACATTTGCCGACTGCAGACAGGAAAGAGAGTAGATACGACGCGTGTCGTACTGCTGAAGTAGTCCTTCTAACAAGCCATATCTGGACTCCTTCCGCAACCGCGAATCATGATCAGCTCTGATGGCTAAGGGACCGACTGCAGCCGTATCTCCGGCCTCGCCGAGGAGGCCCTGGGGCTCCGGGCCAAGTTGGAGATTCGCCCGCGGAAGTCCTCGCTGCAGAGGTCCGAGGCACAGCGGGAGCGATTGAGATTCGCAGATTTCAACACAATGGTGCCGAATTCGGATGAAATCCCAACGATTGCAGGCTATCAATCCCACCGGGGGGGGGGCGACGGATCGCGTAGCCCGCAAGGAGGCGGGCGCCGCGCCCTCGATCTGTTCGGCCGCCACCTGGGTCTCTGGAACGACAAGCTCTCCCTGCAGGTGACTGAGGCGAAGACCCGCGAGCTGCTCGAGCGCGCCGCCAGCGTGATCGTGCGCCACGTGAAGGATCCGACCGTTCTGGCCGCTCTGCGCGCTGATCTTGCCGATGTCATCGGGGGTGGCGATGCGTGACCGCGCGATCGCCCTCCTAGTCGTGCTGCTTGCGGTGGCCGCGATGAGCCGCGGTGGCGAGCTGTCTATGGCTGCGTTCGACGCCTACGTGGCGCAGGCGGCCGATGAGTCCCGCGCGGAGCTGCGGGCCCGCTGCCTGGCGGAAGTTAACGCGTTTGCCGAGGCCGCTTGTCTCGACGCACGCAGGCGCGCATCCTGGCGACCTGGCTGCTCGGGAACCACCCTGACTGCCAGTACGCGATCGTCAAGTCGAAGGCGAAGCACGCCCAGAAGAACGTCAGCGGTCAGCGGAACTGCTCCTTCAGGGCGCTCCAGCTGCTGAGCCTGGTCACGACCGCCCCGCAACCGGTCGGCCAGGCCCCCGCCAGGTCGCATTCGGGGTGCGCCGGCGAGAAGGGGGCGCAGGGCGAGTCCACGTCGAGTGTAAAGTCGCCGTTTTCTGGATCGCAGAACAACGGATCCGCGGCGATGTTGCCCTGGACGCCGAACTGACCGGCGATATAGCCGACCCAATCGCCGCCGGCGTTGCCGAAGATGTCGCAGCAGCTCAACTGGCTCGGGCCGTAGTCGCCCATGGCCGGACCCTGGGTGCCGAAGGCGATGATGCAGTTGGTCAGGGTGCTCTCGCGCTCCCCGAGGAACAACGTCCCGCCGGCCGCTCCGTTGCCCCAGAACGTGCAGTTCGCGAGGTACGTGTAGGACATCTTGCCCGAGCTGATGGCCGCCCCGGCGTAGGCCGCGGTGTTCTGTGCGAAGGTGCAGCGGGTCAGCCGCGCCGTGCAGAAGAAGACCAGCACGGCGCCGTGCTCCTGGGCGGAGTTCTCGCGAAAGCGGCAGTCGGTGAAGTCGTAACTGCCTCCGAAGATGAGTTGGGCAGCTCCAGACAACGGGGCTGTGTTCCCGGTGAATTCGCACTCGCTGAACGCGGCGGCGGAGGCATGACCGTGAAAGGCGCCGCCCGCCCATTCGGCCGAGTTCCCTTGGAACGTGCAGCGCCTGAAGGCCGGGGACGAGCTGTTCGACGCCGCTGCGCCGCCATCCCAGCCCTGGTTCTGCACGAAGACGCATTCCTCGAATTCCGCTGCGGCGCCGCCGGCGCAGACGACCGCGCTGCCTCGGTTTCCCATGAAGAGGCAGGAACGGATCGACGGGGAACTCCCGCCCTCGCAGAGGATGGCTCCGCCGAACGGTTCCTCCGCTATGTACCCGTTCACGACGCTGACGGCTGCGAGGATCGATGATCCTAGCTCCCCGCCATGGAAGCGGAACCCGCGATGGGGCTCGGCGTCGCTCCCCTGGCAGTCCAGGATGCAGGTGGCGGGATCCCCGGCGGCGGAGCGGACGGTGACCGCCTTGCCCAGGAAGTCGAGATCGCGGTTTCCGTCGCCGGTGAAGGTCCCGGACGCGAGGTCGATGACGTCGCCAGGCTCTGCGGCATCCAGCGCGGCCTGGATGGTCGGGAAGTCCCCGGTCCCGTCAGGGGCCACCTCGTAGACAGCGGCAAGCGCCAGCGCGGGGCCGAAGACGAGACCTAGAAACCCCAGCACCGTCCTCATCTGGCTACCCGGCCCCAGGTATTCGTTTCGACATTTCATGGCATGCCCCCCTCTGGCGTGAACGCCGCGCTTGAGTTTACCATCGACAGCGACGCCGGATCAATCCCCACGTTGCATCAAGCTGCTCTTTACGCCGCCTGCCGTTGCCCCGCCAAGCGCGCCCTGCGCGAGTACCTGCATTGCGGGATACCGGTGTATGGCTTTGCGCGCGTCCACTGCGCTGCCTGCAAGCACGAGCCGGCGGCGCTAGATGGCCTGGCGGCGGTGTTCCTGCGGCTGTTGGAGGGCGCGTTGCTGCGGAAGAACCCGATACCGCGATCTTCCACCCGGCGGTCCACCTCGACGACACAGCGATCCAGCAGGTGCGCGACCAGCTGCGCCGCTGATCAGCGGCCCAGCTCATTATCTTTAGCGTACACAGTCAAGAATGACGTCCCGTGAACCTGGTCTATCCTGTATACTCGTGTTCGTCATCCCCTCTGATTCGCCCAGGGAGGTCCTGCCATGGCCGTGCGCGTCCCGTCGTCCGCCAGGGCCCTTCTACTCGTCGCCCTTTTCGCCCTCCTGTCACTCGCATTCACGACCCCCGCCGGAGCTCAGAAAGCCGGCGGCGCTCTGCGCGAGGCCCTCGCGTTGCTGGATGCGGACCTCGTCACGACCGGCCGCCTGCACGACCGCGCCCTGCCGCTGGCCGGCCTGCGCGCCCTCGACGGCAGCCGTGACGCCCCGCCTGTGACTTCCACCCGTTTCCGCCGGGCGCTCGCAGAGCTGCGCCTGGCCGCGGTCGCTCCGGCGGCGTGGCCGGCGGACTGGCCCGACGCCGATGCGGTGCGCCGGCGCACGGCCGCGAGCGGCGAACGCGTGATCGAGATCGCCCTGTTCGATCTCGCCTACCAGAGCCTGCGTCCGGACGCGCTGGCCCGTGGCCTGCTGACCCTTGACGCCGATCCCGCGCAGCAGCGAGGCCGCCTGCTGGCCGCCGCGGACGCGACCACGGCCGACCTCCTGCGCGAGCACCGCGCGACGGCCGCCACGTCGCTCGCGCTCGTCACCCACCATGGCGCCGCCGTTGCGTTCGTTCTCCCGAGCGACCTGCTGCTGACCGACGGGCCGGTTGCCCTGGCGATCGACGTCGACGACGGCGCCGGCCTGCGCCCCATTGCGGCCGACGTGTCGGTCCCGGCCGCGTACACGACCACCGGCCGCAAGGAGATCCGCCTGCGTCTGACCGACCCGGCGGGCGAGGTGCGCTGGGCCCGCTTCGCGTTTGACGTCGCCGCCCTCGACACGCCGCCGCCTAGCGCGGTCTGGCCGCTCACGGCGAGCATCGCGTACGACGGCGTCGCGGCCACCGGCGAGGCGTTCATTTACCTCGCCGACGGCCATGCCGCGGTCACCAACCCGATCGTCGTGGTCGAGGGCTTCGATCTCGACGACGCGTACAACTGGCCCGAACTCTACGCGCTGTTGAACCAGGAAAACCTGCTCGAAGACCTGCGCGCAGCCGGCCGCGACGCGGTCGTGCTGAACTTCGGCGCGGCCACCGACCCGATCCAGCGCAACGCCTTCCTGCTGGTCGAGCTGCTGCACACGCTCGCCGACCAGCTGCCGGCCGGCACGACGTTCCCCGTGGTCGGCGCCAGCATGGGCGGCCTGGTCGCGCGCTACGCCCTCACCTGGCTCGAAGCGAACGCCGACAGCCACGGCTGCCACCTCTTCATCTCCTTCGACGCGCCGCAACTCGGCGCCGACATTCCGCTCGGCCTGCAATGCTGGGTCGACTTCTTCGCCGGCGAGTCGGGCGAGGCGGCGTACCTGCTCGACCGCCTGAATTCCCCCGCCGCCCGCCAGATGCTGCTCTACCACCACACGGCGCTCAGCGGCACGACGGCAGCGCCCAACCCGCTCTTCGCCCAGCTCCAGACCGACCTCGCCGACCTCGGCGCTTGGCCCGCGCAGCCCCGCCTGGTCGCCGTCGTCAACGGCAGCGGCGCCGGCCAGGACCAAGGCTTCGCACCGGGCGACCAGCTGATCGACTACGAGTACGAGAGCATCCTGGTGGACATCATCGGTAACATCTGGGCGGTCCCTGACGGCGGCAGCCAACTGGTCTTCCACGGCCTGATCGACCTGATCTGGCCGTTTCCCGACACCGAGCGCCTGGTGACCGTCGCCGGCGCCCTGCCCTGGGACGGAGCGCCGGGCGGCCACCGAAACTCGCTGGCGCAACTCGATGCAACCAGCGTCGAGTACGGCGACATCGTTGCCCTGCACGACAACCACGCCTTCATCCCGACGGTCAGCGCTCTCGCGCTGTCCGGCGCCGAGCCATTCGCCGACCTTGGCGACCTCGGCGACCCCGGCTTGGCCATGCCCTTCGACGCGGTCTATCTGCCCGCGCTGAACGAGGAGCACGTTCTGATCACGGCCGACAGCAAGGCATGGCTCCTCGACGAGATCTTCAGCGCGACGACCGGCGTGGACCCGCACGGACAGGTCGCCCCGGTCGCGCTGCGGCTGCAGCTGCAGGGCGTTGCGCCCAACCCCTTCAACCCGCAGACCGAGATCGCGTTCGTCCTGCCCGCCGCGGGCATGGCGCAGCTCTGGATCGCCGACGTACGCGGGCGCCGGCTGCGGAACCTGGTCGACGGCCCGTTACCGGCCGGCCAGCACACGGCGGTCTGGGATGGGCGCGATCGTGCCGGTGGCATGGCTGCTAGCGGCGTGTATCTGGCTGTCTTGGAGCAGGGCGGCAACCGAGTGGCCCGGCGTCTGACGCTCGCTCGCTGAACGCACGCGCCCCGGAACTGCCGAAGCGCCGAACGCGGACGAGGATTCACCTGTAACCGTCGCACGGGATGGTCTATCTCGCCGAGCGCCAGGCGCTAGCACTGACGGATCATACCCACATCGCGACCCCGCCGTCCGATTATAGTGCCCCGCGCCGCCGCCGCCCCTATCCCGCAAACAACCGCCGGTTGCGCACGCAGATCCGCACCAGCCACAGCATGAGCGGCACCTCGATGAGCACGCCGACCACGGTCGCCAGCGCGGCGCCCGAGGCGAGCCCGAAGAGCATCGTCGCCGTGGCGATCGCCACTTCGAAATGGTTCGAGGCCCCGATCATCGCGGCCGGCGCGGCATCCTCGTAGCGCAGCCTGAGCAACCGCGCCGCGCCGAAGCCGAGCCAGAAGATCAGCAGCGTCTGCAGGAACAGCGGGATTGCGATCCAGAGGATCGTCAAGGGGTTGGCGACGATCACGTCGCCCTTGAAGCTGAACAGCAGCACGAGGGTGGTCAGCAACGCGACGATAGTCACCGGAGTGAGCACGGGCAGGAAGCGCGCCTGGAACCACGCGAGCCCGCGCGCGGCGATCAGCCAGCGGCGCGTCAAATAACCGGTCACCAGCGGCAGCGCGACATAGACCCCGATCGACAGCAGCAACGCCTGCCATGGCACCGGCAAGCGGCCCACGCCAAGCAGGAAGCCGCCTAGCACGCCATAGAGCAGCAGCATGGTGAGCGAGTTGATCGCCACCAGCACCAAGGTCAAGCCGTCGTTGCCGCGCGCGAGGTAACCCCAAACCAGCACCATCGCCGTGCAGGGCGCGACCCCCAGCAGGATGCAGCCAGCGAGGTAGCTGCGCCACAGCGGCACCTCGAGCATGCGGACCCCTTCGTGCAGCACCACGGTGCCCGCCCCGTGGACCGCGCCCACGGGCAGGTCGAGCCCGAACGGCAGCTTCACCAGGTCGGTAGCGTCGGGTCCGATGAAGCCGCGTAGCAGATAGCCCAAGAACAACGTCGCGATGCCGACCATGGTGAAGGGCTTGACCGCCCAGTTGATGATCAAGGTCAACAGCAACGGCTTCGTGTTGCGGCCGGCCCGCGCTACGCGGCCGAAGTCGATCTTGACCATGATCGGATACATCATGAAGAACAGGCAGACCGCGATCGGAATCGACACGACCGGCGCGCCCTGCACGTTGATCGTCATGGCGTCGAGCTGGTGGGCCACTTTGGGCGCCAGGCGGCCGAGAACAATGCCGCCCAGGATGCACAACGCGACCCACACCGTGAGGTAGCGCTCGAAGACGTTGGTCAGGCGGCGTTCCTCGGTCGGACAGGGGACGGAATCGGTGTTGGTCATGCTGGCTCCTTGGCGAGGCTTCCCGGCAGCGTGGCGACGTAATCGCGGATCTCGTCCCGCACGCGCCGGTAGACGGCGATGATCGCCGCCTCGTCGGCGAGGTTCTTGGTCAAGGCCGGCGGGTCGTCGAAGCCATGGTGCACGACGCGCGCACGGCCGGGAAAGATCGGACACGTCTCGTGGGCATGGCTGCAGACCGTGACGACCACATCGAAGGAGACGTCCCGGAACTCGTCGACGTGCTGCGAGCGGTGGCCGCTGATGTCGACGCCGGCTTCGGCCATCACCTGGACGGCGCGCGGGTTCAGGCCGTGCGTTGCGATGCCGGCCGAGTGGGCCTCGAGCACGTCGCCCTTGAGGTGGCGCGCCCAGCCCTCGGCCATCTGGCTGCGGCACGAGTTGCCCGTGCACAGAAAGAGGATGCGTTGTTTGCGGGTCATCGGTTCTTCTCCGTTCGCGCGCAAGCGGTATCAGCGTTGCCGCGTTGCAGGCGGCAGTAGTCGGCGGGATCGACGGCGCGGATCTTCGCGAGCGTCTTGCGATCGGCGGCCAGCCGGCGGTCGCCCGCCGTCGCGCGCCTGAGCCAGATCAGCAGATCTTCGTAACGGGGGGCGGCGGCCAGGCGGTACCATATCCAGCGGCCGGCGCGGCGTTTGTTGACCAAACCGGCGCGTTCGAGCACGGCCAGGTGCCGGCTCACGGTCGCTCCGGTCACCGCCAGCAGGCCCGTGATCTGGCAGGCGCAGAGTTCGTCCGCGCCGTCGAGCGCGGCGACGATGCGCAGCCGATTGCGGTCGGCGAGGGCTTTCAGCGCGGCCAACATGCGTTCCAACAACGACTCCGATCATTTAGCTGAACAGCTAACTGTACCATGATAGCTGCAAGAGCCGCCGGCGCAATGGCCGATGTGGGGAAGGTGAGGTGCCGCGGAGAGAAATGTCGTCGCGACGGTGTCTGTCCGAATATTCGAAGATACCGACGTGCCTGTCTGTGATTCCGGCCGCTTTGCCGCGTTTCTGTTGACGTGCGAACACGCGAGGAGCGGCGAGGGCTCCCGGCCGGGCGCTCCGGTCGCGCAGGCGAGAGATAGGACAGAGACAGGAGGCGTGGCGATGCCGACATCCCGAACGCGTTTGACCGGCCGCTGCCTGGCGGCGGCCTCGCTGATCCTCGGCCTGCTTGTGGGCGTCCCGCGCGCCGAGACCATCCCCGGCGGCGAGGTCAGCGGCACCTGGACCACCGCGGGTTCTCCGTACTTGATCACCGGTGAGATCGACGTGCCGGCAGGCGCGACCCTGACGATCGAACCCGGCGTCGAGATGCGGTTCCAGGGGCATTACAAGTTCAACGTCCACGGACGGCTGCTCGCCATCGGCACCGAGGCGGACAGCATTCGTTTCCGCGCCGAGAACTCCCTGACGGGCTGGCACAGCCTGCGCTTCCGCGACACGGCTACCAGCGGGCAGCCGGTCTCCGAACTCCGCTACTGCCGGATCCAGGACGGCCGGGCCTCCGGAAGCTGTCCCGACAACACCGGCGCCGGCATCTACCTCGAGCGCGCCAGAACGGAGATCCGCCACTCCTTGATCACCGGCAACCAGGCGACCAGCGGCGCGGGCAGTTGGGGCGGCGGTGGCATTGCCTGCGACTACGCCAGCGAGGTGGTCATCGCGAACTGCCGGATCGTGGGCAACGCGTCCGGCGCCGACGGCGGCGGCATCTACCTGTACTGGTCCGCGCCGGTCATCGAAAACAACCTGATCGCTGGCAACACAGCGGTGCGTGGCCGCGCGATCTCCGCGCTCGTCAACTCGGCTGCCACGATCCGCGGCAACGTGATCCGCGACCATCCAGGCACTGCGATCTATCTGTCCGGCGCCCACGCCCGACTCGTCAACAATCGCATCGAGAACAATAACGGCAGTGCCATCGAGTGCTATCTGTGCAATCCGTACATTATCGGCAATCTGCTCGCCGGCAACAACGCCGCGTCCGGCGGCGGCATCCGGCTGACGGGTTCGAATCCGCTGGTCTACAACAACACGATCGCCGGCAACTCGGCGAGCCAGGGCGGCGGCATCTACGCGACGTTCCACTATATCGGCAGTGTCATACCCAGCCTGCCGATCCTGACCAATAACATCGTTTTCGAGAATTCCGCCGGCAGCGGCTCTCAGATCTACATGAACACCAACTGCACGGCGACCCTGGACTATTGCGACGTGCAGGACCTGGCGTCCGGCGGCACCTTCGGGACCGTGACCCTGCTCGCGGGGAACATCGACCAGCCGCCGTCCTGGCACGGGACCGGCGAGCATCCGTACGCGTTGGCCGCTAACTCGCCGTGCCGCGACGCCGGCACGCCCGATTGCAGCGGCCTCGGGTTGCCGGTGGTCGACCTGGCGGGCAACGAGCGGGTTTGCGGCGACCGCGTCGACATTGGCGCCTACGAGTACAGCGGCGGCGTGCCGGTACCGGAGAGCCCGCCCGCCGCGAGGGTCGTGTTGCTGCCCAACTTCCCCAATCCGTTCAATCCGTGCACGACCCTGGCATTCCGGCTTGTTGAGGCCGGACAAGCGCGACTCGACGTCTACGATCTTGCAGGGCGGCATCTGGCGACGCTGTGGGACGGACCCGCGCCCGCGGGATTGACAACCGCGACCTGGGACGGCACCGACGCGGCGGGGCGGCCGGCGGCGGCCGGCGCGTATTGCGGGCGACTCGTGGCAGGCGGCGAAACGCGAACCGGCCGCTTGCTACTGGTGCGATAGTCGCCGGAGTCGATCTGTAGGAAACGGGCCGCCTGACTGGCGGCGAACCGGCCGCCGTCCACGATGGAGCCGATCTAAGCGATCGGCCGCCTCGGTGGGCGACGAGGCGTTGCGGCGCCACTCGTGTTCCGGAAGCATCCGAGCCGCCGTAAAATATTCCGTGCGAAAGCCGGAAACTGGAACTATCTTTGCTGACGATCCCGACAGGGACACCCGTTTTCGCCTGCCACGATCCTCCGGCTGCCTGGCACCCCCAGAATGCATCGGGACCGTCGTACCGAGAGCGTGCGACCTTGCGACATCGAGGCGTTGCCGCGCCGCAGTGCGCCGGTAGCTTGATGGCGATACGGGATGCGGTCCGACACGCGGTCGGACCGACAGTTGGCAGCGCGACGGACCTGTCGGATATGGCCGGCGGTACCGAGCGCTGGCGAGTGCCGGCCAAGCCGGCAAAGGAAGTTGTGAGAACGTGAAGAAGATCTATGTGGGCAACCTGCCCTTCTCCGCCACCGACGACGAGATGACCAAACTCTTCAGCCAGCACGGCACCGTGCACTCGGTCGCCCTGATCAACGACCGTGAGACCGGCCGTCCCCGCGGATTCGGTTTCGTGGAGATGGACGACAACGAGGCCATGGCCGCCATCAGCGCCCTGAACGGGTACGAGATGGACGGCCGCAACCTGCGCGTCAACCAGGCCGAGGATCGCCGCACCGGCGGCGGTGGCGGCGGTGGCGGCAGTCGGGGTGGCTTTGGCGGCGGTAGCCGGGGTGGCCGCGGCTGGTAACCAGCGCTTTGCCCACCAAGTCGAAGGAACGACAAGGAACCCCGCTCCCACCTGGGAGCGGGGTTTTTGTTGTGCGCCAACGTGAATAGACCAACGCGGGGACGGTCGTACACTCGTGGCACCGCCCGGTTGGCACGCTGCACAAATTGAAAATGCCATTTACAATTTGTGCAGTCTGGCCGCACGTCCCCAACAACGCCATCAACACCGAACGCGCGAAGGTGCGCCGACGACGCGCCGACGCGGGTTCCATCGGCGCGCTTGCCGCCGCCCCGCCAATCGGTTATACCGTGACAACGCCACCGGCGGCGGGCTGCAACGCGAACGTGTCGGCCCGGCGAGGCAATCGCGAATCAGAGGTCACGTATTGAAGCGCAACCCGATCGAGACCGCAACCGAGGCCGATTTCGCCGACCTCTGGCGGCTGGAGCGCGAATGCTTCGACGAGGAGCGCCGCGCTTCCCGGCGCAGCCTGCGCCACAGCTTGCGCAGCCCGCGCCAATGCGTGCGGCTGTTGCGGCGGACCGCGGGCGGGCCGGCCGTGGCGTCGGCGACCCTGATGCTGCATCCGCGCACCGTGCGGATCTATTCGGTAGCCGTGGCGCCCGCTGCACAGGGCCTTGGATTAGGGAAGGCCCTGGTGCAGGATGCGGTCGAGCTGGCGGCCGCAGCCGGCGCCGCGCAAGTCAGCCTGGAGGTCGACGCACTCGATGCGGCGCTTGTCGCCTGGTACGAGCGGCAAGGCTTTGCGAGGGTCCAGCGTCTGGACGACTATTACGGACCCGGCCGGCCGGCCCTGCGCATGCGGCGGCCGCTCGCGCCGGCGCCGGCGTCCGGACGCCGCTGACACGGAAGCGGGGAACTCGTGCGCAATATTCTGGTCGTCAGCCGCGAATCGCACTGGCCGCTCGACGTGGAGAACGTCGAGGTCGTCACGCCGCGCCAGTTCCTGACCGATCCGTCGTTCAGCGAGGGGCGCATGCGCGTGTTCAATCTGTGCACGTCGTACCGCTACCAGACGACGGGGTACTACGTATCGCTGCTCGCGGAGGCGCGCGGCCACCGCGCCATCCCCAGCGTCACCACGCTGCAGGACATGCGCTCGCCGAGTCTCCTGCGCACCCTCGTCGACGACATCGAAGACGTGATCCAGGCGTCGCTGAAGAATGTGCCGGAGCCGCGCGTTACCCTGAACATCTACTTCGGCGAAACCCTCGACAAAACCTACCGCGAGCTCGGCCATAAGCTGCACCACCTGTTCCAGGCACCGCTGTTACAGGCGGTCTTCGTGAAGATGGACCGCTGGATCCTCACGCAACTCTCGCCGCTGTCGTTTGCGCGGGTGCCGGCCGAGGATCACGACAAGCTGCCCGATCTGGCGCGCAGCTATTTCGCGCGCAAGCAGTTCCGCCAGCCGCAGCTTCAGCGCAACCCGTACGACCTCGCCGTGTTGGTCGATCCCCAGGAAACGTCGCCGCCGTCGGACAAGGCGGCGCTGGAGCGCCTCGAGGCTGCCGCCGACAAGCTCGGCTTCGACGTGGAGTTCATCACGCGGGAAGACTACTCGCGGCTCAGCGAGTTCGACGCGTTGTTCATCCGCGAAACGACGGCTGTCAACCACCACACCTACCGTTTCTCGCGCCGGGCCTATGCCGAGGGCCTTGTGGTGGTCGACGATCCCTGGTCGATTCTGCGCTGCACCAACAAGGTGTATCTGGCCGAGATGCTGGCCCGCGACAAGGTCGGCTGCCCGCGCACCACCATCATCCAGAGCAGCGCGAAGCTCGAGGCGCTCACGCAAAACTGGGAACTGGGTTTTCCCTGTGTTTTGAAGCAGCCCGACAGTTCGTTCTCGCGCGGCGTCCGCAAGGCCGAGAACCCGGCCGAGCTCTCGGACCTGCTCCAGGAGTACTTCAAGACCAGCGATCTGGTCATCGCCCAGGAGTACCTCGAATCGGAGTTCGACTGGCGCATCGGCATGATCAACCGCGAACCGCTCTACGCGTGCAAGTACTTCATGGCCAAGGG
>Ga0334884_1000864_pt1 | contig 51259 bp, 32 predicted proteins | sample GraSluR1_MG_7_FD_207215 | JGI IMG/M metagenome (GOLD analysis project Ga0334884, IMG submission 207215) | Sludge microbial communities from methane-producing bioreactor in Wageningen University, Netherlands - Granular Sludge_12_05 R1 | ecosystem: Engineered > Bioreactor > Anaerobic >... | reverse complement strand
GTTTCGGCCCTTTTCCGTGGTCTCCCTGTCAAGGAACTCTCTGCTCCCGCCGCGGCCTCAGTTCCCTGGGCCGCACAGTGAGGCACTATTCGTTCCCGGTCTCAACCCGAGGTCGACGGCGTGCAGCCCCGCCACTCCGGTTGAGCAGGACACCCGACGCAGCGAATATTAGACCTTCCTTACTTGCATGTCAACCGGGTATCGTCCCCTGCGTGTAAACAGGGGACAAGTGGCTGCCTGATGGGCACCGCCATCGGCGCCGGCGGACTTGGCATCATCCTCGGAGGTCTCGCATGCCCCTGCTGTTCGCGTCTCTTGCGCTTGCCGCCACCGCTCTGGCCTGGGGAGATGCACTCGCCCCCTGGGCCACCAACACCGACCCCACGGACACTCCCCGGAGCCATGTGGAGGAGGTGTCCTCCACGGAGCACCCCTACAGCATCCACCACGGCGGCACCATGGATGGCACCAACTGCCGCCCGCCCATCGGCTACGCCGCCTGGCACCAGACGTGGGAGAGCAACCGGTCCGTGCGCCTGGAGAACGTGGGAGAGACGGATGTGGTCAATCCCTGGCTCTCCAACGGCCGCAACAGCTTCCGCACCCTGGCGGAGCTGGTCGCCGGCGCCCTGGAGCCCGGGATGACCGACGAGGAGAAGGCCATCTCCGTGTGGCGGTGGCAGATGAACCACCGGTTCCACGCCTACACGGCGGACAACGAGGTCAACGACCCGGTGAAGGTGTTCAACGTCTACGGTTATACTCTGTGCGGCAATGACGCCATCTGCCTGTCGGGGATGTGGCGGGACGCCGGGCTGCAGGTGCGGCCGGCGCGCCCCGTGGGGCATGTGGTCACCGAGGTCTTCTACGGTGACCGGTGGCACCTGCTGGACGGCGACGAGCACTGCATCTTCCTGCTGCGGGACAACCGCACCATCGCCGATGAGCAAGAGATCGTGCGCGACCACGACCTGATCAAGCGCACCCACACCTACGGCATCCTCAGCCGCGACAGCCGGGACACCGATGAGTTCTCGGCCTCCCTGTATGTCTATGACGGCGAGCCGGGAGGCACCCGGGACTGCGCCCGCGGTCATGAGATGAGTATGACGCTCCGTCCCGGCGAGGCCATCACCTGGCGTTGGGGACACCTGGAGCCGGTGAAGTACCACGGCTACGAGGACATCGCCGACTGGGGCCCAAACGCCGTCGACAAGGTCTGCAACGGGCTGTGGGAATACTCGCCGGATCTAGCCGGTGATCTGTGGCGCGGGGGCTCGGTGGTGGCCGAAAAGGTGGTAGCGGGCCCGGACGGTCTGCGCCCGGCGGACGACGGCGAAGGCCGCGTGGTGTGGCGTATGGCGGCTCCCTATGTGTTCATTGGCGGGAGCCTGCAGGCCGAAGGGGAGGGCGTCGGGTTTGCGCTGTCGTGGGATGGGGAGGCCTTCGAGCCCGTCGAGGCCGATCTGGACCGGCTTTTCCCCCCGGCCGGTCCGGCGCGCTATGGCTACTATCTGGAGTGCCGCCTGCCGCCCGGATCGGTACTCAGGAGCCTCCGCATCGCCAATGACATCCAGATGGCCCCTCTGGCGTTGCCCGGAATGGTCGTGGGGGACAACCGGTTCACCTACACCGACGAGAGCCCCGAGGGGCGCCGGGTGCGGATCACCCACGACTGGGTGGAGCGCTCGGCCAGCCAGCCGCCGAGTGCGCCACCCGCACCAACCTACCCGGTGGCGGAGAGTGAGGTGGAGGGCAGCCGGATCACCTTCCGCTGGGAAGCCCCTGAAGACCCCGGCGGGGAGGCCGTGGCCGACTACCACTTCGAGCTGTCCGAGCGCCCAGACATGAAGTGGCCGCTATCCCCCAGCTTCGAGAAGCTCATTTCGCTCACGGCGGATCAGGGCCAGGCACGGTACTGCCTGCCCTATACAGGATTGCTGGAACCGGACCGATACTACTACTGGCGCGTGCGGGCCCAAAGCGCCGGGGGTGTCTGGGGACCGTGGAGCGAGACGTGGCGGTTTGTGTTGCGCGGCCCCGCGGTGCCGGTGAACCTGGCTTTGACGGCGCAGCCCAAGCGCGGGGCAATGGTGCTTGAGTGGGAGCCGAGCCCCGGCGGTCGACGGCCGGTGCGCTATCGGGTATACGGGAGCGATGAGAAGGGCTTCTCCATCAGCGACGAGCCGTACAAGGTGAACGTGGGGAACCAGAAGGAGAAGCTCCCGCTACCATTCCCGGCCAACTTCATCTGCGAGACGGAGAGCTCGCGGCTGGCTGTGATCGGCCCCGACCTGGAACTGCCCAATGCCAACCGGGCCTACTACCGCGTGGTCGCTGTGGACGAGCAGGGCAATCCCGGCGGCCCGTCGGACTATGTGGCGGCCCCAAGACCGCATGTATACACGCGGCCTGTGACGGAGGCGAAGGTGGGGCGGCCCTACAGCTATGCGGTCGGGGTCACCCGGTCTCTGGGCGACCTGCGCTGCCGCCCGACCAAGGAGTCGTCGTACAACTCCAGCTTCTGGGATGTGGAGCACCCGGTGTTCTCACTGCCCGTGGGGCCGGGGTGGCTCCGGATCGACGCGGCTACCGGTGTGCTCTTCGGGACGCCGCCGACGGCCGGTGATGTGGAGGTGCAGGTGCGGGCGGAGACCGCAGGGGGCCGGGCCGCGACCCAGGGGTTTGCGATCAAAGTGGCGCCGTAGGGGCGCAAAACCGGTGCCGGTGGCGCCGAGCCGAACGGAATCAGAACCTGACAAGCGTGGGCATTTGTGCTATACGTAATACTAAGGGGAGTGTGGCAGGCTTCTTAGGGGGATGCTCGGGGCCTGCGATACCACCCCTGGGAGCATGCGTACCAACCGGGGCCGTACCTCCTCGGTCGCAGCAGGATCAGCCCATGTAGGTTGCGTCGCGCCCCCGGTGGGGGCGACGCCGGGGGCTTCTCCGGACACCGTAGCTATCGTCACACCAAACCAGCGGAGGTATGATCATGCGCATCTGCGCGGTTCTTCTGGCCGTCGTCGTGGCCGTCCCTGTGCTTGCGGGCTCTGAGTTTGGCTGGCCCGTTGTGGACACCGACTGGCCCCAGACGCAGTGGCGCCCGCTGTACCAGCGGGCCATGGAGCACAACCTGGCGCGGCGGATGCTGGTGGGTTACCCGGACTTCACCGTTCAGGCCGAGCGCGTCACCACTCGCTACGAGTGGGCCGCCGTGGTCAGCCGGCTAGTGCACTACTTCGAGGTGCCCCTGCCCGGCTATGAGTACCTGCCGCCCGACGTCCCGTGGGATCACTGGTGCACCGACGCCTGTCAGGTATGGGTCGCTTCGCGGCTGTACCCCACCGCGCCGACGATGAACTTCCGCGGCGAGCGTGCCCTGAGCCGGGGTGAGTTCGCCTTCACGATGCTGAACCTGATGCGCCTGATGGAGGGCGAGACGCCGCCGGCGACGCTGCTGGAGAGCCGGGACATCCGCGAGCAGGCCGGGGAGCTTCTCAGGCAGCGCGGAATCCTGGTGGGCTATCCGGACGGCCTGATGCACCTGGACCATGCCATGCCGCGGTGGCAGGTGGCCGTCGCCGTGTACAGGCTGCTTCTGTGGAGCCAGGAGCAGACCGGGGCGCAGCCGTGGGGTCCGGCGCGCACGCGTCCCACGCAGCCGTAGTCGGCAGCGCCTGTCGGCCAGGGCAATTGGGCCCTCTACGTGCCTCGTTGCCATGGCTCGAGACGCGTAGGAACCGTGTCGTCACGGTCCTGTGGTCGTGTCTACTCCGCATTTAGGACACCGTGAACCACGGGACGGCACGCGGCCGCGCGTATCTGAAAGTGCGGCAAGGCCACACCGACAGGCGCGGCAGACCCCATCCTCATCGACGCATCGTCACCTACCGGCATCCGCCGGCCCGGTGAATGGCCGGGTGCCACCGCAGTCGCCGGGCGGTGGCGGGCCGGTGTGGCGAACCGTGTTGTATGTCGTCGCAATGGGAGGGCTATCGTGCTACCGCCCAACCGTTTCTTCCCCATCGTGTTTCTTCTTCTTCTCTGTGCGCTGGCCGGAGCCCAGACCTGGCCCGATTCCGCGGGCGTCGCCTCCGTGCTGGCGAACCTGGGGCCACTCCAGGGCCTGAGCGCCCAGGGCACCCCGGCGGTGTACACTCGCGCCAATCTGGCGCAGTACGGGGGCGCGGACCCGGAGCGCGTCTTTCTGTATGACTATCGGTGGACGGTGGCCTCCGTGTGGAAGGCCGAGAGCCCCGCGGTGACCATCGCCGCCGACGTCTACTGCTTCGGCTCGCAGATGGATGCCTTCGGAGCCTTCAGCATCGATCGCAAGGCAGGCCCCGTTCCGCCCGACATCATTGCTCTGCCGGGACAGGCCTCGGCACTGGCGGCCTACTGGGCGGGCACGCAGTTGCACGTGTGGCGGGGGCCTCTGTACGTGCGAATCGTGCCGGCCTCGGACGAGCAGGGCGCCAGAGCGCCGGTGCTGGCGCTGGCGACGGCGATCCTGGGCAAGCTGCCCAAGATGGCCGAGGATCCCGGCATACTCCGGCTGCCGCCGGTGAGAGACCTGCTCATCGAGAGCGTCAAGTACCAGACGAAGAACGTCATGGGGCTGAGCTTCCTGTCCAACGCCCTCACCGGTACCTACGGCACCCGCACGGCTGCAGGAGGGGTGGAGGCGAGCATGCAGCTCGTACTGATGGATGCCGGCCAGGCCGCGGGCGCGGAGGCGGCCTTCATCGCGCTGCAGGCCGAGCTGTCCGGCAGTGGCCCCACCAACCCGGTGACGGCGCTGGGCGAGCAGGCGGTGGCGGGGCGCCACCCGCGGTACGGGCAGGTCTTCGCCATGCGCCAGGCCCGCTACGTGGCCATCGCCTGGCAGGTGGCGGACCCCAGGACCGCCCAGACGGTGCTGCGCGAGGTGGCCAAGAACATCCGCGCAGTTAAGTAACGGACCCTGGGCCATACCCTCGGAAACCCGAGAAGCCACAGCCTGTGGGATGGCTGTGGCTTCTGGCGTCCGGCGAGCCCGGTCGGCCGGCCTCTACCCCTCGCACAGCCGCCGCGCCCGCTGCTCACACTCCCGGTAGATCTCCTCCTCGTCCTGGCCCGGGAACTCACCGTCCTGCATGGCGATCTCCCCGTCCACGACGGTCATCCTCACATCACTGCCGCGAGCGGAGTAGACAAGAGCGGATTCCACGTCATGCAGGGGCCGCAGGTGCGGGGCCCGCAGGCTCACCACCGCGATGTCGGCCCTCTTGCCGGGCTCGAGACTGCCCGTGATCTGGGAAAGCCCCAGCGCCCTGGCGCCACCGATCGTGGCCATCCTCAGGGCTTCATCGGCCTTCACGACGGTGGGGTCGCCGGAGTTGCCCTTGTGCACCACGGCACTGAGAAAGGCCTCCTCCAGAACGTCGAGGTTGTTGTTGGAGGCCGCACCGTCGGTGCCCAGGCCCACTACCGCGCCACCCCTGAGCAGATCGGGGATACGGGCAAAGCCGTTGCCCAGCTTCAGGTTGCTGCCGGGGCAGTGGGCGATTCCCACTTGCCTGTCGATGAGGGTCGCCATGTCGGCGTCGTCCAGATGCACGCAGTGCGCGGCCACGACCCTGCAGTCGAAGAGGCCCAGGCGCTCCAGATGCTGCACGGGGCTGGCGCCCCTGGCCGCAAGGGAGTCCTGCACCTCCTGGAGCGTTTCCGAAATGTGGATGTGCACGGGGATATCCTGCGCCAAAGCGGCCTCCCTGACCCGCTGCAGCAGCTCATCGGGACAGGTGTACGGCGCGTGGGGGCCCAGCATGGGGTGGACGCGCCCCTGCTCGTCGGCTTTCATCTCGGCCGTGAACTCCACGGCCTCCGCCAGCATGCCATAGGGGTCGTTGGAGAAGCCCAACAGAACGCCGGATGGGCAGACGCGAATCATGCCGTCCTGTGCCGCCTGGGTGGCGGGGCGGTAGAAGTGGTACATGTCATTGAAGCACGTCACTCCGCTCCGGAGAAGCTCCAAGACGCCGAGACGGGTGCCCCAGTAGACGTCCTGCTCCACGAGTCTGGCTTCGGTGGGCCAGATGCGCTCCTCCAGCCATGGCTTCAGGGGCATGTCGTCGCCAAAGCCCCGGAACAGCGTCATCGCCAGGTGTGTGTGTGCATTGACCAGACCCGGTAGGACCACGCAGCCGGTGCCGTCAATGGTCCGGTCGCACGGCTGCCGCGGAGCCCCGGCCGTCGGCCCGGCGTAGGTAAGGCGGTTGCCCTCCCACTGCACCGCGCCATCATCGATCCGCCCCATGCCGTCGACCATCGTCAGGACAATCGCGTTCTCGATGCGGCTGACTGCCATCCGAAGACCCTCCGGGAACCTTCCATGCGTGGTGCAGGACTGTGGCGGCAACGGCGGGACACCCCGGTACGGCCGGGTTGCCGTTGCCTGCATGACTGCGCGGACCTGGCGCCGGCACGAAGGGGGTCGGGGCGAGACGCCCCCGGGACGCCAACCGGCGACCGCGGACTCCCGGTCGGCCTGTGGCGGAGTGTGGTTAGAACTCGCGCTCAACCATGAAGTTGGCCCATCCGGCCAGCCACCGGGTGTACTGAGAGGGCGCGACCTTCTCAAGGCTGGCGAAGGCCTTGTCGATGTGCTGTTTCGCCATCCGGGCCACGGCGTCCAGCGCCCCGAGGTCTGCAAGCAGGTCCACGGCCTGGCGCACCTGCTCGGGCGTGGCCCGGGGGTTGCCGACGATGGTCTCCAGCCTGCGTCGCGTCTGTGTGTCGGCGACTCGGAAGGCCTCCAGCAGGACAGGCGTCCGCTTGCCCTCGAGGATATCGCTCCCCACGGGTTTGCCGAGCTTCTCCTGATCTCCGACCACACCGAGCAGGTCGTCCTGGAGCTGGAACGCGGTACCACATTCGGCGCAGAAGGTGGCGATGGCCTGCACCAGCGGGTCCTGCTCGTCGGTCGTCTGCAGGCCGAGCATGGCTCCGGCCTTGCCGGCGAACTGGTACAGCACCCCGGTCTTGAGGTACATCATGCGCAGTACGTCCTGGATGGAGACCTCGCTGATGGGCTGTTTGCCGAACTGGATGTCCAGTGTCTCGCCCTCCACGAGGTCGGCCACGACATTGCGCTCGAGGTCGTCAACCAGGTGCACCAGAAGCTCGGGCGGCACATTGCGGGCGCCGAGGAACATGGCGACACAGAGGCCGTGCTGCACGTCACCGGCGAGGATGGAGAGGCTGATGCCGTAGTCGGCGGCCTCGGGGTACTTGAGCTCCCAGTCGCGGGCCGCCAGCTCGGCGCCGAGAATGTGGCCGGTGGGACCTCCGCGGCGGAGGCTGTCGTGGTCGATGATGTCGTCGTGCATCAGGGTCCAGGTGTGGAACAGCTCGAGGGCGGCCGCGGCCGGGATCACATCGCGCTCGTTGCCGCCCACAGCGCCGCAGGAGAGCATGAGCACGGCGGGCCGCAGGCGCTTGCCGCCCCGTTCCAGATAGGAGGCCACCAGCCGGCGCAGATGCTCCGGTCGGATGCGACCGAGGGTGTTGGGGTCGAGCAGTAGCTCGTCCACCCACCGGCTACGTTCTGATAGTGCGGCCGTGAAATCCTGCGCGCCGGGCATGTTAGGCTACGCACCCTCTCTGCTTGGGGCTGTCGAGCGGCCCGTCCGTGATCTACGGGCAAGCGTTTGGTTGCCTGCAATGGGAGGCCTCGACGGCTTCGGTCCCTGCCGTCTCCGGGCACCGAATGCCTGCGACGGCATCACTCCCGGAGCCCGGAGGCTGCGCGCCACGTCTGCGGCGCGAACCGGCTCGGCTCCGCCGGAGGAATGCGCTCTATCGAGGCCGGACGCGCTGCCGATCTCGTTCGGTCTCGGCGCGCAGGCGGTCGAGCTGGGCCTCGTCCAGCAGGTCCACCGTCTCACCGCGGCGTGGCACGCTGTTGTCGATCCCCTCGCCGGCAAGCAGGCCGGAGAAGGTCAGCGAGGCCTCCACCTCACCGTGCGTGATGAAGACGTTCCTGGCCCCGCCGATGGCCCTGACCCAGTGCAGCAGTCCGGTCTGATCGGCATGGGCCGAGAGGCCCTGGATCGACTGTACGGTAGCGCGCACGCGGTGAGGGCGCCCGAAGAGCTTCACGCTCTTGGTGCCCTGCACGAGTATTCTGCCCAACGTGCCTTCGGCCTGGAAGCCCACGAATAGGATGGTGTCATTGCCGTGGCCCAGGTGGTGGTGCAGGTGGTGGCGGATGCGGCCGGCCGTGCACATGCCGCTGGCCGAGATGATGATGAGCGGACCGTCCAGGGAGTTCAGGGCCCGCGACTGCTCGGTGGACTGGGTGAACTGCAGCGACGAGAAGCGGATCGGGTTGTCGCCTCGCCCCAGCAGTTGCAGGGCCTCCTGGTCATAGCACTCACGGTGCTTTTCGAACACCCCCGTGGCCCGGGCGGCCATGGGGCTGTCGACGAACACCGGTACAGCGGGAATGCGCCGGGCGCTCAGGAGGCGGTCCAGCCTGTACAGCAGGTCCTGGGTACGTCCGACGGCGAAGCTGGGCACGATGACGTGTCCCTTGACCCTCACCGCTCGCCCAACGACCTCCACCAGCGCCGTGGCGACCTCCTCCTCCGGCGGGTGAGAGCGGTTGCCGTACGTCGATTCCATGATGACGAAGTCGGCGCCACTGATGTAGGTCGGGTCGCGGAGGATCGGGCGGTCCGGGCTGCCGATATCACCCGAGAACACGATCTTCCTTGCCCGACCGTCTCGCTCGGCCCAGACCTCGAGGGAGGCCGCGCCCAGGATGTGTCCGGCATCCACCCACCGGACCGTGAGCCCCGGCGACACCGCGACCTCATCCCCGTAGTCCACAGGGACGAAATGCTCCAGCACGGCTTCGGCGTCTTCCATCGTGTACAGCGGCACCGGCGGCGGCGTGGCCTGCTGCCCCTTGCGCCACTTGCGCAGCTCCCAGTTGGCGTCCTCTTCCTGGATCTTGGCGCTGTCCAGGAGCATGACCCGGCACAGGTCCACGGTGGCCGAGGTCGCGAACACCCGGCCGCGGAAGCCCTCCTTCCACAGGCGAGGCAGAAGCCCTGAGTGGTCGATGTGGGCGTGAGTGAGCAAGACGCAATCCAGGGCCGCGGGATCGAAGGCGAAGCCGTGGCCCTTGTGCATGAGGGCCTCATCTCGCCCCTGGTACATGCCGCAGTCCACCAACGCCGAGGTGCCGGGCAACTGGAGCAGGTACTGGGACCCCGTGACCGTCCTTGCGGCGCCCAGGAAGCTGATGCGCACGGGCGTTACCTCCAGAATGTCCCGGCCTCGTTGATCAGATAGGCCCGCCCCTCGTGGACACGGCGCTCGTGGGAAGCCAAGGTCAGGTCCATCAGCTCCACCGGATCGCGGGAGTAGAACATCTCCGTCCCGGTGTCCTTCTCGATCAGGCCGACGATATGCTCCAGGTGGTCGGTGATGCCACCCGTGCCCAGCAGGGCTCCGACCACGTTGCCGTCGTCGTAGGCAATGGCGAATTCGCCCAGGGTGCCGGAGCGTCCTCCCACCGTGATGATGATGTCGGAGGTCCTGACGACTACCACCTCACGCCCCATCAGGCCGCTGCCGGTGAAGATGAGGGCGTCGTACTCCAGGTACGGCGATTTGTAGCGGGTGCGGTGCTCCTCGAGGCACAGGGCGGGGGAGATGCCGATGGTCATGCCTCCCTCCTCCCGGGCCCCGAGCACGGCGGCGTGCGGCATGCCCGGGCAGGCACCGGTGACGATCACACATCCCCGGCGGCCGATCTCCCGTCCCAGCTCACGGCAGGTGTCCATGATCTCCTCGGGCAGATCGCCGCCGGCCGAGCCGACGACGCCCACTTTGACCTTCTGTCTGTCTGGAATGTCGATGCACCTCCGAGTGTTCCCCTGGCGTGTTTCCCCCATTATACCAGTTCCGGCGTTCCCCGCCAGTCTCGGACCGGGGGCCCAGTGACTCAGTGTCTGGAACGGAACCGCGCGGCATGCGGTTCGCGGGCCGGAACTTTTCCTCCCCGCCACCCGTCTCATCGCTATGAAGTTTGCATCAGGGGGGCTTGGTGGGTACAATTCCTGTGGTCACGGCGCGCGAGACCAGTCGCCCAACGCCGTTCCCTCGGCAGGAGTATCCGATGGCGGCCCGGAGCACAGGCTTTTGGCTCTGCGAATCCGGGCTGTCTCGGCCTCACTTATCCCATGTTCGGGGACAAGAGGAGTAGCAGATGAAAGCAGCGCTTCACCTGGTCATGGCGACGATCACCATCACATCCCTCTGCATCCTGACCGGCTGCGGAGGCGGCGGAGGCGGCGGAGGCAGCGCCCCTGCGGCACCCAGCAACCTGCGCTCCACCGCCCAGACCCACAACTCCATCACCTTGGCCTGGGACGACAACTCCAACAACGAGACGGGGTTCGCCGTCGAGCGCCTCAACGGCTCCACATGGACTGCCGTCACCACCACGGGCGCCAATGTCCGTACCTACACGGACTCGGGCCTGACGGCATCCACGGCCTATAGCTACCGGGTGCGCGCGGTCAACAGCCACGGCAACTCCGCCTACACGTCGGTGCTTCAGACCGCGACCACCGCCGACGCCACCAAGGGTACGGTCACCGGCTCTGTGGTCAACCTCGTTACCAATGCGGGGATCGCGGCGGTGACGGTCAAGCTCGGCACCGCCTACACGGCCACCACCGGTGCCGATGGCTCGTACACCTTCAGCGGCGTCAACCCCGGCAGCTACGCGCTCACGGTGAGCCACACCACCTACACGTACTACGGCTCCTCCGTCGCGGTCACGGTGACTGCCGGGCAGACGACGACCGTGGGCGCCATCAAGATGAGTGCCGCCAATGATGGTCCACCGCCGCCCCCGTTCTAGGAGCGCGGCCCGGCAGCCGATGTTCGCGGGAGCGTCACTCTGAGAGCGTTCAATCCGGGCAAGAGCAGCTCGGGGAATGTCCCGGCCTTCGGTGAGATTCTTCGCTATCTCGCTGCGCGAGATGGACGCTCAGAATGACATGAAACGGACTAGCCGGACTTTTCGGCCGGGCTTCTGGGAGCGCGGCCCGGCGGCGGCGCCGCCCCTTCTGGGCACCATACGCGCGTCCCGCCGGTGCTTCTGGCCGCAGACGCCTACTTGCGGCTCTGCCGGCGGTCGCCGGGAACAATAGCTCGCAAAGAGGGTACGGAGACAGGCGCGGCCCCATGGCGCGCCTGTCCTGCCCCCGGCGTGCCCTCAGTCCGCCGGGCCCGTGTACCGCTCGTAGTACCCCAGCAGGTTCCCCTCCGGGTCCCGCACGGCCCGCATGTACACCCTGCGTCTGTCATCCTGGGCGATGAGCCGTTCCTGCTCGCCTTCGAGCATGGCCGACCATATCTCCATCATCAGCCTCCGCGATTGGGCGTTGTGGCAGGCCAGCACGCTCTTGCCCACCAGTCCTTCCCCGTACTTGCGGGCCCCTGCGGGGTTGACGTAGCGGATGATGTGGTCGCCGTCGGCGAACACCACCGGGTCGGCGAAGCTGTCCAGGATGGCTGTGAGTATGTCGGTCGGGAGCATTTGGTCCTCCATCCGAAAGCGCGGCCGAGAAGTCCACATTCGCGGCGGAAGCGGCTTTCCGGCCACACCTGTGATGCACCGCTGTGAGGGGGGGCTCGGAGCCGGGGCGTACGCCGCGGCCCGCGTGGTCCGGCCACAGCGGGCGGATCAGATCGGTCTACTCATCTGCGCGACGCACCGTTGCCGCGTTCGGCGTCGGCCCCCTCCGTCGCGCCGCGCGTCTCTTCCGTTCACCCTTGCCTGCCGCCCTCGGCCGGCGGTATAATCGTGGCACGTGGCCTCTGACACAATAGCACACCATCGCTGGAGCCACCACCATGGAACTGGCCTACCTCCGAGACGCTGTGGATCAGGATGCGCAGGTCGGACGCCGGCTGCTGTACCTTGCCACCTGTCTGATGCTGATCATCGTGGCCTTCTCGTGGTACGTGGACCGTGCGGGAGCCAGCAATCGATCGCTGACGGTGGATCGGATCAGACAGGTCGGGGATGCCCTGGATAGGTACACATTGGACAATGGTGGCCTTCTGCCCAATGCGGAGCAGGGCCTGAAGGCGCTGTTGGAGGAGCCGACCGCCGAGCCGCGGCCGCGGAACTGGTGCGGTCCGTACGTGGAGGGGCCCGAAGTGCTCATGGACGCCTGGGGCTTTGCGCTGCATTACGAGGCTCCGGGCCGTGGCAAGCCCAGGCGCCCGTATGACCTGTGGTCCTATGGTCGCAATGACAAGGAAGGCGGCGAGGGTGAAGACGCCGACATCAAACACTGGGACCCCGAGACGATGACTCGCCAATGATCTTCCTCCCCTGCCGCTTGACCTGTAGCCCTACCGGACTTGTGGCCCTCCTCCTGACGGTCTTCGCGCTTGCCCCGATGAGTGCGCAGCCCGACCGTTCCGTGCAGTTTCCGGAGGGCTGGACGTCTACGACGCTCGTGGACGGTGAGGTCTCCGCCGGCTGGGAGACCGTGCTGCTGCCCGCAGAACAGGAGCAGCGCTACCGTCTGCTGGAGGTCTCGCGAACCACGGAGGCGCGGGCCCGGGGCCTGGCCAGTTGCCGCTGGGTCCTGACGCCGAAGCCCGGGGGTGAGCCGTGGGCCGAGTTGCGTGCGCTGGTGCCCCCCGTGCAGAGCTGTGAGGCGATCTCCCTGTGGCTGAAGAACCCTGAGGGCGTGGGGGCTCTGCTTGGTCTGAAGCTGCGCGACGCCGCCGGCGCCGAGTTCACTTTCCCGCCTGTGGGGATCGGTGAGGAGCGCAACTGGTACGAGGTGGCCTTCTACCTGGAGCAGGCCCAGGCGCTGAGCGCGGATGGCGGCCGGCCGCGATTCCCCCTCGCCGGTGTGAGCCTTCTTCTGGGTGACCTGCCGGTCGGCGAGAAGTCTGTGCTGTACATCGACGAGCTCCGGGTTCACCACGGGCCGCCGCAGAGGCTGGACGTCATTGAGCTGGCGGGCCCCCGGAAGCTGGTGGCGGGGGAGCCGTGCCCGCTGCGGGTGCGGCTGCGGGCGCAGACGGCGGTGACCGGCACGCTGCAGGTGCGCCTGGGGCTGGCCCTGGGCAAGGTGGAGGTCAGCGGCACGCCGGTGGAGATCGTGTTGCCGCCCGCGGGTATCGCCGCCGGCGACCTGCTCCCCGCGCTGGAGACCTCCCTGGACACGCCGAAGCTGCTCACTCCGGGTACGTACACGATCACCGTCTCGGCTCCGGGGTTTGAGATCCTCGTGCCCGGACCCGAGCGGCTGCCCACCGTGGAGTTGCAGATCAGCCGCGAGGACGGCGCGACCACCTCGGCCGGCATCGAGGGAGCCCCCGGGCCCTGTCGGATGGTGGTCCGCGGTGAGCCCGTGGCGGCGGTGGTGGATGTGGCCGACCCGGCCGCCCCGCAGCCCCCGTGGCCTGCGGCCCAGGGGTATGCGGTGGCGATGCGGTTCAAGGTCGCTCTCGGGCGCAGCGAGAAGGGCGCGTCGGAAGTGGTGTGGCCGGCCTCGGGAGGGCTGGACTTCTCCGCGCTGGATAGCCATCTGAGCAGCCTGACCCGTGCGGCGCCCGGCGCCGTTTTGCTTCCCGATATCCGCATCCACTGCCCCCAGTGGTGGAAGCTGCGGCACCCTCGGGAGCTGATGGTGCTTCGCGGCGCGGCAGAGCGTGAGGCCCAGCCGTCCTTGGGTTCGGAGGCCTGGCGCGAGGCCTGCGCCACCGCGGTGCGGGAGATCGTGCGCCACATCGAGAACGGCCCGTTCGCCGACTCGGTGATGGGGTATCAGATCTCCGGCGGTCTGGAGGGCCGGTGGTTGTCCTGGGACATGGGCTCCGGCGGGGTGGGCGACTATTCCGAGGTCCAGCGGACGGCGTTCCAGCAGTGGCTGCGTCTGCGCTATGAGGACCTGCCGGACCTGCGCGGTGCATGGGGGCAGCCGGTGAACCCGGCGCATGAGGATTCCGTTCCGGCGTACCGCGGCTGGGGCGAGGTGGCGTTGCCCTCGACTGAGTCGCGGCGGCACGGCACCTCCTGGCTCCTGGACCCGGCGGGGCTGCTGCCTGTGGTGGACTATCGGCTGTTTGCGTCCTGGCAGATGCTGGATCATGTCGCCGCCATCGCTCAGGCGGTGCGACAGGAGACGGACGGGCGCAAGCTTTGCGGGGTGCCGTACGGCCATTTGATGGAGCTGGCCTCGCGCCACGAGGGTCTGGAGCTTGGGGGCCACCTGGCCCTGGCCCAGCTTCTGCGTGTGCCCGAGATCGACTTCATCGTCGGCCCGCCGGGAGGCGACCGCCCGGGCGCCACGCTGATGCCGCTGGCCTCCATCGGTGCGGCGGGCAAGGCCTACGTGGCCCCGCCCATCGAGCCCGGTCGCGATCCGCTGGAGAGTGCCGCTCTCTGTCTGGAGCAGGGCTTCGCCACCACTCTCGCCTCCCCGCGGGATGCCGAGACGATCGGGCCGTGGGCGTCCCGGCTGTCGGCCGGTGGCGCCGCCGACATCGCTGTGATCGTCGACGACGTGAGCTGCGCCTATTTCGGCCACGGCAACCGGGTGAAGGCGCCGCTGATCGCGGGGCAGATGGAGCAGATCCGCCGGATGGGGGCACCGGTGGATGTGTGGACCATGGACGACCTGCTGGAGCGCCGGGTGCCGCCGGTTAGGATGTACGTCTTCCTCAACCTCTTCCGCGCCGGTGCACCCGTGATCGGGCAGGTGGAGAGCATCCTCAAACGCCGGCCGGCGTTGACGCTCTGGATCGGGGCTCCCGGCATCATCGGGGACAGCTACAGCGCCCGTCTCATGCGCGAGCTCACCGGGATCAAGTGTGCCGTGTCCATGGGCCCACGACCGCTGTCGGTGCGCCTGACCGCGGCGGTCGAGCCGTTCACGGCCGGAGTGCGTTGCCCGCAGAGTTACGGCCTGAACGAAGCCGTGTACCCGCAGGTGCAGATCATCGACCCGGAGGCCCGGGTGCTGGGAACCGATCCCTCCGGTGCTCCGGCCCTGGTAGCCAAGCGCTCCGAGCAGTCCACCGCTGTGCTCTCCCTGGCGCCCGGGGTACCGGCGGAGGTGCTGCGGGCCCTGGCCCGGGCGGCCGGAGTGCATGTGTACAGTAACCAGGATGATCGGCTCTACGTGAGCCGCGGCCTCATCGCCCTGCACGCCGACACCGCCGGCGGGCGGACCCTATCCCTGCCTGAGCCCCGCGATCTGCTGGACGTCCCCGGTGGGGGCAGGGCGGTCTCCGGGGCGACGCAGCTTTCCGTGCAGATGAACGCCGGCGAGACCCGGATCTGGCAGATTCGCATGCCCGGCGCCTCGTCTGAAGTCGCTGAGCCACCGCCGTTGCCCGCGCCCGACGAGCCCTTCGTTCTCCCTTGAGGGCATCCTCACTGGTCGCGCATCGGAGGCCGCGATGAACCCGCTGCCCCACGTGATGATCGGCGACACGCTGTGGTACCGGCTGCATCTTCCCGATGTACTGCGCCCCGCCATCCTGCTGGGCTCCACCGCCCCCGACGCCTATCGTCTGGTGCCCGGCCTTGGCTACCGGCCCACCCACTTCCAGAGCCCAGACGCTCCGGGCGATCCGATCGGTCAGTTCTGCGAGCAGTTCCTTCAGCCGGCCCTCGTTCACGGAAGCCTCCAGGAGCAGGCCTTCCGCATGGGCTGGCTGGGGCATCTGGTGGCCGATGACGTGTGGCGGCGTCTCCTCAAGGAGCAGGCTCCCGACATCTGGGCGGCCTGTACTCGGGCCGAGCCGCAGCGGCGTGTGCACCAGCGCGGGCGGTACAGGGATGCCTGTGCCGCCGCGGACCGGGGACTGGCCGCGGCGCAGCCCGAGTACACCGATGCGCTGAGAAGGCTATTGGCCGGCGCGCGTCCCGAGTACCCCGTCTCGCCGCTGACCCCGAGCGTGCTCATGCGCTGGACGGTGGCCGTCGTCCGACATGCCATGCCGCCGCGTGCGGTGGTCGATGACGGGGCCGAGCTGATCGCGCCGAAGCTACTGCGCCGGGCCATCGAGCAGTCCTGCGTCGAGGCGATGGCCGTCATCCTGCGGGAGCAGGCGGCCGCGGCCAGCGCCGAGGACAGCTCGATTTACTTCTGAACGGTTCCGACGCGGGCCTGCGTCGCGGGCCGGCCAGGCATCCGCGCGGGGAGGTCGCCACCATGAAGCCGATCGGCATTGCCCTTCTGGTAGCTCTGGCCGCCACAGCCGCCCAACCCACGGTTCTGGGCATCGATGGCGCCCGGTTCACGGTGGACGGAGCCCCCACGTTCCTGCTGGGGATCAGCTACTACGGTGCACTGGGCGCGGAGGAGAAGGTACTCCTCAGCGACCTGCAGGCCTTGAAAGCCCACGGCCTCAACTGGATTCGCGTCTGGGCCACCTGGAATGCCTTCGGAAACGACGTGTCGGCCGTTGACGCGGCGGGCGACGGGCGCGAGCCGTATCTGAGCAGACTGAGGTGGCTGGTGGCCCGCTGCGATGAGCTGGGGATGATCGTGGATGTGAGTCTCTCCCACGGGCTGAGATCGGAGGCCGGGACGCTGCTTGCCGACTTCTCCTCCCATTCGCGGGCGGTGGTCACGGTGGTCGAGGCGCTCCGCGGGCACAGGAACTGGTACCTGGACCTGGCCAACGAGCGCAATGTGGGGGATAGCCGCTTCGTGAGCCTTGATGACATCGGAAGGCTGCGCCGAATCGCCGGGGAGCTGGCACCAGAGTTGCCGGTTACCGCCTCCTCTGGCGGCGAGATCGGCGAGGACGAGCTGGGCAGGTACCTGCGGGTCGCCCGGGTCGACTTCATCGCACCCCATCGCCCGCGACACCGGGGGACAGCGGAGGAGACGAAGAGGGAAACCCGGCGGTACCTGAAGCAGACCGAGCAGGCCGGCCGGCCGGTTCCCGTGCACTATCAGGAACCGTTCCGGCGGGGCTATGGCGACTGGGAGCCCGTGGCGGAGGACTTTCTTGCCGACCTGCAGGCCGCCGTGGCCTCGGGTGCGGCCGGCTGGTGCCTGCACAACGGCGACAACAAGCGCGATGAGGGCGGCAGGCCGCGGAGGTCCTTTGACCTGCGCGAGGGCCCGCTGCTGGCCCAGCTCGATGCCGAGGAGACCGCGGTCGTCGCCGCGATGGCGCAGGTGGTGGCGGGCGCCCGGTGATGTGGCGCCAACCACAGCGGGTCCGCACGATGATGCCCCCGGCGGCGAGCCGGGGGCATCCTTGTCGCCTCTGGTTGTCCGCCCGCCGGGGCTACCTGCGCCGCAGGACCCGTAGCTCGTCGATGTAGGAAACCCCGTCGCCCCACAGATCGCTGTACTCCAGGCAGGTCCCACCGTTGGACAGCTTCCCCACGACAAGCTGCTTAGGGCCGCTCATCTGCCCCCTGGCGTTGTCGAACTGCACCCGGGTCCACTGGGTCGAGTCGCCGGAGACTTCGTACACGACCCATGGGTCCAGCAGCCAGATGCGCACCCAGTACCAGATCCCGTTGTGGTAGCCGTCCACCAGGGCCTGGCCCATGGCGCGGTCGACACCGATGCGATCGTCACTGCGGGCGTTCATGCGCCAGTATTGGTCGCCACAGCGAACCATGAGCCCGGGCCCCCAGGAGGCCCCGCCGCCCGGCATGCAGCGCAGCTTGCACTGCACGGCGATGGCGTCATCCGGCAGGTCGCGTTCCAGGTAGGCGCAGGTGTTGGTAAGGGCCTCGATCTTCAAGACCCCGCCCTCGCCGGAGAGCGTCCCGCGGCTGTTGGGGCTGAAGCAGGCCGTCCAACCGCCCTCCAGCGGGACCCGGTGTGTCCGGGCCGGCGGTTGGGTGACGGGCAGCGAGTCCACCGCGGGCTCGGGGGCCTTCGTGACCGGTGGGAAGCTCGCGAAGTCCTCGGAGTACACGGTGTCCAGGTCCCGCATGACATCGGGGGTTTCCAAGGTGCTCCACAGCTCCCGGCTCTCCTGTTGCCTGGCGGCGCAGGCGGCCTCAACCCGGGGGCGTAGGGCCTCATTGAGTGCCGGGAAGTAAAGGGTCTCCACCACCTGCTTGCGGTAGTCCTCCAGCCAGCCGGGGATCAGGTGCAGGCGGATGTTGTTGTCCAGGAGCCTGTCCATGAAGGCCTGATCCAGTGTGAAGTCGTTGTTGTTGCACAGCACCCCGATGGAGTTGCTGATGTTGTATGTGGAGACGAAGTACCGCAGGTAGTCGTCGCTGCCGTACATGGACTGGACGCCCTCGCCGCGGAGGATGAAGTTGAAGTAGGTGTCGATCTGGGGCAGATACACCCCGCCGCCGGGAGGACTTCCGGTGGCGTGGTACTCCAAGATGCCCTCATCACCCACGACCTCCCTGGCCTTGCGGGAGATCAGGTACGTGCGCACGATGTTGTCGTAGATGCCGTCGAAGTAGAGGCCGTCGGGCTTGTACTGCTCCATGACATGCCGGATCTGGTCCAGGAAGATGGGCCAGTTGAGGCCGCGGCCGTCACCGGGCGAGAAGCCCGTCACGGCGAAGTTGTCGAAGCTGTTCATGGCCTTGTCCTCGAGGTCGGTGCCGGTGAGGAAGTAGTAGGGCGAGGTGTAGACGTAGTTGCGCATGCCGTGGCGCTCGCAGGTGTCATTGACGCGCCGGAACTCCTCCACCCCGTCGCGCGGGATGAAGCGCAGGCTCCAGTCCTTCCAGAGCATGACCTCGGCCTGCTGCAGGAGCATGTTGCCGTAGCGACTCCACCGGGCAATCTGCTCGTCGGTCGGGTAGCCGGTCTCCATGGACCAGTGCCAGACCACGCGGTCGTTATAGGAGGCCTCCCAGTCATACGGACGCGGCGGACCCACGGACAGCCACAGCACCTGCCCGGCCGCCAGAGAGTAGTCCACCTGCCCGGCCCCCATCGTCGCCGTTCCGCCTTCGCCGGCGGCGATGTAGCTGCCCACGGCACCGTATTCGTCGAGGAAAAGGAAGTCCGTGGCCCGCTGGCGCAGGCCGGCGGGCTTGAGGCCCAGGCGGTACGAGAGCTGCGCCGGCCTGCTGTCACACAGCATCAGCAGGCTGTCTGAGTTGATGCGCAGCCGCAGCTCGCCATCGCGGGCGGAGAGCAGGACGCCGCCGGTCCCCTGCCGCGTCACCCGCAGGCCCGAGAGCATGCCCGTGGTGAAGACGGCCTCCAGGGCCTCCCGCTGCTCGCCCAGGCGCTGGTGCACGGTGAGACGATCCTCAGAGGGGAAGAAAGTGAACATGGCTCCGGTGGTCCGCACCACGATCGGCGGGCCGGGGAGCACTTCCTCCACGGCCATGCCGAACTGGGCGTCCATGAAGTCCTCGGTGGTCAACAGGTACTCGGCGTCGGCCTCGATGGAGGGCGAGACCTTGATCTCGTCGGCCGCGTAGCCCTGCGTCGCGGCCAGCAGTGCGATAATGGCGGGTACCATGGCGTTCACTCCTGTGCGTGGTTCGTGTGCCGGGGCCAGTCTCGAGCCCCTTGTGTGCGGAGATCCGTCGTTCGTCGTCTGCCGTCCCGAAACCGCCGGCGTCCCGCCCGCATGGCGTTGCCGCTCGCCGTGCGCCTCGCCGCACGAGTGGAGAGGGGAAGGTCAGGACGCCGTCACAGCCGTTGGCCGCACTCCCCCTCCGTCTCCGCAGCCGTATCGCGGAGGAAGGGAGAGGGCGCAGGGGGGTGAGGACGCCGTCCGTCGTTGGCGCCGTCCGCCGTTGACTCGCGACTCGTGACTCGCCGACTCGCGACTCACCCGTACAGCAGATAGCGCTTCCGCCGCCTCAGATAGTCATCCACCTTTGGCTTCCAGTCGGCGATGATCTTCTCCGGCTCGCGGCGGCCCTTCTTGATGGCCTCGGCCACCTCCTGGCCCCCCAGGAGCTTCTGGCTCTTCGTCACATCGAACCGGCGCGGGTAGAGCTTGCGTAGCTCGTAGGCGATGCGGACATTGGCCTCCGCCGGGCGGAGCCTGTCGCGGTCGGTCGTGAGCACGAAGCAGCCCTGACAAAGCTCGCCCGAGAACGCGTGGCCCTGGGGGGTGAACTCCACCGGGACGAAGCGCAGGTGGCAGTCGGGCAGTGCATTGAGCCGCTCGGCCACCTCCAGAGCATCGAAGTACGGGGCCCCCAGCAGCTCGAAGGGCATCTGGGTGCCGCGGCCCACGGAGACCTCGGAGAACTCAATGCCCGCCAGGGCGGCGTAGAGAGTGGTCTGATTGAGGTTGCGCAGGTTCGGCGAGGGGTTGACCCATGGCAGACCGGTCTCGTCGAACCACATCGAGCGTTCCCAGCCCCGGCAGGGGACGACCTCGAGGTTGCAGTTCATGCCGTACTCGCTGTTGGCGTACTGGGCCAGCTCGCCGGCGGTGAGACCGTGCCTTGTGGGAATTGGGTGGTAGGAGACCAGGTCGCCGAAGGCCGGCTCCATGACCGGGCCGTCCACGGCGACGCCGGTGATCGGGTTGGGACGGTCCAGCACCACGAAGCGGACGTCCAGCCACGAGGCCTCCTCCATGCAGTAGGCCATGGTGGTGGTGTAGGTGTAGTAGCGGATGCCCACGTCGGCGATGTCGAAGACGAGGGTGTCGATGCCGGCCAGCGTCTCGGGGTGCGGGCGGAGCTCGGTGGAGAACAGGCTATGCACCTGCAGGCCGGTCTGCTCATCGGTTCCCGAGTCGACGCGCCGGCCCTCGTCGTGATCGCCGCGGATGCCGTGCTCGGGGCCGAACAGAGCCACTACCTCCACCCCGGCCTGCAGCAGGATGTCCAGGATATGGCGACGATCGCGGGTGATTGCGGTGTGGTTGGTGATGACGCCGACTCGCTGCCGCAGGAGGGTTCGGCAGTCCTCGGCGGTCAGGACGTCCAGTCCGGTGAGTACGGGCATACGAAAACCTCTGTGCGCGATGTGTGGGGGCGGGGCGCCGGGTCCGCCGGAGCAGTGAGGTTCCCCGAGAGCGCTGCGGGTCCCTTCCGGCGGGCGCGGGGGCAAGAACAGGGGCGGCCCCGATCGGGGCCGCCCCTGTGTCTGTCTCGTGTGAGGTCGGGACAGGCCTGCGCGGCGAGGCGGCTCTAGGTCCGGCCGAAAAGTCTGGCCGGCCCGGCCCCTGGCATTCTGGAGCGTCGGCGTCGCAGGCGCCGCTTGGGCGAAGAACCTCGCTGAATGCCAGGAGATTCCTCGAGCTGCTCCCTTTGGGAGCGGACGCTCTCAGAATGACATTCCCGGCGAGGGCGGGGTTCTCCGCCGCACCTCTAGATGCCCGCTCCTGCCCGCAGCGCGGCGATGGCGATCACGTTCACGATCTCGTCGGCAGTGGAGCCGCGGGAGAGGTCCAGGCCGGGCTTGGCCAGGCCCTGCACCAGTGGCCCGTAGGCTTCGCCGCCGGTCAGGCGCTGTACGAGCTTGTAGCAGATGTTGCCGGCATCCAGGTCGGGGAAGACCAGGACATTGGCGGTGCCTCCCAGCCTGCCGCCGGGGGCCTTCTGAGCCGCCACCTCGGGCACCAAGGCGGCGTCGCCCTGCAACTCGCCCTCAATCAGCAGGTCGGGGCGCTTGGACTGGGCCAGCCTGGTGGCCTCGATGACCTTGTCCACGTCGGGGTGGCTGGCGCTGCCCTTGGTGGAAAAGGAGAGCATTGCCACGCGCGGCTCGGTCTCGAAGTAGAGCTGCGCACTCTCGGCGCTGGAGATGGCGATGTCCGCGAGCTGCTCCACGGTGGGCTGTGGCACAACGCCCGCGTCGGCGAAGACGAACATGCCGTTGACACCCATGTGCCGCTGCGGGGTGGTCATGATGAAGCAGCTCGACACCGTCTTGAGGCCCGCCCTGGTGCCGACGATCCGCAGGAGCGGCCGGATCACGTCGGGAGTGGCGTTGATGCGGCCCGCGACGCTGCCGTCCACCTTGCCCAGCTTGAGCAGGGCCGCGGCGCAGAACAACGGTTCCTTGACGCCTTCGAAGGCCTCCTCCTCGGTGAGCCCCTTGTCCTTGCGGGCCTCGTAGTACGCGGCGGCGCACTCCTCACGGACCTGGGGGTCCTCGGGGTCCACGACTTCCAGGCCGCTGAGGTCGATCTCCAGGGCTTTGGCCCGGGTCTCTACGTACTTGGGCGACCCGACGAGGACAACCTCGGCCAGCTTGGCCGAAGTGGCGCGGGCCGCGGCCTGCAGCGTGCGGTCACACTCCACCTCCGGCAGGGCAATGCGCTTGCCGTACCTGGCGGCTCGTTCACGGATTGAGTTGATGACGTTCTGCACAGGCAATCGTTCCTTCGCTTTGTGTATGGGAACAGGCGGGCTTGCACAGGACGGACGGGTCCCGGATGCGACCTGCAGAGGTTCCGCCGCCGGGTTGCGCGCCCAGGTTCCTGGGGCGGTGGCTCCCTGGAAGCGCGGCCGGGAACCCGGCCGTCGCCGGGAGTGTCATTTCGAGAGCGTTCGCTCCCGGAGGGAGCAGCTCGAGGAGCCTCCCGGCATCCAATGAGATCCTTCGCTGTCTCGCTGCGCGAGATGGACGGTCAGGATGACATCCTAACGGCAGAGCCGGCTCTTGGGGCGGAACTATGGCGAAGCTTCGCCTCAAACCGACGAGCACGGCACGGAGGTTCGCCTCGGCCGGTGCCACGGCCGGGCGGCGATCCCGCAGGTCGGGATCGCCGAGTCGGGCTGGAAAGCCCGACCTACGCGTTCACGAACGGCGTGATCGCGACCCCAGAGCTTGGTTCATCTGTGCAAAGGTCGGTGCACATAGGCATCTAGAGCATGTACCGGCTCAGGTTGCGGTCCTCCACAACATTGCCCATCTTGTCGGCCACGTACTTGGCGTCCACCACCACGCGCTGCGGGGCAACGTCGGGCGCCTCGAAGGACAGCTCATCCAGGAGACGCTCCATCATCGTGTACAGCCGTCGCGCCCCGATATTCTCTGTATTGTCATTGACGACCTTCGCCAGTCGGGCCACCTCGTGGAGGGCCTCGGGAGTGAACTCGAGCCGAATGTCCTCAGTGGCCAATAGCTCCGTGTACTGCCGCACCAGGGCGTTCTGGGGCTCCACCAGGATGCGGCGGAAGTCCTCCTCCGAGAGGCTCTGCAGCTCCACACGGATCGGGAAACGGCCCTGGAGCTCGGGGATCAGGTCCGAGGGCTTGGACACGTGGAACGCGCCGGCGGCGATGAACAGCATGTGGCTGGTGTCCACCGGGCCGTACTTCGTCATGACCGTGGAGCCCTCGATGATGGGCAGGATGTCGCGCTGCACGCCCTCCCGGGACACGTCCGGGCCGTGGCCGCCCTCGCGGTGGGCGATCTTGTCCAGCTCGTCGAGGAACACGATGCCGTTCTCCTCCACACGCTCCAGAGCCTCGCGGGCCACCTCGTGCTGGTCCACGAGCTTCTCGGCCTCCTGGTAGCTCATGATCCTGCGGGCCTCGGCGACGGTGGTCTTCTTGGTCACGCGCTTGGCGGGGAAGAGGTTGCCCAGCATGTCCTGCATGTTGAAGCCCATCTCTTCGAGGCCGGCGCCGGAGAACACCTGCATGGTCTGGAGGCTGGACTCCTCCACCTCGATCTCAATCTCCTGGTCCTCCAGCTCGCCGTTCTCCAGCCTGCGGCGGGTGAAGTCGCGGACGCGCTCCTCCTGCTGGCGGATCTGCTCGGCGTGGCGCTGGGCCTCCTGCCGCTCGGCGTCGAGATCGGCGCCTTCGGGGGTGGCCATTGGCAACTGGGGTAAGGAGGGCGCATGGGCGCGGGAGGCCGGTGCGCGGCCGGCGAGGATGTCCAGCAGGCGGTCATCCGCCCGACGTTCGGCCTCCTCCCACACATCGTCGTAGAACTCGTCTTCCACCATGCGGTACGAGGTCTCGACCAGGTCACGCACCATCGAGTCCACATCGCGACCGACATAGCCGACCTCGGTGAACTTGGTGGCCTCGACCTTGATGAACGGTGCATTGGCAAGGTTGGCCAGCCTGCGGGCGATCTCGGTCTTGCCCACACCCGTCGGGCCGATCATCAGGATGTTCTTGGGAATGACCTCATCCCGGAGTTCCTCGGGAATGGCGCGGCGCCGGGCGCGATTGCGCAGGGCGATGGCCACGGCCCTCTTGGCCGCCGATTGGCCGACGATGTACTTGTCCAGTTGCTCCACGATCTGGCGCGGAGTTAGTTCGCCCTCAATCACGTGACAGCACCTCCACGGTGATGTGGTCATTGGTGAACACGCAGATGCCCGCCGCGATGCGCACGGCCTCCTCCGCGATCTGTGGGGCCGCCATGTCGGTGTGCTGTAGCATGGCCAGAGCCGCCGCCTGTGCGTAGCCGCCACCGGAGCCGATGCCCATCGCGTCATTGTCCGGCACGATGACGTCACCGGTGCCGGAGATCAGAAGCAGGCTCTCGGCGTCGGCCACCAGCAGGAGTGCGTCCAGGCGGCGCAGGGCCTTGTCCATGCGCCACTGCTTCACCAGCTCCACCGCGGCCCGCTGCACGTTGCCGGAATACTCATCCAGCTTGGCCTCGAGGCGCTCGAACAGTGCCAGGGCGTCGGCGGCGGCCCCGGCGTAGCCGGCCACCACCTTGCCCTCCCGCATGGTGCGCAGCTTGTTGGTGCGGCTCTTGAACACGGCGTCACCCACGGTGATCTGCCCGTCTCCGGCAAAGGCCGTCACACCGTCGCGGCGTACCGCCAGAATCGTGGTTGACCTTACCTTCATTCTCGCTGCCTCCGTCGCGCCCCTCCCTATCCGGTCAGTCCTTGGCCAGGGGATGGGCGCGTTCGTAGCTCTGCCTCAGACGCTCGGCGCTGACGTGGGTGTAGATTCCCGTCGTCACCAGGCTCTCGTGGCCGAGCAGCTCCTGGATGGTGCGCAGGTCGGCGCCGTTGTCCAGTAGATGTGTGGCGAATGTGTGACGTAAGACGTGGGGCGAGACCCGGTGGACCTCGGCCGTGGCCAGCACGTGCTTGTCGAGGATCCGGGCGATCCCGCGGGCGGAGAGCCGGCCCCCGTGGCGGTTGAGAAACAGCGCCCGGTCCGGCTCACCCCGGCGTGCGCCTGCCAGGTGGGGGCGTCCGGCCAAGAGGTACTGAGCAATCGCATGAGCGGCGGGGTTCCCGAAGAACACCACCCGCTCCTTATTGCGCTTGCCCACCACACGCACCTGTTGGCCGGCCAGGTCGGGTTGGTCCGCATCCAGCCCGGCCACCTCCGACAGACGCAGGCCGGTGGCGTAGAACAGCTCCAGCAGCGCGCGGTCGCGCAGACCGGCCGGAGTGTCCGGATCGGGTGCGGCCAGAAGCGCCGCGAGCTCGTAGGCGTGGAGCACCTCGGGCAGGTGCCGGCCCCGCCTCGGGGCACTCAGAAGCTCCGCGGGGTTGTGGGGCAGGACGCCCTCGTCCACCAGGAAGCGGAACAGCATCCGCAGGGCACTGAGCTTGCGGGCAATCGTGGCGGGGGCGAACTTCTGTCGGGTCAGATGCGCCTGATAGCGCCGGACCACGCTGTAGTCCACCGCGGTCCAGTCATAGGCGCGCTCCGGGCTCCACAGGTATGCCAGGAAGTCTGAGAAGTCGGCAAGGTCGCGGGCATAGGCCTCGGCGGTGCGCGGCGCCACCTGGCGCAGGCCCGTGAGGTAGCCCAGGAAACCGTCCACATCCCAGCCGCCACGAACCTCTTCGTCACTCACAGCTCTGTCCTTGTGCTGCGTTGTCCGGCCCGGTGGGTCGGCTCCTGGGCAAGACCGTGCCGGTTCGCCGGTCCGCGCCCCAGGACCGCCCCCGGCTCGGGGCCAGGCTGTCCTGCGCTCCGGCGCCGGGCTCTCAGTTCCCGGCCCCAATCCCGGTCTGGGCCCGGAACTGCTCCAGCGCCGTCAGGCACTCCTCGGCCCGGGCTTCCTTCTTCTGCATCTTGCTCATCTTCTTCCCCTGGGCCTTGGAGGGCGGCAGGATGCCGAAGTTGGCGTTCATCGGCTGGAAGTGCTGCGGGTCGGCGGTGGTGATGTGGTGGGCCAGCGCGCCCAGCACCGTCTCGCGGGGCAAGACCAGCAGGGGCTTGCCCTGAAGCAGCCGGGCCGCATTGATCCCCGCCATCAGCCCGGAGCCGGTGGACTCCATGTACCCCTCGACCCCGGTGATCTGGCCGGCGAGGAAGAGGTCCTCCCGCTTGCGGAACTGGTACGTCGGGTGCAGGAGTGTGGGCGCATTGATGTACGTATTGCGGTGGATCTGGCCGTAGCGCAGGAACTCGGCGTTCTCCAGGCCCGGGATCATGCGGAAGACTCTGTCCTGCTCCCCGTAGCGCAGGGAGGTCTGGAAGCCCACGAGGTTGTACATGGTCAACTCCTGGTTCTCGGCCCTGAGCTGAACCACCGCATACGGCTGCTGTCCGCTGCGCGGGTCCCTAAGGCCCACCGGCTTCATGGGGCCGAACCGCGGGCCCTCCGGTCCCCGCGAAGCGATCACCTCGATGGGCAGGCAGCCCTCGAACAGCTCGTCGGGGTTGACATCGGCGTGCAGCGAGATCTCGGCCCCCATGAGTGCCTCGTAGAAGGCCATGTACTGCGCCTCGTCCATGGGGCAGTTGATGTAGGCCGCCTCACCCTTGCCGTACCGGGAAGCCAGGAAGACCTTGTCATCGTCGATGGAGTCACGGTCCACGATGGGCGAGATGGCGTCATAGAAAAACAGGTATGTCTCCCCGGTGAGGCCGAACATGGAGCGGGCCAGAGGCTGGGAGGTCAAGGGTCCGGAGGCCAGAATCGTGGGGCCGAAGTCCGGCACCTGCGTGACCTCCTCGCGGCGCACCTCGATATTGGGGTGCTGCTGCAGGGCCTCGGTGACCATGGTGGCGAAGCGCACGCGGTCCACCGCCAGGGCACTGCCGGCGGGAACGGCGGTGGCGTCGGCGCACCTGAGGATCAGCGATCCCAGGCGGCGCAGCTCCTCCTTGAGGATGCCCCCCGCCCGGTCGAGGTTGTTGGATTTCAGCGAGTTGCTGCAGACCAGTTCGGCGAAGTCGCCGGTCTTGTGGGCCGGGGTCATGGTTCCCGGGCGCATTTCGTAGAGCACCACTCGCTGCCCGAGCTCTGCGGCCTGCCAGGCAGCTTCAGAACCCGCCAGTCCGGCGCCGATGATGGTCACCGCGGCTTCGGATGACATGCCTACCTCCTGTTGTCCTACGACTCGGGGGGTGTCAGGGTTGCCAGACGGGGTGGGTGCCCAGGTACGCGTCCACATCGACCCAGTCGGTTCGCAACTCAGGGAGCTTCGGAGGAGCCGGGCGCTGTACGCGGGGCGCCGCCGAGCCTGCATCCCACCACAGCAGCCCCGTCATCGCGAACACCTGGTACCACAGGGCGCCCAGCAAGACAACAGCAACAAGCGCGGCTACCCATGGAGGGCACCCGCGTCGTCTGGGGGCGACTTGTCCGTCCCAGTTGTGACTCATCTGCCTGAGATGCCCCGGTTGCCCCGCGGGCGAGTGGCCTGCATGGCCACCTTGCCGCAACGGGGACAGGTGAACTTGCGTTGCTTGTGGTGGGTACCTCGGGCTTCTCGCATCGCGACACGACACCGTGTGCACGTCACCGCAGTACCTTCCTCGCCGGCCCGCTGCCAGCGAAGGTGATTCTACCGGCCGCCCGTGGCGATGTCAAGCAAGCCGGGCCGGGCGGCGGGAGCCTGCCGCTCCCCGGGTGCCCCGGCCCGATTGCGATCATCGCCCACAACTGAAACAGGGGCGAGGGGCCCATGCCCCGGCCGGGGCTAGTGCAAGACGTAGTCGGCAATGCCCTCTCCCACAGTGAGCTCCAGTCGCCCATCGTTCAGGACACGGGCCTCGCCCTCCACAGGCGCCCCCGTACCATCGCGGGCGGTTACCTTCACCTGTGCGGAGGGTCTGCCCACGAGCTCGGAGGTGTCCAGCGCCAGGTAGCCGCACCCGCGCCTGGCCGGGATGTCCCGGGGCCGATAGTCGCTGAACCGCGGGGGCAGGCCGGGGGCGGGGAAGCGCTCCCACTGCCCCAGGTCGCCGCAGGGGATCACGCGCCACCCGGAGCCCTTGCGTTTGAGCCAGACGGCGCCTTCGGCCTCGACTGGCCCCCGCCGCACCCGGGCCCCACCCGTATGGAGGTACAGGTACTCGGGGCAACGCACGAAGTCCACGCGCCTTCGGCTGAACAGGGCGCTGTAGGCCAGAATCTCCCCCGGCTTGACGATGAGCCAGCCGTAGGGCGGCAGATCGTAGGTCTGCCCGTCCGCCACCAGCCTCCACGGCGTCTCGGGATTGCAGTTTACATAGACGCTCAGCCCGCGGGAGTACCGCACGTGGACGCGTCCCATCTGCTGCGGCCCGTCCTGCAGCGCCCGGCTGGTGGGTACGAACTCGGCCCCGTTGTGGTACTCGATGGCGCCGGCGTTGTCGGTGAGGTACTCGCTTTGCACCCCCTGCATCAGTGTATAGTAGTGAATGAAACGCGCCGGTGGTGGAACGTACCAGTAGCCCAGAAGCAGCATGTGCCCGTAGGCCAGGCTGCCGGCGATGTACCTGTAGAAGGCGTTCGGCGCCGGGCCGCCCCCGGTATCCGCGGTGAGCTCGGCCTGCTCGGCGGCGCTCAGGAACCTGTCCGGATGGTGGCCCATCATCGTCCCGTGCTGGAACGGATGGATCTTCAGAAGATCGAAGTCCACCAGCGGAGGCTGCTCCGCAGCGGTGCCGGTGGTGACCAGCGTCGCGTAGTCCATATCGCAGATGCCCGCATACATCCAGCGGTAGAGCCCCTCGCTGATGGTGGCGCCGTACCACTCGCGCGCCTCGGCGATGCAGTCGCCATTGGCGATGACCTGGCTGCGGGCAATGCCTGCGCCCGGCGCCCCTGCCTCGAAGTCCAGCGCCTCCGGGCCGCGATTGGTGTGCACGTCCAGGTACACGCAGTCCGAGGGGTACGCCTCCATCGACTTCATCCCCACTTCACGCACGAAACTGGGCGTCACGGTGGGCTTGGCGATGTAGTTGCCCCACCATCCGTCCACGAAGTCACCATCACCGTCCAGCGCCACCTTGTCTTCATCCCACAACGCATTACCCGGATAGTAGTCTGTGACATCCATATATGTGGAAAACAGGTAGCCCAGGTCCTTGATGCCGCGACGATAGGCCTGCACCTGCTCCATGGTGAGAGAGGGGTGGGGCCGCCAGCGGGCGGCGAAGCCCTCGGGGTAGTTATTGGCCACCAGGATTGACGCGAAGTCGCCGGCGATGAGGTGGTCCACGCCGAAGCCCTTGAGGCTCTCATAGAGTGTGGGTGTGAGTTGATCGGACATGAAGAAGAGGTAGGGGGCGAGACGCTCGCGGTTTGGAGAGACGGGATTGCGTGAGTTGGGCAGGGTGTGGGCGAACTCCGAGGACACCGTGACCAGCACGCGGTCGCGCAGCGGGTTGCGACGGCCGTCGGTGAGCGGCAGATAAGTGGTGCCCTGCAGCAGCCCGATGCGGTTGCCCTGCGGCGCAGTGACCCCTGTGTTTACCGACGAGAAGTCGCTGTTGTACCAGTCGGGTAGCACCGAGACGAACAGCCCGTCATCACATGCGATCCACGGCCCGGGCTTGGGGCCCATCAGCAGGTACGGCACCTCGATACCCCGCGGGGCGTCGAGCCCCCTGACCTGCCCGAAAGCCAGGCCGGTGGCCTGCCCGCCGGGGCAGCGCACGTCCACCACCAGCGTGCACCCGCGCAGGGAGTACTCGGCCTCCCACTGTGTGGGCTGCGCCGGGTCCGCCCGCCGCCAGCGCACCTTCAGCCGCCCGTCCTCGAGCGAGGAGGAGACCACCTCGGCCCTGTCTGCGGGCTTATCGTCGCCGGCGAGGAGCACTCCGCCGCCGGCCAGCGGCTGCAGCCATCGTCCCTCGTTGAACCGGGCCGTCACTCCGTCGAGCACCCCGGCCTCCGGGCGCACGCGGAACTGGACACGGTCTGCTCCGAACTGCCCGCTGAACCGTGCCCCGCTCCCCACGGCGGTGGCGCCGGTGACGACGCCGGCCGGCGGAGTGGGGAGCATGCCGTCCTCCGAGGTGGGGAAGAGGGGGGACTCCCGGCGGGCCGGGAGCGCCTGCGGATTGCGCTGCTGACGGTAGAAGGCCAGGGATTCCAGGTACGCGTGGCGCGCGATAGCGGACTTGCAGTTGCTGATGCGCAGGGCCGTGAACCTCAGGGGAAACTGCGCGGCCCCGGCGACCTCCGGGGCCAGGACTCCGTGCTGCAGGCCCCAGTAGGCGGCGGTCACCGAGCCCAGGTCAAGCTCCACCTCGCGCCCGGCCTGATCCTCCAGCAGGGCCACGATCCGCAGGGGCGTATCGTGCATGCGGTCCCAGGCTCCGTAGAGCCAGAGGTTCGCCGCATCAAAGCGCTCGGAGATGAGGATGGGCTCCGGGGGGCGGATCTCCACCACCGTGTCCGCCGTCCCCGCGCCGTAGGTGAACTTCGCAAGCTGCGGTCGCCACAGCAGGTGGTCCACGGAGGCCGCCAGCGCCAGCTCGCCGTCGCCCAGGGCCTGCATCGTCCAGCCGGTCAGGTCATCAAAGGCCACCTGGGCCTGTGGAGACTCTTCTCGGCCCGACCACACGATCTCGTAGGGCCGCTCACCCGGTACCGCGTCGGGCGGAAGGGTGGTCGTGACCGGCACCGCGCGGGGCTCTTGCCCCTCCTGCGCCTCCTTGCGCAGCCTTTGTACCTCGGCGCGTGGCAACACCTCCAGGGCCACGCGGTCCATGGTCAGGGGCGCCCGGGAGACGCCCAGCGCGGCGGGGATGTCCGGGTTGAGGTACCTGAACGCAAGGGGCAGTACCTGATCCGGCGCGACCAGGCCCGACAGGTCGAAGCGGAACTCGTAGTCGCGCCCGGACCCACCCCAGTCGCCCTCGAAGTCGGGCGAGAAGATGGTCATCCAGCCCTTCTCCCGTGCGCCGTACCATGAGAAGTGGTAGCCGGTGCCGGGGGGATCGAACCACGGGGCCTTGTTCACCAGGCGTGGGCGCATGGGGTTTTCGGTCAGCGCCCTTCCGGCCAGCAGAATCTGGAGCACGTAGTTGCATCCGCCGGGGTGCTTCGTCTGCAGCCGCGCGCGCAGACTCAGCACCGGAGCCTCATCGGCGGCAAAGGCGGGAACGACGACCTCCGCCGACCACGTCCGGCCGGCATCCACCTCCAGCGCCTCGAGGTGGACGGGCACCCGGCCGGACGCGTCGGGTGCCTTGTCCTGGGCGCAGGCTCCGGTGACGCAGAGAAGAGCGGAAAGCAGCCATAGGTACAGGATCGGCCGTCCGGTCTTTGCCGCCATGCTCCTTCGCTCCTGACGGTACCGAGTTGGCTCCAGGGCCTGTCCCGCTCGCCAGACCGCTTCAGCGCAGGCCCAGCCGGGAGGTGTCGCTGCCTCTGACCGCCGATATCGCCGCAGCGAGGTCGCCGGTCTCGCCCTCGAGACAAAGCACGACCTGCTGCCCGGCGGCCAGCTCGCCCACGTACAGGTCGCCCTCCCGGCGCAGCTCGGCGCCTACCACCGAAACCTGCACTCCGTCGAAGGGGTCGCGGAGCTTCAGCCTGCGCGCCGCGCCCGCGGTGATGCTCACCCACACCGTCTGACTGGCTCGCCGGATGGCCGAGACGCGGAATGCCCCCTCGGCCACGAGGTCGCGGAAGAGCACGTCGCGCCAGTGCTCCGGCACCGACGGGAAGATGCGTAGGATGTCGTTCCAGCCCTGCAGGAGCATGTCATTGATGCCCGCCACCACGCCGCAGTTGGCCTCCATCGTGAACGGCCGGTCGTCCCCGCAATAGGCCGTGATGCCCGTCCGGCGCAGGTCGCGGTTGAAGTGCAGGCCATTGCGGCCGATCCAGTACTCGGAAAAGCGCATCAGGCAGTCGTAGGCGAACTCCGGCCTTCCGATCACCGCGCCGAAACTCGCCATCTGAGCGTAGGTGTGCCCGGCCCAGGTGTATCGTCCCAGTGAGAAGTACTGTTCCATGCTGGCGTTGATGATCTCCCGGGTCTCGCCATCGCCCTCGATGGTGAGGTCCATCGCCGGGTGGATGGGCATCAACTGCGACGGGTGTCGGTGCGGCTCATCCAGCGCCTGGCCCGGCCACAGGCAGAGCGCCTTGCTCTCCGTGAGCGGGTAGGGCACCAGCCTGGCCCGCACTTTCAGCGCCGCGGCGGTCAGGTCGTCCTTGCCCAGCGCCTGCTCCATCTCCACCACCCAATCGCAGCAGCGACGGATCAGGCCCAGGTCGATGTTCGGGTCTTGGCACCACGCGCCGGGGGCGTTGTCGCGGTACTCCGGACTGGTGGAGAGCGGCACATGCAGATAGCCGTCCTCGCCTTCTTCCAGGTTGGCGTGGTAGAAGCGGAAGATCTCCGCCACCAATGGGTAGCCGGTCTCGGCCAGCCATTCAAGGTCGATGCTGTGACGCCAGCGCAGCCACACCATCCACCCCAGCCAGGCCGTGCTACTCCAGCCGTACATCACCGTGTACCAGCAGCGCAACACCGTCAGGCGCGGCCCCAGAGCGCAGGGCCAGAACGTGCCCTCGGTGCCGAAGAACCGGCGCGTGAAGGCCTGCGCCAATGGCAGGCAGTCGCGCATGAAGTCGCACCAGCAGTCCATCAGGTCCAGATGCCCGGTGCTCACCGCCGGCCAGAAGGTCTCCTGCAGATTCATGTCCGCGGCATACTCGCCGCGCCACGGGGGCAGCACGCCGTCCATCGCCCACACCCCCTGCAGGCCGGGCGGCAGCTCGCCCTGTCGCGCCGCCGAGGCCAGCAGATACAGCCCCATATACCACAGAAACTCGATCCGCGCTTCGGGCAGGTGTACCTCGGAGGCGCTCCAAAACTCGCGCCACGCGGCCACGTGCTCCTCGTGGAGTGCGTCGATCCCCGCGTCTTTGGCCTCGCGCCAGGTTGCTAGGGCCTTGTCCCGCGCCTCTTCGGTGGTGGCGCCGCTCTCGATGGCGAGGAAAAAGTCCGGCCCAATCGGGTTCCAGGCCACGGCATAGCTGACGCTGTCGGGGATGCACTGGCACAGCACGCGCACCGGGCCCTCGTCCTCGACGACGGGAGCCGGATACCCCAGCTCGGCCACTGTCTCATTGAGCTCGCACAGCGGCCGCAGCGTTAGCCGCGTCTGCGGCGCCGCTCCGGTCAGCCGCAGGCAGAGCACATTGCGTCCGCGGCAGACGAAGGCCAGCAGGCGGTGTTCGCCCGCCGCCGTGGTCACGGTGCCCTCGACATCGGCGCTGCCCGGTCTCAGGCCGCAGCGGTACGCCACGGCCTCCCCCAGGGACAGCTCCGCGCGTCCGATGCTCATCTTCGCCGGTTTCACGGGGTTGTCCCGCAGTTGCCGGCCCTCGAAGATCTCGAAGGCCTCGTCGAAGCGGCCTTCGGCCACCAGTCGCCGCAGCCCGGCGTAGTTCCAGTCGGGGTGCTCCTGGTAGCTGTCGTCTCCGCGCAGGTCCCACAGGTCGACTTTGTCCAAAGTGAGGCGCAGCGGGTCCCCGTCGCCCCATAGCATGGCCCCGATGGCGCCATTGCCGAGGGCAAAGCCGTCGTGCCATTCCAGGGGGGCGCGGCGGTGCAGGATGTTGTGTGCCGCTGCGATGTGCTCTTGCATGTTCGTTTCCCCCGATGACATTGGCCGCGCCGCGGTCGCGCCCGGCCAGATCTATCTGTTGCAAGCAAGGTGGCAATCCCGGCGTCGACAACTGTTCGCTGCCAGTCTGGCGGGTACCTGCGCCCCGTTGCCGTTCCCCCCTCCTCCCGTCGCCGCGTCGTGTGCGGCGTAAGGGAGAGGGGGGAGGCCCGAAGGGCCGGGGGGTGAGGTGTCGTTGCCGTCACCGCCGTTGATGCCGTCTCGCGACACGCGCCACGAACCACGCGCCACGGCCGTTGCCGTTCCCCTCCTCCCGTCGCCGCGTCGTGTGCGGCGTAAGGGAGAGGGGGGAGGCCCGAAGGGCCGGGGGGTGAGGCGCCTTTGGCCGTACAGCCCCGATGGGCCGCCGACAGACGACAACGGCTGCGGGTCCCGGGAAGGTCCTCGCCGCCCCGATGCGGCAATACTACCGTACCATTCACCAGGAGCCTCCTATCATGCGCATGACGACCCTTGCCGCCCTGACGTTGCTTCTCCCGGCCGCCCTGATCTGGGCTCAGACCGACGACGTCATCGTCCACTTCCCCTTCGACGGCGACCTCACCGACGCCACCGGCACCGTGGGCGCCGCCGAGGGCCCGGCGCAGTTCGTCGAGGGGCGTAGGGGCCAGGCCCTGGACCCTCAGTGGAAGCCGTTGACCGTGCAAAGCCGCCCGGAGTTGAACCTCGCCCCCGGCCTGGTCATCGACTGCTGGGTGTACTTCGATCGCCCCGCCACCGGATACCAGCACATCGTGCTGAAGGACAAGGAGTACCAGCTCCGGGTGGACGCCGAGTCTGAGGGTGGTAGGTTCGCGTTCTTTTGCTATGTCAATAACTCCTGGGAGTCACGGGTGCGCACCATCGTGCCCGAAGTCGGTACCTGGTACCACCTGGTGGCACGCTGGACCGGGACCGAGATCAGCCTGGAGACCAATGGCGAGAAGTCCGTCGCACCCCGTACAGGGGTGGTGCTGCCCACCGAGAACCCCTTGCAGCTCGCCTCCTGCGACTGTCGCATCGACGATCTGACCATCCGCTGCGGCGGTGCGGCCCAGGCGGCGCTGGCCAAGCGGCTGTCCGCGCAGACGCCGGAGGCGGAGCGCGTCACGGAGGAGGCGTTCGGTGCCGCCGAGGGCTGGGAGGGCTGGACGGGCGGCCTGGGAGCCGACGTGTCCGTGACCGACGGGGCGCTGCAGGCTAAGCTGCCCTCGGCGGCCGCCGTGGTCATCAACCCGCGCCTGCAACTGGATGTCTCCAAACGCCGCTATGTCTCTTTGGACCTGGTCTGCCCCGGGACCCAGGATGCCGTGCTGAGTTTCCTGACCGACGCCGGCTCCGGGTCCGTGTCGTTCCCCATCTGGGAGACCGCCCGGCAGTCCATCGTGGACCTTTCGAGCAACCCGAACTGGCGGGGGACGTTGAGGTCATTGTCACTGTCTCTCACCGAGGACGAGCCGCGCGAGCTGACGCTACGGAACGTGTGGGTCTCCGCCGAGGCTCGTGGCAGGCCATATCTTCATGTGCGCAGCGTCACCCCCGGCCGCGCCGCTCTGCGCGCCGGTAGGGAAGAGAGCATCATCGCCGTGGTGCGCAGTCTTGGGGCCCCCGCGACCGGCGTGCGGGCGAGGCTCCAACTGCCTGAGGGCATGGAAGTGCTGGGGTCGCCGGTGATCGCGGTTCCCGACCTGGCGTACGACAGCACGCGCAACATCGAGTGGCAGGTGCGGGCCGACGGCCCCGTGAGCGGCACCGCCCGGGTCACCGTCGGCGCTGATGGCGCTGGGGCGGCCGAAGCCACCTGCGAACTCAACGTCACCGCGCATCTAGGCCTCACCGCCGCCGACTACGTGCCGGAGCCCCAACCGGTGGAGCCGGTTGTGGCCACCCTCATGCACTACTGCCCGCTGTGGAAGTTCGGCACCCACAGAGGCTGGAGCGCCATCGAGGACTGGCCGGAGCGCAAGCCCGCCATCGGCTGGTACGACGAGGGCACGGAGGAAGTCGCCGACTGGCACATCAAGTACGCGGTGGAGCACGGCATTCAGGGCTTCATCTACTGCTGGTACCGGGCCAACTACGGGCCCGACGTCAAGCACGGCCTGGGCCACGCGATCGAGGCCATGATGCGGGCCAGGTACATCGACAAGTTCACCTTCACCATCATGTGGGAGAACGGCTGCGCCCTGGGGGTGCAGTCGCGGGAAGACATGATGCAAAACCTCCTGCCCTACTGGATCGAGAACTACTTCAAGCACCCCTCGTACCTGAAGATCGACGGCAAGCCGGTGTTGTTCGTCTGGGTGCCCGGCAGCGTCGCCGGGACGGTGGGCGGCTCGGATCAGGTGAAGGCGATGTTCGACGACATGCGCGCCGCCTGCCGCAAGGAGGGCTTCGAGGGGCTCACCATCATCGGCTGCGTGGGCTCGGCGGACCGCAACTTGCTGGAGCGCATGGCCCTCGAGGGCTGGGATGCCAGCTCGGCCTACGGCCTCATCGGGCCCACCGACACCCCGCCGGGGCGAGACCCCGACGGCGCCGTCACCAGGCCCTACGCCGAGAGCGTGCCCAATCAACTCCGCATCTGGGAGGGCAAGAAGGAGATCGGCGCCCTGCCCGACATCGTGGATGTGATGATGGGCTGGGACGCACGGCCGTGGCATGGCCCCAGTTCGGGGTACATCGCCGGGGCCAATGCGGAGAGCTTCCGCACCGCCGTGCAAAGCGCCAGGGACCTCATCGAGAGGACTCCGGGCAACGGTCTGGACAAGCGCCTGCTGGTCTTCGACAACTGGAACGAGTTCGGGGAGGGCCACTACATCGAGCCCACCGCGGGCTTCGGCTTCCAGTACCTGGACGCCATCCGCGAGGTGCTCTGCCCCGGCGCCGAGCCCTGCGTGGACATCACGCCGGAGGACGTGGGCCTGCAGACGCCGGATCGCGTCTACCGCGCCAGCAGAGGCATTCTCAGTGCCGCGCCCAAGGAGCGCAAGGGCGAGGGGAGCCTGCTTGCCCACTGGAGCTTCGACGAGGGCGATGAGATCGTGTGTCTCGATTCGGCGCCCACCGGTTTCCACGGCTTCAAGCACGGGTTCGAGAGTGCCCCGGGCGTTGCGGGTGAAGGGTTCCTGTGCAGGGGCGGCGCAGTGAGCGTGGGCAATGACCCGCTCTTCTTCCCCGAGGACGGCATCACGGTGGAGTTGTGGGCGAACCCGTCGGAGGAGGGGCAATCGGACCAGTGGCTCGTCAACACCGTAGCGGGCTCGGACACCGGCTACCGATTGGGCCTGGGTGGCGGCAAGGTGGCCTGGCAGATCCCGGTCACGGACTGGAGTCACATGGTCGGCGGTCCGGAGCCGCTGCCGGTGGGGGAATGGTCGCATGTGGTGGCGACATACGACAACGAGACGATGCGGATCTACATCAACGGTGAGGAGCAGGCCTCGCTCCCGCGTCCGGGCCGGATCAGGGTCTCGACAGGCAATCTGGTCCTGGGGAGCTTCCAGCCCGGCCATGCTCGGGCGTACTTCGAGGGCGTAATGGACGAGGTTTGCCTCTACGACCGGGCGCTGACGGCGGAGCAGGTGCGGGAGAGGTACGAGGAGAGGCGGCGGTAGGGGGCGTAGGCGGTTCGCCGTCGTGGGGCGGGCTTTCCACTCAGATTATGCAGGTTCCGGGCAGGCGCCGATTCACGTCACCTCACCCCCCCAGCCCCCCTCTCGGCGTCTCTTCGAGCCGCTTGTACTCCGCCAAACGGCCGGCGGAGACGGGAGGAGGGGGGAGAACGGCAGTACTTCGACCGTTCCGGACGCGGAAATGGCGGAATGTGGCCCCAGTGCGTTCATGCATAATGTGAGTTCTCGGCCGCACCTCCAGGGCCTACCTCAGCCGCACCTCGCTGAGCCCCATCAGGTTGGGGAATGTGCGATTGCCGCCCCCGGGGGCCTGGAGGATACGGACGCGGGCCGTCGCCACTCCCCCCAAATCGATCCTCTCCACGGCGGAAGTGGCGGCGCGCCAGCGGGAGAACCCCGGCGCATCGATCCAGCCTCCCTCGCTCTCGACCTGGACCCTGTACTCCGTGGGCGGCCCATAGAAGGCCATCCACCACAGCTCCAGCGTCCGAAGCGATTGCGGGGCCGTCAGAGACAGCACCACCCGGTGTTCCGTGGCCGACCCGTCGGAGACCCATCCGTGCTCGGGCTCGAACTGCATCCCCGGCACGGCGACCCCGTCGCTCAGGAGCGAACCGTCGTACGGCGGCATCGTGCTATCCACCTCCACGGCGCAGTCCGGCCAGGCATGGCCAACCGAGACACATCCGGCCTCGTCGGTACAGGCCACGATGCACGAACTCACCTCCTCCGCCTCCGGGCAGGGCAGCGTGAGCGTCTGCGCGCCGGAGGACAGGTGGGCGGCGACGGTCCGCCACGGCAGTTGGCCGCCGCAGAGGTAGCGGACGGTCACTTTCGCCGCCCGAGCCAGGTCCAGGGCCAACCGGCTTGCCTCGCCCTCGCCTGTCACGGTCAGGCCCGTCGGGCCCGGCGCAACCTCCATCTCGGCGACCACGGCCTCGGCCGCCAGGGCGAGCCGCTGCCGGAACCGGTCCAACGCCTCCGGGTCGGCGCCCTCGGCCAGGGACTGATGGTAGCCCCGGCCGGGGCGCAGCAGGCCCAGGGCCTCCTGCGGCAACTGCTCCAGCAGATCTTGGGCATCTCGTACGGCCTGGGTCTGCGCCCCCTGGCGCTCCGCTTGCTCCACCAGCATCTGCAGCGAGCGCAGGGCGCGGTAGTCCTCAGTCCCGGCCCGCAGGGCCAGCCACCGGCGGCTGACGACGGACCCGCCGCCCAGCGCCGGGTAGACCATGGACTGCTCCGCCACTCCCTCCCAGGGCTCATATCCCCGGCCGCGCTCCGAGCTCAGCCACGAGAAGTGCCCCCAGCCGTCCAAACCCAGAGCCCACGCCCGCCAGGGCAAGAGCCGATAGTACGCCGTGGGCTCGAAAGTCTCGCCATTGCTCTGGCAGTCGTAGACCCAGACCTGCTTGCCCAACGCCCGGAGATAGGCCACGGATTGAGCGTTGGCGCATTCCACGGCCAGGCCGGTGATGTCGTGAGAGCCGTACAGGCGCGCGTGGGGCGGGCTGTCGGGCTCGAAAGACGTGACGTAGGCCATGGTCCGGAGCGCCGGCACGGCCTCGTGGATGAGGTCCGAAAGCGTGCAGGCCAAAGGCAGGTCACCCACCCCGGGCTCGTCGATGGTCTCGATGGCGACCCGCTCTGCCTCTACCCCGAGCTGCTCGAAGCCCCGGGCCACCGCCTGCGCCCAGCCCCGGACGCAGTCCTCGAAGTCCGGGGCCTCCGGCCCGATGGCATATGCCTTCTCCAGGTGGCGGGCCAGCATCTGCCCCGCTCCGAAGGCCAGAAGGAAGCGGGCGTCGGGGCGTTGTTCCAGCACCGTCGCGATCAGTTGCCGGGCGCGGGTGAAGTCCACTGTGACCGGGCCGCCGGCGGGGGCATGCGTCGGCGCCAGCCACTGCGCGGGTAGCGTGAAGGTGTTCTGACCGATGGCCTCGGTGCTGTCCAGGGCATGCTCGGCGGCCTTCCCGATGTCGCACACCGCGCGATCGTCGATAGCGGCGAGTGCTACGGGGGCCACCGTCAGGTCCACAAAGACGTCGCACTTGTCCGACGGGTCGGTGAGCGAATGCACCGCGATGCGGCCCTCGTAGTGCCCCGGCAAGAGCTGACCGGTATCGAGAACGAGCACCATCTGGCCCAGGCCGGTCTCCCGGATGTGGAACAAGCCCGCTTCGTCAAGAGGCGGCAGGGGATCGGTGAAGATCTCGCGGGGCCGGGCGTGGCCGCGGAGGGGTGGCACGCTGTAGGCCCTTACCCAGGGCACGCCGGTCAGGCGGCGGTTCTGTACCGTATCGCGAAGCTCACCGGGCACGATGCGGTGCACCGCCCAGGCGCCGGTGAGGTTGGCCACCGTCAGCGCGACGGCGCGGGTCTCACCCATCAAGCAGTGCAGGTCCAGACGCAGCTCGCCGGGCTCCTGCTCGGGCAGGGCGACGTGCGCCAGGGGAACGTAGGCGCCGTGCAGGAAGCGCACGAAGCGGAGCGCGGCCACGCGGGGGCCGAGGGCTGCCGCCTCATGGCGCAGGGCGCGGGCCTGCGCGTTGGTGAGCTCGGCATACCCCGCGAGACGCGCGGAGAGCTCCGCGACGGCGTCGAGGACCTCCTGCGCCCGCGCGGCCAGCTTCGCCGCCAGAGGGTACGCCGCACAGGTGGTGGTGAGCTGCCTGTGTGCCTCCTCGGCCTGGAGGTGGACGGCCGCCAGGTTCTGACGGGCCTCCATCCCGTAGCCCAGGTACAGATCGGTGAACGCCGAGGCCTGCGGGCCCTCCTCGATCTGCACGTCGTCCACCCACAGCGTGCCCTCGCAGTTGATGGGCCAGAACAAGATCAGGTTGTACACGGGCCCGGTCCCCAGATCGGTGGTTGGCGGAGCTTCGAAGGTGACGCTGGTGAAGGTCCAGTCCTGGTCCGGCTTGAGAGGGCCGATGCCGGCGCTTTTTGTCCAGCCGTAGTTGACCAGATTGAGGGCGCTCACGTCCGCTCCGGCCCGGGTGAAGCCCCGGCACTTGAACCAGGCCGAGAGGGTGTAGGTCTTGCCGGGCACCAGAGGGATGCGGTCCTGCTGGAAGTACCGGTAGCCGTCGATGAGCCCCTCGGCCTTGAAGCAGGCGGCGCCGCTGTGGTGCTCATCCTCTACCCGCCCGCCGAAGACGTGGCCGGCGAAGTGGACCCAGCCCTCGATGCCCTCCTCGAACCCGCCGTTGGCCACGTGGTTCTTGGCTGGAAGAAGCACGGAGGCAGGGCCGGGGTCCTGGGCCGACGCGGCGGCGACGAGAGTGGCCAGGACGAGGGTGAGAAGTGGGCAGGTGAGGCGGGTGGGTTCCATCTCGAGACTCCCCGGGGTGGATGGTGCATGCGGAGACGGAGGGTAGCGTTGCTGTCGGCCGGTCTCCCTCCGGCTGTGCGGCGCGAGCAGATTCGCTGCTCTGGCGCGCCCGGCCTCCTGGGCACCGCGGCGAACTGTGGAGAGACGGTACGGCCCCGCACTCGAGACCAAGTGCGGGGCCTGGACACTTGGCAGTCATCACAGGGCACGTGCCAGATCAGGGGTCGGGCAGTCCGCTGACGCGGCAGAGCTGGTTGTACAGGATACTGTCGGGTTTCTGCCACTTCACATGGCCGTCGGCGAAGGCGAAGTTCGCTCCGCCGTTGTGCCGCCATCCCGATGGCCATTCGCCGGCCTTCCAGCCATCGAAGGTGTTGACGTTGTAGACGGTGGCACCCATGCACGTGCCGTCACAGAAGATAACGAACTCGGCGGGTCTCTCCAGGCGAGCGAGCTTCTTGCCGGAGATCCAGCCGACGTCACCGCCGGGGCCCTCAACGGCCGTCCAGGCCCAGTTGTAGCCGATACCACCGCGCACCCGTAGCTCGCAGGTGCCGGGGTTGGCGATGTTGTCGTACGAGGGGCACTCCCAAAGCTGCTTGTTCTTGATGTACGGCTCCAGCTTGGTCTGGACCCAGACGCGACCGTACGTCGGGTCGGCCATGTTCATGTATGCCGCCCGTTCGTCGTAGTCCTGGGCGTACATCAGCCACCCCAGGGCAACCTGCTTGTGGTTCGATGAGCAACTGGCCTGTCTTGCCTTCTCGCGAGCCCTGGCGAACACCGGGAACAGGATGGCGGCGAGGATCGCGATGATCGCGATCACGACGAGCAACTCGATCAGAGTGAAGCCGCGACGTGACATCTCATGGTCCTCCTTCGCGGATGGGGTATTGAACGACAGTTAGTATTTCTTCACGATGGCGGGGTCGACCTTCTCTCGATCCACCTCATTCCGATGCCGTCCGTCTTTGTGCATCGCCAGACCTGACTGCGGATAGGGATGGGCGGCAGACAAGGCTACGGTCATGGGCAGGTGAGGCTGTCAGGCGGACCGGTGGTGAACGCCGTTCTGCGCGGCCGGGGCAAACGGAACTGCACGAAACAGCCGCGAAACACCGGCCCGCTATTGTCACGTCAGCGTAGACAGTTGCCGCCCGTTGCCTCTGGGTGCGGGGGCGGCGGAGGTGAACCGATGAGACAGAAGATCGTGCGCGTTGCTGCAGTGGTTGTGCTCTTTGCCGCGGCCCTCGCGGTGCTCGGACGCTGGGAAGCCGCCCCATCCGCGGGCAGTGCCGACGGGCTCGTGGGAGCAGACATGGCCTGGGTGGCCGTGGCCGCCGCCCTCGTGATGCTGATGACTCCGGCGCTGGGGTTCTTCTACGGCGGCCTGGTGAGGCACAAGAACCTGCTTTCCACCATCGTCCAGTGCCTGATCATCTTCGCCCTGGTCACCGGGGTGTGGACGCTGTGGGGCTACTCGCTGGCCTTCGCCCCCTCGATCGGTGGCGTAGTGGGCGACCTGCGCTATGCCCTGCTCCGCGGCGTCGGCACGGCGCCCGATCCGGAATACTCCACGACGATCCCCTCGTTGCTGCTGTACTTCTTCCAGCTCAAGTTCGCGGCCATCACCCCTGCTCTCATCATCGGAGCCTTCGCCGAGCGTATTAGGTTCCGCTCGCTCCTGGTGTTCCTGGTGATCTGGGCGACTTTGGTGTACGCGCCGGCGGCGCACTGGGTCTGGGGCGTGGGTGGCTGGCTGAGAAAGCTGGGGGCGCTGGACTTCGCGGGCGGCACGGTGGTGCATATCGCGGCGGGCGCCTCGGCCCTGGCCTCGGCGCTGGTCATCGGCCGCCGGGCCACCAATGGAGGCGAGCACGGGCCGTGCAATGTGCCGTACGTGATCCTGGGCGCGTCGCTGCTGTGGTTCGGCTGGTTCGGGTTCAACGCCGGCAGCGCCCTGGGCATGAACGGCCTGGCGGTCAATGCGATGGTGACGACCAACACGGCCGCGGCCTTCGCGGTGCTGAGCTGGATGGCGGTGGACTGGTACCTCAAGGGCAAGCCCAGTGCCAGCGGGGCGGCTATCGGTGCCGTCTGCGGTCTGGTGGCCATCACACCGGCTGCGGGCTTCGTGGATACGCCGGCGTCGATCTGCATCGGCCTGTTGGCCGGACTGATCTGCAACCTGGCCGTGATCGCCCTGCACCGCACCAGACTGGATGACACGCTGGACGTTTTCGCCTGCCACGGTGTGGGCGGCATCTGGGGCGCCCTGGCCACGGGGATCTTCGCCCAGAAGGCCGTGAACCCCGCGGGCGCCGACGGCCTGCTGTACGGCAACCCGCATCAGCTTCTGATCCAGCTCGGTGCTATCCTGGCCGTGGCGGCATGGTCCTTCGTGCTGTCGGCGGGGATCCTCAAGGTCATCGACCTGGTGATGGGGCTGCGGGTAACGCCGGAGGAGGAGGAGCTGGGGCTGGACCTGAGCCAGCATGGTGAGGTGGCCTACCAACTGGACTTCGGCCGGGGCCTGCAGGCGACGCAGAGCGCCCCGGAGGGCGGGCAGAGCCCCATCGAGTACCTGCGGCGCGAGACGGTCGCGCAAGTGCCGAGCGTGGCGCCCGGCAGCGCGGAGTGAGCGGCGATCAAGCGCGGGGAGGCGGAGGACGACGGGGGACCGGAGGGAATGCGGGACGAGATCATCGGGAGCGCGTTGAGCAGATCGCGGCCCGTGGGGAGACAACGCCCGCAGGCCGCGATCGGGTGTGTGGTCCGGCGGCGTTCAGTTGCTTGCTGAGGTGGCCCCCAACGCAGGCGAGACGGCCCCTGTGGAGGGGTCCAGGAGAGCGACCTGCGTCTCGTCGCGAGTGGCGTACCCGGCAGTCTTGGTGCCCACCCGCCCCTTGGCCAGCAGAACGAGACGGTCATCCGCCGACCAGCCCAGGAGTTCGCGATGTCTCTCGTCCGGCATGGTCGCTTTGCCGCCGCCCCGGCGGCCGTCGAGACGCCACAACCACAGCGACGCGAGGTTCGTCGAGCCCTCGGCGCACATGGCGAGCTGATCGCCCATGTGCGACCACAGCAGCTTCCCGAACGAAAAGCCCCCGCCGGACTTGCCCGCCCCCTGGGCGGAAGGCGCCAATGGGGTCAGGGAAGTGACCTCGAGACCATCGCGGGTCACCTTCCCGTCGGAGCAGCGATACAGCCTCAGGCGGGGCACTCTGCGTTCGCGATCCAGCTCGATCCCGGCCAGCCTGGAGCCATGGGGAGAGAAGGCGAGTACGTACAGGTCCGCTACCTGCTCAAGGGCGGCCGTGGAGCCCGTTTGGAGGCTCACGACCCAACCCCGCCGCTGCTCGTCGGTTACCTTCATCATGCCGTTGGGGGTCAACGCCACGTACTGACTGCTGGGGTCGATGACGGCATCGAAGGTGCCCGGAACGCTGGCCACAGACACCGCCCGGCCGTCCGGATCGGCACGCAGGATGCGCGTGGAGGGCTCCACCCAATTCCCGCGCGTGACGTCGGTGATGACGGTACCGCCGTCGGCTCCCTTGCCGATGCTCCACTGTCTGGGGGTGTTGGCGTCGCCCTCGGTGCGCTGGATGTACACCGAGCGACCGTCGTCTCCCCAGCCCAGGAACTCGTCTCCGGGGCGCGTGTCGAACCTGGGGACTGGGACGCCGGGTCTGGCCCGGAACTGCAGCTCATCGCCGCGGCCGGGGACCGAGGGAGCGATGGCCACCAGGCCCCTGTCGGGGGAGAGCTCCAGGCCTCCCCGGGAGAAACCCAGCGGCGGTCGCCCGCCGAGCTCGCCGAAGAACTCGCGGTTGCCGCTTGGGTGCACGAGCCAGATCTGCTGCTCTTTGGACAGACCCGGGAGCCCCGTGGTCATCACCACCCCCTCTGAGGCCGCCTGCAGTCTGGTCCCGAACGAGTACTCGCAGATGTACCGGGCCGATGCGCTGCCCACCTCCTGTATCCAGAGCGCATGGCGCCGGCGTAGGTACGTGCCGCATCCGGCGGCGAACACCAGGTCCCGGCCGTCGCCGCTGAGCGTGACCTGCTGCAGCTCGCCAACCGGTTGCGGCACCGCCACGCGGACCCAGGCCGCGGCCGTGCCCAGCGCCAGAACGGGGCTGAGCACGAACAGGACGGCTCCGAGGCGCCAGGCATTGCTCACCCGCTGCCGCATCTCGCGCGACGGCGTGTGGGCGTAGGTCCAGGCGCTGGCGACCAGCAAGGCGATAAGCGCAGAGGCAGGGAGCAACCCCGCGGCCAGCGAGGCGGTGGGGCCGGGCTCCTGGGAAAGCCACGCCCCCGACCATCCCCACTGCGCCCTGAGGAGTAATCCGGAGAGGGCTGCCCCCGCGACTACCGACAGCACGAGCACCCCCGCCATTGCGCCGATGCTCGTCACCCCCAGAGCGGCGAAGCCGAAGGCAAGCAAGTACGCTCCTGCGCCCTTGACGGCAGTGGCCGCAATGACCGGTCCGAACGACGAACCTAAGTCCGCCCCCACACTGAGCTGGCGCTGTACCGCCGCCGTAGGGACTGCCCAGAAGACGACGTAAAGAGCGTAGCCGGCCAGGGCCTTGGCCAGCCAGACCATGCCGCGGCGCATCGGCCCGGTGGACAGCGGGGACAACCCGGAGACGGCATCGGAGCGGAACGCCCGAGCCCCCATGACGGCTGCGGCCACCAGTGTCAGGATCGGGACGACCCACGACCACATACTCGCATTGCCCTCGGTGGCCACCGCGGAGACCACGGAGACCACGAGTGTCGTGGTCGTCATCAGCAGCCCCAGGGGGAAGGCTTCCCTGGCTTCCTTGGCGACGACGGCAATGAATGCGCGCATGGTCGCGCTACCTCCTGTGCAGCGGCATCGCGAGAGGCCACTGCATGACTCCCCGGTTGGCGGACCGAACTGCGGCCGGGGTGACCCGCTACAGCCTTCCCCGTGCGACGGCTCGCCCGGGCAGGCGCCGGCCTCATCGTCGCGGCCCCCCCTCAGCGCGCGAGCCAGAGCCCCCACCCGGCTGCGGCCAGGCCGAGCAGCGCCAGGCCGCAGAGCCCCGCCACCAGCGTCCGACGCAGGCGCAGGCCGTGCTCCAGCGGGGCGGTTCCGGCGTAGGCCCAGGCGCCGGCCAGCAGCACCCAGGCGGTGACGGCGGCCTGCAGCACCGCGCAAAGCGTGATGACCGGGGAGTCGCCGTAGAAGACGACCGACGGCAGTGATGTTACATACTCGGACAACGCCCACACGCCCCCCAGGCACAGACCGGCCGAGAGCGCGCCCGCCACCGCGGCGCCCAGAACGCTGCGGGCAAGGCCGGAAGCCACGTGGGTGCAGACACCCAGGGAGAGGCTGTATACGGCCGACAGCAGAATCACGTCGGAGGCGGCAAGCGACGGCGTGGAGGTCACAACACCACTTCCCAGCCCCAGCCCCAGTGCATATCCCACCACAGCCGGCACGGCGCTTGCCACCAGGACGATGGCACCGGCGGCGAACTCACCGAACCACAGAGCGATGCGAGAGAGCGGCGCTGCCGCCAGGAGCAGGTGGCTCCGCGCCTGGTGGTCGGCGGCGGGGCCGTCGGCCATGGAGATGACCGCCGCCACCGGCAGCAGTACCACGGCGCCGGCCCACAGCAGATCGCTGTAGGCGGCTGCGGGGTTGCCCCGCGCGAGCCCCCGCTCCAGCAACCCCGCCAGCGTGCCGGCCACCAGCAGCGCCGGTCCGACCTTCCAGCACCTCTGCAGACGTCTGGTGACCAGCGACATCACAGGTGAGCACCTCCGGGGCCGATTCGCGTCTGGGTCTCAACCGCTATCGCGACGTGGCGGGCCGCGTAGTGAAGAGCGTCTCCAGCGTCCCGTCATCCGGATCGACCAGCACGATCTCGCCTGTCGGGTTGGGAGTCGGCGGCCTCCCGGCTCCCTGAGCCTGCGTCCTTGTCGCTTCAAGGGTGACCACCAGTAGGCGCCCATCATGCCACCAGCCTGCGAACGTCCGCGGCGGGTCCTGCTGCTCCACCTCGGCGGCGGCGCCGGGCCGCTCAGCCAGACTCCAGACCTGGACGGTGGCCATCTCGTGCCGACGGGACACCGGCACGGCGACATGGCGGCCGTCCGGCGACCACACCGGCGCGCCGTACTCGGGGTCCAGAACACGACTGCCGGACAGCTCGGCGGCCATTCCCTGCGAGAAGAGCCTCACCTCGCGCCACGGCCCAGCGTCGTCCAGTACCACTCTCCCCGTGCGGGTGTCGTAGATCCTCAAGGTGCGCGTCTGCGACCAGGGGTCCGGGCAGAGCCCTGCAAGCATGCCGCCGTCCGGGGAGAAGCCGGCGCTCTCTACTCGCCCCAGCCCGGGAAGCAGGACCCTCTTGCCACTGTGAAGGTCGATCACCCAGCCATCGGGAGCCTCGCCGGCGGAGTGCAGACCGGACCCCGGCTTGAGTGCCACCGACGCGCCCCCGGAGACGGCCAGGACCCGGAGGAGCCCCGGCAGCTCTGCGATGCTCTTCGGGCCGTCGGGCTCCAGGCGCAGGAGGCCGGATCGGTGCGGCACGCCGGCGGCGATCTGGAGCCTTCTAAGACGGGCGAGAGCCTCCGGGGGAAGACCGGGATCCTCACTTCCGGCGACCGTCAGCCGCAGGACGAAGGCGGCGTCGCCGGCCTTCGCCCAACCAAGGAAGGTGTCGTCGGGCGTCACGGCAATCCCGGACGGCCGGGCACCGCGGGCCGCCGAGAGGTGCAGGGCCCCGTTGCTGGAGGACCCCTGGGACATCACCAGCGCTTTGCGGTCGGGGCGGACCCAGACTTCCTCGACGGAGGCCCCGCCGGTCCTGAAAGCCCGAGGCGCCGTGGTCAGGTACCGGCGCATGCCCTCCGGGTCTACCAGCCAGCACTCCGGGCTCTTGCGCGGACCCCGGACCCCTGCCAGCAGCAGGTAGCCATTGACGTCGTCATCCCATCGTCCGTCCCAGACGGTATCGCCCAGGTAGATAGGATCGGGCGAGCCGGCCTCCAGTGCCCAGCGGGTCATTCCTGCGCTGCGGCCGCTGGCGCGGAAGACCACATGCCGCCCATCGGCGCTGACCCGCACCTGGCTGATCTCGCCTCTTGGCTGTGGAGCGGTAAAGCGGGCACGGAGGAGCCCACAGGGCACGGCAAGCACCGCGGCGAGGATAGCCATCGGGACCAGGGAGCCCGCTGTGTAGCCCCACCGGCGCCCGGGCTCCGCGAGGCTCATTCTGCCGTGGGATAGCACGCCGACGACGATCAGGCCCGCCGGGAGCAGACTCTGATAGGCCCACACGGCCCGGGCCAGAGGGTTGCCGGGCGCCAGCGCAAGCCAGGTGCTCGCGACCGGCACGCTGAAGGCTGAAAGACCCAGCAGGGGCAATGCCGACCGCACCCCGAGAGAGAACAGCGTCACGCCGACCGCGGTCAGACCCGCCCCCCCCAGAGACGAGACCAGCAGGGCCAGCAAATAGGGCACGGCGCCCCCCCTCAGCAGGGCGCTGAGCCTCACCGGCTCGATGGGGAGACCGGTGGTGTTCTGAGCCGCCCACAGGCTCGTGTACACGACACAGGGCACCGCGGCGCACAGCAGGTACAGGCTGTAGCCGGCGAGCCCTTTGGTCAGCCACAGGACGCCGCGGGGCACCGGGCTGGAATACAGGAAGCGCCCCGCCCCGTGGGTGAACTCCGGGGAGAAGCCGCGGGCCCCCAAAACGGCGGCCGCGATAACCGCCACCAGCGAGGGCAGCGCCGGGACGAGATATGCCCGGGTCGACGCCGCCATGGGGACGGTGCCGACGGCCACCAGGGCGCCGAGCACCAGCGCCAGCACACCGAGGCCCGCCGCGGCGGCCTCTCTGAGCTCCTTGAGCAGCAGTGCAAGCATGGGTCTCACCATCTGGACCTCGCGATCGAGGCGACAGCCGCTAAGGCGAGCGCTCCGCAGAGAACCAGGTAGACCACGGCGCGCACGCCGCGCTGTCGGCGCTCGCAGGGGGGGACGACCGCGAAGAGTATTGCCCCGCCGAGGACAACCGCCATCGCCAGCAAAGCACAGCCATAGGGCACGGCGTGAAGCGCGCTCGGCCCCAGGCCGTGCGGATCCAGGCTCGCGATGGGGGGCGTAGGGCCGGCATCCGCGGCCGCTGCTGCGGCGGCCATGATCCCGATCTGTGCCGCCCATGTCACCCACATGCCGGCAATGATCCCCACGCCCTGGATGCCCGACACGTACGCAATCAGCAGAGCAGACAGGCAGGCGAGTGCGCCGCCCACCAGTGACAGTAGCACAACTGCCGCGTCCGCATTCCACTGGGCCGAAGGCGCTGCGACGAGCACGGCCACGACGGACGGCAAAGCCCAGCACAAGGCGAACAGAGCTAGGCTATGCAGGCAGCGGGAGACCCAGACGAGCCCGCGCGGCGGGGGCGCCGCATCCAGCCAGCGTCCTGCCCCGGCGCGGGCGCCGGATGGAACGCTGACGCCGCCGAGGATCGCCCCCACCGTCCCGGCCGCCGCCAGCAGCAGGTTGGGGATGAGGTGGCTATCGGGGCCCCGGTATAGCAGCGATACGCCCACTCCGGCGCAGGCCAGGATCGTGAAGAAAATGAAGAACGGGCGCGCCTCGCGGGCCTCGCCCGCCGCCATTGCCACAAGCGCTCTCACGAGGTCTCCCCCTTGTGGCTCACATAGGCCACGAAGATGTCCTCCAGGCTCGCCGCACCCGTTCCCACCTCGGCCCCCGACTGCTGCAGCTTCTCGACCGCCGCACGAACCAAGTCCTGCACCAGAAGCACTCTCTCCGCGGCGACCTGCTCCTGGGAGACGATGTGCCCCAGGTCGGCGGTCAGTGCGCCATTGCCGCCACTCACCGTGACCCGCGTGATCTTCTCCTTGAGGTCATCCAGGGGCGACTGCACGATCAGCTTGCCGCCGTCGATGATGCCGATGTGGTCGGCGATGCGCTCCACATCGTCGATGATGTGGGAGGAGAACAGCACCGTCGCGCCGGTATCGGCCAGGGCGCCGATGATGCCCTCCATGAACTCCCGGCGCACCACGGCATCCAGGCCCGAGGTGGGATCGTCCAAGAGCAGCAGCTCCGGCTCCGGGGACAGCGCCAGTACGAGCTGCACCTTGCCTTTCATCCCCCGCGACAGCGTCGAGATGCGGTCCCTCGGCGACAGCTCCAGCCGGTCCAGCAGTTCCAGGCAGCGCTTCTGGTTCCACGTCGGCCAGAGTTGGGAGGCGAACCGGCAGATCTGCTCCACCGTCATCCACTCATACAAAGACGGCTGCTCGGGCATGTAGGTGGCCCGCCGATGAACTTCCACGTAGTCCCGCAGCGGGTCGAGCCCGAGCACCTGCGCCGAGCCGCCGGTGGGCTGCAATAGGCCCATGAGCATCTGGATGGTAGTGGTCTTCCCCGCTCCGTTTCGCCCCAGGAAGCCGTACACGCTGCCCCGGGGCACACACAGCGACAGCCCGTCCACCGCACGCTTGCGCCCGAAGTGCTTCTGCAGATCGATGGTCTCCACGACGAAAGCCTCAGCCATGCTGCAACTCACCTGCTTCCGGACGAATGGCGTCTCTATGCCGCCCCATGGCCTGCGACAGCAGTCGACAGGCCTCCTCCTCGGACAGGCGCACGGCCACGGCCACCTCGGCGGCGCGGTCGATAACCTCGGCCACGACCTCCTCACGCTCCGCCTGCACCGCTTCGCCGCTGGCCGACACGTACGTTCCCTGCCCATGTCGGCGTTGCACGAACCCCTCGTACTCCAGCTCGCGGTAGGCCTTGACGATGGTATTGGGGTTGACCCGCAGACGCGTGGCCAGCTCGCGCACCGAGGGCAGTTGGCTGCCATCGGCCAAGGCGCCACTGGCGATGCCCCACTTGATGCGCCGGATGATCTGCGCATAGATCGGCACGCTGTCCTGAGGGTCGATATCGAGTAGCATGGTTGCACCAACGACCAGGGAACAGGATGGGCAAGATGACGGCAACGACAACGGCGACGGCAACGGCAACGGACAACGACGACGACAAAACAGGATAGACAGGATCACGGCGGATGGACAGGATGAAGGCGACGGCAACGGACAACGACGACGACAGGACAGGATGGACAGGATAGCGGCGGATGGACAGGATGACGGCGACGGCAACGGCAACGGACAACGACGACGACAGGACAGGATGGACAGGATCACGGCGGATAGACAGGATGACGGCGACGGCAACGGCAACGGACAACGACAGGACAGGATAGACAGGATCACGGCGGATGGACAGGATGAAGGCAACGGCAACGGACAACGACGACGACAAAACAGGATAGACAGGATCACGGCGGATGGACAGGATGAAGGCGACGGCAACGGCAACGGACAACGACAGGACAGGATAGACAGGATAACGGCGGATAGACAGGATGAAGGCGACGGCAACGGACGACGACAGAACAGGATGGACAGGATCACGGCGGAAGGACAGGA
>Ga0334884_1000863_pt1 | contig 51279 bp, 37 predicted proteins | sample GraSluR1_MG_7_FD_207215 | JGI IMG/M metagenome (GOLD analysis project Ga0334884, IMG submission 207215) | Sludge microbial communities from methane-producing bioreactor in Wageningen University, Netherlands - Granular Sludge_12_05 R1 | ecosystem: Engineered > Bioreactor > Anaerobic >... | reverse complement strand
AAGCCCCAGAACAATAGAGAGTACCAGACTTCTCATGTGTGTCATTCCTAACCTCACGTCTCAGGTTTGGGAGTCGGCTGTGGCCTGGGCTCCCGATTGGGTCTTTCACGATTCATATTGCGAACGGACTCCGTCAGAATCCCGGGGTCATCCCAAAGCCACAAGTTACTGCGATCGCGAGTCCGCAGAATCTCACCCGTGTTCTGTCTCCAAACATCGGAGGCGTAGGTAGTACAGTTGTTGTATCGCTCACTGTAGCCAGGAGTGACAGGAATCACCGCATCCTCGACAACCCGCCAGCGATTGGCATGCGATGCCCTGTTCTGCTTCAATTCGATGTCGATGGCCACGCCTGACTCAGCAGCCCCCCCGTACCCTTGCATCCAGCGCCCATAGGTGTGCCTCTCACCGGTATCAAGGTCCACGGTTTCGATCCACGCGTGACTCTGTTCCGCATGGATGATGATGAGGTCATCAAGTCCGAGGGGATCTCTCCGATTCACGGGGTCGTTGGCGCAGTAAGCGTAAAGGTTCAGCCCGCCGGAAAGACCGATGGGGTCTTTGGAGAGCCAGCAGAAGACACCCGACACGGTCGTCGTACTTTGGGTCTCGATTTCCTGATGCAGTTCTGGGGTTTGCGACCAGGTTGACCAGGTGCAGGAGTACGTGAACCCGCCGAGACCCACGACGCGATTTTTCGGCCGGGGGTCTGACTTCCTCAGTTGCAACGATGTAGCACAAGTCGTCATTTCCGTTGGGCAAGAACGTAGCAGAGAAGGCCGCTAAAAGGAAGCGTTTCCTTCGGTTTTGCCGGGGTTTACGACGGGACGGCCGATCAGTCGCGGGCGCGTTTCTCGGCCGGATGACAGCGGGCGTGAACCTGCTGAAGCTGCTCGATGGAGACCTCGGCATAGATGGCGGTTGTTTCGAGTTTCTCGTGTCCGAGCAGTTCCTGAATGAACCGGATGTCGGCCCCGCCTTCGAGCATGTGCGTGGCGCAGGTGTGGCGGAAGAGATGGCAGCCGCCGGAGGTGCGGCCGATGTCGGCCTTGAGGATGTACTCGCGCACCGTGCGCCCGAGCACGTCCTCGTTGAACGCGGTGCCGTAGCCGGTCAGGAAGAGCGAGCGCTCGGCCGGGTCCACGGCGAGCAGGGGGCGCACGTCCTCGATGTACTTCTCGACCCATTGCAGAGCTCGCGCGCCGACGGGGACAACGCGGTCCTTGCGTCCCTTGCCCTGCCGCACCCAGAGGATGCGCTTCTCGCGGTTGAGGTCGGCCAGCGTGAGGCGCGCCGCCTCGGTCCGGCGGATGCCGGTCGAGTAGAGTAGTTCGAGCAAGGCGCGGTCGCGGATCCCCAGCGGGTCGGCGATGTTCGGCACGCTCAGGATCGCTTCGACGTGGGCAACGGAAAGCGCCTCGCCGGGAAGCCGCTTCTCCGCCCTGGGCAACTCGATGTCGCTGGCCGGATTGGCCTCGATGACGTGCTCGCGGCAGAGCCACGAGAACAGGCTCTTGACTGCGCCCAGCCGGTCACGCTGCGACGAGACCGACAGCGGCTTGCCGTTGGCCTTGCGGTAACGCCAGAGCCAACGCTGATAGCCCTGAAGGATCGAGTGCGTGACCTGGGCCGGATAGACGAGGTCGCGCTCGTGCGCCCAGCGCAGGAAGTATTTCAGGCCGTGCCAGCGGCTGCGGACGGCCTTGTCGGTGCGGTTGAGCATGCGCTGATGATCGAGGAAGCGCTCGACGTGCACGGCCAGACTCTCCGGGTCCCGGATGAAGTCCTCGGGCGGCGGCTCGTTGCCGCCGCGCTTGTCCTGGGGCCGCGTGCGCATGCGCTTGACCGCCTCGTATCCGCTCTTGCCTGCCATATCGCTACGATGCTCCTTTCCGCCGGGTTCCAGATGTGCGCGGCCACGAAGCCGCGAAGTCGGCCGATTTCAGCCGCAAGCGACTAAAGAAGAGGCGGTTGCACTTCGTGGGGCCGTTTCCACGAAGCGCCCCGAAGCGGCCTCGTCCGTGCACGAAGTCGGCGTCGTAGTCGTGGAACCGCGCTCGCGGGCGCGAAGCTGTTCGACGTCAAGCAGGCCGATCTGCCAGGCGTTGTCCGGTTCCACGGCGTCGACAAGCAGTTCGTACACGCAGCCCTTGCCCTGGTGGCCCCAGCGGCGGGCGACGTAGTCGAGCGCCTCCAGTTTGCCCAGGTGCACGCGGACCTGATATTCGCTCCAGCCGGAGCGCTCGCGCAGTTCCCGGCGGCTGAAGAGTGCAAGGCGCTGCTCGATCTCGTCGCGCTCGCAGGCGTCGCGCACGAGCGCCTTGACGTAGCCGAGCATGCGCCGCGTCTGCGGCGGAAGCTCGTCGAGCGAGCGGCCGAGCAACTCGGGCGCGATGCGGTTGGCAAGCTCGATGTCGTCGAGCGTCACGCGGATGAACTCGGCGCGGCCGGGATCGGCCGTGTCGATCTCGCGCGGTCGCTGGTGCTGGTGCAACAGTGCCACGGCGTCGATCAAGGTCAGGTACTTCTCGTGATCGCGCCGGGTGCGCGTGCGCTCGGCCGTGAACGTGAGCGCGTCGGCCCAGGGGTTGACCACGTCGACCGGCGCGAGAAGCCGCTGAACGTTACGCATCAGCGCGAGCAGCTTCTCCCGGCGCTTGCGAAGCCGAAGGCCTTCGAGCGTCCGGGCCTTGCGTTGCAGGGCGTGGATACGCGCGGTCTGCTCTCTGGATTCGTCTACGGTCAGGACCAGGCAGCGATTGAGAAGCTCCTCGTCGATCTCGACTGCCGTCGTGGTCAGGAAGATCATGACCGGGCCTTCGACATGATACTCCTGCGTCTCCATGCGGCCCGTGTGCGGGTCCTTGCCGGTGCTGGCGATGGTCAACTCGCCTTCGGACTGCAGGAGCTTCAGGGCGTAGCTCGCCTTCTCCGCGCCTTCCTCCTCGACGATGGCGAGGATCTTGTGTTGAAGGTCGCTCTCGCCCAGGTAGTAGAGCGATTGGCCGGTCATGGCGGAGTATTTGACCTGCTCTTCGCTCGGGAACATCGAGAGCACCGCCTCCATGAGCGTGCTCTTGCCGGCCGCGCTGGTGCTCTGGATGATGACCGCAAGAGGTCGGTCCAGCTTGCGCGACGTGCAGGCCAGATAGGCGGCTAAACGATTGATCTGCTCCCCCACCAGGCCGCAGGCGTCGAAGGTCTCGGCGATGCGGTCGACCAGCCGGGGCGACTTGAGGAACGCGAGCGCCTCGGCGCGTTCCTCGGCCGTCATGTCCGGCGGCTCGTCGCCGGTCGGGGCGGCGGCCTGGGCGAGCCGCTCCTCCTGCTCGCGTTCGAGGGCCAGCAGCAGCTTGCCAAGGTCGCGCTTGACGATCTCGCGTTCGAGTCCGGTCTCCTCGGCCGCCCGCTCGACGAAGCGCCGCCGGTCCGGATCGCGCAGCAGGTCGATGCCGTCGAGATGGAAGGTGTCGCCGTGCCGCAGGCGCAAGGCGACCTTCATCACCTCAAGGCTGTTGTTCTTGTCCAGGCCGCCGACGCGGTACTCGCGCGGGCCGAAGGCCGCGAAGCGGTATTCGCCGCGCTGAACGAGTTCCGGGCCGTCGGGCGGCGGCTGAGGGGTTTCCTTCTCAGCGGCTAAAACATCAGCAGCTAAAGAAGAAGAGGAAGACGCGCCTGCGCGCGAGCGTGAAGAGACGGGGCCGCAAGGCTCCGCGCTTTTCACGGCCACCAGGAGCGAACGCTCCGGGGGCCGGACTTTGAGAGCGTACTCGTTGGCGTCCATGCCGTGCGGGAACTTGACGCGGAAGCAGTCGATGCCGTGCGTCGTGAGGCGCTCGGCGTCGCGCTCCGCCGCCCGGTTTCCGGCGTCGTCGGCGTCGTAGGCCAGACGAACGGCTTTGACGCGGTGCGAGAGCAGCGCGTCGAGCAGTTCGTCGGTAAAGCCCTGCGTGCCGTAGATGAAGGTCACGTTGCGGATGCCGTTGACCCAAAAGGTCAGCGCGTCGAGCGGCGCCTCGCACAAGATCGCCTCGCCGCCGTCGAGGGCCTCGGCGTTCCAGATGCCGCGATGCGGGCCGGGAAGGTAAAGGTGCTTGGGCGTGCCCTTGCGCAGCCGGTCGACGATTTTGCGGCCGTACATCTCGGCCACGTTGCCGGCCGCGTCGAAGACCGGCACGACCAGCGAACCGGTAAAGTGCTCGTGTCCGCTCTCGCGGTAGAGTCCGAGCTTTTGCAGTCGTTCCCGGATCGCCGCGCCGTCCTTGCGGTTGGCTTCCGGGATGCGAAGCCCGAGCGTCCGGTCGGCGAAGCCGAGCCGGAAGCGCTCGACGGCTTCGTCATGCCGCAGCCCGCGACGCTCAAGGTACGCGAGCGCGTCGGGCGTCTTGAGCAGCCGCTCGTGATAGTAGTCGACGACCAGCTTGAAGACCGCCGCGTCGTCGGCGTCCACGTCGAGCGGATTGTCGAGCCGTCGGACCGTGCCGATACGCGTCGCCGCTGCGGGCGGTGCCGCGAAGGCCGGACGGCCTTCGGCAAGCAGTTCGTAGGCGTGGCGGAAGCTCACGCCGTCGAACCACTGCACGAACTGGATCGCGTTGCCGGCCTTGCCGCAGCCCATGCAGTGGAAGAGCCCCTTCTCGGGCGTCACGATGAACGACGGCTCGTCGTCCTTGTGGAATGGGCACGGGCCCGCCAGGTGCCCGTTGCCGTGTTTGGCAAGCTCGATGCCGCGCGAGCGCACGAGCGCGGCCAGGTCCGTTTCGCGTTTGATGCGGTCGATCTCTTCGTCAGGAATGCGCGGCATCGCTCCCCCTCTCTCCGGCCGGTCGGCCGGCTGGCCGTGAGCTTGTCGAACCGGACAGGAGCGACAGCAGGGCGAAGCCCGCTTCGCGGCTGCGCCGTTCGCGGGCGCGTTTGGATTCGGGGCGCGTGAGCGCCGCGAGGACGGCGCGAAGCGCCCACTCGCGGGCGTCGAGCCGCCCAACGGCGGCGCGCGCCTCGATGCGCCCGTAAAGCTCCGGGCTGAGCGTCAGAACGATCCGGCGATTTGCCGTCATGTCTCGGTCTCCTTCCGTGTTTTTGGTGGAACCGAGAGCCCGGCCGTGGTAGCGTAGCGACCATCGGCACGGGCCTCGGCCCGGCTGCCTGGGGCGGCGGCTGAGTCCGCCAAGATTCGCGCCGCCGACCCCGCTCCTCGCGCACCCCGTCAAGAAAGATTTCCATCAAGGTTACGCGTCGCGTATACTTACGCATGGCGTAAGTCTAACGCAAGCAAAAAAGTGACCCTGCGTATGGAGGTGTAGTATGTGGCGCATGAGCACAAGACCGAAGAGACCGATTCTGGAAGTCAACGGGGAGTCCCTGGGATGCCGTATCCGTCGCCTGCGGAAGGCCAAGGGCCTGACGCAAGGCGAGCTCGGCGAGGCGCTCGGGGTCTCGGTCCGGGCCGTTTGTTCCTACGAGCGCGACGAGTGCGCGCCGCCCGCGAACGTCCTCTTGCCGATGGCCGAAGCCCTGGGCGTGGACATCCGGCAGGTAATGGGCGCGGAAGCGGTGGGCGAAGAGGCCGAGCCCGGCCTCGAACGGCGCTGGGTGCGCAAGCTGCGCGATATCCAGGAGCTGCCGGAACGGCAGCAACGGGCCATCATGCAGGTGCTGGATATGGCGTTGAAGTCCAACGGATGAAGGATCGGGATCGAACGATGATTTACGAGATCAAGAAAGACCCGAAGTGGTTGGTTCGGGAAGAACGTAAAGTCTACGAGGCCCGCGAACGCGGCGAGCTTGCGCGAAAGCGCAAGCGGTTCCGGGTGATCGACGTCTTCGCCGGGGCCGGGGGCATGACGCTGGGATTCTCGAAGAGTTTCGGGCATGCCTTCGATTCGGTATGGGCGAACGATTTCAACGCCGACGCCGTGCGCACGTACAACGCGAACTTCGGCGATCATTGCCGTGGCGGCGATATCGTGGACATCCTCAAAGACCCGGCGACGGAGATCCCGGCGGCCGACGTGGTGATCGGCGGCCCGCCGTGCCAGGGGTTCAGCCTGCTGAACAAGAACCGCGATGACGATCCGCGCAAGCAGCTTTGGCGGCCGTATTTCGAGATCGTCGAACGGTCCGGGGCGCAGGTGTTCGTCATGGAGAACGTGCCGCAGTTGCTGGGCACGTTCGAACACGGCGAGATTATCGGCACGGCCGAAGCGATGGGCTTCAAGGTATGCGGCGGCGTGCTGTGCGCCGCCGATTACGGCGTGCCGCAGACCCGGCGGCGGGCGATCATCATCGGCTGCAAGTTCTTCGACCCCTCGCAGGTGTTCCCGCCGCGCAAGTCGCACTTCGACCCGTCGAAGGGCGGTGCGCAGACTTCGTATCTGAAGGCCGACGGCAACGGCTATCTGCCGGAGGCGACGAAGTGGCGGACGGTCCGCGACGCGATCGCGGACCTGCCGCCGCCGGTCGGCACGGAGCCGCGCGAGGAAGTGCCGCCGCTCGATCTTCATTTCGGCCGCTCCCCCACCGAGAAGAGCCTCGCCCGCTACCGGGCGATTCCCGAAGAGGGCATGAACCGCTTCGATCTTCAGAAGCGCGCGCCGGAGCTGACTCCGGCCTGCTGGATCCGCAAGACCAGCGGCGGCACGGACCTATTCGGGCGGTTGTGGTGGAACCGCCCGGCGTTCACGATCCGCACGGAGTTCTTCAAGCCGGAGAAGGGCCGCTATCTGCACCCGAAGCAGCATCGGCCGATCACGCACCGCGAAGCGGCGCGGTTGCAGTCGTTCCCGGACGATTTCGTTTTCAAGGGCTCGAAGACCGAGATCGCCCGGCAGATCGGCAACGCGGTGCCGCCGGGCCTGGCGGCCCGCGTGGCCGATACGGTGTATCTGCTTTTGTCGATGCGATGAGCGATGTCTTTACCAGGGAACAGCGCAGCCGGATCATGCGTCGCGTCAAGGGCCGCGACACGAAGCCGGAGCTTCTGGTAAGGTCGCTCGTGCATCGAATGGGGTTTCGGTTCCGCGTGCAGGGCCGGAACCTGCCGGGCAACCCGGATATCGTGTTGCCCCGGCATCGGAAGGTGATTTTCGTGCACGGGTGTTTCTGGCACGGGCACAAGCGGTGCCCGCGGTCGAAGCGTCCGGCGACGAACACGGCGTTTTGGAACAGGAAGCTCGACGGCAACGTCGAGCGCGACAAGCGATTCCGCCGCGAGCTGCGGCGGTTGGACTGGAAGACGCTGATCGTATGGGAGTGCGAGACGCGCAAGCCGGAGCGGTTGCTCGGCCGGCTGGAAAGGTTTTTGCATGACGGATGAGGCGAAGAAGCGGAAGGGAACGGACCCGGAGACCTTGCGGCGCAAGGTCGAAGGGCTGATCAGGAACTTCGAGACGGAGCTTCGCTCCGGCGAGTTGCGCCCGAAGGTGCTGGCGCTGGTGCCGATCTTTCACGGCCTGCGCAACCTGGGCAAGTCGCTGATTCCCTCCGAGTACGCTTCGGCGGCGCGTGACCGGATTCTGTACTACTTCCGGCAGTACCCGCAGACGATCATCAACGGCGACGAGCTGCTCGTCGTCTCGGGCATTCAGGACTGGCCGCGCCGCGTGCGCGAGCTGCGCGTGCAGTTCGGCTGGGCGGTCGCCTCGGGCATGACCGTGCGCGAGATGGAAGAAGCCGAAGCCGGCGAAGTGCCGGCCGAATGGGCCGGCATGAAGCCCGGCGATTACGTGCTTCTCGATTCCGAGCAGGACCGCGACGCGGCGCACCGTTGGCACGCGGCCAACGCGATCCGCAAGGAGCGCGGCGGCGTGCGCGACAAGATTCTGAAGTTTCTGCGCGCGAACGTCGGTCGCCCGGTCACGGGCGAGGAACTGCGCTACGTGGCCAACGACAAGACCGAGTGGGCCCGGCGCGTGCGCGAGCTGCGCACGGAAGCCGGCTGGCCGATCGCGACGAAGTCGACCGGCCGCCCGGACCTGGCCGTCGGCGTCTACGTCCTCCAGGCCGACCGCCAAAGTCCCGAGCATGATCGGCTGATTCCCGACGAGGTGCGGCGCGAAGCGTTGCGCCGCGACGGATACAAGTGCCGCGAATGCGGCTGGTCGCATGACGAATGGAACCCGTCGGACCCGCGTCATTTGGAGCTGCACCACGTCAAGCACCACGCCGACGGCGGCGCGAACGTCGAGAGCAACCTCAAGACCCTGTGCACGGTCTGTCACGACAAGCTGCACCGCCGCGAGAAGAAGCGATAACGCTTGTTCTCCGCCCACCGCCAAGCAGTTTTTCTTTTAGCCGCTCCCCTCACCCGGAACGGGGGAGCGGCTGAAAGGAACGCTGCGCTTTCCTCGCTTTCCATGATCGAGCGCCACGCGGCCAGCGTGGCGACCGCTTGAGGCGGAGCGAAGCGAAGCCGACATCGGGGCCGGCGCGGAAGCTGCGCCGATGTGCGGCAACGCCGCGCTGAGGCCGCAGCAGCTTCCGTGACGGCTATGGGGAGAGAGGGTGAATGGCCGAAGGCCAGAGGGAGAGACGGGCGAAGCGGGGCTCTCCCTGAAGGGAAGGCCGCAGAGGGGAACGCCGGAGGGAACAGAAGGCGGCGTTATGCGACGATGCCGCGAGGGCTGAGGAGCCACCGCACCGCAAGCCCGGCCCCGTAGGGGCGCGGCAACGTGCGAGCTTGCGAGCGAACGCATAACGACACCTTCTGTTCAGGGAGGGGCCGGTCTGGAACTGCGCGAAGCGCGGTGGAAGACCGGAACCGACCGGCCTCCGGCGAGCACAAGCTGTGACAGGCGGCGGGTTCGTAGCTTGCGAAGAACCGGCCGACTGGCACCGCTTGTGCCCCCGGCGCGGCCTGGGGCGGGTGGGCCGAACTGACGTGAGCGTAGCGAACACCGCTCGCGAAGCGGAGCACATGGAGCGGTGGCGCAGACTGCCGCTTTAGCTGCCGGCTGCGACGCCGCTCGATGTGCGCAGCGCAGCGTGGGCGGGAGGGGTGAATGCGCCGGGCTTGAAGACGGGCCGTTCGCAGCGTAGCGAGAACGGCACGGCTTGAAGCCTGGTGCAGAGGGCCGGGGTCCGGGCGGCCCTGCAAGTAGGAGCGGAGCCGTTCGGGATGGGACGACGCCGGAGCGTAGCGCAGGCGGCGGCATCGGCCCGAAGGGCGCAGCGTCGAGGTGAGCGTAGCGAACTCCTTTCCCGGAGGCTCTGGCGCGGCATGTGCGTCAGCAGATGCCGTGACAGGGCCGGAGGGTAGAGCCGGAGCCGTTGGCGCGGGACGTGCCGGCCCGAGGTACGAGGGCCAAGCACGGCCCGTGACAACGGCGTAGGCGATAGCGAGCGGAGCGACGCGCGGCAGATCGCAGGAGACATGACAACGCGCAGCGTTGGCGTGGCTCCTGCCTGCCGGGCGGCGCGTAGCGAGCGAGGCCACCGGGACCGCCGCTAAAAGGGACAGTCGTCGGGATTGACCGGGGACGGCGTGGCGGGTGGTTGCGGACGCGTCGCGCCGAAGTCGGCCCTGGCCGACGTAGGCGGGTGCGGCGTCGAACCGGGGAAGTCCTTGCGTTGGATGCGACCGAGTTTTTCGAGTCGGGCCCAGATCGCGCCCTTGGTACGTTCGTGCTTGGCGGCGATCTCCTCCACGTCGACCTTGTCGTCGAACGCGCGGAGTAGGTCCTTCTCCTCGTCCTCGGTCCACGCGCGGCCGGGACCGGTCTTGCGAGCGGTCGAACGGCGCAGCTTGGTCAGTCCCTCAAGCGCCAGGTGCAGCGCGCGCACCGTGTCGGCCTGCTGATACGGCGAGTCGGACGGGAACCGCTCGCCGGTGAACGGGTCAACCCCGTCGGCAAGGCTCTGTACGATCTCTATGGCGCGCTCAGGTTCCATGCGAAGCACCGTAACACGGAACACTGCGAAAGATCGAAACGTTTAGAACGGCAGTGCAGAGGGCGGGCTCAATGAACCGATCTGAACGCCCAAATGACTGCGAGTACGCATGGGAGAACGTCCACCAGGAGAAAGAAAGGAATAAACCTTCGCGGCTGCCGACGGCTCAAGCTACGCCATGTATGCGCCCAGGTAAGATAAGCGAGACCGGCAATCGGGATCATTCTCTGTATGGTAACGAGAAGAGGCGCGACATCAGGCGGCATCGGCCATCCGCGAAGAACGAGAACCATGAATGCCCAGCAAAGCGTGAAACGCAATGCGGCAAGGGCAGCACACCAGAAAGCAACAACAGCAATCGTCCGTTTGTTGCCGAGCATACTGTCATTGCTTGCACCGATGGATTCCATCTCGCTCATTCCAGGGATGGCTACTTGCACGGGTCATCGTTGTGAGGATTATTCAAGGCGTCCAAGGCCGGATCGATCAAATAGTCGTACCCCTGAAGGCCAAGATAGCCATATTCGTAGGCCCGGAGAGCAGGATATGCGACCGACGGATTCATTGGAACACGCTGCAACGTGCCGGGCAAACTCCCCGGCAGTCCGCCAGGTTGAGTAGGCAATCGACTCCACTCGATTCGGCCAGCCAAGACCAAGGGAATGACGGCGTCCGTGATATTCGCGGCGGTCTGCACCGTTCGATTGTCTGTTGCCAAAGTAGCAACTGTCCCTACGGGACCGGTAGGTGACGGCTCCGGAACATCGCGGAATGCGTTGACGATGTTGCCAACGTTCGCACCAAAACTATACGCAGACACATACGCAAGAGCCGCGCCAGGCCCCGTCAGTGCACCCGTAGGCGTAGCCGCTGCACCAGCGACCATTCCTATAACGCTGACACCGGCACCGGCAACCCCTCGCCAAAACATGCCAGCCTGGAAAAGCCCGTAGGGATCGGTGAAGTTTACGGGATTGTTCCCGCAGAAGACATACTGGTTCAACCCGCCGGAGATACCGATGGGGTCTTTAGAGAGCCAGCAGAAGACACCCGACACGGTCGTCGTACTTTGGGTCTCGATTTCCTGATGCAGTTCTGGGGTTTGCGACCAGGTTGACCAGGTGCAGGAGTACGTGAACCCGCCGAGACCCACGACGCGATTTTTCGGCCGGGGGTCTGACTTCCTCAGTTGCAACGATGTAGCACAAGTCGTCATTTCCGTTGGGCAAGAACGTAGCAGAGAAGGCCGCTAAAAGGAAGCGTTTCCTTCGGTTTTGCCGGGGTTTACGACGGGACGGCCGATCAGTCGCGGGCGCGTTTCTCGGCCGGATGACAGCGGGCGTGAACCTGCTGAAGCTGCTCGATGGAGACCTCGGCATAGATGGCGGTTGTTTCGAGTTTCTCGTGTCCGAGCAGTTCCTGAATGAACCGGATGTCGGCCCCGCCTTCGAGCATGTGCGTGGCGCAGGTGTGGCGGAAGAGATGGCAGCCGCCGGAGGTGCGGCCGATGTCGGCCTTGAGGATGTACTCGCGCACCGTGCGCCCGAGCACGTCCTCGTTGAACGCGGTGCCGTAGCCGGTCAGGAAGAGCGAGCGCTCGGCCGGGTCCACGGCGAGCAGGGGGCGCACGTCCTCGATGTACTTCTCGACCCATTGCAGAGCTCGCGCGCCGACGGGGACAACGCGGTCCTTGCGTCCCTTGCCCTGCCGCACCCAGAGGATGCGCTTCTCGCGGTTGAGGTCGGCCAGCGTGAGGCGCGCCGCCTCGGTCCGGCGGATGCCGGTCGAGTAGAGTAGTTCGAGCAAGGCGCGGTCGCGGATCCCCAGCGGGTCGGCGATGTTCGGCACGCTCAGGATCGCTTCGACGTGGGCAACGGAAAGCGCCTCGCCGGGAAGCCGCTTCTCCGCCCTGGGCAACTCGATGTCGCTGGCCGGATTGGCCTCGATGACGTGCTCGCGGCAGAGCCACGAGAACAGGCTCTTGACTGCGCCCAGCCGGTCACGCTGCGACGAGACCGACAGCGGCTTGCCGTTGGCCTTGCGGTAACGCCAGAGCCAACGCTGATAGCCCTGAAGGATCGAGTGCGTGACCTGGGCCGGATAGACGAGGTCGCGCTCGTGCGCCCAGCGCAGGAAGTATTTCAGGCCGTGCCAGCGGCTGCGGACGGCCTTGTCGGTGCGGTTGAGCATGCGCTGATGATCGAGGAAGCGCTCGACGTGCACGGCCAGACTCTCCGGGTCCCGGATGAAGTCCTCGGGCGGCGGCTCGTTGCCGCCGCGCTTGTCCTGGGGCCGCGTGCGCATGCGCTTGACCGCCTCGTATCCGCTCTTGCCTGCCATATCGCTACGATGCTCCTTTCCGCCGGGTTCCAGATGTGCGCGGCCACGAAGCCGCGAAGTCGGCCGATTTCAGCCGCAAGCGACTAAAGAAGAGGCGGTTGCACTTCGTGGGGCCGTTTCCACGAAGCGCCCCGAAGCGGCCTCGTCCGTGCACGAAGTCGGCGTCGTAGTCGTGGAACCGCGCTCGCGGGCGCGAAGCTGTTCGACGTCAAGCAGGCCGATCTGCCAGGCGTTGTCCGGTTCCACGGCGTCGACAAGCAGTTCGTACACGCAGCCCTTGCCCTGGTGGCCCCAGCGGCGGGCGACGTAGTCGAGCGCCTCCAGTTTGCCCAGGTGCACGCGGACCTGATATTCGCTCCAGCCGGAGCGCTCGCGCAGTTCCCGGCGGCTGAAGAGTGCAAGGCGCTGCTCGATCTCGTCGCGCTCGCAGGCGTCGCGCACGAGCGCCTTGACGTAGCCGAGCATGCGCCGCGTCTGCGGCGGAAGCTCGTCGAGCGAGCGGCCGAGCAACTCGGGCGCGATGCGGTTGGCAAGCTCGATGTCGTCGAGCGTCACGCGGATGAACTCGGCGCGGCCGGGATCGGCCGTGTCGATCTCGCGCGGTCGCTGGTGCTGGTGCAACAGTGCCACGGCGTCGATCAAGGTCAGGTACTTCTCGTGATCGCGCCGGGTGCGCGTGCGCTCGGCCGTGAACGTGAGCGCGTCGGCCCAGGGGTTGACCACGTCGACCGGCGCGAGAAGCCGCTGAACGTTACGCATCAGCGCGAGCAGCTTCTCCCGGCGCTTGCGAAGCCGAAGGCCTTCGAGCGTCCGGGCCTTGCGTTGCAGGGCGTGGATACGCGCGGTCTGCTCTCTGGATTCGTCTACGGTCAGGACCAGGCAGCGATTGAGAAGCTCCTCGTCGATCTCGACTGCCGTCGTGGTCAGGAAGATCATGACCGGGCCTTCGACATGATACTCCTGCGTCTCCATGCGGCCCGTGTGCGGGTCCTTGCCGGTGCTGGCGATGGTCAACTCGCCTTCGGACTGCAGGAGCTTCAGGGCGTAGCTCGCCTTCTCCGCGCCTTCCTCCTCGACGATGGCGAGGATCTTGTGTTGAAGGTCGCTCTCGCCCAGGTAGTAGAGCGATTGGCCGGTCATGGCGGAGTATTTGACCTGCTCTTCGCTCGGGAACATCGAGAGCACCGCCTCCATGAGCGTGCTCTTGCCGGCCGCGCTGGTGCTCTGGATGATGACCGCAAGAGGTCGGTCCAGCTTGCGCGACGTGCAGGCCAGATAGGCGGCTAAACGATTGATCTGCTCCCCCACCAGGCCGCAGGCGTCGAAGGTCTCGGCGATGCGGTCGACCAGCCGGGGCGACTTGAGGAACGCGAGCGCCTCGGCGCGTTCCTCGGCCGTCATGTCCGGCGGCTCGTCGCCGGTCGGGGCGGCGGCCTGGGCGAGCCGCTCCTCCTGCTCGCGTTCGAGGGCCAGCAGCAGCTTGCCAAGGTCGCGCTTGACGATCTCGCGTTCGAGTCCGGTCTCCTCGGCCGCCCGCTCGACGAAGCGCCGCCGGTCCGGATCGCGCAGCAGGTCGATGCCGTCGAGATGGAAGGTGTCGCCGTGCCGCAGGCGCAAGGCGACCTTCATCACCTCAAGGCTGTTGTTCTTGTCCAGGCCGCCGACGCGGTACTCGCGCGGGCCGAAGGCCGCGAAGCGGTATTCGCCGCGCTGAACGAGTTCCGGGCCGTCGGGCGGCGGCTGAGGGGTTTCCTTCTCAGCGGCTAAAACATCAGCAGCTAAAGAAGAAGAGGAAGACGCGCCTGCGCGCGAGCGTGAAGAGACGGGGCCGCAAGGCTCCGCGCTTTTCACGGCCACCAGGAGCGAACGCTCCGGGGGCCGGACTTTGAGAGCGTACTCGTTGGCGTCCATGCCGTGCGGGAACTTGACGCGGAAGCAGTCGATGCCGTGCGTCGTGAGGCGCTCGGCGTCGCGCTCCGCCGCCCGGTTTCCGGCGTCGTCGGCGTCGTAGGCCAGACGAACGGCTTTGACGCGGTGCGAGAGCAGCGCGTCGAGCAGTTCGTCGGTAAAGCCCTGCGTGCCGTAGATGAAGGTCACGTTGCGGATGCCGTTGACCCAAAAGGTCAGCGCGTCGAGCGGCGCCTCGCACAAGATCGCCTCGCCGCCGTCGAGGGCCTCGGCGTTCCAGATGCCGCGATGCGGGCCGGGAAGGTAAAGGTGCTTGGGCGTGCCCTTGCGCAGCCGGTCGACGATTTTGCGGCCGTACATCTCGGCCACGTTGCCGGCCGCGTCGAAGACCGGCACGACCAGCGAACCGGTAAAGTGCTCGTGTCCGCTCTCGCGGTAGAGTCCGAGCTTTTGCAGTCGTTCCCGGATCGCCGCGCCGTCCTTGCGGTTGGCTTCCGGGATGCGAAGCCCGAGCGTCCGGTCGGCGAAGCCGAGCCGGAAGCGCTCGACGGCTTCGTCATGCCGCAGCCCGCGACGCTCAAGGTACGCGAGCGCGTCGGGCGTCTTGAGCAGCCGCTCGTGATAGTAGTCGACGACCAGCTTGAAGACCGCCGCGTCGTCGGCGTCCACGTCGAGCGGATTGTCGAGCCGTCGGACCGTGCCGATACGCGTCGCCGCTGCGGGCGGTGCCGCGAAGGCCGGACGGCCTTCGGCAAGCAGTTCGTAGGCGTGGCGGAAGCTCACGCCGTCGAACCACTGCACGAACTGGATCGCGTTGCCGGCCTTGCCGCAGCCCATGCAGTGGAAGAGCCCCTTCTCGGGCGTCACGATGAACGACGGCTCGTCGTCCTTGTGGAATGGGCACGGGCCCGCCAGGTGCCCGTTGCCGTGTTTGGCAAGCTCGATGCCGCGCGAGCGCACGAGCGCGGCCAGGTCCGTTTCGCGTTTGATGCGGTCGATCTCTTCGTCAGGAATGCGCGGCATCGCTCCCCCTCTCTCCGGCCGGTCGGCCGGCTGGCCGTGAGCTTGTCGAACCGGACAGGAGCGACAGCAGGGCGAAGCCCGCTTCGCGGCTGCGCCGTTCGCGGGCGCGTTTGGATTCGGGGCGCGTGAGCGCCGCGAGGACGGCGCGAAGCGCCCACTCGCGGGCGTCGAGCCGCCCAACGGCGGCGCGCGCCTCGATGCGCCCGTAAAGCTCCGGGCTGAGCGTCAGAACGATCCGGCGATTTGCCGTCATGTCTCGGTCTCCTTCCGTGTTTTTGGTGGAACCGAGAGCCCGGCCGTGGTAGCGTAGCGACCATCGGCACGGGCCTCGGCCCGGCTGCCTGGGGCGGCGGCTGAGTCCGCCAAGATTCGCGCCGCCGACCCCGCTCCTCGCGCACCCCGTCAAGAAAGATTTCCATCAAGGTTACGCGTCGCGTATACTTACGCATGGCGTAAGTCTAACGCAAGCAAAAAAGTGACCCTGCGTATGGAGGTGTAGTATGTGGCGCATGAGCACAAGACCGAAGAGACCGATTCTGGAAGTCAACGGGGAGTCCCTGGGATGCCGTATCCGTCGCCTGCGGAAGGCCAAGGGCCTGACGCAAGGCGAGCTCGGCGAGGCGCTCGGGGTCTCGGTCCGGGCCGTTTGTTCCTACGAGCGCGACGAGTGCGCGCCGCCCGCGAACGTCCTCTTGCCGATGGCCGAAGCCCTGGGCGTGGACATCCGGCAGGTAATGGGCGCGGAAGCGGTGGGCGAAGAGGCCGAGCCCGGCCTCGAACGGCGCTGGGTGCGCAAGCTGCGCGATATCCAGGAGCTGCCGGAACGGCAGCAACGGGCCATCATGCAGGTGCTGGATATGGCGTTGAAGTCCAACGGATGAAGGATCGGGATCGAACGATGATTTACGAGATCAAGAAAGACCCGAAGTGGTTGGTTCGGGAAGAACGTAAAGTCTACGAGGCCCGCGAACGCGGCGAGCTTGCGCGAAAGCGCAAGCGGTTCCGGGTGATCGACGTCTTCGCCGGGGCCGGGGGCATGACGCTGGGATTCTCGAAGAGTTTCGGGCATGCCTTCGATTCGGTATGGGCGAACGATTTCAACGCCGACGCCGTGCGCACGTACAACGCGAACTTCGGCGATCATTGCCGTGGCGGCGATATCGTGGACATCCTCAAAGACCCGGCGACGGAGATCCCGGCGGCCGACGTGGTGATCGGCGGCCCGCCGTGCCAGGGGTTCAGCCTGCTGAACAAGAACCGCGATGACGATCCGCGCAAGCAGCTTTGGCGGCCGTATTTCGAGATCGTCGAACGGTCCGGGGCGCAGGTGTTCGTCATGGAGAACGTGCCGCAGTTGCTGGGCACGTTCGAACACGGCGAGATTATCGGCACGGCCGAAGCGATGGGCTTCAAGGTATGCGGCGGCGTGCTGTGCGCCGCCGATTACGGCGTGCCGCAGACCCGGCGGCGGGCGATCATCATCGGCTGCAAGTTCTTCGACCCCTCGCAGGTGTTCCCGCCGCGCAAGTCGCACTTCGACCCGTCGAAGGGCGGTGCGCAGACTTCGTATCTGAAGGCCGACGGCAACGGCTATCTGCCGGAGGCGACGAAGTGGCGGACGGTCCGCGACGCGATCGCGGACCTGCCGCCGCCGGTCGGCACGGAGCCGCGCGAGGAAGTGCCGCCGCTCGATCTTCATTTCGGCCGCTCCCCCACCGAGAAGAGCCTCGCCCGCTACCGGGCGATTCCCGAAGAGGGCATGAACCGCTTCGATCTTCAGAAGCGCGCGCCGGAGCTGACTCCGGCCTGCTGGATCCGCAAGACCAGCGGCGGCACGGACCTATTCGGGCGGTTGTGGTGGAACCGCCCGGCGTTCACGATCCGCACGGAGTTCTTCAAGCCGGAGAAGGGCCGCTATCTGCACCCGAAGCAGCATCGGCCGATCACGCACCGCGAAGCGGCGCGGTTGCAGTCGTTCCCGGACGATTTCGTTTTCAAGGGCTCGAAGACCGAGATCGCCCGGCAGATCGGCAACGCGGTGCCGCCGGGCCTGGCGGCCCGCGTGGCCGATACGGTGTATCTGCTTTTGTCGATGCGATGAGCGATGTCTTTACCAGGGAACAGCGCAGCCGGATCATGCGTCGCGTCAAGGGCCGCGACACGAAGCCGGAGCTTCTGGTAAGGTCGCTCGTGCATCGAATGGGGTTTCGGTTCCGCGTGCAGGGCCGGAACCTGCCGGGCAACCCGGATATCGTGTTGCCCCGGCATCGGAAGGTGATTTTCGTGCACGGGTGTTTCTGGCACGGGCACAAGCGGTGCCCGCGGTCGAAGCGTCCGGCGACGAACACGGCGTTTTGGAACAGGAAGCTCGACGGCAACGTCGAGCGCGACAAGCGATTCCGCCGCGAGCTGCGGCGGTTGGACTGGAAGACGCTGATCGTATGGGAGTGCGAGACGCGCAAGCCGGAGCGGTTGCTCGGCCGGCTGGAAAGGTTTTTGCATGACGGATGAGGCGAAGAAGCGGAAGGGAACGGACCCGGAGACCTTGCGGCGCAAGGTCGAAGGGCTGATCAGGAACTTCGAGACGGAGCTTCGCTCCGGCGAGTTGCGCCCGAAGGTGCTGGCGCTGGTGCCGATCTTTCACGGCCTGCGCAACCTGGGCAAGTCGCTGATTCCCTCCGAGTACGCTTCGGCGGCGCGTGACCGGATTCTGTACTACTTCCGGCAGTACCCGCAGACGATCATCAACGGCGACGAGCTGCTCGTCGTCTCGGGCATTCAGGACTGGCCGCGCCGCGTGCGCGAGCTGCGCGTGCAGTTCGGCTGGGCGGTCGCCTCGGGCATGACCGTGCGCGAGATGGAAGAAGCCGAAGCCGGCGAAGTGCCGGCCGAATGGGCCGGCATGAAGCCCGGCGATTACGTGCTTCTCGATTCCGAGCAGGACCGCGACGCGGCGCACCGTTGGCACGCGGCCAACGCGATCCGCAAGGAGCGCGGCGGCGTGCGCGACAAGATTCTGAAGTTTCTGCGCGCGAACGTCGGTCGCCCGGTCACGGGCGAGGAACTGCGCTACGTGGCCAACGACAAGACCGAGTGGGCCCGGCGCGTGCGCGAGCTGCGCACGGAAGCCGGCTGGCCGATCGCGACGAAGTCGACCGGCCGCCCGGACCTGGCCGTCGGCGTCTACGTCCTCCAGGCCGACCGCCAAAGTCCCGAGCATGATCGGCTGATTCCCGACGAGGTGCGGCGCGAAGCGTTGCGCCGCGACGGATACAAGTGCCGCGAATGCGGCTGGTCGCATGACGAATGGAACCCGTCGGACCCGCGTCATTTGGAGCTGCACCACGTCAAGCACCACGCCGACGGCGGCGCGAACGTCGAGAGCAACCTCAAGACCCTGTGCACGGTCTGTCACGACAAGCTGCACCGCCGCGAGAAGAAGCGATAACGCTTGTTCTCCGCCCACCGCCAAGCAGTTTTTCTTTTAGCCGCTCCCCTCACCCGGAACGGGGGAGCGGCTGAAAGGAACGCTGCGCTTTCCTCGCTTTCCATGATCGAGCGCCACGCGGCCAGCGTGGCGACCGCTTGAGGCGGAGCGAAGCGAAGCCGACATCGGGGCCGGCGCGGAAGCTGCGCCGATGTGCGGCAACGCCGCGCTGAGGCCGCAGCAGCTTCCGTGACGGCTATGGGGAGAGAGGGTGAATGGCCGAAGGCCAGAGGGAGAGACGGGCGAAGCGGGGCTCTCCCTGAAGGGAAGGCCGCAGAGGGGAACGCCGGAGGGAACAGAAGGCGGCGTTATGCGACGATGCCGCGAGGGCTGAGGAGCCACCGCACCGCAAGCCCGGCCCCGTAGGGGCGCGGCAACGTGCGAGCTTGCGAGCGAACGCATAACGACACCTTCTGTTCAGGGAGGGGCCGGTCTGGAACTGCGCGAAGCGCGGTGGAAGACCGGAACCGACCGGCCTCCGGCGAGCACAAGCTGTGACAGGCGGCGGGTTCGTAGCTTGCGAAGAACCGGCCGACTGGCACCGCTTGTGCCCCCGGCGCGGCCTGGGGCGGGTGGGCCGAACTGACGTGAGCGTAGCGAACACCGCTCGCGAAGCGGAGCACATGGAGCGGTGGCGCAGACTGCCGCTTTAGCTGCCGGCTGCGACGCCGCTCGATGTGCGCAGCGCAGCGTGGGCGGGAGGGGTGAATGCGCCGGGCTTGAAGACGGGCCGTTCGCAGCGTAGCGAGAACGGCACGGCTTGAAGCCTGGTGCAGAGGGCCGGGGTCCGGGCGGCCCTGCAAGTAGGAGCGGAGCCGTTCGGGATGGGACGACGCCGGAGCGTAGCGCAGGCGGCGGCATCGGCCCGAAGGGCGCAGCGTCGAGGTGAGCGTAGCGAACTCCTTTCCCGGAGGCTCTGGCGCGGCATGTGCGTCAGCAGATGCCGTGACAGGGCCGGAGGGTAGAGCCGGAGCCGTTGGCGCGGGACGTGCCGGCCCGAGGTACGAGGGCCAAGCACGGCCCGTGACAACGGCGTAGGCGATAGCGAGCGGAGCGACGCGCGGCAGATCGCAGGAGACATGACAACGCGCAGCGTTGGCGTGGCTCCTGCCTGCCGGGCGGCGCGTAGCGAGCGAGGCCACCGGGACCGCCGCTAAAAGGGACAGTCGTCGGGATTGACCGGGGACGGCGTGGCGGGTGGTTGCGGACGCGTCGCGCCGAAGTCGGCCCTGGCCGACGTAGGCGGGTGCGGCGTCGAACCGGGGAAGTCCTTGCGTTGGATGCGACCGAGTTTTTCGAGTCGGGCCCAGATCGCGCCCTTGGTACGTTCGTGCTTGGCGGCGATCTCCTCCACGTCGACCTTGTCGTCGAACGCGCGGAGTAGGTCCTTCTCCTCGTCCTCGGTCCACGCGCGGCCGGGACCGGTCTTGCGAGCGGTCGAACGGCGCAGCTTGGTCAGTCCCTCAAGCGCCAGGTGCAGCGCGCGCACCGTGTCGGCCTGCTGATACGGCGAGTCGGACGGGAACCGCTCGCCGGTGAACGGGTCAACCCCGTCGGCAAGGCTCTGTACGATCTCTATGGCGCGCTCAGGTTCCATGCGAAGCACCGTAACACGGAACACTGCGAAAGATCGAAACGTTTAGAACGGCAGTGCAGAGGGCGGGCTCAATGAACCGATCTGAACGCCCAAATGACTGCGAGTACGCATGGGAGAACGTCCACCAGGAGAAAGAAAGGAATAAACCTTCGCGGCTGCCGACGGCTCAAGCTACGCCATGTATGCGCCCAGGTAAGATAAGCGAGACCGGCAATCGGGATCATTCTCTGTATGGTAACGAGAAGAGGCGCGACATCAGGCGGCATCGGCCATCCGCGAAGAACGAGAACCATGAATGCCCAGCAAAGCGTGAAACGCAATGCGGCAAGGGCAGCACACCAGAAAGCAACAACAGCAATCGTCCGTTTGTTGCCGAGCATACTGTCATTGCTTGCACCGATGGATTCCATCTCGCTCATTCCAGGGATGGCTACTTGCACGGGTCATCGTTGTGAGGATTATTCAAGGCGTCCAAGGCCGGATCGATCAAATAGTCGTACCCCTGAAGGCCAAGATAGCCATATTCGTAGGCCCGGAGAGCAGGATATGCGACCGACGGATTCATTGGAACACGCTGCAACGTGCCGGGCAAACTCCCCGGCAGTCCGCCAGGTTGAGTAGGCAATCGACTCCACTCGATTCGGCCAGCCAAGACCAAGGGAATGACGGCGTCCGTGATATTCGCGGCGGTCTGCACCGTTCGATTGTCTGTTGCCAAAGTAGCAACTGTCCCTACGGGACCGGTAGGTGACGGCTCCGGAACATCGCGGAATGCGTTGACGATGTTGCCAACGTTCGCACCAAAACTATACGCAGACACATACGCAAGAGCCGCGCCAGGCCCCGTCAGTGCACCCGTAGGCGTAGCCGCTGCACCAGCGACCATTCCTATAACGCTGACACCGGCACCGGCAACCCCTCGCCAAAACATGCCAGCCTGGAAAAGCCCGTAGGGATCGGTGAAGTTTACGGGATTGTTCCCGCAGAAGACATACTGGTTCAACCCGCCGGAGATACCGATGGGGTCTTTAGAGAGCCAACGGCCGGTGATGGGGTCATACCAGCGCGCACGGAAGTAATAGAGGCCCGTGGTCCAAGAATACTCTCGGCCCTGCCACAGATAGCGGTTGCCTATGGCAGATTGGGCGAGAGGCTGGCCCGACGCGTCATAGACCGCCAGAACACGACCCCACGCGTCAAACCGGTACGACTCCACAATGGCGCCGGCTGCGTCGGCCATGGCGTGGACCGTCCCGAGATGGTCGGTGAGCGCGTAATACGTATTCGTCGAGGACTCGGAATGCACGGTCACGGAAAGGAGGTTGTCTATCCCCGGCCCATAGGTGTAGCTCCGGCGAAGTGCCCCCTCCCCGTCCACCTCCGCGATCACTTGGAAGCCCGAATACACGAAGTAGTTCGTCTCCTCTCCATCCGACACCCGGATGCGGCGGCCCAGCGCGTCGTATCCATACGTCTCGGCCAACGCACCGTTCTTGCGGACCTCGGATATCTGATAGCGATCATTCCATTCAATGTCCAGACGTCTCGAAGCGTCATAGTATACGCTCGTCGCGTTTCCCGCTGCGTCATATCCCGCCCACGAACCCTCGCCCCATCCGACCAGACGATTCCCCGCAGCAAGAGTATAGGCATTCGTGGCCCCGTCATCAACCGCTATCAGCCTGTTCCCCGCCAAGTCATAAGCGTATTCGATCAGCGAGGTCTCTGATGAACGATCCGTCTCGGCGATCAACCGCCCCAGACTGTCATACGCATAATCCTCCCGCCAGGATGCCTCGGCCGCATTGACCACCTTCTGCGTGATCAGATCACCCGCGTCATATCCGTACTCGAACGACCAAAGCACGTTCGAGGCCGAGTCCCGCCAGACAATCTCCGTAACCGCGTCCACGGCATTGAACGAGTAGGCCGCCGAAATGCCGGCGTTGGTGCAGGTAATCCTGGAAACCAGTCCGTTTACGCCATACTCGTACTGGTATTCATCCCCCACCGAACGGATGGTCGTCACCCGCTCCGCGGCATCGTATGAGTATGTCACCGTGCCCGCAACGCCGGCCATGCTCGACACGTTCCCTGCAGGCAGTCGAGTGTACGCGATGCCTCCTTCGGGAACAGGGCCAACCGAAGATACCAACCGTCCGGCTACGTCCCACGTGTTGGACACACGACCCGCCTCGTTCTCGGCGATGACGGGCAGACCATTGGCGGACCACTGGTAGAGGTTCGTGATCGCTGGATATCGAACCTCCGAGATGCGGCCTTGATCGTTGTACTCCAAGCCGACGGTGCTTCCGTCGAATCGCTGAATCGTCTTCACGAAATCGAGCACGCCATAGGCAATGGTCAACTCCTGCGTCTCGAGATTAACGACTTTCACGACACGATCTGCATCGTCCATCTCATATCGCTCGACGGCCCGCCCCAATTCGTCGGTGACACTCAGCATGTTCAGTTGGTTGTCGTATCCGATGCCAATACTCGCGGCCTGATTGGTGACACCCTCAAGCCATCGGGTGATCGAAGTCAGGCGACCCAGCACGTAGCTGAGTGATGAAGTGCGCGAACCCGTATCCACATGCTCAATCAGATTGCCGAAACCATCGTATGAAAATACTTCGGAGAGGCCGTCGGGATAAGTTACGGATAGCGGCCGCCCTTTCTCATCCGGGACAATCGAGATCGTTCTCGGGCCGCTTTCGCCGGGCAAGACGATCGCATTCACATGACCAAGCTCATCGCGCCCGAAACCAATACTGTATCCGACATCAAACGCAACGTTGGTTATGTATCCGGCGCTGTCGTGGGCAAGCCGCATAGCATTCCCGTTGGCGTTTGTGATTGCAGTGATCAGCCCCGCGGCATCGTAGCCCGCGGTCCACTCGAAGTTGGTTCCCGATCCGGCTTCAAGCCGGACGGTGGATACCAAGGAGTTGGTGTAATCCAAGCTGACTGTCACGCCAGCCGGATCTTCGATTCGGCCAAGGGTCCGGTCACCCTGATTCCATTCTAATGCCCAGAATACATCAGGTGTCGAGTTATAGCCGTAACCCATGTTGGTCAGATTCCGATACTCGTCATAGGCCATGGATATGCGATAATGCTCGTCCATATCCGTATCGCTATAGCAGAGCCCGCTCATATTCAGGTTGGCGTCATATGTGATATTCTTGATCCAATTGTTGCTGTTCGGTCCGATAACCATCTTCATACGCCGAAGGAGCGGGTCATAGAAGTAGTCTTCGACCAAATCCTTGTCACCACGCCGCGTTATCACTCGGGTAAAATTTTCCGAAATATACTCGAATCGCGTATAATAGTAATCTTCGGGTTCGCCGTAACTGGCGATGGCCCGACTGGCAGGCCCCGGAATGTCCGCATATTCAAAACGGAAGACTTGACCATTAGGGTTTACACGTTTCGTCAACCAATGTGTGGAATATTCACCGCGATGCATGTACTCATAGGCATGCTCAAAGCTTCCCCGAGACGTATGACGAACGACGCTTACAAGATCACCATGTGCATCATAGGACAAAGTTAGAGAAAGATTAGTGGAATGAGTAAGGACTTCTGTGATATTATCTCCTGTATAAACGAACTGAAGATACCTTCCATTGCTGTGTGTAACACGATCTATCTTTGGATTTAAAGCACCTGTGGTCGGATCCCAAAGGGACTGATATGTAATTGCAACTTCCTGGCCGGCGGAATGGGATATTCTTTGCAAGATTCCGTTCGTATCGAATCTATAAAATATCCCTCCGGGGATCCTAACCTCATAGCCATTTTCCACCTCGCTCGCCTCATAAGCACTGCTGCTGGAGACGTAAACTCCATCATTTGTCCGATAGAAGGCAATCCGACTGCCTTGATAGCCTGGTTGGTAAGGGTCAGAAACGGCTTGCAGAAAGAGCCTATCAACTTCAATATAGTTAGTAATAGCAGCGGATGATAGCGTTCCATCACAGCCAGGCAAACCAGTTGACATAGCGTAGCTTCTGCTGACTAATGCGACGACATCGCGATTCCACCGCCGTATTCGCCAATCGTAGTTATGATGCCACCTTGGGCCGATTCCCGAATTCTCCGCGTCAAAACTTGAATAAACCCGATGAAATGTCAGATCTATCAAGGGACAGGGAATCACCATGTCGGTGGCATCTATCCGGTTCTCTCCCGACATGATGAATATCGGATCACCTCCCGGAGGATTCGGTGGCCCTGCAGGAGGAGTGCCGGGTGGTTCTTGTGGTCCGCCGCCGGTCTTGTCATTATTACCGTTACCACGACCACCAGCAGGACACGCAAGCGGACTAGGATCCCCACCCGGCATGGCACAGCCCGGCGCAGGAGGAGGCGCAGATGGAAGGCCCACCCTCGGCGGTTGGTGGGGACACCCGTTCAGCGGCGGACAAGGATCTCCTAAGGGATCGGGAGGCCTGCAATCAATGGCCCCCAAGGCCGCTTCGCCGAATATTGTTTTTGCTGGCATAATAAACCACATTGCAGCCAGTGCCAGAGTTAATGGAATGCGGAAAAAGCTGATCCTGGTGGTCATTGATCGTTTCCTTCTCATCGCTCCCCCACAGTAATCCCGTCTTGAATCGCCCGTATCGTGTGACACGCCGTGTTGTATCCGGAGGAAATAAACACGCGATAGTCGAACTCATCCGTAGGCTTAATATCCTGCCGACAGATATCCTTTGTCGCGCCCCCACTATCGAACGCCAGTCCACCGCCAAAAGCTCCCAACTCCAAATTGATGTCATATGGCAGGTGGCGTGCAATCAACCTGTTCTCGACCACCTGAGTGCCATCCGGCAATTTCTCGACCACATAATAAATCCCGTCCGTATTCGCCACCGCCCAGAAGCCATTCACCTTGATCGAATCAAGGATTGCCCCCGTTTGTCGGATACGCGCTACAAGATAATGGCTATCCTCAACATCACTAACATCCAGCGCGAGTACTATGCCTCCACTTTCCCTCAAGGCAGCTTGAACACGCGTCCTGGCGTCGGCCTCAATAACAATATTTTCCCCACCGCCAATAAGCGGACATATCCATGCCCTCTCTTTCCCTCGCCACACCGCTGGCGAATTTGTTGGGAAAGAAGCATCAAGCACGCGAACCGAAATTGCATTGGACAAGATGCTGCCGTTCTCATAAACACCAACCACATGAAAAATCCCCGTCGAACCGAACACATGGGCAATTGGATATCCCGGAGAAGTCTGATAATTTGTCACACCTCCAATAGAGATGAAGACCGAACCGGTGCTTGTCCCCGCAGGTTCGGCAGCAAGAAGCAACGAGTCGTTCTTTCGCAAAACCATATCGCCTCCGCTGAGCAAATTGTGTGTGCCCCACGTAATCGTATTCGTCATGACCTTCGCACCATTTTCAAACGAAACAACAACGTTCGTGGATGATCCTGCAGCAAGAGGAATATTCGCAAACCATCGGTTGCCGACACCGCGCCTCTGCTGTTGCCCGGATGAGAGAGACATCATGCCCATAAACCGTGCGCTTCCTTCCATGCAATACGGTGACACTTTGCTTGTCACGGAGAGAGTGTCTATTGTGGCAAATTGCATGAGGCGTTGCTCAACCCAGTCCGGCATGCCGTTTGCATTGGTATCGCTCCCTCCCATCTGTTGGACTCTTATGCGACTGACTCGTATTCGAGCACTCGAATGAATATTATCCCAGCATATTGCAATCCGATGCACACCTTGCGTTAGCCATGGGGTAAAAAAATGGCATGTATTAGTTGCTTCAATACCAAGTCTTAAACGAGAGGTGCCGATATATTCCGAATTTGCGTAACCGTGTAGTTCTGTTGTCAGGCCACCATATCCCCAACCGACAACTTCTATGCGATATACGCCCGCAAACGGCACTGACACATCATACTCAAGTTGTCCTCTCAACCCTCGCGAATATGCTTCGCCCCCCCATTTACCCCAATCCCCAACCGCATGTCCAAATGCCGAGCCTTCTATTTCAAAAATCGTTGATATGTCACCATCCAGATCATCAAAAAGCGGATTTGAGCCGAGATACCTGATCTCAACTCCGTCGCTTATCCCATCGCCATCCGTATCCGAATTTGCCGGATCGGTGCCATGAAGATATTCCTCGTAGTTCGTCAACCCATCGCCATCGAGATCGCCCCACTTGTCGGAAGGATCTTCGGGATTCAGGCCGTACATGAGCTCCCACGCATTGGGCATGCCGTCGCCGTCGTTGTCGAGCAGGTCGGGTTCAACAATCTGCACGGCCATGGCATCAACATAGACGGACGGAGTCAACTGAGACGCTTCCGGAATTTCCACTCTTATCCTGGAGAGAGACCGCGTCGAAGAGTGCAGGAAAGGTACATTGCGAAATACTCGCACATTGTTTATGTAAAGACACCACTCTCTGCGGCGATAATCGAGCCGGATAACAACACGAGTCCATTCATCAGCGAACGTTCGATGGTCCAATGATGATACCCGCCACTCGCCAAGCTCACTATCGTAAGCGCAAGGAAGACTCTCTGAATTGACTGCAAACAATGCGGCGTGAGTGTTCGGGAAGCTGTCCGGATCCGGCAAAACGCCCGGACGCAAGCGGATATAGGTTTCGAACCAGACAATGGGTTCTCCCTGCGCGCCGAAATACTGCGTCATATGCGCGTCTTGTCCCTCAATGGGCTGGAGTTCGACAGCTTGATTGTCTGAGAAAACAACAGCCCCCTGAACGGTCACTTCAGAAGCCGCCAACCAGCGTTGTTGTCCGTCCAGAGAACCCGCCTGATAGCCTTCGCTCGTTTCGAAGTTCGCCGTCCACGGTAGGCGCGCAAAGTCGTTCGATACAAGAGGCCCGAAACCCCAATCGAGTTCGCGGCCGTCATCCATGCCGTCAGCATCCGTGTCCGGATCGAACGGGTCTGTCTCATAACCGGATTCGAGGGCGTTTGGAATGCCGTCGTTGTCGTCATCTATGTGGTCAGGCATTTCATACGTTAAATCTATCGTGTCCATAAACTCGCCGGCACCGCCGCCTTCGACACGGAAGAGCGCCGGACGCTCAACCGAAGTGTCCGCAAAACCCAGGTCTTCAAGAACGGGGACACCGTCACGATACAGCGTCCACGTCTTCGTGCTATAATCCCTCCTCACGGTCAGATGCACCCATGACTGGAATTTCACCGGCGGAGAGTTGGTTGCCGACACCCAGCTTTCCGTGCCGCCATCGTAACCTGCGAGGGCAAAGTTGCCATCGAGCCGAATCAAGGCCGTTGCATAGAGGACAGCCGGAGGAAGCTCGGGCAAAGGCTCGGGGATCATTCGCATGCGAAAATCTGTCCAAACAACCTGCCCGGAAGTGCCCAAAATGATTTGTTGCAGGCGGGCTGGAAGAGTCCGGCTCTCAGCTTGAAGCGCGGCCGCTTGTGAACCACTAAAAGCAATATCCGATTGAACAACGGCGCTTCCCTGGGGAACAAGCCACCCCTGTTGGCCGGAGAGTGAACCTTCCTGATAGCCCTCAATGTCCTCGAAATCGCACGCCCAAGGAAGGGAATGCACGCTATTGCTGATCAACGGATCATATCCCCATGCAACTTTCTCTCCGTCCTTGAGCCCGTCTCCTGTTGTATCGGCCAACATCGGATTTGTTCCGAGCAGATATTCTTCCAGATTGGTCAGGCCGTCTCCGTCCGGATCTTCCGCGGAATCGTCGCGGTCCACATCCAAGCCGTGCAGGCGCTCCCAATAGTTGGGCATACCGTCCTGGTCGTCATCAAGCTGCAGGGGTTCGCTGTCGGAAATGCCGATATCGTCCAGATACGACGGGAGCAAACCGGAACTGCCGGTCCATTGCGCCCGGCTGAATTCGCAAAGGGTGTTGTCGGCAAAGCCGAGGTCCGCAATGCAAAGCAAGTCGCCGACATAGAGGTTCCATTTCCGTGTCCGATAGTCCAACACCACGGTAAGACGCGTCCACTCACCGGAAACGGGCGGCACGTTGGTCAGCGCCACCCATTGGGAAGCAATGCCATCCCACCCGCACAAAAAGCCCGCTTCATTCACGGCGACGACCGCGGAGCGGTCAGCCGCACTTCCGGCCATATCCGGCAAGCTTCCCGGCACGGGACGCAACCACATGCCTATCCACACCTGCTCCGCGCCGGCCGCGGCATAATAATGCCGAAGAACAACGCCACTGTCCTCGGCGCCAAGCTCCAGTGCCTGCAAGCCGTTTTTCACCAGACTCGTTTGCACAATCGCCGACTCAGACGGAACCGCAAGCCATTCGTTCTGCTCATGGACGGAGCCCAAAGCAAGCGACTCGAAATCCTCTTCCCATGGCAGCGTTGCATAAGCCGTCGCCGTAGTCGGGCAAAACCCCCAACGAAGCTCGGAGCCATCTCCCATGCCATCGCCATCACTGTCGAACGAAAGGGGATCGGTTCCGTGGACTTCGATTTCCGCCGCGTCAGACAAGCCGTCGCTGTCGGTGTCGAAAAGAAGCGGATCGGTTCCGTGGACCAGGACCTCCCGACCATCCGAAAGGCCATCTCCATCACCGTCAACATCCTGTCGGCTGACGACGTATACGCGGCTGAAAACGGATGTAACAGGCAGCCGTTGAATCCCGTCGGCATCCTGCCACACAAGGTTGGTTTCGCCCAGCGTCGCAATGCCGTCAGCCGCAAGACGCCATTCACCGGCACTATCATACGAACCGTCGGCTTCGATATCCTGGAAGAATATTTCGATGATTTCGCCGGCCTGCCCAGTGCAAGCGAGCTTCAATTCGACGGCATCAAGTTGCGGTGAAGGAACAATGCTCAGGATGCGCGGCGTGTTGGAACTGTCGGAAAAGACATCCACCGCAAACGGACGGGGAACCGACCATGTGAATCCGTTGGTGGGCAGACGTTGGTACCAGTATCCCCGCCCCTGCATCAGCATGGCTTCGGAAAGCGAGCCCGTGCTGTCCAGCCATTGATTATGCCATACATGACCGACCGACTGAAACAACCAGTTGGTTGACTGCGTTTCCGGGCATACGAGCCAATCGGCCTCAAGAATGTTGACGCCCCCATGCGCGCCATCTGCTGCAATGGTTGTTTCCCCCAAAGGCACACTCGCCGGGAACGGATAACCGAACGCGTTCAAGCCGGGCAATAAACTCTCGCTGTGAACCGCGTTCAACAACAAGGCGCCACAGAGAAAAACATGCTGGTCGGAATGTCTGTTCTCGATCCAAAAACCGATTCCGGGTTCGATAGTCCGTGTCGCGGGCGTCCAATTCGTTCCGCTTTCGAACCAAAACCCGTCCAGTTCCGGATTGCCCGTATTATCTGCTTTGAAAGAAGTCCTGTATGCCTGTATCAGACGGTCCCAGTGCAAAATACGGTCGGCAGCGGCCTCTTCAGCGGCACCCCGCAGTTGGTTGGAAAAAACACCGTTCAGTGTCGGATCGTACGAAGCAAATGGCATGGAAACCATCCGCGTGGACTCGCCGGGGACAGTCAACCGAATGAAACCTGCCGGTTCTGAAACTTCGGCTTGCGTCGGGGATAACGCTATCAGCCATCCCCCTGCCAACACAACAAGCAGAACGCACGATACCGGGGCAATAAAGCGCCGGCTATTATTCGGGTCAAGGCGCCTTTGAATTCTCATGCCCTGCCTCCTCCTTTAGCTGGAAATACCGGAATCTGATTTCAGCCCCGGAAAGACCATCGGCGACTTACACACCCCATAAGGAACACCCCAAGAAATACGCCCGGAATGGAAGACAAAATAATTACTGTACCGGGCTCGGCCACAAGGGACGTATCGTCGAAATGAATCGCACCCTGATCGCCGACTTCGTTCACCCATATCACGGCGCGGACCCACTGCGCATTGGGCGGAGCGACGGCGCTGACGGTTTTCTGCACCCACACATCCGGCCCGACACCATCGAAATAAAGACCCTCATCGCTGATCAGCGTTTGGCCGTTTTCTTCTCCGATGAAGAATTCAATTTTAATGCCCTGATCCGCCTGATTGGTCCAGTTGCCGTCCGCTTTGAACCAGCCTGAAAAAGTATATGTGACGCCCGGCGTCGCGGGCGCCTCCTGCCACCAGCCGCCGCTGAGATCACCGGCCCATGAACCGAGAATCGTCCCACCCCAATCGCCGCTTCGCACATGCCATTGTCTGCGAGCGGCGGTACCCCAACGTCCGCCGTGAATATCGGGGCTCCCCCACTGCCAATGCTGCGCTTCATCCGATGTTGTCCCGGCGTCTTCGAATCCGCCGTTACTCAACAGGTTCGCGTGAACCGGATTCACCATGATAACAAGCAATAAACACATCAGGACTGGCGTTAACTTCCTCATGACAGGTCCTCCCATGGAACTCGATTTCTTGCGTGCCGGAACCAAGCGTCACCGGTTTCTTCTGAAGGCAGGTAAGCAAAGTCGGATCAGTGAAGTAAAGAGCGGCGATCTTTCAATTCGTGCTATTTTCTTTCAATCCGTGCTCTAAAGTCGGATGGAGAACATTTGAATCGCTTTTTAAACCACGCGGAGAAATGATTCTGGTTCTGAAATCCACATTTTTCCGCTATTTCTTTGATATTGAGTTTGGGATCCTTCAACAATTCTTCCGCCTGTTGTTTTTTCTTTGCTTTTAAGAATTCCCGAGGGCTTTCGTTAACTACCAATTTAAAGGTTCTCGTGAAATGCGAAACACTCAGTCGTGCTTCGCAAGCCATATCCGAGCACGTCCTGAAAGCATAAGGGTTTTCGCGCATTGTCTCAAGAATGCCGCAGATAAGTTGCTCACTGCGCCGTCCCGGCTCCGCAGTATTTCGAGCAGCAATATTCTTCATATCTGACACGTCGGATTCCCCATTCATCGGCGACCCCCGAACGTTCGGTCACGAACGAGATTGCAGCATTTTCAGCGCGGCCGACGCGGCGGAACGCAATCGCACATCACCGGAAGATGCATGTGCTTCGATGCCATCCACATCCGTCGAATCGCCCATTTTTCCCAAAACGGCCAATGCAGATACCCGCAAGTGAACATCGGTTGATTCACGCAGCACGGTGCGCGCCAATTGCACAATACGCGGATCATCTTCCGCCGCTGCAATCTGAAGAGCGGTTGTGCGGGATGCGGAACTGTATTCGGCTGAAGATGCCACGACGTAAGCCTCTTCAGCAACGAGGCGGGAGGTGTAAGGCTCATTCCGGCGATTGAGCCTCAATGCTATCAGGGCGGTTCCCGCCAAACTGCCTTCCTTATCCCGCAACGCATCGCCAAACAACTTGACCAGCGCGGGCTGATGTATTCCGGCTTGCACGTACAATGTTCCCAGGTGTTGAACACAGTATTCGCGCCAAACAGGGTCCTGCCCGGTATCGTAGAACAACGTCATGAGATGCCGGATCAAGGAAAGGATATCCGTCGAATTGATCTTGACGATATTGACCAAATGATTTTTCAGAGCGTTCAATTCCTGTGGCCGAAGGCCGGCCTCCTGAGCCGATTGATGCAGGAAGGCATATATTGCCCCGCATTCATCCCGCGTCAAAGGCGACTCCAATTCGCGGGACGCATTCATTCTGGACTGATAGGGAAGTCCAGTGTCAGGGGAAAGGATCGGTTGCAATCTCGCGGGCACAGCACTCATTACAGGCCGCGCTATCTCAAACGACACCCTCATCGGTGTGACCGGAAGCGCCTGGGAAGCCGCAGACTCTGTAGTATCCACGGCAGTCCGTTCCGATGATACCAATTGTTTGGCCGCATTATAACTTGAAGTTGTAGCGGATTTCTTCAGTAAAAACAGCGAAGCCGAAACTCCGACAGCGGCGATAAAAAGCAACGGCCCGACAATTCGTGTTTTCACATTGTCCCCCTTGCCGACATTCCGGATATGTGCCCGACAACTTATAGCGGATACAGCAGACGCACCCTCCACCCCGAGACCGAGACTGAACAGAAGAATGGCGCAACGAACTTCATAAAGTCAAGCGTGCTGACAGTCCCGGCAACAGCAGTTATGACGATGACCTCTTTCGACAGGATAGAAATCTTTTATTTACTCCCCGTCAGCTTGACATCGAACCGGATGACGGCGATGCGCTGATCGCCCTGCTCCACCGTCGCATACATCTCCCCTTGCCCGGCGCGGCGAGCGCGTATCGGCAAACCAACTCTCTGTGTCGAGAACGGCGCCAGGTCCAGCGGCCGCATGCCGCCCCGGAAGTCGCCTCTCCATGTCACGGTGAACGATTTTGGATTCGCCGAGTGATTGATCGCAACCAACGGCAAGTCCGTTTCCAATCCACCCGCCTCAACCTGCGCGGGCGACGCGCGAAACTCAACGGAATTCCCGACGCGCGGCCGGATGAATCTTGTGCAGGCCAATTCAACATCTTCCTGCGTGACCGTCCAGAGCACCTCCAGCCAGCCGGAAGCGGGTATATCCGCGGCAAGGAACGAGACCGAAGCTGTTGATACGGCATCCGGCTCAATTACGATGCGCTGATGCTCAGCTTCGCGAAACACAGTCCCGATCACCCGCACACCGGAAAGAGTTATCGCTTTTCCGCTTTTGTTTCTGACAACGATTTCCAGCCGGTTCGGATCATCCCGAACCGACGGCACGGGGACGCGAACGTTGCATTCAATCCCGATAGCCCGTTCCGCCTTCAGAGACGCCAACGAGCGCTGTCCTGCCGCCCCCTCTCCAGATCCCCCCGGCCACTCGCCGAGGAACGAAAGCTCCTGTTCAATATCGGAAGCGGCGAAAAGATCCAGAACCTGAATCTCGCCCGGCAGAAGCCTGATCGGGAAGCCCTCCTCCACAACCGCACATTCGCCGTTGAGCGGATTGAAAACAACCAAGTCCTTGCTCCCATCAAGAAGCCGCACTTGTGCATCCACGATCCATTCGTCTTCGTTGCGAATAGTGATATGACGCACGGCCTGCGTTGCACCGAAATGTTCCATGCGAACATGGTCCGGCGTGACGGACGCGAACCCCTCCGGCTCCCATCCGGCATCCGCGAGTCGTCCAGCAAGAGGCATACAGGTGTTGATCAACGCTTGATCACGACGAATCCACGCCGGATTGCTGCCATGAAGCGTCCCTGAACGGCTATCCCGATAGAAGCGCGGCACAAAGCCCCAGAACAACGCCTCCTCGAAAGCGCGCTTCACGGCTTCAGGCAACAGGGTGTCGAACGGACCGTTCAACAACACTGCAACAGGTCTCTTTCCCGCGAGCACACGTCTGCGGATCATGCGATCATGCTCTTCCGACACGAATGCCCCGGTGTTCAACCATTCCACTTCTTCAAGAACACCATCTACATGTTGAACATGAAAAGGCGTCGGCTCGGTCGCGCTGCTTCCCAAAACCACTTTTCCCTTTGTGGCAAGAGCGCGGGATGCAAGAGCCATGAACTCGAAGCCGCTGAACGAATTGGCAACACAAGGTCTCAATACGGCCGGCTCGAAAACGCAAGGGAAATCAGCGACACCAATTGCGGTTTCGCGATAATCCGGTGTTTCGGTTTGCATGGCTTCAAAACGAACGCCGGCTATCCGAGGCTCGTTAAGGTAGTCGCGAATGGTATTCCATTCAGCCCCCGCGCGCGTCACCGGCAACTCCGGTATTGCGCCCGCATCGGGGTCCACGTTCACCGGAATGATTGCGCCCGCATCGAAAGCGACAGGCCATTTCCCATCAGCCCCGATGCATGCGCCCAACAGTGTGGCAGCCGAAAGGTCTGCGACGGGACCATGCTCCATCAACCCGAGCCGAAAAAGAATTTCCACGTTTTCTTCCGTGCGCGCCATTCCCGCCGACAAGGGCACCCGCTGAACCCATGGTGCGAGATGCACCAACCCATCAGGATTGAGTTGACTGCTGCGCGCAACTTGCGGTGCGGAATGACGTTTCTGAAAATCAGCCAGAACGGCTCTGAAAGGATTGCCTGTCGCTGATTTCAGGGAGCGGAATTCGCATCGAATCGTGGCGCGTCCGGGGAAATTGGATGTCTGTTGAGTCAACGCGAGGTCATATTGGATGGCCAACGCCTGCTCTTCGGTCCGCGCCAATACACAGAACACGCGCGGCTCGAAAGGATCCGTCTCCACCGACAAGATGTGCGCATCCCGACTGACCGCACCAAACGGATAAACCGATCGCTCCCCGAAAGGACTCGACACGACATTCGCAAGATCCCCTGCCCCGGCATCCAACTGCCGCGCAGATCGAAAGTCATCATGCCACACCCATCCCTCTCCATCCAGAGGCGTTCGGATCTCCAAGCGCAACACGCGGTCATTTTCTGCTTCAAGCCTGCCGGTCACCCGCATCGCACCTGTTCCCGCAGGCTCGACCAGGATCGCCCAGTTCACACCAAGCTCTTCACCCTCGAAAAGAATTGCTTCTTCATTCGCGCGAACGGATTCCGGCTCAAGCGCAACGGATTCCCCGCTTGCGCAATCCTGCAACACAATCTTCAACGGCACAGGTGAATCCTGGAACAAGGGCGTCCATTGCATGGCGGGCCAAGGCCGATCGAGATCGGTCCAGCGCACGGACTTCAACTCCGTATCCAGCCTGACGGACAGGGAGAATTGACCGTAATCCAGAAGGTCGTGGATGTCCGCGGGACTCGCGCGCATGGGAGGCTGCCATTCAGGCAACTCCGCGATGGTATAGGCGACGCTTCCTTTTTCCGGAACCCGATCAACTGTTTGAAGCCGGGCATCAATAGTCTCGACAATCCATGCGCCGCGCTCCAATTCCGGAATGGACGGCAGTACATAGATGATAGAGCGCCCGTCCCGGGCGACAGCCGGAGATTCGATCTCATCCCATTGCCAGCCTCGCGCGCGGACAGGACGGCGATAGAAGCGATATCCCTCAACCATGAAATCCGCCCCCGTGTCCGGCGCGCCGCCGGACGGGTCCGTATCGAGAAATATCCTCACCTGCTCCACGCGGGGAGCCGCGATCGTTGAAACCTCGAACATCAGGCGTCCATTTTCCATGCGCCGCGCGGCCACGCTGCCGACATCCAAGGAGGGGTCTGCCACTGCTGCGAGATCGGCATCACGAACAGCGCCGCCGGCTTGAGCAATCGAGAGAATGATCACGAGACACGCAACGACAATTCGCGGCTGATATGGCTTCATGAGTTCAAGAGTGTAATGGGGAATGCCTATTGGTCAATGGAAGACGGATGCCCTCTTCCCTTCTCATCCTTGCCAGCGTCTTCCGTTCCCCGCATAATCCCGCCCATGCCTGAAGAGAAGTTGATAAGCGGTGAGCCTTCCTCGTGCGCGAATGTCGCGCTTACTCCCGCCGTGCTGCTTCGCATCGCGCGCGGCTTCCTGTGCTTTTTCTGGGGACTGCCCATCGGCCTTCTGCTTTTCACCGGCGCGCTTTCGTTTCCTACGCTACCCCGCATCAGGCTGCCCGCCTACGTGGTCGGCGTACTGATCGCCTATTGCGGGGTCATGTACCTGAAAAGAACAGGGCCTCTAACGGCGCTTTGGAACCGGCGACTTCGCTTTGCAATACTCCTCATGCTGCTGCAGGTATATCTTGCGCCTTTCGTTCACTGGTGGAAAAGGGTTCCATCTGAACCGTATTTCGCCGCAAACGTCATCGTTCTCCTCCTGGTCACAGCATGGACCTTCTTCATTATCAACATGCTGGCCGCCGAACTCGCCCGCGTGTTACATGATTCGACGTTCAGAATCGAAGCGCAAATCAGCGCGTGGATTTCGTTCGTCTTCATGCTGGTACCGCTGCTTGAAGTGGTCGCCGTTTCTGTTTCGCTTTATACCGAAACCGGAAGCCTGCTCTTCGTCGAGCTTCCGCCGGTGATTTTCATGCTGCCTCGATGGGCGTCGGTGTTCGCCCTTGTTTCGTTCACCTCGACGATGGCCGTGACTTGGAAAGCAAAAGGACAAGCGTTGAATCGCGTGTCGGCCTGTGCTATGGCTGCCAAGCCGGAGAATCAAATTCGATGAAAAGATTCAGATGCTTCCGCCGCGATATCGTGCGCTTCCTCGGCACGGCAGGAATCGTCCTGTCCGTGACAGGTGCGGGATTGATCGCAGGCTGCGGACGCGGATCCGAGCCGGCCACGCAGGGAGATGAACCGGACTATCGCGCGCTGATCGAGCGTTCACGCAAAAGACAAGAAGCATCCGCGCGCTACAAGAACCTGGAACAAGGCATACGCGATTTCCATGTACTGCTCGGCCGATTCCCCACCAACCTGAATGAGGTCGTGCGCGCAGGATTCATTGATGTCATTCCCGAACCGCCACCGGGCACGGGCTATGCCTATGATCCCGTCTCCGGAACGTTCCGCATCATGCGATTGCCGCCGGACGGCCAGCAGCAGCAACGCAACCCCCCGGCTCAGTAGATCAGCCGGTGAAGCACGACTTCTTTATTCCACCAATCCGAGCGCTTCGGCGCCCGGACGGTCGGGCGTGATAGGCACGCTGGGCTCCAGGATCGTGATGGATTTCCACTTGCCCCCCAGGAATCGGATAAAAAATCCGATCGCCAGAAGAAAGACATACACGGTCAGCCAGATCCAAGCAGCGATAACACCGAGCTTGAATACGGCGATAATCAGGAACTCCCCCGTGAGCCAGACGCCCCACGCGATGATCACGGAATAGACCATGACGAAACGCGTGTCGCCCGCGCCTTTGAGCGCGCCGGAAAAGACCAGGCTGGCCGCATCCATCATGCCCCAGAGTGCCATCATGATCAGCAGGTAGCGTCCGACCGGAAGCACTTCAGCGATATCCAATGCATCGGCGCCCCGGCCCGTGAACAGCTCGAAGTAAACGTGAGGCAGGAACACGAAAGTCATTGCGATCACAACCATGTACATCCAGCCCATCTTCATGCACGTCCATGTCGCGCGCTCGGCATATGCACTCTCGCCACGCCCCTGGTACTGCCCAACCAGGATCGTTGCCGCCATTGCGAAACCGAGCAGTGGCATGAAGGCCAATCCGTTCACTGCAAGAGCGATGTTGCTGGCTGCCAGGGCCACGCGGCCCATGCGCCCGATCAACAGAACAAAAAGTGAAAACGAACCCACGTCCAGCAGCAGGTGCACGGCCGACGGAAAACCGAATTGGAAGAGGCGCTTCATCAGAGGCCAATCCAGCTTCAAATGCTTCGTGGTTTGATACTGCTCGCGCATTTGCGGCCGGAAATACAGAAAGGCAAAAATGGACGGCGCGACAAAACCGGCAATCACCGTCGCCCACGCCGCACCGCGAATCCCCATTTCCGGAAAACCCCACCGCCCGAAAATCATGGCGTAATCCAGCAGAATGTTCACAACGTTCCCCGCAACGTGCGCATACATGTTCGTCAGCGTGTCGCCGCGCCCCGTGAAAAAACTGCTGAACGCGGCGCCGAGAGGAGCCGTGACGCTGCCGATCATCAGGATGTTGAAATACTGCATCTCCGCTTCAAAGACCGGCGGCGCATGACCGCTCACCCGCAGCAACCACCAGCCGATCGGCATGAGGGCCAGCATCACCGGCCACGAAGCGACAGCAAGGATAACGCCCTGCACGGTCGAACGGCTGCACCCCATGCGATCGCCCGCGCCATGATACTGCGCAACAAACGTATTGGCATAACCGGCGAGCGCCATGAACAGACAGATGAGCGTGAATGACAGGATGCCGGCCGGCAGCGCCGCCTGGATCGCCGTCGCGCTGTACCATGACAGGAACATGCGATCGGCAAATTGCATCACCGTGAACGACCCCATGCTGATGATCAGGGGATAGGCCACGCGAAGCACTTCTCGATATCCGCCGGGGATTTCCGTGGCATGGATTTTTGAATCGGCATCGCTCACGACGATTCACCCATTTCTTCCGCGGCATCCGGCGGCAACTTCACCACGCATCCCAGCAACTCCGACACTTCAGCCGCGCGGTCCGCCGGAACCCACAGGCTGGCGCTCTTAATTGAAGCGGACGCCATCCCCTGTCCGAAGATCGCATCTTCGCTCTTCACAAAGAACGGAATCTCGTACTGGTCCAGCGCATGTCCGATCGCTTCGGCCTCCAATTCCGAACCGAAACGCGCCACTTCTATGAAATCGTCGGTTGCCATGGAGGGGAAGATACTTGCAAGCACGCCGTTTCACAAGCTCTCGAGGGTGGCCACCAACCTGCGAGAAAAGACCGGGAGATATGGATCGCGCGCGCCCATGCACAAAACACAATCTCCAGCACGGCATTCGGGGGCAAGAACGTGAATCAAGGCATCGTAGTCACGCACCGCCCACGCCTCCACATTCCGTCTCTTCAGCAGATTCACCAGGTCTTCAGATGTCACGGCCTGGTTGGCCGTCCCGCCGGAGTAAAAGACGGGCAGAATAAACACCCGGTCGCTCGGCCTGCAAATGCCTGTAAAAGCCTCCGCCAGTTCGTTCATCATGCTTCTCAACGGCGCAAACCCGTGCGGCCGCCAGACGCCGAGAATACGCGCATGCATGGGCGCGACCGCCTGCCATGCGGCGCGTATCTTGGCCGGGTTGTGCGCATAGTCGTCCACAACGATCACTCCATGCGCACCGCCCGCAGGCTGCAGGCGTCGTTCGATGCCGCTGAAGCTGCTCAACGCATTCCGCACCGCGGCCAGATCCAGCCCGAGCCGATCGCACAACACCACCGCCGCAAAAGCATTCTCCGCATTGTGCCGGCCGATGAGCGGACAACGGAATGTGAGTCCTTTGTACCAGAAGCTGTGAAATCCGCCTTCCGCCTCGGGAATGAATACTTCTTCCGCCAGGTCCAAGCCACGCAGAAGCGTCGCTGCACCGCCTCCTTCAAGAATCTCCCGAACGCCCGGTCCGCATACGATTCCGCGGCGGACCTGCGATGCGAAGCGCTGGAAGAGCTCACGCACCTCGTTTACTTCAAAATGATCTTTTGAAACATTCGTGATCACGGCCCAGTCCGGCTGGAAACGGAGGAGCGATTTGTCGCTCTCATCCGCTTCAAAGATCCAGACATTGGATCGGCCCACGCGGACATTCCCGATCCTGTACTCGCTTCGCCAGTCCACCAGCGCGCCACCGTTCACAACCGTCGGATCCATGCCCAGGCACTCAAAGATCCAGCCAATCATACCGGTCACCGTGCTCTTGCCCGAAGTTCCCGTCACGGCAACCGCTTTCCGTCCCGCGGCCATGCAGGCAAGCATTTCGGCTCGATGAACAATTGGAATCTTCAGCTCCAGGGCCCGCAAGCGGTCCGGGTTGTCGTCTTCGATCGCGGTACTGACAACAATAGCCTCCGTCTCCGGTTTCAGCCCCGAACCGTCCTGCGCAACAAGACGCAAGCCGGCATTTTCCAGCTTATGAAGCACATCCAGATCTTCACCGCGGTCACGAAAACGGTCCGACCCGGACACCTCCGCCCCCTCGGCAAGCAGGAGTTGCGCAAGGCCGCTCATGCCGACACCTGCCACGCCGACAAGGTGATAATGTTTATGTGCAAAAGTAGTCATCCACAGACCTATTCCCACCCGGAATTGTATGAAAAACCTGCTCGCGAAGCACTAAGAAAGGATTATGGCGGAGTTGCAGATTGACGCGGGGCGCCTGCGTTGTCATTTGTATATCCTGCAGGTGTGCATACACATGGGGAGTCACGCAATGGACCTCGGGATACGCGGAAAAAAGGCATTGGTGGGCGGCGCAAGCAAGGGGCTCGGTCTTGCCGCAGCACAGGCATTGGCGGATGAAGGGTGCGAGGTGGCCATCATCAGCCGGTCATGGGAAAACCTCGACCAGGCCATGCGAACCTTCAAGCCGGGCCAGACCGTGACCTCCATCGCCGCCGATCTCTCCACGGAGGAAGGACTATTGGCCTGCATGGAACAGGCCGATGCGTGGGGCTCCGTGGATATTCTTGTCAACAACACCGGCGGCCCGCCGGCCGGAAAGAGCATGGACCTCGGCGACGATATCTGGCGGAAGGCAAACGAAAGCATTTTAATTTTCGTCAAAAAGATGTGCGATCATTTCGTTCCGCCCATGCGAAACCGCAAATGGGGGCGCGTCATAACCATCACCTCTCTGACCGTTCGGGAGCCGGTGGAAAATCTCGTGCTCAGCAACGTGTATCGCGCGGGCGTAACGGCTTATTTGAAAGGGCTGGCGCGTGAAGTGGCGGGTGATGGCATCACGGTCAATTCAATCATGCCCGGCGCTTATCTCACCGAGCGGTACGAGCAGCTCATCGCCAACACGATGAGCGTGACCGGAAAAAAACGCGATGAAGTCGCAAGCGAAATTCTTGCCAGGCTGCCGCAGGGCCGCTTCCAGCATCCCGCCGAACTCGGCGCCATCACCGCATTTCTTGCATCCGAAAAAGCGTCCGCGATTACCGGCGCCGCCATTCCCGCCGAAGGCGGCATGCTTCGCGGAATGTGACGAGGCATCCGAGGCTGATGCGGATACGCGGAGGCTCTTTGACTTTGAACGCACATTGCTTCAACTTGTCATACACAAGTTCAAACGATCGTGATAAGATTGTTCTTATACAACGAAAGGCACAAAAAGTGTTTGGCGGATCATTCCAGATTGGACGTCTTTGGGGCATACCGATCCGGGTGCATGTCACCCTGTTGATTGTATTGCCATTGATTGCCTTTGATTTCGGACTCGCATTGCGCCCACCCTCCATAATCTGGGGTGTCGTGGCCGCCATCGGGCTGTTCACAAGCATCGCGCTTCATGAAGTCGGTCATTCCCTGGTCGGCGCGCGCAAGGGTTGCCCTGCCCGCGACATCTTGCTGCTCCCCATCGGCGGCCTGGCACAACTCGAATCCATGCCGCGGGATCCGCGTGATGAATTTCAGGTCGCCATCGCCGGGCCTGCCGTCAGCTTTCTTCTCGCCATCATCGGCTGGGCTGCCGGTATCGCGCTGTCTTCAGCGGGGATGCACCGGCCAGGCACCGTGATCATGCTGCTGGGCGCGGTAAATCTCATGCTTGCCCTTTTCAACCTGTTGCCGTCGTTTCCCATGGACGGCGGCCGCATTTTCCGCGCGTGGCTCACCCCAAAACTGGGTCGTCTGACAGCCACCCGCGTGGCCGCGAAAGTCGGACGATTCATGGCCATTGTTTTTGGAATCATCGGCCTGCTTAAACTGAACGTCTTTCTGATCCTGATTGCGCTTTTCATTTACCAGGCCGCCGGTGCGGAATACCGGATGGTTCGAATCCAGGAAGCCAGCCGTCGCTCTCAATCAGGCCCCTGGGTGTCGCTGGGCGATCAATGGCCATACGATGAGGAAATCATCGTCAGCCCGCCCCCATTTGAAACGCGGCAGAACTCGTCTTTCTTTGTGCGCCCTCTGCGCGCGCAGCATGACCTTTTCGACGAGCTGTTCGAAAAGTGGCGGTGACCCCGGAGTTCTGGACGTCGAAGGTTCGATGTTCGGCGTTCAATGTTGAATGTTCGACGTTTACCTGGCCGCTCTACAACTCCACGTAGAACGCCATGTCGGCCTTGATCTCTTTCGCGACTGACTGAACAACGTCCGCTGAAACGGCGCTGTTCACTTTCAGGATCGCGATGGAGTTCTCGCCCTTTGAGTCGTGCGGATTGCGCACATCGTCAATATTGACGCCTGCCTTGGCCAGCGCCGCACCGATCTGCCCGAGCACGCCCGGACGGTCCTTGTACCCGAACACCACCGTATGCCCGCTGGGTTCAAAGTACAGCTTCTGGAAGTCGCTGATACGCGACACCATCATAATGCCTTCGGCTACCGTACCCCGCACGCTTGCTTTCTTGAGTGTTCCGGCATCGAGACTGCACGTCAAATCCACGGTGATGGAATTTCCGTACCCCTTGCCTTCGTCCGTTTCGCGGTTGTTGTACTCGATCCCCATGTCCTTGAGATACTTCTGCACCGCCTTCGGGTCGGCCGAACGATCCAGCTCGTCGCTGATCGCAACCGTGATGGGAACCGCCAGCCAATCGGAGAACGCTTTCAGGTCGCCATAGAAACTCGTTTCGATCAACTTCAGCTTCAAATCCTTTCCAACCACGTGACGGCACAACCGGCTGAGCGTATACGCCAGCTCACCGTACGCCCGGTCCAATCCCTCGGGAATGTCACGGTTCACCACATAACTGGTGATGCCCTTGTCATCATACTCGAGCAACTGTTCCGCTGATCGCTTCGCGGCATTCCAGTTCGCCTCCTTGGTACTCGCTCCAAGATGCGGCAACATGAGATCGGCGATATCCGCCACGCTCTTCGGCCCTTCCTCGTCCTTCGGATATACATCGTTGAGGAAGCGAATCTTCTTCTCGGCTTTGAGCTTGCGCAGATCGGCCTCATTGATGACGCCTGCTCTCGCGCAATTGACCAACGTTCCGCCTGTTTTCATTCGCGACAACAGCTTTTCGTTCACCAACCCCTTCGTCTCACTGTTTTCCGGAATGTGCAGCGTCACGTAATCGCTCTTCTCAAACAGCGTTGGCAGATCCACCAGTTCAACGTGCACCTGCTTCGCGCGCTCGGAAGAAATCACCGGATCGTAACCGAGAAGGCGGCACTCGAAACCGCTCAGCCGCTTCGCGACCAACTGCCCGATGTAGCCAAGCCCCACGATGCCGACCGTCTTGCCGGTAACTTCGCGGCCCATGAACTTGGTCTTCTCCCACTGACCCGCACGGCAGGACGCGTCCGCTTCGACAAGATGCCGGGCATCGGCCAATATCATCGCGACAACCTCTTCCGCGACTGCATTTGAATTCGCCCCCGGCGTATTCATCACGTCCACGCCTTGCTTGCGCGCATGCTTGGTGTCAATCGTGTTGTATCCCGCGCCGGCGCGGATGACGACCTTGAGGGCCGGTATGGCGTCAATCACTTCAGCGGTCACTTTCTCGCTGCGGACCACGATCGCGTGCGCGTCGGGATGCTGTTTGGCAAAGGCTGCCAGGTCGGCCACCTTGTCTTCCTGGACAACCGTGTACTTCCCGCTCTTCTCGAGGATATCCTTTGCAACCTTGTCCAGCTTCGTGGGAATCAGAACTTTCTTCATCGCATATCTCCATTTAGAGTCTGTTCAAGCGTAAAGAAACGGATATGAGCGCGGACTTTACTACCCTCACGGGCGGGCGGCAAGAGTTTCCGATACGCGCCGTTCCCTCTTGACCCCGTATGCACCGCATCCTAATGTGTGCCGCATGCGAAAAGCCTTGTTGATAGTTCTTCTTGTTGCTTTTGCGTGGCCTGTTTTCGATTGCGCCGCGGCAAGCAAGGTCTATGAAGAGACCAGCGGCCGCAAAGGTCGTTACTTTTTCCGCAGGCCTCGAAAGAATACGCCCGACCAGCAACTCGCTTACGCGGACAAGCTTCTCGAAGAAGGCAAAATGCGCCGCGCGATGCGCCACTACCTGGCGTTGACCCGCTTCTGGCCCGAATCGCCGCAGGCCGGTGAAGCGCAATACAAGTATGCCCGCCTTCTCGATCACCGCGGCAAACTGATGGATGCGTTCGAGGAATATCAGCGGCTCTTCGACCATCACACCGGATTCTTTCCTTACGACGAGGTGCTGCATCGCCAGTTTGAACTCGCCGAAATTCTCATGAATCGGCGCAAGGGCAAGTTCCTGTTTTTCCCCGGGTTCACCGCGCCCGAGCGCGCCGCGCCGCTTTTCGAAAGCATTGTTAAAAACGGCCCCCAGTGGGAGCGCGCGCCGGAAGCGCAGTTCTTTGTCGGACAAGCCTACGAGAAGTCGCTCGAATATGAACAGGCCGTGGCCGCTTACATGCGCACCCAGCAACGCTACCCCGCGAGCCCGTTTGCCGAGAAGGCGTCGTTCCGCACCGCTCACTGCTTCTACACGCTCGCGCAGGAAAGCCCGAATAACAAGCAATTGCTGGAAAATGCCTGGGCCACCACCACGCTCTTCCTGACCACCTATCCCCGGTCGGATCTTGCGCCCAAGGCCCGGGAATATGCGGAATCACTTCGCCGCCAGCGCGCGCGCCTGGCCTACAACACCGCCACGTATTATGACCGCATCGAAAAACGGCCTAAATCGGCGCTGATTGCCTACGAGACGCTTTTGAGAGACTTTCCGGATTCCGACTGGACCGAAAAGGCCAAAGGTCGTATAGAAGCACTCAAGAAGATCGTGGAGACCACATCCAATGAAAAATAAACTCGCCGCCCTTTCTTTCGTTCTTTCCGCGGCCCTGATCGGCCTCACGCTGTCCGGTTGCGCAACGTACAAGCTGGGGTCCATGTTGCCGCCTGAAATCCGCACGGTTTACGTCCCCACGTTCCTGAACGAAACGGACGAGCCGTTCATCGAAATTGACGCCACGCGCGCCACCGTTCAGGCCCTGCAGATTGACGGGTCCCTGCGTCTTGCCGGATCTCCCGAAATCGCCGACTCGATCCTCAAGGTTACAATCGTGGGATACCAGCTCGAGCCCATCACGTACGATACGGTGCGCCGTACCGCGGCAAATGAATACCGGCTGCTTATTTCCGCGCGCGTTCTCCTGACGAATTCCAAGACCGGCGCAGTCATTGCGGAGAACCCGCTGATTCAGGGCGAATCCACTTTCGATGTCGCGGGCGATTTCACCTCTTCCAAGGCCCGTGGGCTTCCCGCCGCCGTTCGTGATCTCGGCAGCCGCATCGTTCCGGCTGTGGTTGAAGCGTGGTAGAAAAACCGTTCAAAAAGAAAACCGCCGACGCGTCGCATCGGCGGCTCCCCAAATGTCCTGGCGGCTTCGATCCTAGATTGCGCGCACCTGGTTTGCCGCGCGCCCTTTCCGTCGGACGGCCGTGTTCTTCGTGATCACGCCCACCTTGGCGCTCTTGTCGAGCAGCGAGCAATACGCGCGATAGGCCTTCTCCGCCACGTCCCGATTCTTCTGCTGGATCGCATTGAAAAGCGCGGCGCGAGCGGTTTTGATGCGAGTCCGTACCGCCACATTCTTCTGGCGGGAATTCTCGGATGTTCGCATTCTCTTTTCAGCACTCTTAAGTGTCGGCATTCTCTTGACTCCCGTGTTTCATTCTCCCGCCTGAACCGGCGGCGGTCGGGATTAGCGGCTTACGCTGTTGATCCCGGCCCGAAAAAGTGGTGCAATACTAGCCGCGCGAAAGTTGAAGTCAACCCTGTTATTATTATTCGATCCAAACGGTGGACAAGTTTATCAAGTTCCTTGCAGGGCTCTTGCTGCTCCCCTTCTGCTATGCGGCAACCACGACGCTGGTCACGCTCCTGCGGTCCATTCAGCCCGATTCCGCCGCTGCCATCCCCTGGTCCGTGCGCGGGTTGATCATCGGATTCCTGTTCTGGGTCTTCCTCTACCTGTCCATGTCCCGCCCGGTCCGCAGCTATGTCTTTGCCCATGAACTGACCCACGCGCTCTGGGGATGGGTCATGGGCGCGCGCATCAAGAAGCTCCGGATATCGAAACAGGGCGGCAGCGTCACCCTCTCGAAAAGCAATTTCCTGATCGAACTCGCGCCCTATTTTTTTCCGCTCTACACCGTGCTTGTCATTCTGGCCTATCATGCCTTGGGACTCTTCCTCGATCTGCACGTGTACGAACCCTTCTGGCTGGGACTCATAGGTCTCACGTGGGGTTTTCACCTGACGTTCACCATCAGCACACTGCTCGAACACCAGCCGGATATCCATGAAAATGGGCGCCTCTTTTCCTATGCGCTGATCTACCTGATGAACGTGCTCGGCATCGCGCTGTGGATCGTAATGATCGCTTCCCCCACCCTCACCGGTTTCGGAACCGAACTCGGCAACGAGATAATGACGGCTTTCGTTTTCTGCGCGGCGATCGCGCGCAAGGCCTGGGATTTCTTCGCGGCATGGATTCCGGAAATTTCCAGACATTGGAAAAAATGATAGCCTGTTTTCCAGGCATTGGAACGGGCCGCCGGACGCGGCAAAGATGGGAGAGCGATATGATCTTTTTTAGAAAATGGCTTTTTACCATCGCCGGGGTCCTGCTCGCGCTCGCGGTCCTCGCGGTGAACAAGATCGGCGACTTTTATGTACTCGTGCCCGCCGACAAGTTTTACGTGGACGTGATCGTCGCCTTCCTGCTGCTCGCGGCAGGCGTCCTGCTCGATATCAACATCCAGAAACTCGCATACGAGCGCGCGGTGGAGGAAAACCTCCGTGAAACGAATCGCCGACTCACGGAGTCCATCGCACAGGTCCGCGTATTGCGCGGGTTGCTTCCGATCTGCGCGGCCTGCAAGAAAGTGCGGGACGACAAGGGCTACTGGCAGCAGATCGAGGAATATGTCCGCGAGCATTCCGAAGCCGATTTCTCTCACTGCATCTGCCCGGATTGCGCCAAAAAACTGTACGGGATAAGCGAAAAGGAGCTGAACCTGCAATAAAAGCCGCCCCCCATCCGTTATAGGGATGAATGGAGCGGTTCGTCCATGAAGGACAAACGATGGAAACGGATGACCGGACATGGCTTGCCGAGTATCGCAGGGGCAGCGTGGAAGCGCTCGCCATGCTGGTGGAACGCTACCGGAAACCGCTATTCGGGTTCATTCTCAGGATGACGGAGGGACGCGACGACGCGGACGACATCTTTCAGGAAGTCTGGGTCCGCGCGATCCGCAACATGAGCTCCTATCGCGACAAGAGTTTCGTGAGCTGGCTTTTCCGCATTGCGCATAATCTCGTCATTGACCGCGTGCGCAAAAGACGGCCGATGGAGACGCTCATGCCGCGGACCGACGACGAAGCGGAGAACCCCATCGAGACCCGCCTGGCGGACCCGGCGCCCGGCCCCGATTCCGAGGTCGCGGAACGGGAACTCGGCGCGCGGATTCTCCGGGCGGTGGAACAATTGCCGCTCGAGCAGAAAGAAGTGTTTCTGCTTCGTACGCAGGCCGGCCTCTCCTTCAAGGATATCTCGAAGATACAGCAGACTTCGATCAACACCGCGCTGGCGCGAATGCAGTATGCGTTGAACAAGCTGAGGCATTTGCTGCAGGATGATTACGCCGCGCTGAAAGGAGCCGCCACATGAGCTGCAAGACATACAGGAATCGCATCCTGCTCGAACAGAGCGGGGAACTCGGCGCGATCCAACGAGCCCTTTTGAAGCGACACATTGCAGGCTGCGCGGAATGCCGTAAGTTCAAGGAAGAAACGCTCATCGTCACCGATGCGGCCCGGACACTGACGGCCGATCCGGATTCGGCTCAAATCGAGAACATTCTTTCGTTCGCCCGCCGGGAAGTTTCCCGGAGCGAGGAATTTCGTTTCCGCCCGAGCCGTGAGCCGCTGCTCCGGCAATGGAGACCCGCCCTGCTCTACGCCGGACTGAGCATCCTTCTTTTCATCGCTTTCTTCGCAGTGATTTCACCCGTCCTGCATCCGTCACGACAAGGCGCCGAAACCGCGGTGATGGAAACCCGGTCGGCGCTCGCCTGGGATGATGGCTTTGATGAAGAATTGGATGAACTCAGCAACATGCTGGCGACAGCGGCAAAAGAATGGAGCAACGGGGACGCGTCGGAACTCGATGAAATTGAGCGGTTGGCGCGCGAACTCCTGGAACTGGAGGGAATGCAAATATGAAACGTCTGGCTATCATGCTTTTTGCGGCAGGCTTTGTCCTGTCCGCCGCAGCCCAGGGGCCGCATCACGGGCCTTCGTTCGATGAAGAGGGGCCGGACCTGTTGCCCCCACCTCAACAGCACCCATTCGCACCACCGGACTTCGAGCCGCAGTCCCCCCCCATGCGGTGGATGGAAAATCTCCGCCGGGAAAATCCGGCCGAATTTGAGCGGCTCCAGCAATTGCGCCGCGAGGATCCCCGCGCTTTTCGTCAACAGCTTCACCAGGCGTTGAAGTATGAGCGGGGCATGATCCGTTTGCGCCGGTTTCCCCGAATCATGCAAGCCGTCAACGAAATGCCGGAGGAGCAACGACGAGAATTCATTGAAGGATTCAGCTTCCCTCCCGAGCCAGGCCCGGAGCAGGACCGGCCACAGCAACAGCGACGCCGATTCGGACCTCCATTTCCGCCGGGACCCGAAGGCGAGCCGTCGAATCCCGAGTATAACAGGTTGCAAGGCGAACTGAACGAACTCGTTTTGGCCTATCGCGCGGCCAATGATCCGGCAGAACAACAGAAACTCGCGGGGCCTATCCGTGAAATACTGACTCAGCTCTTCGATCTTCGCGGCCAGACCCGGCTCAAGCATATCGAGCGAATGGAAAAGGACCTGGAGCGCCTCCGGAAAAATCTCTCGGATCGTCAGGCCATGAGGGACTCCGTCATCGAAATTCGCTTCCGCGAATTGACGACCGGCGAAGCAATCGAACGGGAATAAAAAAGCCTCAAGCCTTCCCCGATTCACCGGCGCCGGGGTCTTGATGTTCGGGCTCCGCCTTCACCATGCCAAACCGCTCGCGGCGCACCCACTCAAGATACAAGTCCTGGTCCACTAACTCGGGCGCCTCGAAAACAGGAGCTGGATCCGCCTTGCGTGAAAACTTGCTCGGCTTCAGACGGAAGTCAGGCTGAACCTCATCCAATGCGATCACCTTGCAATGACGCACAATCCGGTCGAACGCGCTGACGTATTCCGTGAAGAAGACACCCGAGATCGCCGGATATTCGTGGTTGGATATTTTTTCCGTGAATTCGGCCAGCACGCGATGACTGTGCTTGACATGCTCATCGCGTGCGGCAAGCACGGCGCGCGCGGACGCATCGAAGTCGGGCTCCGGAGACTGGAACGATGCCGCCAGCAGATTCAACGTTCTCAAGGTTGTGTCATATACCTCGTACAACAGGTTCAATCCCTCGCGCGTGAACCGCGCGTCAGGAATTGCATGCCGCTGCGCGGAAAGCGCTCCGATCATTTCGATATGATCGTGTATCCGCTCGATATTGACTATGATGCGGTTCAGGTACTGGATCAGGATCGCCTGCCGCCGGGAAAGATAACGGTGCGTCAACTCCCTGAGGTAATCGCGCACCGCGAGCTTGATATCGTCAACGGCCTGCTCGTTGCGTGTCAGGCACCCCATCTGACGGCGATCGTCTCGGATAATCAATTCCGCATCCAATTGCATGCTCGTCACGCAGATATTCGTTACACGACGCAACTCGCGCAAAGCCGCCGCCAGCGCATCTTCCGGCATCTTTAGCAGCTCTTGATCCAGGAACGTCGGCTCCGGAGGCGGCTCCCGCGCGGGAACGAGCCGTCGCACCAGCCACGCGTGCGTCTGTATGAATGGGATAATGATGAGTACACTGAGCAACATCTTGATCGTATTCGCATTGGCTGTTTGATGAATCAAATCGCCCGCCGTATGGGGTATGAAACGATAAAAAAGGCCGGCTGTGAGAATCCCGAAGACGGCGCTCATCAGGTTGAATGTCAGATGGGATATCGCCGAGCGCCGCGCCTCCACATTAGTTCCAATACTGCCGAGCAAGGCCGTGATGCATGTACCGACATTCGCGCCGATAATGATCGGATAGGCTTGCTCCAGGCTGGTGATTACGCCTGCGGATATCAGGGCGAAGACCATCGCGATCATCCCGCCACTGCTCTGAATGATCGCCGTAATGGCGGTGGAAACGCCAACACCCACCAGCATGCCCTTCCATGTCGCGCCGTCTATCCCCACGAGGAAAGGCGCCATGACTTCGCGGTACGGGCGCACCGCCCCGCTCATGATGTTCATCCCGAGAAAAAGCAAGCCGAAGCCGAGCAGCGCCTGCCCGACCGGACGTCTTCTTGAATTTGAACCGGTCACATACAGCAGCATGCCGATGCTGATTCCGATGAAGCAATAATCGCCCAACCGGAAAGAGATCAGGTGCATCGCCAGCGTTGTGCCGATGTTCGCGCCAAGCATCGGCGGAATGGATTCCAGTAGAGTCATCAGTCCGGCATTGATGAGTCCGACCATCATGACTGTGGCCGCGCTGGTCTGGATGGTTGTTCCCAGCAGGATGCCGAGCATCATGCCGTTCAGCTTGTTGTGCCCTGCCCGGGCAAGAATTTTGCGCAACCGGCTCCCGGCGGCATGGCGCAGCCCCTCGGTCATGATATTCATGCCGAAGATGAACAGCGCCAGTCCGCCCAGCACGGTAAAGACCAGCAATATTCCTTGGCCGATCGTCATGTTACATCACGCGGCGCGCATCGCACCACAGGCGTTCAAGGTCGTAAAATTCGCGGGTTCGAGCCGTGAAGATATGAATGACAACATCTACGTAATCGGCAACCATCCACTCGCTTTCCGGGGTGCCGGCCGTGCGGTAGCACCTTGTGCCTTCCGCTTTCAGACGAATCTCCAGCTCTCCGGCGAGGGCCCTTAGATGCGGAGAATTTTGGCCGGTGGCAATCAGGTAATAATCGGTGACCGAAGACAGTCCACTCATATCCAGGATGGTCACGTTTTCAGCCTTCCTGGCTTCGAGGACTTCCTTCGCCTTTCGTGCAAGCATCAGCGCTTCGATGTTCCCTTCTCCTTCCTGTCGTACAGGGCTTTCGCGCGAATATAGCGCGCAACCGTTTCTGGGACAAGAGCATCTATGCTCCAGCCGCGCCGGGCACGCGCCCGGATATCCCGTGAGGCGATATCCACAAGCTTCCCCCGGAACAGGTTTGCGCGGAGCCGTTCCGGCCACGGCGGGTCGAGCGGGATGCGAATTCGAGAAGCTCGCATACCCGGCCGCGCCATCGTGACAAACTCGCACAGCTCCAGCAACCGGTAGATATCCCGCCACGTATGAAGCTCCGCCAGCATGTCCGTTCCGATAATGAAAAAGAAGTGGTCTCGCGGCCGGCTTTTTTTCAACGCGCGGAGCGTATCAATAGAATAGGACACCCCGCCCCGCTTCAACTCGATATCCAGCACTTTGAAA
>Ga0334884_1000857_pt1 | contig 51504 bp, 37 predicted proteins | sample GraSluR1_MG_7_FD_207215 | JGI IMG/M metagenome (GOLD analysis project Ga0334884, IMG submission 207215) | Sludge microbial communities from methane-producing bioreactor in Wageningen University, Netherlands - Granular Sludge_12_05 R1 | ecosystem: Engineered > Bioreactor > Anaerobic >... | reverse complement strand
TCGTTCTCGGCGACGCCGTCTTCGGGACGGTGAAGGTGGAAAATCACGACTGCGACTCCCCGGACCTGGTGGATATGGGAATCCTCTCCACCGGGAACCGGCTGCTCATTAATAAAACCGTTGCGGAAGCGGATCTGAGGATCGCCATCGGAGAGGTGCTGCTGCACTACTACGCCGGATTTGCCGGCGGTCGGAAGAGCATCCTTCCCGGAGTTGCAGGGCGCGAGACGGTGATGAACAACCACAAGATGATGACCGAGCCGGGCGTCGGTATCGGCGTTGTGGACGGCAATCGCCTCAGCGAAGAGATGGTGGAGGCGGTGGAGAAGTTCTGTCCGCTCCACTTCATCCTGAATTGCGTCTCGGACAGCTCCAAGCACATCGTCCGGGTCGTCGGGGGGCACTGGTACGACGCGTGGCGGGAAGGGATCGCCACCTTCCGGAAGTACAACTTCGCCCCGGTCTCCAGGAAGGCCGACGTGGTCTTCCTCTCCGCGGGAGGGTACCCGAAGGATATCAACATGTACCAGGCGCACAAGGCGCTCTATATGGCGTCGAGAGCAGTTCGTCCCGGCGGGACGCTCGTCTTCTTCGCCGAACTTGCCGAGGGGTACGGGCATAAGGTGTTCGAGGAGTGGGCGCGGCGCGGAATGACGCATGACGAGGTCATCGCCGCGTTCACTGCGGATTTTCGCTTCGGCGCGCACAAGCTCTTCTACCTCGCCCAGCTGGCAAAGGAGTGTACAATCCTTCTGTACTCCAGAGCCGGCGAGGAGGACAGCCGTCTCATGTTCTGCGAGAAGTGCGATCTGACCGACACGCTTCCTTTCCTCGTACGGAAGTACGGCGAGGACTTTACCTCGTACGTCATTCCCCAGGCCGGCATTGTGCTGCCTGTCGAGGAGTAGTTCACAACAACGTAATTCCACGAGAGAGAGGGCCTTCAAGTGTACGGCTTGGCGGCCCTCTCTCTTTTCAACCCGGAATTTCTTTTTTCCTCCTGTTCCTCCTTCTCATTTCATACGGTACAATAAAGAGAATCCACAGGGTATTTTCCGTTGCTGAATGAAGTGCGCAGCGAGGGGAATGCTCAGACATCGGAGGGAAAAACAGTGCGTCCCGTTCATATAGTGTATGTCACGGCGGGGAACGGCCATCGTATGGCTGCCCGCGCTCTTCGGGAGGCTTTCGACCGCGAGGACGTGCCGAACGTCGTCATGGATCTTCTCGATTTTTCGAGCGACCTCTTCAAGTGGTCGTACAGCGATGTGTACGCTTTTGTCAGCGAGCACTCGCATCTTGCCTGCCGGATCATGTACGATCTCACGAATAAAAACCGGGAGGAGAGTATCGTTCTCCGCATGTACGAAAAGATTTCTCTGGAGAACGTGAAGAAATTCATGCGGTACATTGCGGAGAACGAACCGGAGAAGTGCATCTGCACCCACTTCTTTCCGTTGAATGTTCTCTCCCGGATGAAGGCGGCCGGGCTTTACGGCGGGGATCTTTATACCGTTATTACCGACTACGGCCTGCATAAGATGTGGGTCAACGAGTATGTGGACCGCTATTTTATCCCGAGCGAAATGGTCCGGGAGGGGCTTCTTGAGTCCGGGGTTCCCAAGGAGAAGATCATCATGTCGGGAATACCGGTGCTCCCCAAGTTTGCACGAATCAGCGAGGGGAAGCGGTCGTTCTCCGGAAGGCGTCTCCCTGTGCTCTTCATAGCGAGCAGCATTTACAACACGCTTGTCGTCGGTATACTTAAAGAACTGGAGCGCACGGGGCTCCCTCTTGACGTCACCGTGGTGACGGGGCGGAACCACGATCTCGCGGACGATCTCGAACGCTTTTCATTCAATTCCAAGCTATCATTGAATGTCCTGGGATTCGTCGATACGCTGGACAAGCTTATGACGAAGCACGACGTGCTGATCACCAAACCGGGGGGGCTCACCGTGAGCGAAGCCCTCTGCGCTTCCATACCGATGATCCTTGTGAACCCCATCCCCAAGCAGGAGACAAACAACTCGGCGTACCTTCAATCGAAAGGAGCGGGGATCCTCGCCCGAACTCCCGAGGATGTCGGCGGGCTTGTCCGTCGCTTCTACGACGATCGTTCAACACTCTCCTCGATGCAGCGCGCCGCAGCCTCCATCGCCTTCCCGAACGCCGCTTCCGCGGTCGTTTCGGGCGTGTTGAGGTGACCGGCCGATGGCTTCCCGAGACGATGCCGCAAAAACGGAAGAAATGAAGCTGGAGTGGGAGAAGATGTTCTTCTTCTGCGACGATCCTGCCCGGACGCGCCGCTATTTCCAGATTATCAAGGCTGTTTTCGACAATACCGTAGAAGGTATCGTTATCACGGACGCCAACGGGATAATCCGGATGGTCAACGCGGCCTTTTCGACGATTACCGGATACGCTCCGGAGGAGGCGCTTGGCAAGAACCCCCGGATTTTGAAGTCCGACCGGCACCCCCCGGAGTTTTACGAAAACTTCTGGAAGCGGCTCATCAATGACGGGAAGTGGGAGGGGGAGATATGGAACCGAAGAAAGAACGGGGAGGTCTACCCCGAGTGGATGGTCTGCTCCGCCGTCTACGACGAGGAGGGGAATGCGGAGCACTATATCTCCGTATTCAACGACCTTTCCGAGGTGAAATTCAAGGACGCCCAGATAGAGCTCCGCTCCAACTACGACTATCTCACCGGTCTGCCGAACAAGGAGATGTTCCAGAGCCGTCTCTCCGGCGAACTCGCCCACCGGGAGAGAAACAGCGAGCGGCTCGCGCTGCTTGTCTTCGACATCAACCGTTTCAAGAATATCAACGATACGCTCGGTCATTTCGTCGGCGATTCGGTACTGCGAAAAGTCGGCAGTCTGCTCTCCGAGTGCATCGGTTCAGGCGGATTAGTCTCCCGTATCGGCGGGGACGATTTTCATATTCTGCTCCCGGATGTCCATACCCCGGATGAAATTGTCGGCCAGGTCAAACGGGTCTTCGAATGTCTCAGCGACCCCGTGGATGTTGAAGGGCATCGTCTCTTTTTAAGCGCGAGCGTCGGGATCAGCGTCTTTCCCGAGGACGGCAGGGATGTCGACGACCTGCTCAAACGGGCGGATATCGCGATGGGGAAGGCAAAGGAGAGCGGAATCAGCAGCTACCGATTCTTCACGGAAGAGCTTGGAAGACGGGCGTCGCTGAAGCTTACCCTGGAGAACGCGCTGCGCGAGGGGCTCGAAAGGAATGAGTTTCACCTTCACTATCAGCCCAAGTACTGCATTCGCCGGGGGGCTTTCTCCGGGGCGGAAGCGCTCCTGCGCTGGAACAGTCCGGAAGGCCCCGTACCGCCCTCCGACTTTATTCCGCTTGCGGAGGAGACGGGGCTCATCCTCTCCCTGGGAGAAGAGGTCTTCAGGAAGGTGTGCCGCCAGATAGCCGAATGGAGGAGTCGCGGCTACTCTCCGGGCGAGATCGCCGTGAATCTTTCGGCCCGCCAGTTTCATCAGAAAGGGCTTCTCTCGAGGATGAAAGGTATTCTTGGCGAGTACGATGTGCCGCCCTCTCTGCTCGGGATCGAAATCACCGAGTCCGGCATCATGGAGAACCTCATGGATTCCATCGCTGTGCTTTCCGGGATGAAAGACTTGGGGATGACCGTGTACGTGGACGACTTCGGCACCGGGTATTCGTCGCTGAACTATCTCAAACGCCTTCCCATCGACGTACTGAAGATAGACAAGAGTTTTATCGACGGCGTTCTGGAGGATCCCAACGACGCCGCCATCACCAGGGCCGTCGTCGGCATAGCCCGTTCGCTGGGGCTGCGCGTTGTAGCGGAAGGGGTGGAGACTCCGGAGCAGCTTGATTTTTTGCGCCGCAACGGATGCGACGAGATCCAGGGGTACTTGCTGAGCCGGCCTCTTCCGCCGGATGCCTTTGAAAAATTCGGGGAGAGTGAAATTCCTCTTTGTTTCAACGGACTCTCAGGTTATAATCACTGTTGAGACGGGGTGCTCCGTAGAATAGAATATACCCCGGAGAAACGTCCGTCTCCTCTGCATACGGAAGGAGTTGGTTGGAGTGCAGCACGTGAGTTCGCTTACCCTCTACGACCAGGGGGATCACAAGTTCATCATGCTCGGCTGGGAGGAGCAGGAAGAAGAGGTCGCCGTCCAGACGAACCAGTACGTCATCTCTTCCGGCGGCGAGGTGTTGCTGCTCGATCCGGGCGGAGCGCACGTCTTCCCGAGGGTGTTGGCGAATGTGGCCGAGATGTTCGAACTGAAGGATATCCGGCATATCTTCTACTCCCATCAGGATCCGGACGTCTCCTCGGGCATCACGCTCTGGCTGTCGATGGCCGAGAAGGCGACGGTGTATATCTCCGGGCTGTGGGTGCGCTTCCTTCCGCACTTCGGCATCTACGACGTGAAACGCATCAAAGCCATTCCCGACAAGGGGGAAACGCTCTCCCTGTCCAACGGCAAGAAGATGACGGTCATCCCTTCTCATTTCCTCCACTCTACAGGATGTTTTTCCCTGTACGACCCGACGTCGAAGATTCTCTTCTCGGGCGATATCGGCGCGGCGATCTTCCCGCGCGGAACCCGCTACCCCGTGGCCGAGGATTTTGACGCGCACCTGAGGTACATGGAGGGGTTCCACAAACGCTATATGGCCTCGAACGCCTTCTGCCGCAGATGGGTGAAGATGGTCTCTTCGCTCGATGTGGAGCACATCGCCCCGCAGCACGGCGCCCTGATCAAGGGGCGGGAGAACGTGAAGAAGTTTCTCGCGTGGTTTGAAAACCTCGCCTGCGGCGTGGATGTCCTCGACGACATCTACGGTCGCTAGCCGGGGAGGGTCGGGGGATGGAGCATAAATTTTCACAGGTAATCCATCAGCTTGGAGGGGCGTACTTCGCCAACACGCTTATGAACTCCTTCATGGCGCAGCTCGACGAAGTGCTGGTGAGCCGCGTCAGGGCAGTCGAGGAGGAGATCGACGCGACCTCGGAGCGCTTCGTCCAGTTGAGCGCCCTGCTCGGGGATCTGTTGAAAGAGTTCGAAAAGAGCGGGAAGGAGACCAGAGAGAGCGTCGGACGCATCACCCAGATGAACGAGGACCTGGGGGAGGAGTTGAAACGCTCCGGCACCGACCTCGACGGCATGAGCGAGAACGTCTCCCGGACGGTGGACGCCACGTTCGGCACTCTGGAGTCCTTCCTGGAAATAGAGAAGATGTCCAAGGAAATACAGCGCATCGCCAAGCAGACGAATCTGTTGGCGCTCAACGCCTCCATAGAGGCCGCACGGGCAGGCGAGCACGGGCGGGGGTTCGCCATCGTGGCGAAGAACGTCCAGGAGCTCGCCGCGGAGACCAAGGCGGCTTCCGAGTCCATCGGCTCCAAGGTGGGCGAGATCTCCGGCGCGGTGCAGAACGCCATGGAGGATATCCGGCGGGTGAGCGAGATGTTCGACGTCATCCGGCGTTCGCTTTCGACGTTCACCGACTTCCTGTCGACCAACAAATCGTTCATGGAGCGTATGGAGCATACCATGGCCGACGCAGGGAACAAGGTCCGCCGCAGTTCCGAGGAGATGGACAACTCCGTCGAGGTGATGGGGAACGCGTCGAAGAAGTTCGGTTCGATGGCGGCGACCATATCCGCGATCGTCCTTGCCCAGAAGAACCTGAAGCAGATACGACTTTAAGCCGGAGGTTTCGGCGGGAGAGAAGGCGGGGTTGCCGTGCGGGTGCTGAAAGATGTTGATGTCGACGAATTACACCTGTTCCGCGGACGGGTCGTCGAAGATGTGGTGTCGTCGACCGGTTCGCTTCTTTTACCGAAGGGGAGCGAGATTCAGGCCGTTCTGGAGTCCGTTCCCGGGATTACAAAGACGCTCAAGCGCTGGGGCGTCTATAAGGTTATGCTCGACGTCTCCTTCAACATTTCGGAGGAGGACTTCAACAAGATAATCGAGAATATCGAGCCGAAGATCCGTGTATTGGAGGCCGCGCTCGCACAGAATACAATTACGCAGGTCGACGAAGTCTATCGGCGGATCTCCGAGAACGGTTCCCTTGGGGAAGGCGCCTACATGCTGGCGAGGCAGGCCGCGTTGCTGACCGAAGAGGTTACGCGCGCTCCGCAGATTTTGCTCTGTTTGGGGCGGGTGCGCGACAGCGACGAGTACACATTCGTCCACTCACTCAACGTGGGGCTGCTTTGCGGTTATCTTGCCGGACGTCTGAAACCCGGCGACCGCGAGTTCGCCGCCTCGATGACGTACGGCGGACTCCTTCACGACCTCGGTAAAGCCAAGGTTCCGCAGCAGGTGCTCAACAAGCCGGGAAAACTGACGGAGAAGGAGTACGAGATGATGAAGGCGCACTCCATCTACGGAGATGAAATCGCCAGGTCATCTGGTATCAGCGACGTCCGCGTGCTTTCTGTCATCCGGAATCACCATGAGCGTTGGGGAGGGCATGGGTACCCCGACGGTCTGCAAAAGAACAGTATCCCGCTGTTTGCCCGCATCGCGGCGGTTGCCGATGTCTTCGACGCGCTCACAGCAAAGAGAGTGTACAAAAATCCGCTGTCGAGCCGCGAAGCGGTATCGATGATTCTGGAATCCTCCGAAAACGACTTCGACAAGGGCGTCGTCCGGGAGTTGCTGCTCTCCGTGGGACTCTATCCGGCCGGCACGCTGGTCGAGCTTTCGGATTTCAGCGTGGGAGTGGTGGTCGGCGCCAGAAATACGGATCTCTTCCGCCCCCAGGTGAGTGTCACCATCGACGGGAAGGGGCGCCGCGCTCCGGAAGGAACCATCGTCGACCTGGGATTGCAGCAGGACCTCTTTGTCCGCCGGGCGCTCGACGACGTAGGGAAGGGCGTTGCGTACAGCGAAAAAGCAGGGTAAAGACGCTTGCACTCAAAATTCAGGAGAAGAGCGATCGTTCGATCTCTCCTATCTTCTCCTCGAACCCGTAGATCGTCGGATCGATTTCGTCAACCGTATTGTTTAACTCTTTCATCGACCGGAAGGCAAACCCTTTCGGCATCCTGTTCGCGAATCGTTTCACCTTGAGCAGCGCCTGGAGGTAGTTCCTTTCAAAGGGAAGGATCACCTGCGCGGCCAGCAAGGCGCTGGGTGACTGCTCCGTGTGGAAAAGAAACGCCATCTCCAGGTTTTCCTCAATGTCCATCTCATCGTACCAGAGCGAGGCAAGCGTCTTTCGAAACTTCTTCCGCTCGTGGTGGTGGACCATTTTCGACATTGCCCTGTCGATACGCTTCATTCCGGAGCGGATCGAGTTCCCGACGAGATACTCGTCCTGCTGCGGCAGGGAGTAGCGTGCGATGAACTCTGCTTCCACTTCAGGGAGGACCTCTTTGCGGAGCAGCCTGCCGAAAGACGGGCGCAGCGAGACGTTCGCCTTCTCCGGGGCCGCCTCAAGCAGCTCATTGAAGATCTCCTTCGTTGAAAACCCCCGCCGCTCGAACGGCGATTTTGCAAGCCACGTGACATACCCCGGGTCGAAGAGCCCCTTCCGTCCTGCCCGTCCCGCCATCTGAAGAAACTCGTTCTTTGAGATCGGCGCGTCCGAGTGGTAGTGGACAAGCTGAGCAAATACGGCGGTTTCGGCAGGGAGGTTGACGCCAAGCGCAAGCGCGTTCGTTCCGCAGACCACGTCGAGGATTCGCTCTCTGAAGGCCGCCTCCATAAGGATTTTTTCCTTTGGCAGCATTCCGCCGTGGTAGATGCCGACCCCGTTGAAGAGCGGCTGCTGAATCTTCGGCACGCCCAGAATCGCCGCAAGTTCAGCGAGGCGTTCGCGCTTGGAGGAATGAATCCGCTTCCTCTGGCGGGCGATCAGGTAGGCGAGCTCCATCGCCCCCTTTTGTGAAAAGAGGAAGACCAGCGCGTCTTTGACGCTGTCGATGTACGCAGGGCGTTCCGGCGTGAAGAGGAGCTGCGTCTCGCGCTTCGCGTTTTCGAAGAGAAGAAACGAGCGTTCAGTCACTCCTTCAAGGTATTGTACGACCGAGGAGGCGCCTCCGAGGGTTGCGGACATGACGAGGACGGACGTTGTGGCGTCGGTGTTCCGTATGCCGTCGATGTAGGTTCTCGCCCGGTCCGAATCGTCGAAGATGTAGTGGAACTCGTCCACTATGAGTTTTTGTCCGGGGACGCGGGCGTACTTCAAGGAATAGATCTCCTGCGTGCAGCAGATTATGCCTGCGCCTTCGTTCTTTTTGAAGTCGCCGGTTTCGATTCCCACGTCAAGCCCGAGTTTCCTGAGATCGAGATAGCGTTCATTGCTCAGCGCCTTTATCGGGGCGGTGAAGATGATGCGTCCGTCCCCGGGAGGAAGGACCGTTCCGGCCTCGTCAAGTATGCCCGCCCAAAGATAGGCCACCAGCGTTTTTCCGGATCCGGTAGGGGCCGAGAGCACAGCGCTTGTCTCTCGAATAGCCTGAAAGGCGTCCAGTTGCCACGGATAAAAAGTTATATGCGCCAGCGTTGAAACTCCTCTCGAAAGTGCGTAGGGTTGTTCTTCCAGAAAGATATGGTACCACATCTTTCGTGGTATTATAAAGTGAATCAATCCGGCGGAGGTGTTGCTCATGGCAGAGTTTGTGATAGTGGTACAAGAAGAGGACGATGAGGCGCGCCAAGCGTGCGTCTACGGACTTGAACCGCGTACGCCCTTTCTTTCAAAAAGAAGAGAAGCAGCTTTCTGGAAAACGATAGGGGAAGAGGTCACAGAAGCAGTTGCATCCTCCGGCCTTCCCTTCGATGCGGCGATGCTCTTTATAAAAAAAGCCAGGCGCGCCTCCATGAAGAGAGTGTCCCTCTGCGCTCTTGCGCACGACGCCGGAGAGGACGGATGGCGTGTGCTCACATCACCCTCCAAGGCCGGAGAGCAGGCGTCTCCGATGACGGAGGACGAGAAGCTTCAGTTCGAAGAGGCGCGTCTCCTTGCCGAGGAGATCTCAAAACGCAACAGAGACGCTATTCCCGACACGGAGGACGAGATCATATCGGCAGAGGAGTTCGAGGATATGCTTCGGGGAGAGTCCGTCGACTAAGTCTTTTTGTTGGCGCCGGACCGTCCTTTGTGGCGGGCCCGGTATGCTGTGTTTTTCAGGAGTGAAAACGAAGGAGCGGGGGATGTTTTCGTGACGTGGAGCAGTGCGTTTCAAATTCTCGGGGGCGTTGGACTTTTTCTTTTCGGTATAAAACTGATGAGCGAGGCGCTGCAGTACCTCGCCGGCGACAAGATGCGCCAGCTTATCGGTTCCCTGACCAGAACTCCCATCAGAGGCGTTTTTATCGGCGCGCTCGTCGCCATGCTTATCCAGAGCAGCAGCGGGACGACCGTTATGACGGTGAGCTTCGTCCACGCGGGGTTGATGACCTTGAAACAGGCCGTCGGCGTTATCATGGGTGCGAACATCGGCACCACGGTCATCGCGCAGATAGTTGCTTTCAAGGTAAAGGATTTCGCGCTCCCCATACTCGGTATCGGGGTTCTGCTGGTGCTTTTCGGAAGGACGAAACGGCAGAAGTACATCGGCAACGGTCTCGTCGGCTTCGGTCTGCTCTTCCTTGGTATGCAGACGATGGAGGGCTCCATGTCCTTCCTGCGCGACCGAAAGGACCTTTTTCTCGCATTCAGCTCCTCGCCGATGCTCGGTCTTTTCGTCGGTACGGCGGTCACAATGGTAGTGCAGGCGAGTTCCGCGACGATAGGCCTCACGATGGCCATGGCTGCGCAGGGGCTTCTGCCGCTTGAAGCCGCCCTCCCCATTCTCCTCGGCGACAACATAGGCACCACGATCACCGCGGTGCTCGCCTCGCTCGGCTCCAACAGAGCCGCCAAGCAGGCCGCGACGGCGCACGTGCTCTTCAACGTCATCGGCGCCGCGCTCTTCCTCGCGTTTTTGCCGTTCTACAAGGACGTGGTGGCCGCCACCTCTACGGACATCGGACGGCAGATAGCCAACGCGCACACCATCTTCAACGTGACGAATACGCTGCTCTTCCTTCCGTTCGTCCCCGTCCTGGTGTGGGTCATACGCCGGATCGTCCCCGACAAGGGAGGCGCTGTCGTCGCGGGGCCTATGTACCTGGACCTGAAGCTCATATCGGCCTCTCCCGCAGCCGCAGTGGACGCGGTAAAGAAGGAGCTCCTCCACATGGGGGATCTTGCCCGTTCGATGCTGACAGATGTTCGCAGGGCCTTCACGGAGAACAATCCGAAGATGATCGGCGAGGTGACGCAGACGGAGAAAGCCGTGAACGAGATCAACCGCGCCATCTCCTCCTACGCGTCGGAAGTCTGGCAGGGAGGGCTTTCGAGCGAACTTTCGACGGTACTCGGCTCGTACGTCAACGGCGTCGGCGACATAGAACGCATCGGGGATCATGCGACCAACCTGATCGAGCTCTATGAATACAAGCTTGATCACGGCGTTGAGTTCTCCACGCTCGCCCGAGGGGAGTTCGACGACATGTTCGACCTCGTTGAACGGGCGGTTCGTCTGAGTTTCGAGTCGCTCAACGAGGAGGACGTCATCAAGGCCAAGGAGGTCGACGCCCTTGAGGACGAGGTGGACCGCAAGGAGAAAATTCTCCGGAAAAACCATATCCTCCGTCTCAACAAAGGGGAGTGCACTCCCGCCGGGGGCGTCATCTTCATCGACATCCTGAGCAATCTCGAACGAGTGTGCGATCACGCCCACAATATCTCGCTCATCGCGTTCGATATATCAAAGCTGCACAGATGATGGACGACCGGGCTTCTTGAGGTGGACGAATATTGGTATGTCTTGAAACCGGCGGGGAGGCTCCTCGCCGGTTTTTTGAACGAGTTTTTTCATGCTCCCTCCTTGACATACCGGGTGCATTCGCTATTCTGTAGACGGTTCTTGTTTTACTCGGTAAATTTTTGTTTTAATGGATAAAACAAGGAGGAGAGGCTATGGAATGCACACACGTCGGAGCGCGCTGTATCGTCCTCCGGGAGAACGACAGCGTCGCGGTTCTTCCCGAGGGAGGAGGCGCCGGATCGCGGCTTCCCTTTGCCGAGCAGGAGCTCGTTCTTAAAGAGGTTATCGCTCCCGGACACAAGATTGCTCTCCGGGACATCAAGCAGGGGGAGCGGGTGGTGAAGTACGGTTTTCCGATCGGCGTTGCGAGCCGTCCGATCGCCGCAGGCGAGCATGTGCATGTGCAGAACGTCCGTTCCGCTCTCGGACACGAATGGTCGCCGTCGTGGAGCCCTTCTCCTGCGCGCCTTCTCTCCCCGCTATCGCCCGTTCCTTCATTTCAAGGATACCGAAGAACGGAGGGGCCTCCGGGCATACGGAACGAGCTCTGGATCATTCCGACGGTCGGGTGCGTCAACGAGTACCTGAAATTCCTCGCCGGAGCGTGGACGGCCCCTTCCTGGATCGAAAACGTCCGCGTGCTTTCCCACCCCTACGGCTGCTCCCAGCTCGGGGAGGATTTGGAACGGACGGCAGCCGTCCTTGCCGGGCTTGCGCGCAATCCGTGCGCGGCCGGGGTGATTATCGCGGGGCTCGGGTGTGAAAACCTCCAGCGCGTCTTTCTGGAGACCCGCCTTGCAGGAGTGGAAAAAGTCCGATTCCTCTCGCTCCAGGAGGAGGACGACGATGCCGGAGCCTTGTACGCTCTCCTCGATGAGATTGCGGCGGATGCTCCGAAAGAGAGAGAACCATTCCCCCTTTCCGGGGTGACGCTCGGTGTGAAGTGCGGGGGCAGCGACGGTTTTTCCGGTCTGTCCGCCAATCCTCTTGTCGGCGAAGTCGCCGACAGAATGAGTGCGTGGGGGGGGAAGATCCTCGCCACCGAAATACCTGAGATGTTCGGCGCCGAGGATGTTATCGCCTCTCGAATAGCCGACAGGCAGGTCTTCGATGCCTTTGCGGAGACCATTCGCTGGTTCCGGAACTACTATGTGGAACACAAGCAGCCGGTGTACGAGAACCCGTCTCCGGGGAACAAGGACGGCGGCATCACTACGTTGGAGGAGAAGTCGCTCGGCGCGGTGAACAAGTGCGGTTCCGGTGCGGTAACAGACGTCCTCGCCATGGGCGAACAGGCGAAGCGCCCCGGTGTGAGCGTCGTGTTCGGCCCGGGAAACGACCTTGTGTCGTCGACCGCTCTGGCCGCCGGGGGCGCACAGATCATCCTTTTCACTACGGGACGCGGGACGCCGTTCTCAACGGTAGTTCCGACGATAAAGATTTCCTCGAACACGCGCCTTTTCGGGCGGAAACCGCGCTGGATCGACTTCGACGCCGGGCCGCTGCTCTCCGGGACGCCGAGGCACCTTCTCGCTGAAGCCTTGACGGGGCTTGTGCTTGAAGTTGCGTCGGGGCGCCGTACCCGAAACGAGGAGAACCGCTCCGGGGAGATCGCCATATTCAAAGACGGAGTGACGCTCTGAGAGGCCCCGATTTCAACGAGGACGCCGTGCGAAACCAAGATGCACAGAAATGCTCGCGATGAAGGAGAGGATACGATGAACTATACAGTGATGCAGTTCGGCGAGGGGAACTTCATACGGTCGTTTTTCGACTGGATGCTCAAGCGCATTACCGACGCGACGGGCGAAGAGCACAAGGTCTTTCTTGTGCAGCCTATTTCCAACGGAAGAGTGAAAGAGATCGTCGAGGCGGGAGAATACCACGTTCTTCTGAAAGGATTCGAGGCGGGGGAGTATAAAGAGGTTCTTGAGTCCGTCCCGGTCATCGCGGGGGGCGTCAACCCCTTCGAACGCGGCGGAATGAAAGCGTTGCTCGACGCCGCGCTTTCTCCGGAGCTTCGGGTGGTGACGTCGAATACCACCGAGGCCGGGATCTTCTTTGAAGAGAAGATGGAGCCGCACAACTTTCCGTCGCTGCTGGCCGCAGTTCTGCGCGCCCGCGCAAAGGAGGGGGCGCCTCCGCTGCACATCCTTCCGTTGGAGCTTATCGAGAGTAACGGAACGGCTTTGAAAAAGTGCGTGGAGCAGTACGGACGTCTCTGGGGGTGCGAACCGGTATTCTTCTCCTATCTCGACTCCTGTACCTTCTACGATACGCTGGTGGACCGTATCGTCCCGGGCTTCCCGGCCAAGGACGCTCCAGAGATCTTCCGGCGTCTGGGGAAAGAGGATCACAACCTCGCCATGGGGGAGCTCTTTCATCTGTTCGTGATTCAGGGGGACAAGGCGATTCTCGATGTTCTGCCCTTCCACAAGGCGGGATTGAATGTGATCGTCACCGCCGACAAACTTCCGTTCTACAGAGATCGAAAGGTGCGGATTCTCAACGGGGTGCACACGGCGTCGGTTCCAGTCGGTCTTCTCGCCGGGGTGGAACTCGTCAAAGACTTTGTGAAGGACGAACGCTTTGCGCCGATGCTGCGCCGGCTGGTTCATGACGAGATTGTTCCTGCATTCTCCGACGACCAGGAGGCGCACCGCTACGGCGACGACGTCCTTGAGCGCTTCAGCAACCCCGCGCTGGAACATGCCTTCCGCTCCATCGCGCTGAACTCCGTCGCGAAGAGCAACACCCGCCTCCGCCCTACGCTGGAGGGGTACTTCGAGAAGTTCGGCGAGCTGCCGCAGACGCTTGTGGAGTGTATTGCGGCGATGTTCTCATTCTACGATTGCGACGGCGTCAGAGAGTTGCCGAAAGGCCCCTTCGTCCTGGCGGATTTCCCCCGAATCAAGGGGAGAACCGTCTCGAAGATGGTCGACAGCTTCTTTCCCGGGCTGGACCTTCCGCTGCGGGAAGCGCTTATCCGGAAGCTGGAGTACGCGAGGAAACAATAACGGGCCGCAGCGTGCGTGAACGGAGCAGGATACACAGAGGACCGGAGAGAAACTCCCCGGTCCTCTGTGTTGTTTTTTGTGTTTCCAGTGAGAAACAGAGCCGTCAGTTTCCCATCAGCATGTTCGGGATGAAGAGGACGAGCTGCGGGATAAAGGTGACGAGGAGCAAAACAACAATCATTGCAGCGTAGAAGGGGAGCATCGCCTTTGTCGCTTTTTCGATGGAGATCTTTCCCACCGCGCACCCTACAAAGAGGGCGGAGCCCACAGGCGGCGTGCAGAGTCCGATGCCGAGGTTGAGCATCATCATGATGCCGAACTGCACCGGATGCATCCCCAGCGTGCCGACGACGACAGGGAAGAGAATGGGAGTTGTAATAAGAATGAGCGGCGCCATGTCCATGATGCAGCCGAGCCCGAGAAGCAGCAGATTGACGAGGAGGAGCAAGAGGACGGGATTATCGGTGACGGAAAGAAGGAGACTTGTCGCCATGCCGGGGATCTTCAGATAGGCGAGCAGCCAGCCGAAGGCCTTCGCCGCAGCGATCAGGCTCATCACCATCGCAAGGGTCTTCAGCGAGGAGTAGAGGATCTTGTTCATTCTGCTCAGCGGGATCTCCCTGTAGATGAAGAAGGTGACGAAGAAGGCGTAGACGCACGCGACGGCTGCCGACTCCGTGGCCGTGAAGACGCCCGAGATGACGCCGCCGATGATGATGACGGCGGTGAAGATGCCAAGTACGGCATCCTTGGAAACTTGAAGAGCTTCACGGAACGTGTAGGGCTTTTCTTTCGGGTACGCACGTTGTACCGCGATGATGTAGCTGATAATCATAAGAACGATTCCGAGCAGTACGCCCGGGACGAAGCCTCCGAGGAAAAGGCGGCCGACCGAGACGCCTCCCGCCGCCAGCGAGTAGATGATCATATTGTGGCTCGGCGGGATGATGATGCCCTGGCACGCGCTTGTCACCGTCACCGCGACGGAGTAGTCCGCGTCGTACCCCTTCTCCTTCATCATCGGGATGAGAATGGTGCCGATGGAGGAGACGTCCGCCACGGCGGATCCGGAGATTCCACCGAAGAACATGCTCGCCAGCACGTTAACCTGGGCAAGCCCGCCCCGGACGCGCCCTACGAGCAGGTTCGAGAAAGCGATGAGCCGCCGTGAAATACCACCCTCGCCCATCATCTCGCCGGCGATGATGAAAAAAGGAATCGCGAGCAGCGAGAAAGAATTCACTCCCTGCACCATCTGCTGGACTATGGCCATGAGTGGAATCTTCAGGTACATTGCGGTGAGCACAGAGGAAACGGCCAGGGAGAAGGTGATCGGCGCCTTGAGGACAAGGAAGAGGGCAAAGCTGCCGAGGAGGATCCACGTCGCAGTGTTCGGATCAGACATCGGAGGCGCACCTCCTGCCGGAGAATTTATCGTCCATGTTTGCGTCGCCCTTGTCGAGTCCGAGCAGATTCATTCCGCCTTCGTAGAGGACGAGCACGCCCGAGAGTACGAGCGGAAAATAGAGTACGGAGGCGGGAACTCCTGTCGCCGGAAGGATAGAGCGGCTGGTGAACTGGACGAGGATCCATCCGTAGTGGATCATGATATACCCCATGAAGAGAATGACGATATCGGTCAGTTTGGAGAGGAGAAAGTCGATCTTCGGGGAGATCTTCTCCGGAAGAAGGCAGAGGCTGATATGAAGCCGTTGTTTGACGCCGAGCGCAAGAGCGATGAAGGTGAACCAGACGACGAAGACGAGCGCGACCTCCTCGGACCAGGTGATGCCGGAGTTGAGGACATAGCGCATGAAGACGTTGGCGGCGATGAGAAGCACCATTGCTGCAAGCAGCGTCTTCGCGAGAATGACGAGGAGCGTGTGCAGCAGCCGGAAGAACGATGTGACAGCGTTCACGGGCAGACCTCCTTCCTGAAAAAAGGGAAGACTCCCTCAGGAGCCTTCCCTTTTTGAGCCGTTACTGTACGTCGCGAATTTTCTTGACTACTTCCTGCAGTTCGGGGCTGAGGGCGTCGTACATCGGCTGCATGGCGTTCTGGAACTCGACAACTGCCTCGGGTGTCAGCTCGGTGATGATCGAACCCGCGGCGCGGACTTTTTCTTCGGAGACCTTCTCGAACTCTTTCCAAAGCTTGATCTGATAGGGCATGGAGTCCTTCGCGGCCTGCTTGATGATCTCCTGGTCTTCTTTGGAGAGCTTGTCCATGCTGATCTTGCTCGCGATCAGGATCTCGGGAACGCGGGTGTGCCCGTCGAGAGTGAAGTACTTCGCAACCTCGTAGTGGCTGGTGGAGAAGTAGCTGGGCCAGTTGTTCTCCGCGCCGTCGATGACGCCGGTCTGAAGCGCGCTGTACACTTCGCCGAAGGGCATGGGGGTGGGGACGGCGCCGAGAGCCGATACGAGGCCCATCATGAGCTGGCTCTCCTGGACGCGGATCTTCATCCCTTTCAGATCGGCGACGGATTTGATCTCCTTCTTGGAATTATAGAAGTTTCGGGCGCCGGAGTCGTACCACGCGAGGCCGACAAAGTTCGCCGGCTCGAGGCTGGCCAGGAACTCCTCTCCGATCGAACCGTTGAGTACCTTCCACATATGCTCTTCACCGCGGTACAGATACGGCATCTGGAGGGCGTCGAAAGCGGGCGCAAAGGCGGAAAGCGGTGAGATGCTGACGCGGGTGAAGTCGATCGCGCCGAACTGAACTCCTTCGATGACCGCCTTCTCCTGGCCGAGCTGACTGCTGTGGTAGACCTCGATCTTGATCCGTCCGCCGGTGCGTTCTTCGACGAGCCTGGCAAACTCGTAATTCCCTTTCGTGGTCGGATAGTCGGCCACGTGCGTCTCTCCAAGACGGAGCACGACGGTGTCGGCCGCCGCCGGGAGTGCCGCGAAGACAAGAGCAAGCGCTGTCAGAACCAGAATCCACTTCTTCATTTTTTCTCCTCCTTCATGTTGTGGTGATGAACAACCTGCGATTCCTATTTATTGTAAATGCTTTGAAGGGCAAAATCAAGCTCTTTTCACAAAATACGCATACTCTTCGACCTTGTTTCACCTATTGAAATTCAGCTGAAAGTATTCCTTTGCATTGTTGAAGCAAATATCCTGAATTACAGAACCGAGAAGCGCATAGTCCTCCGGCAGTTCTCCGTGTTCGACATCGGATCCGAGCAGGTCGCAGAGGATCCGGCGGAAGTACTCGTGCCTCGGGTAGGAGAGGAAGCTCCTTGAATCCGTGAGCATGCCCACGAAGCGGGAGAGCATGCCGACAGAAGCGAGTGCACGAAGCTGCCTCGTCATGCCGTCTTTGGTGTCGGCGAACCACCAGGCGGAGCCCATCTGCATCTTGCCGGGGATCTTTCCGTCCTGAAAGCTTCCGAGGATTGTGGGGATCATGTCGTTGTCCTTGGGGTTGAGCGAGTAGACGATGGTCTTCGTCAGTTTGCCCGTCCGTTCGAGGCGGTCGAGAAGGCGTACAAGCGCGCGCCCCTGTTCGAAGTCGCCCATGGAGTCGTACCCCGTGTTCGGGCCGAGACGGCTGAACGCGCGGGAATTGTTGTTGCGCATGGCTCCCAGGTGGAGCTGCTGCACCCACCCCTGGTTCGCGTCCATCGTGAGCATCTCGAAGAGCACGGCCGAACGGAAGCGCGCGAGCGCGTCCCCCGTGACAGTTTTCCCCCTTCGCAGCGCCGCAAAGGAGCCCTCTACATCCTCGGTGGTCCATTCGACGGAGTAGGGAGTCTCGATTCCGTAGTCCGAGAGTCGGCATCCCTTGCCGTGAAAGTACTGGTGCCTGCGCCAGATGCACTCGATGAAACGTCCGAAGGAGTCCACTTTTACGTCGGTGAGTTCGGCGAGCGAGTCGAGCCACGGATTGAACTGGTCCGGGAGGTGGGCGTCGAGGGCGCGGTCGGGGCGAAAAGCGGGCGCGACGAGCGTCTCGAAGCCGCTTTTTTTGATGGCCTCGTGGTGTTCAAGCGAGTCGGCGGGGTCGTCGGTGGTACACAGGGCGGCGACGTTGAATTTTCGGATCAGCCCGCGGACCGAGAACTCCTTCTTCCGGAGCATCTTCGAACAGTGGTCGTGAATTTCGGCGGCCGTGTCCGCGTTCAACAGCGTCTCGACGCCGAAGATTCGCTGCAGTTCGAGGTGCGTCCAGTGGTAGAGCGGGTTGCCGATGGTCTGAGGAACTACCTTCGCCCACGCGGCAAACTTCTCCTCGGGGGAGGCGTCGCCGGTGACGAAGCGCTCGTCGACGCCGCACGCCCTCATAGCGCGCCACTTGTAGTGATCTCCTCCCAGCCACGCCTCGGCGAGGGAGGCGAACTGTGTATCGCCCGCTATTTCCTCCGCGGGAATATGGCAGTGGTAGTCGAATATCGGCATCGGGGCGGCGTATTCGTGGTAGAGCTTTTGCGCCGCCTTGGAATGCAGAAGGAAATCCTTATCCAGAAACTTTTTCGCCATAGCGTCTCCTCCTTGCAAATGGTTTCATACTCTGAAAATGTATTTTACTCTATGATAAGAATTTTTGCACGGAGAAATCGTAGGAACTATTCGGCGGGAGGTCTTAAGAGGCGGGAAAAAGACTAATCGGAACGAGCGTCGTCGCCAAAGTTGAGTACTTGAACTCAAGTCTGTTATCGTTGAAAGAGCAGAATACGCATAAGAACAGATTTCTCATTGACAGTAATGGCGTTTTACGATACTCTGGATAAAAATGCTACTCATCGTTGATGAGCTGCGTTCATGAGCAGAGTATCGGGAAGACAAATATCAAGGTGTCAGGTGAATAAAATGGGAAATAAAGGAAAATTAGAAGATGTTGAGTTCATGGTGCTGTCAATTCTTTATACGGACGTTGCTCCTTTAGGCGCGGGAACGATACGGGAACTTTTGGAAGAGCGCGGGATTGCGCTTGGAGAAGCGACTGTTGGGCGTATTCTGAAGCGACTTGACTCTCAAAGGTTTGTTGAGCGTGTCGGTTTTCAAGGGAGGCGTATTTCCGAAGAAGGCCGAAAGAGGTACGGAGAGCTCAGCCTCAGGAGCGTTCGAAACAAGTCTGCGGAAGCGTTTATCGATGCGCTGAAAGGAGAAGGCGGGCAGCATTTGCATGATGTACTTGTTGCGAGGAGGGCGTTGGAATCGGAAACGGCGGCTCTTGCTGCGCGAAACGCCACTTTGACGCAGGTTGAAGAAATGAGGGCGATCCTTCAAGAGATGGATATTCTGCTTTCTTCCGGCAGAAGTATGGCGGCTACCGACAGAGAATTTCATAAAAAAATTGCACGAGCTTCCGGAAACAAAGTGCTGGAATATGCTTTGGATGTAATTCGGCAAAACGGCGAGGATTCGAATTTGGTGGAGTTTATCAGGTGTAGTGCGGGAAGCGCTATCGGACGAGACCACAAAGAAATCTTCAAAGCTATTGAAAAGAAGGATGAAGATCGCTCGAGACTGCTTATGACGGCTCATCTGGACAATATTCTTGAGGATCTGAATCGTTTCGAGGAGGATCAGCGAGGAAGAACCGTGAATGCAGGGTAATCTCCATGGAAGCAAGCGTTCCAAAACAATCTGTCTTGAGGAGGGGGTAACGAAATGAACAAGGTTGTCGGACGTTGTGTGTGCGGTGTTGCGTTGCTTTTATCGGTAGTCGTGCCAGTGTGGGCGGCTCCACAGTTCCTCACTGTTGCGGGAGGTCCCGTGGGAGGAGAGTGGTATATTCTTGGTGGGATTCTCGCGGAAATTATCAAGCCGGTATTGCCTGAAACGAAGATCAATGCAACGACAGGGGGCGCCGTGGCCAATCTGACAAGCGTTCAGCGGGAGAAAGTCGATCTTGCAACAACCCAGGATCAGCTTCTTTTTGTCGCAAGGAAAGGCGAAGGAGGATTCGCCGAGGCAGGTCCTCACGAAGACGTGGTGGGCCTTGCATATCTCTCTGAAATATATATGGGGGTCTTTTTGGTGCGTGAGGACTACTCCGTCACCTCAATAGAAGAGATTGTGGAAAAGAAACTGCCGATCCGTATTCTCACAGCGCCAAAAGGCTCTTCTCCTTCCGCCGCGACCGAGCGCATGTTGGCGGAGTACGGAATAACTCCTGAGAAACTGAAAGAGTGGGGCGGCTCCATTAATTACGTATCGTACGCCGAGTCCAGCTCTCTTATCAGCGACGGACACGCCGACGCCTATTGCGGTCCGATAATGCCGGCGACCATAGAGCTCTCGGTGAATCGGAAGCTCAAAGTCCTGCCTTTGAATGAAGCGGTTCTTGCAGCTTTGAATGAAAAGTATAAATACGGTGTTTCTTTCATTCCGGGAGGATCCTATTCTTTTATTCCCGCCGATACCAAAGTCTTTACTGAATCACCAATCCTTGTCGTGAATAAAAAGATGGATGAAGATGTTGCGTACAGGATTGTAAAAGCAATTGCGGAGAAGCATGAACGTATTCGCGAAGCCGGCCCTACCTACAAAAACTTTTCTCCCGAAAAGATGTCCAATATAATCGGCGGTCCCGTGCACCCGGGCGCGGCGAAGTTCTATCACGACATTGGATTGAATTGAACAGAGTCCAGAGCAATGCGCTCGCTACCGGGGAAATGTCTTCCCCGGTAGCGCTTCCCGAAGACCTCCGGAGGGTAAATTATGGTTTCTGAAAATAAACTTCTGTCGTTTGTGCTGACCGGGCTTTCGAGCATTTTTGTTGCGTTTCACCTGTTTACCGCAATGTACGGAACCGTTCCCGTACAGCTCCAGAGGAGTTTTCATCTTTCTTTGGCGACGATGATCGGTTTTTTGTGTTACCCGTGTTGTAAAAAGCTTGGCATACGATGGTGGGATGCTCTTCTTGCATCCTTTGCAGCTGTCGCATTCGGCTACATCGCCTTCAATTTCGACAGAATCGCCCTGCGCCAGTCTTTAATTAGCCCTTTGTCATTGTTCGATCTTCTCATGGGGGGCGCGGTTCTCCTGCTTGTTCTTGAGATGACGCGGAGAGTAGCCGGGCTTGTTTTGAGTATTGTAGGTTGTGTTGCACTTGTGTATATGTTTTTTGGAAGATACTTCCCCAGAATGATATCTCACCCCGGTTTCTCTCTGCAGGATATCATCGATTATCAGATTTACGGCTTGGACGGCGTCTACTCTATGCCCTTGGGTATTTCCGCAACGTATATAGTACTTTTCATTATTTTGGGGACGCTCATGGAGTACTCGAAGACCGGAGACCTCATAATGGATCTTGGAAAGATGGCTGCCGGTAAGTACAGAGGGGGGCCGGCGAAGGTCGCGTGCATCACTTCGGCGTTTTTCGGGTCGATTTCGGGAAGCGCCGCCGCCAACGTGTACGCGACTGGAACATTTACTATCCCGATGATGAAACAAATCGGGTATACGCCCTCCATCGCAGGGGCCGTTGAAGCCGTCGCCTCGACGGGGGGGCAGATTATGCCCCCGATAATGGGCGCCGCGGCTTTCTTAATGGCCGAACTTCTGGGTATTCCATACCTCCAGGTGTGTAAGGCGGCGCTTATTCCGGCTGTCCTCTACTATGTTTCCCTTATTCTTGTCCTTGATTTCGAGGCGGCAAAAGAAGGAATCAAGGGACTCTCCAAGGATCAGATACCTACTTTGCGTTCTGTTGTGTCCCGATTGTATCTCCTGCTCCCTCTCGTGCTTCTGGTAGCGGTGCTGATACGCGGCTACACTCCATTTCGGGCTGCCTTTCTGGCTATTCTTGCAAGCTTTTTCCTAAGCATGCTGCGTTCGGATACGCGCTTTTCGCCGCGTTCTTTTTTTGAGGCGGTCTTTGTCTCCGCAAAGAGAACAGTGATGATCGCAGTGGCCTGCGCCGCAGCCGGCATTGTTATCGGCGCGATTACCCTCACTGGAATCGGACTCTCTCTTTCGAGCATCATTATGACGCTTTCCGGCGGCAATCTCTTGCTCGGACTTATTCTCATCATGTTGTGCTGCATCGTGATGGGCATGGGCACGCCGACCACAGTCGCCTACGTCATTGTTGCGACCCTTGGCGTACCTGTCATGCGAAACTTCGGCTTCGACCCGATTCCTTCGCATTTTTTCGTTTTCTATTTTGCCGTGCTCTCGATGATTACTCCCCCAGTAGCCATCGCCGCATACGCTGCTGCCGATATCGCCAAAGAGGACGCGATGAAGATCGGTTTCCAGTCAATAAAGATCGCTGCGGTGATTTTTGTTATCCCGTTTGTGTTCGTTTTTGACCGAGGGTTGCTTTTCGATGCGCCCGCGCTCACCATTATTCTTAGAACTTTCGCCACGCTGGTGTCGATCGTCTTCTTCGCCGGCGCAGCCACCGGGTGGCTCTTCAGACGACTCAACATATTCTGGAGAGCTCTTCTTGTAGCGCTCTTTCTGGCGGTGAACGCACCGTTTGTTCCTTTGTCGTTAGCAGGTATCGGAGCTGGCGTGGCCGCCGGTTTGTGGCTTTTTTTCGCGCAAAGAGGTTCGCGTATTTCGGGGGAAAGCACTATTAAAAAGACTATTGGGAAGGATGATCTGGTATGAAGAAAGAATTGGTTCGCCCTTCGGGGTCGTGGGTTGCCTTGATAACGCCTTTTACATCGAACGACGAGGTCGATTTGAAAGGGTTCGAAAAACTGGTGGATTTTCACGCGGCGAACAAAACGGACGGCGTTGTGTTTATGGGCTCCACCGGGGAAGCGCCCTCTCTCTCGTTTGACGAAAAGAGAGAAATCATTGCGAGTATGGCCCTTTACTGCAAGGGGAAAATTCCAGCCCTTTTCGGCGTAACGTGTTCGACAACGAAGGAGACAGTGCGTCTTGCGCAGTTTGCAGAAGCGCAGGGAGCGGACGGAATCCTCATGGTGGTTCCTCCGTATATCATTCCTCCGCAGGATGCGATCTACGACTTTTTTGCGACAGTTGCGAAATCTGTTTCCATCTCGGTGACGATTTACAACAATCCCGGCAGAGTCATTGCGAATATTGATCCGGCTACCGTTTCGATGCTTGCCGATATACCGAACATCGTTGCGGACAAAGAGGCAGTGCCGAACAACAACCAGCTTATCGGCGTCATGGGCGCCGTAGGCGGAAAGATGAATGTCCTCTGCTGCGATTCGCCCAAATTTGGAATCATCCTTCCGCTTCTGGCGATGGGAGGACACGGCACGGCGAATGTAACGGGCAATATTATCCCGAAAGAGTTCGCGGAGATGTCGAAACCATGGACTTGCTGGGAGGACGCTCAAAGAGCGAAGGAGCTTTTCTTCCAATACAAACCTCTGCTGGATTTGGCCTATGCCGCCGTCAATCCGGTTTCAATAAAAGCCGCGGTCGGATTAATAGGGCTTCCCGCCGGAAACCCGCGCGCGCCCCTTCAGCCTTTGAAGGGACCGATTCTTGAAAACGCCAAAAGACTCGTCGAGCAGTTCAAATTACGGGAACGCTACGGCCTGTAGGGAGAGAATCGGATGGCGGAACTTAAAGTATTCGACGGAATGAAGCATTGTATGGCGGTATTAGGTCCCGGAGCGGACATCTACGAAGAGCTTCGCGATCTCTTCGAAAAGTCCGGCTGGGAAGAGGCGATTATTGTCAACGCGATAGGGTCTTTTGCAAGGGGAGTCGTTCGATACCCCAAAACACGCGAACTCCCTCCCGAGATTGCCACCGTGGAGTACGAAGGACCTTTCGAGATTGCCTCCATGGTTGGAACAATAAGGAAAGAAGCGAAAGGAATCAATTTGCACCTCCATGCTTCGTTTGCCGATAAAGGAGATCATTTTTTTGGCGGAGCGCTTGGCGAAGGGAGTACCGTCTACAAAATGCTGGAGGTTTTTTTACTGGTCAAAGGCAGGGTGTGAGGCGATGAGTACTTTACGTATACGGTATTTCACGGACGAAGAGCGCAATGAGAACGACGGCGAGGTCATCGAGCTTCTGGAAAAAGTTATTTCATCCTTTTTTTCTCAGTACCTTGCTCGGGGGATCGAGCTTCAGCTCGAATTTCCGAAGCATGAAGGTGAAAACGTTTTTCCGGCGGGATCGCTGACGCTTTGCTTCCCGGAAGCGGGAATCACGGAAGAACGCTTGTTTTTCGAGGAGACAGGAGCGCGTGAAGTCAGCGCCGGCTCTGAGATGGAGTCTGACTTGAGGGCGGTTTTCCAGCGCTTTCTTTTATCGGTAGAAGCATCCGATGCTTCGGCGGGCTGTCGTCCTGAAGGGTGAACGCTGTAAAACTTCCGTCGTTGGCGGAACAAGTAACCGCTTTAAGAGAAGGCGTTAGCGCTATGCTGAGTAGAATTGTTTCCAGTATTAACCCCTAAAAGGAGGTGTTTGTGAAGACTGCTTTCCGCCTGTCTTTTCGCAGCTTTTTTTAACATAAAATAACTGAGGAGAGTGTGTCGTATGGACGGCAAGGAATTGAAAAAGAGCTTTGGACTGAGGGCCCTGGACAAGGTGGAGAAGGTGGGGAATGCCCTGCCGAACCCCGCGATGATCTTCATCATCCTCGCGGCGGTCACGATTTTGGCTTCCGCTCTGTGTGCCTGGCTCGGTGTTTCCGTAACCTACGAGGTGTTCGACGCGGCCTCGAAGACCTTCGTGGAGAAGACCGTCGCGGCGGTTAATCTGCTTTCGCCCGACAGCCTCCGCTACATGGCCACCTCGATCGTGAGCAACTTCACGGGCTTTTTCGCCCTCGGAACGGTCTTCACCATCATCATCGGCGTGAGCGTCGCGGAGGGAACGGGGTTCCTCTCCGCCCTCCTGCGCAAGCTGGTGGCGATTACGCCCCGCTACCTGGTTTCCGCGGTCGTGGTCTTCCTCGGTATCATGTCGAACGTCGCGTCTTCGACAGGGTATGTCGTCCTCGTTCCGCTCGGCGCGGTGGTCTTCATGGCGTTCAAACGTCACCCCATCGCCGGGCTGGCGGCGGCCTTCGCCGGAGTGTCCGGAGGATGGAACGCGAACCTGCTGATCGGTACGAACGATCCGATGTTCGCGGGCATGTCCACGCAGGCTGCGCAGATCATCGACAGCGCGTACGTGGTCACTCCGGTGTGCAACTGGTATTTTATGATGGTCTCCACGCTGCTGATAACGCTGATCGGTACGTACGTCACGGACAGGATCGTCGAGCCGCGGCTTCCCGCGTTCGATTTCCATTCGATCGAGGAAGTGAAGGATGTCGGCCTGAACGAAAAACGTGGTATGAAGTGGGCGGGTATCTCCGTCGTCGTCTATGTTGCGATTATGTTCCTGCTGACGTTCCCTGAAAAAGCCCTGCTCCGCAATCCCGCCACGGGGTCGCTTCTCGGCTCTCCGTTCCTCGGCGGCATCATCTTCTTCATGATGCTGCTCTTCCTCATTCCGGGACTCTTCTACGGGATAGGCGCGGGCGTCGTCAAGAACGACAAGGACGTCATTGAGATGATGAACAAGGGAATCTCGGGGCTCTCCAGCTTCATGGTGCTCATCTTCTTCGCGGCGCAGTTTACGGCGTTCTTCAACTACTCCAACCTGGGGATCATCATCTCCGTCTCCGGGGCAAACTTCCTGAAATCAGTCGGCTTCATCGGCCTGCCGTTGATCGTCTGCTTCATCCTGCTGACGGCCTTCATCAACATCTTCATCGCGGTGGATACGGCGAAGTGGGCGCTGATGGCCCCCATCTTCGTTCCCATGTTCATGCGGCTGGGTCTCTCTCCGGAGCTCACTCAGGTATCGTACCGCATCGGCGACTCCGCGACGAACATCATCGCGCCGCTCATGCCCTTCTTCGTCCTCACCGTCGCCTTCTTCCAGAAGTACGACAAGAACGCCGGAATCGGCAGCGTGGTGGCGACGATGCTGCCGTACTCGCTCTTCTTCCTCGTCGGCTGGATTCTTCTCTTTGTGGCGTGGTACCTGCTGGGGCTCCCTCTCGGCCCCGGGGCGCCCCTCTTTTACGGCGTATAGCGGAGACGTCCGATGAAACCGAAGTGGCGGCGCATTCGCGAGGGACTGAAAGAGAGAGGGCTCGACGGGGCCTTGATCCTGTCGCCGGAGAACCTGCACTACGCGACGGGCTATGCGTGCCATCAGCACACGGTCTCCCGCAAGCCCGAGATGGCCTCCGTCGTAATTCCAACCGCGGAGGCGCTGGAGCCGCTGCTTATCTGCATGGACTTCGAGCACCCAACGGTTGTCGAAAAGGTGGAAGGCATCCCGACGAGAGCGTACGACAGCTGGGTCGGGGTGAGGGAGTACGAGGATATCGCGGAACGACGCGAGGCCGGGCAGGAGAAGAAGCCGTTTTCCTCCTCGATGGACGTCCTGGTCCGCTCCGTGCGGGAGACGGGCCTCGCGTCGGGGAAGCTCGGCATCGAAGAGGACTTCGTCCCGCTGAAGTATCATGCGCTCCTGAAGGAACGCCTGCCCGAAGTCTCTTTCGTCGATATCTCCGATATGCTCATCTTCGCCAGGAGCGTCAAGACTCCCGAGGAGATCGACATGTTCCGGAGGTTGACGGAGGTCGCCGACGAGGCGCTTCTTGAAGCGTCGCGGCATGTTCGCCCCGGCGCGACCGAAAAGGACGTGGCGCAGGTGTTCCGGCGCCGCGCGATCGAGTCGGGGATATGCGTTCCAAGCGCATGGAGCACCTTCAACACCGGCCCGAACAGCAGCATGCTGCGCCTTCCGGGGGACCGGACGATAGCGGATGGCGATCTTTTCAAGTTCGACGGGGGCGTGAACGCCGAATTCGATTTTTATACCACCGACACGTCAAGGACGTGGATCGTCGGAAACGGAGACCCTGCGCTCGAAGAGCTGAAGGACTGCCTGTGCACGGCGCAGCGGAAGATGATCGCGGCCGCCGTCCCGGGGCTCCCGATCAACGAACTCTTTTCTACGGGCTTCGAGGCCGTCAGGGAGAAATACCCGAGCTATCGCAGGGGGCACCTCGGACACAGTATCAGCCTTGGTCCGCAGACTGCGGAGGCGCCGTTCATCGCTCCCGGCGAAACGCGCCCGCTGGAGCCGGGAATGATTCTCTGCATCGAGGTTCCGTGCTACGTACGGGGTACGGGAGGGTTCAACATCGAGGATATGGTGTTGATCACGGAAAGCGGTTGCGAGGTGCTTACCTGGAGGACGCCGCATTATCTCTGAGACTGCGGCGGTGAAGGCGAAAAAGAGCGGCGGGCGTCCGGAAGAACGACGGAAACACCATTCGGGTTATGCCGCAGAGACATTTTCTTCTCCACAAATTGATGTCATTTCTTTTTTTTCGAAACATGACGTTCGATTTGTTTATGACTCCCCGTTTCTGAAGAAAGATATGTTTGAACGAAAAAAGGAGCCTCCCCCTTCACTCGGCGGGAGGCTCCTTTTCCGGAAGGTGTTTCCAATATTTTTTCGGCATGAACTGTCTCTGGAGTCTCGGGTTCTCCCTCGACCGGACGGCGATGGAGTGGAAATACTCTTTCCACAGGTCGCGGAATGCTTCCTCCCGGCGGGACGGGGCGATTCCTTCGGGGAGGCTGAAGTCGGCGATGCGCCAGAGGCGCGGAGCGTAGATCGCTGCTTTTCCCCTCCCGAGGTCGTGGATGATCCACTTCTCGTTTCCTAACCTCGTTGAGAAGTGCCCGGCGAGCAGCTGAAGGAGATCGGCCTCGGGCTCGAACGGAGCGTAGAGCACGCCGCCGATCTCGGTGAAGCGGAGAAGCCCCAGGAAACGGTGGCGCTCTCTCAGGACGGCACGGCTCGCTTCGTGGACCGGCAGGACGCGCGGATCGGTCAGCAGTCTGTCCACGCTCTTGCCGAGCGTCCACGCGAGATTGTAATAGGTATATACCGACATTTCGCGTTCTTTGAGCGCGCTGAGAAAGGCGTAGTACCCTCGGGTGAATACAGGGGCCGAAAGACGACGGCGCAGGACGTCGCCGGTCTGCTTCGCAAGCAGCTCATCTGTCCGGGCTTCTTTGGGCGGCCAGAGAAACGGCTGTCCGCTGCCCGCGTGCTCGATCGCCTCGGGCGGTTCTCCTGCGCGCGTACTTTCGAAGAGCAGACAGAGGAATCCGTTGAAGCTGCCGTCGTAGACCCAGGTGGCCACTCGTCAGAACTCCAGCGAGAGCTGGCGGGTCTTCCACGCGGGGGGCGGAGGAGGAGTGAGAAGACGGCGCAGCGCCCGCGCATCAAGGGAGGGGAGGGAGAATCCCTTGCAGGCGAGGAAGTAGCGCGCCCGCTTCATCACCACTCCGAGCTTCTTCAGGTCGTCCTCGTCGAGGCGTCGTCCCTTCCGTGCCGTCAGAATGCGTTTTGCCGAGAGGACGCCGATGCCCGGAGTTCGGAGCAGCTCCTCGTAGGAGGCGCGGTTTATGTCCAGCGGAAAGAGGTCGAGATGGCGGAGCGCCCATGACGTCTTCGGGTCGAGCGACTCGTCAAGATTCGGCTGCTCCGGCGAGAGGACTTCGTCCGGACGGAATCCGTAGAAGCGGAGCAGCCAGTCGGCCTGGTAGATTCTGTGTTCGCGCAGGAGCGGCGGCGTTGTGGTGATCGCGGGGAGAAGCGGGTTCGCCGAGACGGGAACGTACGCGGAGTAGTAGACGCGCTTGAGACCGAAACGGTGATAGAGTCCTCCCGCCAGGCTGAGGATGGAGAGGTCGGTCTCCGGAGAGGCGCCCACGATGAGCTGCGTGCTCTGTCCTGCAGGGACGAACGGCGCGAGCGAACGTGTGGAAACGAGGCGCTTCTCCTTCCGTTCGGCGATGGAGTCGCCGATGAGGCTCATCGGACGAAAGATGGACTCCTTCGTCTTTTGGGGCGCGAGGGCCCGCAGGCTGACCTCCGAAGGGAGTTCGATGTTGACGCTCATCCTGTCGGCAAGGAAACCGAGCGCGGTGACCAACCTGGGAGACGCACCCGGAATGGCCTTCGCGTGGATGTAGCCTCCGAACCGGTACTCATCGCGGAGGATCTTCGCCGTGCGGATGAGCTGAATCATGGTGTCGTCGGGGGAACCGACGACCGCAGAACTCAGGAAGAGCCCCTCAATATAGTTCCTGCGGTAGAATCCGATGACGAGGTCGGCGAGCTCACGCGGGGTGAATGATGCCCGAGGCACGTCGTTGCTTCTTCGGTTGACGCAGTAGGAACAGTCGAAGGCGCAGTCGTTGGAGAAGAGGATCTTGAGCAGCGAGATGCACCGGCCGTCGTCGGACCAGCTGTGGCAGATGCCGCCAAGCGATGTGTTGCCGACCGCTCCTCTTCGTCCTCCGTTTCCGCTGGAGGAGCAGGAAACGTCGTATTTTGCGGCTTCGGCAAGAATTGACAGCTTACCGGCGGCATCCATTCTTTTCGCCCCCTTCCTCAAGGTTATGCTAACCAAATGTTATCATTATTTCGCGGAAATGAAAAGCCCTCCGGAAAATTGGGGAAGTGGGCAGATCGTTGAACAGCATTGCGTGTGTGCGTACGAAAAAATGGAGGATGTTTTGTATCCATGCCTGGTCTGCGCTGAAAAGTTTGCTATAATGGCTACCGGAGTCCGAGCTGAAGAAGTGCCGCACGTATCTGGTTGCTGGGAGGATGAACGCTTTGAAGGCTTTTTCCTCGTTGAACGCCGATTCTCCGAAGCGTACCGGACGCATGGAATCTATTCACTGGTACGTGGTTTTCGTCTTGCTGCTTGTAGGGGCTGTATTTTTGGTCATGGAGCTGCTCCATGCCCGCGCAGTCCGCAAGCAGGAACAGTTTTTCAGCGACCGTCAGTACCTTCAAACCACCATGTCGCGTCTCGCGTTAGAGGATCGGGTCTCCTCCGTTCTCATGCAAGAACGGTTTCTTTTGGAGCACCTTCTTCTAGAGCCTGCAAACGGGTCCTTCCCTCCTTTATCCGACATTCAACGCGCGCTTCAAAACGCCATTTACAACACCGCCGATATCCTGGGATTCTATTTCGCTCCTCACCCGCTGTACCCCGACGCGCAGCGGTTCAGTTCGTTCCGTTCGACCCCGGCAGGCGACGCGGCCAGGGAGTTTGCCGGTTCTCTGGAGGATTCTTTTGATTTTTCCACTCATCGTCCCGACGATCTCTACCATTTTTCAGGAAGCGTCCGGGCCTCCTCGCGCGTCAGGATGATGGCGCTGGTTGAGGCGGCTGTATCGGAAAAAGGCTTTATGGGGTACTTCATCACGATCATCGATCTTACCCCTTTCCTTGTCAGATATGTGCTCCCCATGGCCCAGGGGGCAGGGAGCGCGGTCTTCCTCATCGACAGGGAGGGAGTGGTTGTCGAACATCGGGATTCTTCTCTGGTGGGGGGCAACGCGGAAAAGCTCTCGGGAGGAGAGGGGGATGCCCTTCGGGTGGCGTGGTCGCGGGTCAGAGAGTCTTTTTCCGGAATGGAGGCTATCGAGCTTTTTGATGTCTCTTCCGGGATGCCGCAGAGGAAACGGCTGGCATGGAATTCCGCCAGGGTAGGGGAGAACAGGTTGTTTGTCGGCGTCTACGCTCCTGAGTCTGATATCAACCCGGTGGTTTCCGAACTGCGGGTGCAGCGCTTCATTCTCGGAGGGGTACTCGCGCTCTTGCTGGTTATGATTGCTATTGCCTTTATTCGAAAGCGGTCCGACTTCGAAGTCCGGCGGAGCGAATCGACATTCAGGGCAATTTTCAACAGCGCTGCGTCCGGGATAGCGATTCTCGATGCGAACGGGGTTATCCTTTCCTGTAATACGACGATGGAAAACATGACGGGGCGCCCCTCCGCGCAGTTGAGGATGCGCACGCTCTTCGACCTCGCGGCGCCGTCGTTGCAGGAGGAGAAGGAAAAAGTGCGGGAGGCTTTGCGATCCGGCGCGCTCTCGGCGAGGGCTGAACTCCTTTTCTCAAGGAAGGGGGCCGAAGCTGCAAGTCCCGAGAATGGATCCTTCTGGGGAGATGTTTCGCTGAACCGCCTGGAAAGAGACTCGTCAACCGTCCAAATGCTCGCGGTGGTGACTGATATTTCGGGATTGAAACGGGCGGAGGACTTGCTCCGGCAAAACGCGGAAACGCTGGAAGCGCGGAAGAAGGAGCTTGAGCATGTTGCGGCCAGTCAAAGCGCCCTGCTGGAGATGTTTACGTTCTTTTCCGAGTGCGTGACGATAGAAGAACTTTTCCAGGTGCTCTCCGAACATCTTTTCCCGGTGATTCCGTTCCGCTGCCAGACGCTCTTCATCAAGCGCTCGCGTGAAGCCGCTTCGTTCGAAGTGCTCGACTCGGGAGGAGATGTGCTGCGGTCGATGCAGACGGATTTCCTCGAGAAGAAGAAGGGTATTCTCGGATACGTCGCCAACACGGGCAAGGCCTACCTCATGGGCGATGTGTCCATCGATCCCTATTTCATACCCCATTCGCCCGAGGTGCGGTCGGCCGTCGTCGCCCCTGTGATGTACAAGGGATTCCTCTGGGGAGCTATTGTGCTGGACAGCGACAGGAAGTTTGCTTTCGGCATACGGGAGAGGGATATGCTGAGCATCGTGGGTTCCTACGTCGCGCTCCACCTCGAGGAGTTTTTTGCCAGACAGGAACTGGATAAGAAGGCGACGCAGCTGCGCTTTCTCCACAGGGTGATCCAGCAGATCGCTGCAGAGCGAAACAACGAGGCGCTCGCACGCAAGATTGTCGATGTGCTCTTCGACGAGCTCGGTTTCCCCGGAGCCGGATTCTACACTCCTCCTCCGAAGGGAGAGAACGCTCCGGTTCTGGTTGCCGGCAGATCGAGGGCGGAGCGAGAAACCTGTTCCCCGGAGTGCGAACTCGAGGCGGGAGCTGCTATGAGAAGCCGCACCCCCGTCGAGCGGGAAGTGAACGGCAGAGCGCTCGTTCTCTCCATTCCGGTCACTTTTGAAGGAGAGGTCTTCGGCGCTCTCGCCGCCCGGCACGACGCCGGTTTTTCCGCAGCGGACCGGGAGCTGCTCGAGATCACGGCAGAGCACATGACGACCTTCTGGGCGCTGAACAATCTGCTTGCGCAACGCCGCCACGAGTCGCTTGTCGATCCTTTGACGCAGGTATGGAACAGGCGGTACATCATGCACCGGCTTGACGAAGAGAGTTCCCGCATCAACAGGACGAACGGCAGAGGCTCCGTGATTCTCGTCGACCTCGGCGACTTCAAGCAGATCAACGACCGTTACGGGCACGTTACGGGGGACGAGGTCCTTCGTGTGACATCCGCCACAATGAGTGAAAACCTCAGGAATTACGATATGATAGGGCGCTACGGCGGAGATGAGTTCCTTCTCTACCTGCCGGACGTCTCACGAGAGGAAGCCGGGGCGATCATGGTACGGATGGAGCTGAAGGTCGCCGAGCAAAAAATCGAAGGCTTTGAGGGAGCGGTCATCCTTGATTACGGCATAGCCGGCTGCCCTGAGGATGGAATAAACCTCTCGGAAGTCATCAGGATTGCGGATGAAAGGATGTACAGATACAAGGCGGAGAGAAAGGCGGTGAAGAGTGAATGATCGTATCGCTGCATCATGCCAGTTTTACGGTGGAGAATCTCGAAAGGTCGGTCGCGTTTTATCAAGAAACGCTGGGGCTGAAACTCGAAGGAGTGTGGGAGCGGGATCAGGAATACTCCGAGGGCGTCACCGGCATACGCGGGGCATGGCTCAAAGTGGCCTATTTTTCTCTTCCGAACGCTTCTTTTGAACTTGTGGAGTACCTGGGGGCGAAGGGGAAGAAGATCGACACGTCGACAAATAATGTCGGAAGCGCTCATGTGTGCCTTATTGTTGCAAATTTCGACGCCTTCGTTGAGGCGCTTGCGGAACGCGGCGTCGTTTTTGCAGGGAAAACCTGCACTATCCCTGCCGGTTCGAACAAGGGAAAGAAAATCGCCTATATCGAGGACCCCGACGGAAATACCCTTGAGCTGGTGTCATCGAGAGCTCTTTCGTAACACGCCGGATGCGAAAACCGGAAAGAACCAGCAAAGGAGGATAAAAACGTCATGCTTGGTCAGTATTATTTGATTACCGGGATAGGTGCTTTTGCTCTGATTCTCCTCGCCGTGATCACCGGGTTGTTCGGCAGAAACCTCAGGAAGATCGTCCCCGGGCCCCTTGTGCTGAAAATCCACAAGTTCTCGGCCCTTACAGGCGCTCTTTGCGCTCTTCTGCACGTGCTCGGCGTTCACGGGTATTAGCAGCGTCCGCCTGCCGGCTTCACAACGCGTGTTTATTCTCCGGCGTCACAGTTTACCATAAAGAAAGGTGATTTTCAGTGCTTCCTATGCCAAGTCAGAAGATCCTCGTCGTCGAGGACTCGCTCAGTCAGCGAATGATGATCTCCCGCCACCTCCGTAACTGGGAGTACGAGGTGCTGGAGGCCGCCGACGGCGTAGAGGCGTTCACCGCGTTTCGGCAGCAGAGCCCCGCGATCATCATAACGGACCTCGATATGCCGGAAATGAACGGCTTTCAGCTTATTGAGGAGATTCGCAGGAAGGAGATAGCCCGTACGTACATCATCGTCCTCAGCGCCTCCGACGACAAGTCGAGCGTCGTTTCAGCCCTGGCGCTGGGCGCGGACGACTATCTCGTGAAGCCGTATCACCCCGATGAACTGCGCGTGCGCCTGACAGGAGCCGAGCGCGTGCTGCGCCTCCAGAACCAGGAGCTGCTCATCTTCGCCATGGCACAGATGGTGGACACCCGAAGTCCCGAGACAGGAGCCCACCTCGACAGAGTGCAGTATTTCAGCAGGCGCATAGCGGAAGAGCTTGCCGCGGAAGGAGATCCGCTTGTTACGGCTTCGTGGATAGCGCAGCTTTTTTCTCTTTCTCCGCTTCATGATATCGGCAAGATCGGCATCCCCGACGCCATCCTGAACAAACCGGGCAGACTGACTCCCGAAGAGTTTGTCATTATGAAAGAGCATGTTACCATCGGCGCCTCGATCTTCTCGCGGATCTACGAACGTACTCACTATGCGCCGTTCGGATTCGCCATCGATATTATCCGCTGTCATCACGAGAAGTGGGACGGCAGCGGATACCCCGACGGGCTCGCGGGAGAGAATATTCCGCTCTGCGGAAGGATTGTCGCTCTCGCCGACGTATACGACGCCATCAGCAGCAAGCGTGTCTACAAACCATCCTTCCCGCGGGAGCAGTGCTGGGATATTGTCAACAGGGGCAGGGGAAGCCATTTCGATCCGCGGCTTGTCGACATATTCAACCGCAACGAGGATTACTTCTGGAATATCGTCGAAGAGCTGCGGGATATCGACGATTGAGTTCGCCGTAGGCGACGGGAGGGGGGATCTTTTTATGTACGGACAGTTCTCCCGTTTTGTCGGGCGTATTTCGCTCCGGAGGATCATTCGCATCGCTTTTGTCTTTCAGATACTCATTCCTGTCTCTTTCTTGGGGTGGATGTTCTTCAGAACGTCCCGGGAATCGGTCGAAGCGCTCTCTATGCGCCTGGGGAGCGAAGTGGCGGCGCGGATCGCGGAGCATCTCCAGTCGTATATGGCTGTCCCTCTCCTCGTGAACTCTCTCAATGCGGACGCGCTGGAGTCGGGGAGGGTCGACATCGCCTCTCCCCGGATCTGGCAGCCCTTTTTCACCGAACGCATCAGGGCCTTTCCGTCAATAGCGTATACCTTCATCGGCACGCCCCGCGGAGAGTTCTTCGGGGCGCGCCGCTTCAAGGAGAATGTCGAACTCTTCGTAGCAAGTCCCGAGACAACGGGAGGCGCTTCCGTCTATTACTCCGTCGATCCCCGGGGGATGACGGGAGACGAAATCATCTCCTACCCCGGCTTCGACCCCCGCACCCGTCCGTGGTATACAGCGGGCGAACACGCCGACACTCCCGTCTGGAGCGAAATCTACCGCCATTTTGCACTCGATGACCTGGCGATTACCGCCGTCCAGGCTCTTCGCGCGGAGGACGGCTCCTTGGTCGGAGTGCTCGGCGTCGATCTCCCCCTCTCCGGTATCAACAGCTTTCTCAGGGAGCTGAAGGTGGGCGCCGAAGGACAGATTTTCATCCTCGACAATGACGGAAACATTGTGGCGGATTCGACTGTCGATAAGCCGTTTCACATCCGCAACGGCGCCTTTTTCCGTATTGCGGGCGTGGCTTCTCCCAATCCGGCAATCAGGGCGGCCGCTGAAAGGATGGCGCGCGAAGAGGAGGGAAAGCGCACAGGCCGAATGTTCTCCGTCGAAAACTCCGCAGGCATTTCCGAGTACGTCCGGACACGCTCGTTTCGATCTCTCGGTCTCGACTGGGAGATCGCCGTCGTCATTCCGGAGAAGGAGTTCATAGGGTCTGTGCAGCGTATGGCCCGCTCGGCGTTTCTGATCACCCTGGCTGCGCTTGGTCTTTCTTTGCTGACGGCGTTCTGGGTTTCCCGCTGGATATGCCGTCCCCTTTCGGATCTTGTGGAATCGGCGAAGGCGATCACCCGCGGCGAGTGGCGCGCTCCGTTCGTCCTGAAGCGGGACGACGAGGTGGGAGAGCTCTCCCGCTCCTTCGCCCTGATGTCGAAACAGCTTTCGGAGGCGTTCTCCGGCCTTGAAGAGAAGGTCCGCTTACGGACGGTCGAACTCGAACAGAAAAACCGGGAGCTGACCGAGGCCAAGGCGGTTTCGGAGTCTCTCGCTGAGGAGGCGAAAGCGGCGAGCCGCGCGAAGAGCTCGTTTTTGGCCTCCATGAGCCATGAAATCCGCACGCCGATGAACGCAGTGCTCGGGTTAAGCGACCTCGTGCTCGCAACGCCGCTCTCCGAGGAGCAGCGAGAACATCTTTCTCTTGTGCAGACATCTGCCGAGTCGTTGCTTGGTATTCTTGACGATATTCTCGATCTTGCGAAGATAGAGGCGGGAAAGATGTCGCTGGAGAACCGGCCGTTCCGTCTGCGTCCTCTCGTGGAGCAGGTGGGAGCGCTTATGCGCCCTCGCGCGGAGAGAAACGGAGTGGCGCTTGGAGTGTCGGTGGCGCCGGAGCTCTCCGACGCCTTCGAGGGAGATCCGCTCCGCGTGCGGCAAATTCTGATGAACCTTGTCGGCAATGCCGTAAAATTCACCTCCGAGGGCTCTGTGGAGATCGTCGTGACGCTCGCGGGTGGGGATGAGGAGCAGGCGCAGGTTGCGTTTGCGGTCAGCGACACCGGCCCGGGGATTCCGCAAAGCAAAGTGCATCTTCTGTTTGACGATTTTACCCAGTTGGATGGTTCTTCGACCCGAAAACACGGAGGGACCGGGCTCGGCCTTGCGATATCGCGCAGCCTCGCCCGCCTGATGGGCGGCGATATCACTGTGGAGAGCGAAGTCGGCAGGGGGAGCGTCTTCCGCTTTTCTCTTCCCCTTCTTCGCTGCTCCGGAGAGATTGTTGAGGAACATGAGGGTACGGAAACGGATTTCTCATCGATGAAGGGTAACGTTCTTCTTGCCGAGGATAACGCCGTCAACACGAAGATGACCGTCGCGATGCTCAAAAAAACAGGACTCACGGTACGGCACGCTCAAAACGGCCGGGAGGCGGTCGAGATGTGGCGCAGCGAACCGTTCGATCTGATTCTCATGGATTGCGAGATGCCGGTGATGGATGGATTGGAGGCGACGAGGAAGATTCGCTCCGAAGAACAGGACGGAAAGAGTATTCCTATTGTAGCGCTCACCGCGTATGCGATGAAAGGGGACCGGGAGCGATGCCTGGAGGCGGGCATGACGGAGTATATCTCCAAGCCCATTCGGTCCCGCAAGCTGTACTCGTTGCTCGCCAGATTTCTCGGGACACCCTCTCCCTCTCTGCACACCGACAGCGAAGAAACGCCCGCGCGGTTTTCTGCCGAAAATGGAGAGCGGGAGCGCTGGGAGAGCGGGTTCGCCGAACTGCTCCTCTCTCTCGACGGAGACAGGGAAGCGTTGGCGGAGATGGTGGAGGCCTTCTTTTCCGAAGTCCCGGAGCTGCGCGGCTCGCTTCGGAGCTCCCTGGAAAAGGGCGATTCCTCCTCAGCAGCGCGCGCGTTGCATAAACTCAAGGGAGTACTTGGCTATCTCATGGGAGGAGAGGACGTCTCATTATTCCGCGTTCTTGAGATTGATGCCAGGACGGAGGGTTTGAAAAAGGACGATCCGCGCCTTCGTGAACTGCACGACCTGCTCGACCGGTACGAACTCTTTCTTCGTGAAGCGGCTTCCCGCTGAGCATCCGTTGTGCGCTTATTCCGGGGAATTTTCTCAGCTTCCTCACTTTCGATTGAAAAGGCCATCTTTTCGGACGAAACGCTTCGGGGTATAATCCTCTCCAATCTTTCGTCCAGGAGGCATTGCTATGAATCCACAGTTTGCACGAAGAATGACGCGCTTTCAAGAGTCCGATCTGACGCCCATCCTGCGTCTTGCAGCAAATCCTGAAGTGATCTCGTTCGCCGGAGGCCTTCCGGCGCCGGAGCTCTTCCCGGTCGAGGATTTGAAGAAGGTGGCCGTGAAGGTGCTCGACGCCAACGGCAGACGGGCGCTTCAGTACTCCGCCACGGAAGGGCATCCTCCCCTCCGCGAGAAGATCGCCGCGCGCACCAACAGAAACCTGAAGACGTCGCTGACGGCCGAGAACGTCGTGATCACAACCGGGTCCCAGCAGTCGCTGGATATTCTGGCGAAGATGTACATCGACGAGGGGGACTGCATTCTGTGCGAGAGTCCCACCTACCTCGGCGCTCTTTCGGCCTTCAACTCGTGCCTTCCGGCGTACCGGGAAGTGGCGACGGACGGCGAGGGAATGATCATCGCCGATCTTGAGAAGGCGCTCGCCTCCGAGAAGCGCGCGAAGATGATCTACGTCATTCCGGACTTCCAGAACCCCTCCGGCAAGACGTGGTCGCTTGAACGGCGCAAGGCGTTTCTGGATACCGTCTCGAAGTACGATATCCTGGTGGTGGAGGACAACCCGTACGGCGAGCTCCGCTTCGAAGGGACGACGCCCCCCTCCTTGAAGTCGATGGATACCCGCGGCCAGGTCGTGATGCTGGGCACCTTCTCGAAGATCTTCTGCCCCGGCGTCCGCGTGGCATGGGTCTGCGGGGAGCCCGCGTTCCTTGAGAGCTTCTGCAATCTGAAACAGGCTGCCGACCTCCACACGTCGACGATCAGCCAGTACGAGATCGACGCCTACCTCTCCGACTACGATATAGAGGAACACATCAAGAAACTGATTTCTGTATACCGCGAGCGGCGCGACCTGATGATCCGCACGATGGACGCATCATTCCCGAAGGAGGTTGTGTTCACGCGTCCCGAGGGAGGGCTCTTCACATGGGCCGAGATGCCGGAGCACGTGAACGCGCGGGACCTCTTCCTCAAGGCGCTCGAGAAGAAGGTTGCCTTCGTCCCCGGAGGAGCGTTCTTCCCCAACGGGGGGCACGAGAACACAATGCGGCTCAACTACTCCAACATGCCGCCGGAGCGCATCGTCGAAGGGATCGAACGCCTGGGAGCGGCGATCCGCGAATATCTCTAAAAAAACGAATGAGAGAGGCAGGGCTGAAACAAGGGCTCCTGCCTCTCTTTTTACTTTCGCGCTTTACGTTGTACATGTTTCAATGTTATCATGTACCGTGCAGCATACTAATACCCGCAGGAGGTTGTTCCCATGGCAGGCAAGCTCATCGAGTGTGTTCCGAATTTCAGCGAAGGACGGCGTCAGGATGTGATCGAGGCGATCGTCGCTCCGTTCAGGGCGACGAAGGGGTGCGGTCTTCTCGATTATCGGGCGGACGCGGACCATAACAGGCTGGTCGTGAGCCTCGCGGGATCGCCCGAGCCTGTTCAGGAGGCGCTTCTCAAGGCCGCCGCCGTCGCGGTGCAGAAGATTGACATGAACAGCCACCAGGGGGCGCATCCGCGCATCGGCGCGGTGGACGTGATTCCTTTCACCCCCGTGAGCAACATTTCTATGGAGGAGTGCGTGGCGCTCTCGCATTCGTTCGGCGAGAGATATTGGAAAGAACTCGGCGTTCCGGTCTACTTCTACGAGGATTCCGCGAAACGCCCGGAACGGAAGCGCCTTGAAGTTATCCGCAAGGGGCAGTACGAGACGCTCAAGACCGAGTCCGTCACACCGGAGCGCGCTCCCGACGTCGGCGGTCCCGCCCTGCACCCGACGGCGGGCGCGACGGTGATGGGCGCTCGGAAGTTCCTCGTGGCCTTCAACGTCAACCTGAACACCGCGGACGAGGAGATCGCGAAGAAGATCGCCAACTGCGTCCGCGCCTCCAGCGGCGGCTTCTGCCATGTCAAGGGGATGGGCGTGGCGCTCCACGAGCGCGGCATGGCGCAGGTGAGCATGAATATCGTCGACTTCGAGAAGAACGCGGTGTACAGGGTGCTCGAACTGATCCGGATGGAGGCCAGACGATGGGGCGTCGAGGTCGTCGAGACGGAGATCTACGGAATGATTCCTGCGCAGGCTCTTGTGGAGAGCGCAGCGTACTATTTGCAGATCAAGGACTTCGACCCGATGCAGGTTCTGGAGCTGAAGCTCCTCTCCGGCGGTGACGCTGAATGATCGTCAAATTCTTCCGCAACGCCCGCATCTACACTCCGGAGGGAAAGCCTCCCTCCAGGGGGCGTGAGCAAGGGGCTCTGCGCGTTCATGAACGAGGGGCGATGCTCGTTCAAGATGGAGTTCTCGAAGCCGTCGGCACGGAAGAGGAGCTTCTTAGCAATCCCCTCGTGAAAAAGGTCGACGAAGAGATCGACTGTGAAGGGCGCTGTCTGATCCCCGGCTTCGTCGATCCGCACACGCACATGTGCTTCGCCGCGCGGCGGGAAGAGGAGTTCTCAATGCGCCTGGCGGGGGCGGCGTACCTCGACATACTCAAGAAGGGCGGCGGCATTCTCTCCTCCGTCCGGCATGTACGGGGCGCGAGCGAACAGGAGATCTTCGAGCGCACGAGGACGCTCGCGCTCTCCGCGCTCTCCTTCGGGACGACCACTGTCGAGATGAAGAGCGGGTATGGACTCGACACGGAGAGCGAGCTGAAAATGCTCTCGGCGATTCGCCGCGTCGGGCGCGAAACGCCCTTGCGCGTCGTTCCCACCTTTATGGGGGCGCACGCGATTCCGGAGGTCTTCAAGGGGAACGGCGACGGTTACGTCGATCTCATGATCGGAGAGATGCTTCCCGCCGTCGCTGAACAGGGAATCGCCCGCTTCTGCGACGTCTTCTGCGAGGAGGGAGTCTTCTCCCCGGAGCAGACGCGGAAAGTGCTCGTCGAGGCCCGAAAATACGGGCTCGGCCTGAAGATTCACGCCGACGAGGTGCACGACACCGGCGGGGCCGCGCTTGCCGCCGAACTCGGCGCCGTTTCCGCGGAGCATCTTCTCGCCGCGAGCGACGAAGGGATAGAAGCCCTCGCCGCGAGCGGAACGGTCGCCGTACTGCTCCCCGCTACTGCGTACAGCTTGCGGAAGCCGTACGCACGCGCCCGGACCATGATCGAGAAGGGGGTTCCCGTGGCCCTTGCGACCGACTGCAACCCTGGTTCCTCCTTCACGGAGTCCATGCCCTTCGTCTTCGGCCTGGCCGTACTCGTGATGGGACTCACTGTGGAAGAGGCGCTTGTGGCGACGACGAAGAACAGCGCGCACGCGATCGGCCTCGGGGCCGAGTGCGGGACGCTCGAGCCGGGAAAGAACGCCGACTTTCTTCTCCTCGACGGAGAGACTCCGGCCGTCCTGGCCTACCACGCCGGGGTCTCGCCGGTGAAGTCCGTCTTCAAGAAAGGGGAGCGTGTCGCATGATGATCGGTGAGCGGAAGAACAGAGTACGTCTCGACGGGATGTCGCTTACCCTCGAGGATGTGCTCCGCGTCGCGCGCGACGGGTGGGGGGTCGAACTGGATGAAGAGGCCGCCCGGAAGGTAGAGGAGGCGTCCGCCGCAGTAAAGGCATGGGAGAACTCCGACGACGTCGTCTACGGCATCACCACGGGCTTCGGCGACCTCGCCACGGTGAACATCTCCCGCAAGGATCGTCGCCTGCTGCAGGAGAATCTCTTGAAGAGCCATGCCTGCGGCGTCGGCGAGCCGTTCTCCGAGGAGATCACGCGGGCCATGATGCTGCTGCGGATCAACAGTCTCATCAGGGGGTTTTCGGGTATCAGCCTCGCGACGCTGCATCAGTTCGTCGCATTTCTGAACCTGGGAATTACCCCGGTTGTCCCGTCGCAGGGGTCGGTGGGCGCCAGTGGCGATCTCTGCCCTCTCTCGCACCTCGCGCTCCCGCTGCTGGGGCTCGGAAAAGTGCGTTATAAGGGGCGCGTCATGCTCGCTGCCAAAGCGCTCCAGACGGCGGGGCTCCAGCCTGTGCAGCTCGGGGCGAAGGAGGGACTCGCCCTGAACAACGGCACGGCCTCGATGGGCGCCATGGGCGTAGTGGCGCTGATGGCCGCCGAGGACCTTGCCAAGACCGCGGACATCGCGGCGGCGCTCTCCATTGAAGCGCTTCACGGCGTCCCCTACGCCTTCGACGCGCGGACGCACGCGCTCCGCGCCCACAGAGGGCAGGGGCGCGTGGCCGAGAATATCCGCCGACTGATCGAGGGGAGCGAGATCATTGAGAAACATCGCTTCGCCAGGGTGCAGGACGCCTACTCCCTCCGCTGCGTGCCCCAGGTTCACGGCGCCACCCGCGATGCGCTGGAGTACGTGCGGAGGACGCTGGAGACGGAGATTAACTCGGTCACCGACAATCCGATCATCTTCACCGAGGACGGCGTGGCCATCAGCGGCGGCAACTTCCACGGACAGCCGCTCGCTCTTGCGATGGACTTCTTCGGCATCGCCGTGGCGGAGCTTGCGAGCATCTCCGAGCGCCGGCAGGCCAGACTTGTGGACACCAGCCTCTCCGGGCTGCCCCCCTTCCTGGTGGAAGACAGCGGCCTGAACAGCGGCTTCATGATCGCGCAGTATACATCGGCGGCTCTTGTCTCGGAGAACAAAGTGCTTGCGCACCCCTCCTCCGTCGACTCCATCCCTACCTCGGCCAATCAGGAGGACCACGTGTCGATGGGCGCGTTCTCGGCGCGAAAGGCGCTCATGATCCTGGACAACGCGCGGAAGGTGCTCGCCATAGAACTCTTCGCCGCCTCCCAGGGGCTCGACTTCAGCCGTCTGTTGAAACCGGGCGCGGGAACGGTCGCCGCGCACGACTGCGTCAGGAGCGTCGTCCCCTACCTGAAGCACGACGAGTACCTCCATCCGCTCATCGAGCGCGTGGAGGCGCTTCTGAGCCGCGGCGCGGTGGTCCGGGCGGTGGAAGAGGCAATCGGACCGCTGAACTGACAAAAGACGGAATCTCGAGGGGCTCGCCTTCGGCGGGCCTCTCGCCGTATGATCAGCTCTCCTTTCTCCTGCGAAGACGGGTATGCTATACTCTTTTTCAGTACATACCGCGAAACAGGGGGGATTTCAATGACTGATATCATGCGAAATGATGATCTCTTCCCGCAGAAAAACGACATGCCTTTCGTGAATGCATCCCGGGATATCCCCCGCATCATCTGCCTCGGCGCCTCGGCCGGAGGCCTGGAGGCTCTTGAGCGATTCTTCCGCCATTTGCCGGAGGACGTTCAGGATATCTTCGTCATCGTCCAGCATCTTTCTCCGGACCACAAGAGCATCATGGCGGAACTGCTCCACCGGTACACGTCTCTTCCGGTAGTTGTTGTTGACGACGGAATGCTGCCGCAACCGGGACGTATACACCTGATTCCGCCGGGCAAAGAGATGGTGGTCGAGAACGGGGCGTTTCGTTTGCGGGACAGAGTCCTTCGCGAACCGCATCTCCCCATCAATGTTTTTTTGCAGAGCATGGCCAGAGAGTACGGAGCTTCTTGCGTCGCCGTCATCCTTTCCGGTACGGGGAGCGACGGCGCGCAGGGAATCAAGGCAGTCCACGCGGCGGGTGGCGCGGTGTTTGCCCAGGACGTCGAAAGCTCCCGTTTCGACGGAATGCCGCGCAACGCGGCCCTGACCTGCGTCGTTGATTTTGTCGGTTCCCCGGAGCAGATCGTCTCCGCTCTCTTCAAAACCGCCGTCGACGAAACCGGCGAGCCGGAGATCTACGAAGAGCGCGAGCGTCTTTGCGAGAAGGACGCTCTTGAACCGAAGCAGTTGATCTTCCGAAAGTTGAGCGACGCTTTCGGTATCGACTTCTCCCAGTACAAGGACGGCACAATTCTCCGCCGTCTGGACCGGCGGATGATGATGCGCGCCGTCGCTGATATGTCCGAGTATGCGGAGTTGCTCGAAGGAGATTCTGAAGAAGTGGATCATCTCTACAGGGATCTGCTTATCGACGTCACGTCGTTCTTCAGAAATCCGGAGGCCTTCTCCTATCTTGCCGAGACGGCGCTTCCCGATCTGCTGGCGCGCCACCCGGAAAACGAGGAGTTTCGCGTCTGGAGCGTAGCGTGCGCCAGCGGCGAGGAAGCCTACTCCCTCGCTATGATTCTCGACGAGGTGATGGCGAACCGCTCGCAGAAACGGAGCGTCCGTATTTTCGCGACGGATATTCACAAGAGTTCCCTGAAGACGGCGAGCGCGGGGTATTATTCGAACGAAAAGCTCGCCAACGTTTCGACGGCGCGGCGTGAAAAATATTTCTACAGGACGGGCGCCGACGGGTGGACGGTGCGCCCGAATATCAGGCGGATGATTACCTTTGCGCCGCACAATATCCTCTCCGATCCGCCTTTTTTGCACATGCACCTTATTTCCTGCCGCAACATGCTCATCTACCTTGAGAAAAGCGCCCAGATCGAAACGCTGACCCGCTTTTCGGCTGCTTTGGAGCAGCAAGGCATTCTCTTCCTCGGCTCCAGCGAGAGCGTCCTCGACACGCAGAGCGAGTTCTTGACAGTGGACAGCCGCCTGAAGATCTACCGGAAGCAGGGGACGATTACTTCCCGGCCGCTCTACTCCCTCCTTCCGGAAAAGAAAAAGGCGACTGCCGGTTCCGAACGGGGAAGTTCGAAAATGCCGCTTTCTTCGCTTTATCCGCTTCTTCTTGAGCGCTGCATGCCGACGGGCTTTCTCGTGAACTCGAAGGGCGATTTGCTCCACACTTTCGGCGGGGCGGGAAAATATCTGCAGATCATCGGTCCTGTGAGGACGGATATCGCCGGCATTTTGCACGGGAACCTGCGTGTCGCCGTCATGACGGCGATTGAGCGTTCTCGGAAAAATAGGACCCCCGTTCGCTTTTCGGATGTTCCCCACCCGCTTCCAGGCGCCCCGCTGAACACTGTGGAGGTCTCCGTGGAGCCGCTCGAAGAGCGGACGGACAGCCGGCCTGAGGAGGGCAATCTCTTCTTTTTCATTCGTCTGGAGGAGATGAAGCCCTCGCTTGCCGCGAAGGCGGAGTCCTTCTCCGTCGACGAAGCCGCGAAGGCGCGCATCGAAGAGCTGGAACGCTCGCTCTCGGAGGCCAGAGAGAACCTTCAGACGATCGTCGAGGAGCTTGAGACGAGCAACGAAGAGCTTCAGGCGACCAACGAGGAGCTGCTTGCATCCAACGAGGAGCTCCAGAGCAGTAACGAAGAGCTGCAGTCGGTCAACGAGGAGATGCACAGCCTGAACGCGGAGTACCAGGAAAAGAACGAGCAGTTGATCGACCTCAACAACGATCTGCAGAATCTGATGAGCTGCACCGACATCGGCACCATCTTCCTTGACGGAGAATTGCGGATACGGCGTTTTACTCCGGCGATCAACAGAGTATTCTTCCTCCGTGATCAGGATATCGGACGCCCCATAGAGGAGATGCGCAGCCTTGTGGAGAGCGGACACGACGTTGTCGCGTCGATCAGGCGCGTTCTCAGGGAAGGAAAAGTCGAGGAGATGGAGGTGACGAACAGAGAAGGCGTCCCGATGCTCCAGCGCATTCACCCGTACGTGGATATCCGCGGAACGGTGAGCGGCGCCGTGCTGACGTTCGTGGATCTCTCCCTGGTGAAAAAGAGCGAGGAGGAACGGCGGCGTTCGGACATGCTCCGGAAAGCCGTGCTCGACTCCCTCGACGCGAGCATCGCGGTGCTCGACAGAGAGGGGAATATGCTCGCGATCAACGAAACGTGGCGAAGATTCGCGAGGGAGAACCAGGCGAAGGACTTCCGCACGCTCGATGTGGGGGCGAACTATTTCGCAGCCTGTGCGTGTTCTTCGGATACCAAGGATTACAGCGATGCGCAGGACGCCATGGCCGGAATCCGCTCGGTCCTTTCGGGCCGCGCTTCGTCCTTCGAGATGGAGTATCCTTGCCACTCGCCCGACGAGAAACGCTGGTTCCTGATGCGCGTCACGCCGCTTCTCTTCCCCGAAGGGGGGGCTGTGGTAGCGCATATCGACGTGACCAAAGAGAAGGTTGCGACGCAGACAGTTAAAGAGAGCGAACAGCGCCTTCTGGCAGTACTCAACAGCATCGACGCGCTTGTCTTTGTGACGGATGTCGACACGTTCGAGATTTTGATGATCAACGATTTCGGCAGGAAAATCTTCGGCGACGTCGTCGGCAGGAGATGTTGGGAGGCTATTCAAAAAGGACAGACGGGGCCGTGCGAGTTCTGCGCCGAAGCTCCGCTTCTCGGCGACGACGGAGAACCGGCGGGAGTACGGCGCTGGCAGGTGTTCAACGAACGGACGCAGCGCTGGTACGAATGCCGCGACTCGGCGATTCGCTGGACGGACCGAAAGCTCGTCCGGCTTGAGATCGCCGTGGACATCACGGAGAGCAAGAAGATCGAAGAAGAGCTTCGCGTGCATCGCGACGAACTGGACAGGTTGGTTGCGGTGCGGACGGAGGAATTGAGCGAGAGCAACCGTGAACTGGAACGGCAGACGGAGTTTGCACAGGAGATGGCGCTCAAGGCGGAAGCGGCAAACGAGGCGAAAAGCGCCTTCCTTGCAAACGTAAGCCACGAGATCCGCACCCCGATCAACGCCGTGATCGGGTTTACCGAACTGCTGCTCGACTCCACGCTTTCTTCCGAGCAACGCCGCCAGGCGGAGACCGTCAGGGCGAGCGCGGAAACGCTGCTCTTCCTTATCAACGAAATCCTCGACTTTGCAAAGATTGAAGCGGGAAAGCTCGAACTGGAAGTTGTGGATTTCGACCTGAGAAATACTGTGGAGGGCTTTGCGGGAACGCTTGCCCTTCAGGCCTACACGAAGGGGATCGAACTCGCCTGCGGCGTCGAACCGTCGCTTCCGTCGAAGGTGCGCGGAGATCCCGTGCGCATCCGGCAGATTCTGATGAATTTGGGAAGCAACGCGGTGAAGTTCACGCAGGAAGGCGAGACGGTGATCTCTGTCTCGAAAGAGTCCGAAACCGAGGAAACGCTGTGGATCCGTTTTTCGGTGCGGGATACGGGAATCGGTATCCCCGGAGAGAAAATGGGGCTTCTTTTCACCAAGTTCACCCAGCTTGACGCTTCGACAACTCGCCAGTACGGAGGGACAGGCCTTGGATTGGCCATATCGAAGCATCTTGTGGAGAGGATGGGCGGTTCCATCGGTGTGGAGAGTGAACACGGAAACGGTTCTACGTTTTGGTTTGTGCTTCCCTTCGAAAAAAACGGCCGCGGCGCGGAAGCTCCGGAAGCTCCCGAGGGAGTGGCGGGGCTCCGTATTCTCGTCGTCGACGGCAACGCGGCCTCGCAAGCCTTTTTCTTGCGCCAGTTCGAGTCCTGGGGCATGAGAGCCGTCGTCTCCTCGCGGACAGAGGCGCTTGACGTTTTACGGCGTGGTTTTTCGGACGAAGATCCCTTCCGTGTTGTGCTCGACGCAGATTCAGGCCGTTCAGGAGAGCATTCGCTCGGGGATGCGATCATGAATGACGAGAGCCTCTCGGAAACTGTTCTCATCACGCTTGTCCCTCTCGGAATACGGCACGGTATCAATCCTCCCGACGGAGAGAGGCGCTATTCATTGGTGAAGCCGGTCCAGAGCGCCGAGCTTGCTGCGGCGCTCACCGCGATTGCCCTCGGAGGCACGGTGTTTCCTGTTGCACACGAGGATGGGAAGGAATCTTCCTCATGGCTTCTTTCATGCGGGGAGAACGCGCGTATACTGCTCGTTGAGGACAATGCAGTAAACCGGCAGGTGGCGCTTGCTCTACTGAAGAAGGCGGGTGTGCGCGCCGATACGGCCGAAAACGGTCTGGAAGCCTTGGAAGCTCTGCGTTCGAACGATTATGATCTGGTGCTTATGGACCTTCAGATGCCTGTTATGGACGGTCTGGCGGCGACCCGGGCGATACGGGCCGGGCGGGGCGATGTGCGCAATCCGGACGTGCCGGTGGTTGCGATGACGGCTCATGCGCTCCAGAGTGACAGAGAAGCGTGCATGCACGCAGGAATGAACGGCTACATCACCAAACCCATCAGGCCGGCGGAGCTTTTTTGCGAGCTTGAGCGCAGGCTCTGCGCGGAAACGGCCCCGGCGCGAGACAATCGGAGAGAATACGTTACGCGGACGGGACCGCGCACATTCAATTTCGACGATCTTGTGGAACGCCTTGGCGACGAGGAGACGGCCGGCCTCATTATGGAAGCCTTCCTCAAGGAGATGCCGGAAGCCATGAGCGCCCTGGAGAAGAGTCTCCGGACGGGGGATTTTCTCCTCTCGGGGAGGAATGCCCATACGATCAAAGGCGTGGCGGGAAACATCGGAGGAGAGGCGCTTCGGGAAGCGGCCCTTCAGTTTGAGCGAGCGGCCAAAGACGGTGATACGAAGCTTCTTCATGCTCTTCGGGAGCGGGTGCATGCGGAGTATTGCGCGCTGAAGGATGAAATCGAAAGAATGCTGCGAACGCTTCGCCCCCCGGAGTGAGCCCGCGGGGTACCCTTAGCAAGATCATACGGAAAATGGAGCGTTCATGGAGTTTCTCCGGAGCGCTCCATTTTTATTTTTAAAGGGAGAGCAAGAAAGACTTGACAAACGCACACTCAATACTGAAAATATGAACGAGCATTTGATGGAATAGTGTTTTGCTTGTTGAAACGCTCTGTGCCGTTTCTCCTCTGGCTACGTCCGCCTACGGGTTTCCCTGGCGGATTCAAGGCAACACCATCATAAAGGAGGGGTTTTTGTGAAACGAGGAATTCTGGTAGTGTGCGCGCTCGCGTTCGTGTTTCTGTTCGCGCTCCCTGCCGCATACGCGGCGGTCGAGCTGAAACTGGGTCACTTCGGACCGGAAGGACATCCGGCCACCATTGCCGCCGCGCAGTTTGCGGAGAATGTTGAAAAACGGACGAATGGCGAAGTCAAGATCGTCGTGTACCCGAACAATGCTCTCGGGAGTCCCCCCGAAGTCCTGGAACAGGTCATCATGGGCGTTATCGACATGAGCCTCTCAGGACAGGATCAGATCGCAAAGCACGTGAAGCTGTTCGACTCCGTGGCCATCCCCTTCTCGATGCAGGGGTACGAGCACGCGGACCGCATTCTCGACGGTCCCTTCAAGGAGTGGGCGGCCCCCGAGCTCGAGAAGATCGGCCTCGTCTATATCAACAGCTGGGAGTGGGGCTTCCGGCAGATTACCAATTCCAAACGCCCCATCCTCTCCCCAGACGATGTGAAGGGCCTGAAAATCCGCACCCCGCCCGCGATGGCGTATCAGGCGGCAATCGAGGCGCTCGGCGGTAATGTCCTCACCATCGCTTTCGGGGAATTGGTCATGGCGATGCGGCAGGGGGTCGTCGACGGGCAGGAGAACCCCATCGGCGTCATCTACGATCTTAAACTCTACGAATCCCAGAAGTTTATCTCTATCGTCAACTACCTCTACAGCTCAATGACGCACGTCGTTTCGAAAAAGGTCTTCGATTCGCTGACAGAAGAGCAGCGCAACATCATCATCGAGGAGTCGAACAAGGCCCGTCTGCTGATGCGCGAGCTTGTCCGCAAACAGGAGCAGGAGCAGATCGCCGATATGCGCGCGAAGGGGATTCAGATAGATACCCCGGATCTTACTTCCTTCCAGGCCGCAATGGGGCCGGCGTACGAAAAGATCAAGAAGAACATCGGTGAGGAGAACTTCAACAAGTGGATGGAGATGGCAAAGGCCACAGCCGAATAGCCAGTCTTCGCAATCGCCGGGCCGGGCGTCCGTTTTCGGGCGCTTGGCCCTTCCGTTCTCTTCTCCGCACCGAGTGAAACGGGGGATACTTCATGCTCACTTTTTACATATTTGCAACGCTTATCGGCTTTTTACTCTTGAATGTGCCCGTGGCGGCGGCGATAGGTCTTACCTCGGTCCTCTTCTTTGCGGGCCTCGGGCAGGGGGCGTTTCTTGCCATGCTGCCGCACAGAATGTACTTTGGTACCACCGGGTTTACGCTTTTGGCTATTCCTTTCTTCATCCTCGCGGGAAACCTGATGAACACCGGCGGAATTACCAAGAGAATCTTCCGCTTTGCGAGCGCCATGGTCGGGCATATCCCGGGAGGCCTGGGGCAGGTGAATATCGTAGCAAGCGTCATCTTCTCCGGGATGTCCGGCTCGGCGGTCGCCGACGCGGCCGGGCTGGGGCAGATCGAGCACAAGGCGATGGTGGACGACGGCTACGATCCTGCGGTGTCGGCCTCTCTGGTGGCGGTCTCATCGGTCATCGGACCGGTCATACCTCCCAGCATCCCCTTCGTCCTCTACGGGGCGATCACGGGCGTCTCGGTCGCCCGCCTCTTCATGGCGGGGTTTATCCCCGGTATCCTGATGAGTGTTGGAATGATGATTGCGCTCGCAATCCTTGCGAAACGGCGAAATTATCCGTGTTCCGCCTGCCGGGCGCCTCGAAGCGACTTGTGGGCGAGCTTCAAAGGAGCTTTCTGGGCGCTCATGGCGCCTGTCATCATCATCGGCGGCATCATGACCGGCTTCTTCACGCCTACGGAGGCGTCCGTAGTGGTCTGCGCGTACGCCATGATTCTTGGCTTCGCCTACCGTGATCTCCACTGGACGGATATGCCGGACATCCTTTTTAAATCCGCGGGGCAGGCCGTGAGCCTGCTCTTTATCATCGCAGCCGCCAATTTTTTCGGGTGGCTGATCATTCATCAGAAGATTCCCGACGCAATCATCTCGAACCTGATGAGCTACGGCGCCACACAGGCGCACGTGCTGCTGCTTATTATGGGTGTGATTCTTGTTCTCGGCTGCTTCCTTGAGGGAAACGCAATCTTCCTGATCACGCTGCCGATCTTCATCCCTGTCGCGAAAATGTTCCAGATCGACCTCGTCAACTTCGGCGTGGTGATGACGCTGCTGATCATGATCGGCAACCTGACGCCGCCTGTTGGCATGTGCCTCTTCGCGGTGGACAGTTTCGCGAAGGTCGGGATACTTCCTCTTTCAAAAGAGGTTGTCCCGTATCTCGTCGTCATACTCGGCGTGACCTTCGTCATCGCTTTTGTCCCCGACATCGCGCTCTTCCTGCCGCGTCTGATGATGGGAGGAATGTAACAATGGACTCTTTCCTCCATAAAACCGACATTGCCGTCCAGCGTATTCTCCGAATCGTCGTTCTTTTTTTCTTCCTTGCGCTGGCTTTCTTGCTGGCATACAATGTTTTGCTGCGCCTGACGAACGATCTGTCGACTTTTCTGACCGAGCGCGGTTTCAGCGAAGCGGCGGGAGCCGTCAGAGGGTGGCTTCCAATTACTTCGATGCACTGGTTCGACGAAATAGTGGAGCTCTGTTTCGCAGCGCTCATCTTCTACGGGGCGGCATCGCTCTGGGCGAGCGGAGGCCATTTCAGCGTAGGGGACTGGATCTCGCCGCGCCTTCCCTACGAGAGGCTCCGAAATCTCTACCGTGTGTTTGTCGACCTTCTCGGACTCGCGTTTCTGTGGGTATTCTTCTTCTACTCGCTGCGTCTGACGTTTCGCGCCACGGAGTTGACCACGGTCTTCCAGATTCATAAGTCTGCGCTGTACTGTTGTATGCCCGTCTCGTCCTTTATTATGCTGCTCTATTCGCTGCGTGACGTCTGGAACGACGGAAAGCGCCTCTTCTCTCCGGGAAGAGGAGCTTGAAACAGGAATATCCTGCGTTGTGTATGCTTGGGAGCGGATGCTGTTTCCGCTCCCTCTTTTTTGTGGAACCTGAAAATCAGCTGTTTTTCCCTCGATGGAATCGCCGATCTCCTGAACTTTGTGGTATCGTACAGCGAGGAAAGGTGTTTCAGGTATCATTCCACTGCAAGGAGGTTTTTCCGTGAAGATTGCCGTGCTAATAAAACAGGTTCCCGATACGGACGACGTTCGTATGGACCCTGAAAAGGGAACGATGATCCGCGAGGGCGTCGGGGCCATCGTGAACCCGCTGGATTTGAACGCTCTCCAGGCTGCGCTTGACCTGAAGGCGGCCTCTGCGGAGGCGGCCGAAGCCTCTTCAAGCGAGGTCACCGTGATTACGATGGGGCCTCCCAAGGCGCACGAGGCGCTTCGCGAGTGCATCGCCACCGGGGCGGACCGGGGCGTGCTGCTCAGCGACCGCGCCTTCGCCGGAAGCGATACGTGGGCTACGGCGAAGGTACTGGCCGCGGCCGTCG